>Ga0222649_1000003_pt1 | contig 157788 bp, 184 predicted proteins | sample AntAcemetagen337_FD_179865 | JGI IMG/M metagenome (GOLD analysis project Ga0222649, IMG submission 179865) | Saline water microbial communities from Ace Lake, Antarctica - #337 | ecosystem: Environmental > Aquatic > Non-marine Saline and Alkaline > Saline | place: Antarctica: Ace Lake... | reverse complement strand
TGAGATTTCCCGAAGATGTTCCCTATGATTTAGGTGCATACAAAGATTTAATTATTTGTCGTACTATGGACGATGCCGTATGGTGTGTAACACAGTATGGGTTGCCAACAAAGATTAGTTTTGATCACGATTTGGCAGACATTCATTATACTACCGATGACGGGGGAAAAACTGGGTATACTTTTGCAAGATGGCTTTGTCAATATATTATGGATAACAATCTTGACTTTCCCGAAAACTTTGTATATTCTATTCATTCAATGAACCCAATAGGTGCTGAAAATATTCGCTGCTATATAGAAAACTTTATTAAACACTGGAAATGTCGCGACCGATCTTAGTAATTTGCAAATGCTTGTAATGATATTTCCGCTTGACTTTGATGCACAATTAGCATATTATGTATGTAATGTCACTAATAAAATAGGAATGTAAAAATGCGTAAGCTAGGCTCAATTCAGTGTATTAAAGAAATTAAACCCATTGTAGGCGCAGATACAATCTGCGCCTATCGAATTAATGGATGGTGGGTAGTAGATCAAATTGATAAATTTTCTGTGGGTGACTTTGTTATATACTTGGAAACCGATAGCTGGATTCCGCATGAACTTGCACCTTTTCTTAGCAAAGGAAAGGAACCAAGAGAATATAACGGAATTAAAGGAGAACGCCTTCGTACAGTAAAACTACGCGGACAAGTAAGTCAGGGATTGTTGCTTACTATTTGTAATGATTTTACAGGCTCTTATGTAATGCTTTGGGATAACCGAGGAGAATATAGTGTTACTGTTACGCTAGTCGAAGGCATGGATGTTACTGAACTTTTGGATATTCAGAAATGGGAACCTGAAATTTCGCCACAACTTGCTGGACAAGTGCGAGGAGTATTTCCTACTAATCTCATTCCAAAAACTGACCAAGAGAGAATTCAAAACTGTTTTGATGACATACAAGCTCGTAATGACACAACTTATGAAATTTCTCTTAAACTCGACGGAACTAGCTGTACTATCTTTCGTTATGAACACGAACTAAGAGTATGCAGTCGAAATCTTGAATTAAAAGTCAATGACGAAAACAAAGACAACACGCTAGTTGCTATGGCATTGTCTCTCAAAGATTATATTGTAGACGGATTTGCATACCAAGGGGAGGTAATGGGCCCTGGTATTCAAGGCAATCGAGAAAAACTCCAAAAGCATGAATTGTACGTGTTTAATATCTATAATATCAAAGAACAGATGTATCTGTCTCCTGAAGTGTGCAGAGAGCAATGTGCTAAAGATAACGGGCTAGTTCACGTTCCTATTATTAATGTAGTTGGAAATGCACCAGCTAGTATCGACGAAGGATTAGAGTTTGCAGAAGGTCCTAGCTTAAATCAACCTGTTCGAGAAGGGCTTGTTTACAAATGCAATACCTCTTCTTTCAGCTTTAAAACAATTAGTAATCGATTTCTATTAAAGGAGAAAGACTAATATGTCGCTAGGATTAACACTTGCAAATACTCTACGTAAATTAGAGTTAGATGAAATCAAAAAAATTGCTGCACAAGCAGCAGCTGATATGGAAAAAATCCACAAAGAAAAATCAATACTAGAAAGTTTGGTGTACAATATTAAACTGTATATTACTGATAGTATTGAAACAGGCAAAGTTCCGCTATATAAAGTGTACGATCCATATCTTATCCGATGGATAAGATATGCTTCTCAGGATAACGCAGACTATCAAGCAGTTTGGTACACTCTTACAGAATGGGCAACATCTAACGACTTAACTATAACAGTAACGCACGATCTCGGTACCGTTACCGAAAAACGATGGGTAAACATTAGAGCACTTCCAATAGAAAACAAAAAATGTCAGTAATTGATAGTATGGCGCTTTGTGAATGTGAGACTGTCTGCGCACGGTGGGGAATTTTTGAAGACGGTAGCGGCGGATACTTCTGTCCATATATTCCAAAGATGTTTTCTGTTACTACTTGTAAAAACGGTTAAAATGTTAGGTGAAAACATCGGACCGACTCTTATTAAAACATAGGCATTACTAAAAGATAATAAGTGATTGACACGGGTATAGATATCTTGTATAAGAAACTGTAAACAAAGAGGTTCAAAATGATTACTGTATATGTCGGAAATGCAAAACCAAATATGAAAACAGAGTATACAGATACTCAATTCAATCTGATGCCAAATCTTTTGGCAGCAAAAGTATTGAAATTAGTCAACGCAAATGATTTTCTGAATATTCGTGTGTATTCAGATACTTTAGTCAATATGCTTGGTGAGCAAGTAGAATATGGTAACATCAATAAAAATGATGTCGAAATTATCACAGAAACGAGAACTTATGTTTTTGATTCTATGGGCGTTATACAAGGTAACTGGCCGTTCGGAATTTTTAACTATTAATGGCATGGGACTATATAACTTAGTAGATAAGGAAAAATAATGTATAGAATTAAAGCACAAGGATATGGCGGCGGCGGCGCATCTATTAGGCCATATGTATCAGATAACTTGGAAAATATCAAGAGCGAGATGTCAGATCTATTAGGAAGCGATCATGCGGTGCAGTTATATAAGATTCAAGACGACGGTTCCGAGGTGCAAGTATATTATGAAGCAGCATCGCTCGGATATGCCATCTATATAGACTAAGGATGATATTATGAAAATATTTCGATATACAAAAAATAACATGTTGTATACTATAACAACAAACGGTAGAGGCGGGGGCTACAAAGCACACCCCTATAATCACAAAATTGAAATTGGTGTAAAATTTACTTCACATTCAAGATTTCGAGACTTTACTACTGCCATGTCATTAGATGATTTTACAATTGTATCTGAAAGTTGAGGCCCATTATGACTAAAATGTATATTGCGGTATTGGATCAGGTGCCAGACTTCATGACTCCGACTTTGGTAGCTCATTCTGTATTGGGTGCCCATGTCAAATTTAGTTTTTCCAAAAAACTAGATGGTATACCTAATTTGGGTATATATTTGTATCCTCAGTATATTGATTGGCTTGAAAATTCATTCAAGAAGGTTACTGTTCGGGTAAACCAAAAAGAATTTGATAAGATTGCTGCACTTCCTGATGTGTATCTGGGCCATGAAAATACAACACTGGGTGCGCAAAAAAGTTGCGCAATCGTTTGTCCATATCCAGACGGCACTCAATTGCCCAATGTTTTGAAATACGCTAAACTCTGGAAACCTGACAATAATGTATAAACGTTGTTGACAAATACAACTCTGTAGTTTATACATAACCATAAGTACTCTGATAGAATACAAAGGTAGTGAAATGATAGAAAAAAAGTTCAAAGAAATAGTATGGGAAGAAAATGGCGGAGCACATTATTCCAGTGGTGCCTATACTCTAATTAAGTTTGATGATGGATTTCTGGTAGATTTCGATGATCTTTCTCTGGGTCATGGGTTCACATTAGAAGAAGCCAAACAAAAAGCAAACAGCCATTGCGCCCAAGAACAAAGCTTTGTTACTATTAAGTACAAAGACCCCCTTATGGTAGGGTATCTGTTTCAAGATGCAATTACCAGCTGCCATCTGAAAGCACTTATGTTAATGGCAACGAACGGCGAAGGTAGCTTAACCAAGGAAGAGATTACAATGAATGCAACTTTGATAGTTTACTACCAAGAAAAAGCTGCTGCTTATGAAGAAATGCGTGACAATTCACAATGGAGTTTGGAGAAATGAACGTAAACGAAATTAAAAATTTCCAAGAACAATACTTTAAAATTGCCCAGCAGGCAGAATACATCATTAAAAGTATTGAAAAAATTGATGAAAAATACAGCGACGAGAAGTATCATAATATTTATACATATGACAGGTTTGAATTCGATGAAGACTATATCACTGTTCACAGTATATTCTATACGAGATATAGATATAGTAAAGAAGAAAGCACGGAAAAAGAATATGCTTTAAGTTTTTCAAATTTTGCCGAACCAACATCGTATTTGGTAAATTACGAAGAAGGAAAAAAGTCTGCGGCTGAAGAAAAAAAGTACCGTAAAGATGCCTATGATCAAGCAAAAAAGCGCGCAGAGTACGAGCATTTCTTGGAATTACAAAAAAAGTATAACCCGACGATTTAACACCTATAAATTAACTAAAAGAGGGATATTATGGTAAATTTCGAAAGCATGGTTCTTGGCGATAAAGTATACAATGTCAAAGAAATCAATAATGCATTTAACAAAGCAAAGTTAACGATGGTAGACGCAGATGGAATTGAATGGTATAGATATGACAGAGATCATTGGGAATATGAAATTGTGGTTGCAGAACATTGCGGAATGTCTTGGTTTTCTGAAAAAGGAATTACAAGATTTAACGAAGATCACCTAAATTTATATCATTTTAAGTATCCAGATGGCGAAGTTTGGCCAGAAGAAGATGATTCATATCTACATAATTGGTTTCTTACGAAAGACGAAGTTGATAGATACATTAAAAAATTGAAGTTTGATAGAAAATAAAGTTAAGGAAATTATATAAATTGACTGTTAGCGATAAAATTACAAATCGAGCAAGTGTGTGTAATTGGGAACTAGAATTTCATTTCCGTGATGAAGTACAAATTCGTAATTTTTTTAAATTATTAATAGATGACGAAATTTTATTTGATTTTACTATTGAAAAAGTGCTTGACAACACAGATACTTTATACTATATTACAATAAAAGGAACATGGGCTAATAATTTAGTTCGTGTTGCACAATTATTAAGTGATGTTGACTATAAAATAGTATAAATTTAGATAGGATTTACTTATGAATGAAACTACAAGTATACACCTGTATGATGCTAAAGACGACGATGTGTCAGTTACAGTTTATTCTAACATCATACCGAGAGTTGGTGATGAGGTATACTATTAATTAGACATGCCTTCTGTATACCCAAAGCATCTTCAGCTTCCAGAAGAAAACACACCAAAGCGAATATCCGGTAAAGTTTCAAAAGTAAATATTGAATATCGTGTGCTGCGGGGATGGTCAAAAACTTCCCCAGATAAGATTGTTACAATGGTCTCAGTAGAACTAGACGACTACAAGGCAACACTTTGGGATTTATCAAAATTAATATTAGAAAAGTGATATTGTTATTGACTTATGACTCGTGTAGTTATATTGATAACGTATGAAACCGCGAGGAAACATAATGAAAAAGTATGATAAGATATCTACCATGAAACAAGCACTTGATAGTGAGTCTATTATATTGACATTTAAAGGTCAACATACTGCGGCAAACGCTGTCAAAGATTTCTTATGGAGCTGTGATGATACAAGTTTAGTTCGTCTATTTGATACAATTAAAGGAAATTAAAATATGTCTATCAATCCACTTGATGAAACTCTCGAAGACCTCAAAAATATCAAAGTAGTTTGTGACAAAGAAGGCAACTTAACAATTACTGGTGTATCTTACCGAGACATGCGGTCTATTCTGACTGCTGCACAGCTTCACCGATATGATAACCCCTTCAAGACAGTGTATGTAGATCCAAATTGTGACTTTCAGGAAATTTCTAAAGAAAACGCTGTTGAAAGCCAAAATTGGAATTGGGCGATGAGTGATCTATTTAAAATTTTGTATAGTCGGATCGTCAAAGCAGGTAATGGTTCTGATGATGAAAAAGAGAATTCTATCGCTATAACTCGTAAAATGCGCGCAATGCCTACAATTGAGCAAGAAGCATGGTCGCACGATCCCAAGTACAAGCCCACACCACGCGCTAAGAGTACACGCGAAGAAGTGTTGGAAGTATGTAGGAAAGCTACTAAGGCATTTGAAGCTGAACTACTAAAATTAATTCCAGAAGATGAACAATTTTAGAAATAAATATCAAACTACACACCGTATATGTATTGACAAAGTACAATAGATGATGAAGGAAATAAATAAATGTTCAGTATCATATTAGCATCGGCTTTGTTTGCTTTTGCGAGCTTGGCAATTCTCTTGGTTATTGCCGTCAGTATCAATGACAGCCATTTTTACAAAAAAAGTGGCATACAGACTGGCAAATTTTGCTTCTGGAAAGTAAGTCTCCTGTTTGCAGTTTGGGCTGTCTCTGGTGTATATATTTTTGGTTGACACCAACACGACTAATGTGTATTGTAAAACTTGAAATAAATGGAGTACCTATACAATGCAACGACAATACAAGGCATAAAAATGTGATATACGATCAAGTACGGCTTAAAGCCGACATAGGCATATTATCACTATATATTACTACTTGAAAGGATTAATGATGCCAAAAAATCAGTATCATGCTTTAAGTGCAGCACAACTAAAATTACAAGATGATGTTGAAATTGACATTGAAAATTTGCGCAACAAAGTTAATACAGGCTTGACTAAAATTATTATCAAGCAGCTTGAAATTTGGAAGAAAAAATATCCAAGACATAGTTTTTCAGCAGGCGTGTATAACGGCGATCTGCATCTTATGGTTGACCCCCCAGTATGCGGACAAATTGGTCTTTCTTCAATACCCCATCGTTTTATGATAACCAAAGAAGTTTATAATTTTGTAGATTTCTTCAACTCTTTTGATTCTGAAAATATTGGGGCAGGTTACATTGAAAAAATCACAAGGTGATATCTGATTTTATGCGTGAATGCTACATTAGGGAATAGTGCAATGAAAATTCTAAAAATTGATGACAAATGGTCAATAGAGTATGACCCAATGAATAACGATAGACCAACTTTTTGGTTTCGTAATGGCGAACGCCATAGTGAATTAGTAGAGAACAATGCTGTCATAGCATTGTTCTATTCGTATTTGGAAATGGTAAATGGTCAAAACGAATAAGTTTATTTTTGACGTAGATGGGACACTAACACCAAGCCGCAAATCTATAGATGATAATTTTAAAGATTTTTTTGTGAAATTTTGCATCGATAACAAAGTCTATATTGTGACTGGTAGCGATCATACAAAAACACAAGAGCAATTAGGTGAATACTTGCTACGTTTGCCAATTTATGTATATAATTGTGCAGGAAACGAAGTAAGATCCAATGAGTTATTGGTACGCGAAAAAATATGGAAAGCTCCCAAAGAACTTTTTCATACTTTGAATTATTGGCTTGCCGAAAGTAAATTTCCTATTAGGCAAGAGGACCATATAGAACAAAGAACTGGCATGATTAATTTTAGTATTGTTGGTCGCGGTGCTTCTATATCTGAAAGAGAAATTTACGTTAAATGGGATACTGCCCATAAAGAACGTGAAAACATTGCTGCCGTCATCAACGAAAAATTTGAGTTTATAACAGCTACAGTAGGTGGTGATACTGGTATTGATATTCATCCTACTGGTTGGGATAAAGGTCAAATAATCGTAGACTTTGATATGAAGTATGACAATCTTTATTTTTTTGGTGACAAGATGGAACAGGGTGGAAATGATGAACCACTTGCAAAAATAATAAAAAAAAGTTATCAGGTTGTTGATTGGCGTGATACTTGGAAACAGTTAATTCATCTACAAAAAGAGAATTTAGCAAAATGAATTTAGCGATTGACTCACATAAAGAATTGTGAGATAAAGACTTAACACAAAGCAAAGGATATATATAATGATTACTGTTAATGGTTACACAATCGGCCCAAACGCCAATCTTAGTGGTGCAAATCTTAGGGGTACTGATCTTGAGGGTGCCAAGCTTGTGGGCTCCAAGCTTGTGGGTGCCAAGCTTGTGGGTGCCAAGCTTGTGGGTGCCAATCTTGCGGGTGCAAATCTTGAGGGTACTGATCTTGAGGGTGCCAATCTTATGGGCTCCAAGCTTGTGGGTGCCAAGCTTGTGGGTGCCAATCTTGCGGGTGCAAATCTTGAGGGTGCAAATCTTGAGGGTGCTGATCTTATTGGTGCCAATCTTATGGGTTCCAAGCTTATGGGTGCCAATCTTGAGGGTGCCTATCTTGAGGGTGTCAATCTCGAGGGTGCTGATCTTGAGGGTGTCAATCTCATGGGCTCCAAGCTTGTGGGTGCCTATCTTGCGGGTGCAAATCTTAAGGGTGCAAATCTTGCGGGTGCTGATCTTATTGGTGCCGATCTTGAGGGTGCCGATCTACGAACTTATGGGGATATGGCTTACCTAAAGACTATGCAGATTGATAAGTGGCAAGTAGGATACACATATGACACACTACAGGTAGGTTGCCAAACACACGCCATTGAAAAGTGGTCCCGTTGGGACACTGAGGCAGGTCGTCTTTGGGTTTCTAAGATGGATAACGACGCTTTATCATGGGCTGAGAAGCACCTAAACCTCATCCTACAAATTATTCAGGTAAGCCCTGCCAAGAACCCAAAGGTTTCGCCATAAATATGACAAGTGAAATCTTATGCTTATTTGTAACGATATTCTTTGAGGCTAGGGAAAGCCGATAGACGGCAATGAGTTGGTAGCCAATACAAAACTTTATAAGGAAAAAAACATGAAATTTTTAACTAAGACAAAAGATGGTGGTCCAGAATCGCCAGTTGATGCATATTTTCTATTCGAGATTAGATCACTATGTAGTGTTGCATTATTGAAATTTAATAAAGGTTGCCGCGAAGCACATCATACTCACGCTTTTAATGCATTCACCTGGTTCATTTCAGGTGACATGTACGAAGAAAAACTATATAATGGTAATCTAGAGTATACACCATACAACCGCAGTTTTCTTCCTAAGATCACTCGGCGCGAAAAAAATCATAGAGTCATAGCTGATAAAACATCTTGGTGTTTTACTATTCGCGGGCCATGGAATAAGACTTGGACAGAAGACCACAACGGAGTCATCACTACACTTACTCATGGTAGAATTGTAATTAATGCAGAGGAACCAAAATGAATTATGTTGAAAATCCAATTCGTGATCTACATGAATGTTTGGCACACGCGCAATATCAGGGGTTTAGTGACATTAAATACGAAACTTATGATCACGAAGCTATGCGAACGGCAAAAACCCCAGAATCTAGGATTTTAGCTAGAGAATTAAGAACACCGGCAGTACGGCGCCCTACAACTCGTGATTTTAGTGTTTTTGCTATGTTTGCACAAACGTGGGGATCAACTGCGTTAGGACACGGCGGCATGGGTGGTTCCAGTATGACTACAGCATATACTATTGTGTTGGAATGTAACTATACTAGCGAGTTTTTAGTTTACTTTGGCTCAGAATTCTGTTATAATATAAACAAGCGTAGTAAAAATATAGAAATATTTTTAAAAGACTGTGCAAACCATCAACTAACAAGTTTAAAAGAAAGTAAAAAATATCAATGAGTCATGATAGAGGGTGTTCTTGTGGGAAAGAAATGCAGGATTATAGTACATGCCAAGAATTAACCTGCAACAAAAACAATAAAACAGCAGATACTACATCATCCACTCTGCGGACTGCAAATTTAAAAGATACTAAAACTTATGTATGTATCCATAAATCTCATCCCAGTGATAACATTTTCTTAGTTAAAGGCGACGAAGCACTAGCAAAGTCATTTAACAGTAATCTACGTACAGATGCATACAAATATTATGTTCTTGGTGAAGAAGTTGAAGTAAAGACCACTGTACAAATTATTAAAACAGGCGTAGTTTACCGCAATAATAGTAAATAAATCTAGAAAATCTTAGGCAACATACAGGCATATTTAGGCTATATATTAAACACCGGTCTGCACATTGCAGTACCTTGAGTTAGTTAGAGCAGTCTAACGAACAGATCTGGTAGTGTTTCCTAATAGAGCTAGACTCTATTTTGTATGTTGTAATCGTTTCTCCTAACAAGAGAGAATGAGTAAGCTCTCCTCACAATTGGAACTTACAGATTGCAAGCCGGGTGCTCATATCCCTGGCTTGTGTTTCGCGTTGTTAAAGCACAAAATAAAAGGGTACCGCGTAACCGCCCTTCACCTGACGTTATAGGTTTTTGGATATGAGAGTGTTAACGAACTCAGATAGAGTTTCTTTTTCTCTTAGCCTGTAACAGGGCTAAGTGTGAGTCCAAATCTAGATAGAATCTCTAAAAAATTCATAGAAGAAGAAAGGTTAAGTATTCGAATGAGACAACGTCGAAATGAGATACTTAACTGATTAACGTAGTTAATCACTAATTACAAAAGTATAATATTATCACTGTAGAGTTAAGGAAAATTCTGACTTGACTCTACAACAATACTAGTATACTATGATATCAACAAGGAGAGTTATAATGAATGTATACTTAGTAGGTGGCGCAGTTAGAGATATGTTGATGGGTATTAGTCCTAAAGATATAGATTTTGTTGTAGTAGGATCTACTCCCGAACAAATGATTGCGAATGGCTTTTCTAAAGTTGGTGCAGATTTCCCAGTATATCTACAACCGTCAACTGGCAACCAGTATGCATTAGCTCGTCGCGATAAAAAAACCGGAGTTGGATATCATGGCTTTACTAGTGAATTTGATATCGATGTAACGTTAGAAAACGGTGAGAATGTAAAAACTATAAACCCTGAACTATTACAAAAGTTCATCGATGCTGGGTTTGATTTAAAAACAGAATATAACACCGAAACACTTATTGAATTCTTTCGCAATATAAACAAGAGAGAAAATACATGAAACTTGCACATTTTATAGATTTAGTTACAGACGCCTCACGTCGTGATCTCACTATAAACTCCATTGCCATGGAAAGCGATATACCAAACTCGCCTGATGGTATTCGTCAATATATTGATCCTTATAATGGTAGAGCCGATATTCAAGCAAAGATTCTGCGTCATACCAGTGATGCATTTAGTGAAGATCCAGTTCGTGTACTAAGGATTGCAAGATTTCGTGCAAGGCTTGGTCCTGAATGGACTGTGGCTGCTGAAACAAAAGTTTTGATTTACAATATAGCAAAGTCAGGCGGACTAGATGAGTTAACTCCTGAAAGAATTTGGAAAGAAATGAGTCAGGCGTTGCTGGAACCATTTCCGCGGCTGTTTTTTGATACACTGTTGGAATGCGATGCACTTTATGCGGTGTTTCCAGAAATCTATAAGTTATTAACCGCGTTGGAATCTCATCGGTGGCACCCAGAAGGAAATGCATACAAGCATACAATGCTTTGCCTGACACAAGCTGCTGAATTTAAAATGGACCTTGAAGCTATGTTTGCTGTACTTGTACATGACTTTGGTAAAGGGTTAACTCCATTTCATCGTCTTCCAAAACATTACGGACACGATGTAAATGGTGTTGCACTAGTTGAATCATTTGCTAACAGACTAACTGTTCCTTCGAAAATTCGAGATCGTTCAATGAAATCTACTAGATATCATATGCTGATGCATAAGTTAGACACTATCAAAGCTAATACATATGTAAAAATGTTTAACGATATGCAAGTGTTAAATGATCCTCGAGCAGTTAGTATTCTATACAGTGTTGGTATCTGCGACGAAAGAGGCAGATTAGGATCCGAAAATAATAGTATTGAACACCTTTGGGTATTGATGCAAAAATTTAAAGCATACTGTAGTGTTAAGTTTATTGATGTTTTTCCAAATGGAGAAACTGATGCAAACAAAATTCAAAGTAAGCTGCAAGAAGCAAGGATTAAGGCAGTTGATAATGCATAACATCTAAGAGGGGTATACTGGTTAGGTGTTGACAATAGTGTTGATACTTGTTAGTATAATGCATAAGGGAGTTATAATCTTGGGAATTAATGTTAACGTATATACTTATTGGGGAGTTCGTACTGAATGGAACGACGAAGTAAGTGAAAACCGAGAATACTTGTATAATCAAAAGATAGATCCGAGAGTGGATGTAAATATACTAATAGACAGCATGTCTGGAGATTACATGGTTTTTGGAATACAGTTGTACGATAGCGGCGATAGCCGCTGGGGAGAAATGACTAACTCACACGAGATTGACATTAGCGATGCCATTCTAGAACAAATACGTGTAGATTACATGTCTAGGTTTAAGTTACTTTATCCTGAACAGTTTGAATGGCTTAATGAAAAAAAGTGGAAACTTGTTAATCTAGTACATTATAGCTAAACAATTATTACAAACATTGGAGACTACAATGAATCAGTTAAAAGACAACATTAAAGACAATAAGTTTGCTTTGGCTATTTCAAAAATTTGTACAAGTTGTCAACGAGCAAGATACAAATTTGAAATACTTTGTTGGAAAATTCTTTTTATGCTAAATGGCGGAAAATTATAATGCCAAGATACACTTACCAGCACAGCAACCTCTGGGTAGAAAATACTGCTATTCTTGATGCAGAAATTGCAGAACTAACTGATTGGTTACACAAAAGTAAAATTGACGAGGACTTCGATCCAGATACACATGTGTATCGACATCCGGATACCGGTGAAGTGACACTTAGCTTGGTTGAAATAAGTTCTAGTCAGTTGTTTGCAGCTAGTCTAATCTTGAGCAGTAGTACGTTATTATTTGAAAACAAACCAGTAAAGTTTGACAAACCTCCAGCTACACAGGCAAATCTAGATAGCGAATAATGTCAACGTATATAGAATATTACGAAGTAAAAGTTAAAGACGGATATGAATATTATTTCATGTTAAAAGATCAAATGTGTGTTAATAGAGAAAATATCGACGGAAGAAGTCATCGAATTTGGAAGATGAATACACGCACCAACAAATTTACTGAAATTAAAAATATTCGCAAGGACCGTCCTCAATTATCACTTAACGAAATGATAATTATCCAGCTACAAGCCAAGGAAGTAGAATTTAATGATTACTATCTTTACAAACAGTTACATAAAAAAAGTGTTTAAGAAATTTAAATATAGGTTGCTAGAATGGAAATGGGAGCGTATTCTTAAAAATAGCGGACACACCTCGTGGTATGGTTATTTTCGATACAATGACCCTGATTATAATATACGAGGACGCACTATAACAAAAATTTTACACGGATATACATATATAACATGTGTACGTCGGGCTAGTGTTACCCACTACTATCAACTTTTAACGTCTGCAAATCGTAACGAGGGGTCCGAAGTATATGATTGGTGTAATCGATATTGTAGAGGTAAATTTTGCGGAGTTTGCGAAAGAGTAACTCTTGAACCCAATGGCGATTATTTGTTAAATGACATAGTTGGGTCAGATGAATTGTTTTTTGGGTTTAAAGACCATCGAGACTATTTGTTGTTTGAACTAAAATGGGGATGAAAATATTCATTAATGAGGAGAGAACAATCTCGCCTAATCAATTAAATGAAATATATTCACAATGGCAAATTAGAGACCGCATTTTTAAAGATAAAGATTTTTTACCCTCTAAGTGGGATTTTCGTCGCGGATATCAAATTGAAAATCGGCAATGGCAGCAAAATCAGAGATTTGAGTCTTGGTTATTTGACAACGGCTTTACTGTGATACAGCATGATAAAAAACGATATTTAAAGTTTAGTGGAAATCAATCTCGTCTTACATTTTTTCTATTAACACTTACTGGTAATTATAAACACGATTAACCGCTTGATTGTTGTAAGTCTTAGAAATTTAAAGGAATACAGAAATAATGTTAAATATTGGCAGCATTCTTGCAGATGAAATTCAAAAAGAAATAGATAAAGAAATAAGTAGAAATATATTTGTGAGGTTGAAATATCATGAAGCTATTATTTCAAAAACTAAAATAGTTGACACTTCGTGGTGTAATACTTATATAAAAAATAAATATCAACATTTTGATGAATACTGGTATTTTATATCAGATAAAGATGCTGCGTTGTTTAGTTTAAAATGGAGCGCATAATAAAAAAACGCTATCAGATATTAGATACAATAACACCAACTCAAATGCACAATCTTAATGCCGGCGGTATCTATATTGAAACTGAATTTGATACAGTAGATTTGGAATTTCCAATATCCGGCACTGTAACATATATAAGACAAATTTACAATTATGTAACAGTTACAACTAGCAAACAAGAAACTCTTCTAATATTATTGTTTTCTGATATTAAATTAATACATGATTGAGGTTAGATTTACAATCACAAGTGACGACGATTGTCACTCTTGGCTACGTTACTGTTACTCAACGTTTGAATGGGTAAAATACCTATGTACAAATGCTTATAAAATTGAGTCTCACGAATACTTTGAAAGTATGCTATATCAACGGGTTATAGTATACACCTTTCATCTACCTGAAAAAAAACAAACATATTATAGGATTAAGTATGGCGATGGAACATAAATTGTTTCAGTTGACAATTTATAACTTTTACTATATAATAAAATAATAGCAAGGAATTATTAATGGCTCGTTTAACTAAACCAAGAAAAAAATCTGTTAGAGTATCACGACGTACAACAGGAATGGCTGCAATGCCAGTAAAAAATAGCTCTTGGGAGAAGTGTCAATTCTATGTGCATTATTCAGTTGAAAGTAGAGAATGGACAGTAGCTGTCAAGGAATACATTGCGCGACACTATTCTCGAGTTGCCATTGCTGCAATTAACAAAGTTCCGGATTGTAGACTAGGAATGAGCAGCGGATGGGCAACTGCTGCTTGGCTTTTATTAAATGGACACCCTGAACTAGTACACCCTGATTGGATCAAGGGGTTGCCGATGCGCATAAATCGATTAATCGAAGAAGGAAGTATTATTAAAAGCGAAGTTACAGAAGACGGTGTTAAAAAAAGAAACGCATATGTTCCTACTATTCAAGAACGTATTCATGAGCAATCGCAAGATGCATGTGAAGCTATCGAAGAATGGCTAGAAGGATTTATTACCAATAGAAAAAACTTTAATCCAAAGGGATTTGATTTTATATCCCATTTTTCTAATATGAAAGTTAGTCAAGCTCATGCAAGAAAAATTAAAGGATTTTATGCAAGCGAGTTAGAAGAGGTAAGACTAATACAAAAGCTTCCTACTCCTCAGCAAATTAGTAAAATTATAAATGAACGAGAAAAAGATCATGCTCTACAATTGAGAGAAGGGTATAGTCATATTACAAAGAATGATGCAGTTGCATATCTAGTTGCTCTTGAAACATTAACAGGAGCGTGTGATATGATTATCGACGTTGCTAAGGCAACTCGAATTCCTAAAATTAAAAAAGTTCCTAGTAAAGAAAAACGAGTAGCAGGTGTTAAGTACCTTGACAAAGACGAAAAGTTACAGATTGTTAGTGTTAGCCCATTAGAGTTAATCAACGCCACAGAAATATGGGCATACAATGTTAAAACTCGAAAGCTGTATAAGATTGTAGCAGACAAAGACAGCGGTGTAATGAATGTTAAAGGCACTACTATTATTGGGTACGACGAAGAGCTGTCGGTAGGAAAAACATTGCGTAATCCTGCAGAATCTCTCAAAGAATTTAAAAATTCTGGAAAAATTAAGTTAAGAAAATTTCTTGAAGATATCAAAACTGTTCCAATTAAATTTAATGGTAGAATTAATTCCGATACTTTACTTTTAAAAATCAATAACTAAACTATATAAAGGAAGAACTATGTTAGTACCGATGGTTGTAGAACAAACCAGTCGAGGGGAACGTGCCCACGACATTTACTCGCGGTTGTTACAAGACCGTATTATTATGCTAAATGGTCCAGTTGAGGACAACATGGCCAACTTGATCGTAGCACAGATGTTATACTTGGAATCTGATAATCCAGATAAAGAAATTAACTTGTACATCAATTCACCGGGCGGCAGTGTAACCTCTGGAATGGCAATTTACGATACTATGAATTTTATTAAAAGCGATGTACGTACTATTGTGTTAGGGCGGGCATCGAGTATGGGAAGCTTTCTTGCACAAGCAGGAACTGCAGGAAAACGTAATGTGTTGCCTCAATCACGCACTATGATTCATAGGGTAAGTTCGGGCACACAAGGCACTAGTGGCAGCGTATATGTACAAGAGTTGCAGTTTGAAGATGCATTGCGTAGTATGGAAGAGTCTAAAAAGATTAATCGCAGACTAACTGAACTATACGTAAAACATAACAGTGCAGGAAAAACATACGATGAATTAGTTGAAACTATGAAATTTGACACATTTCTAACAGCAGAGGAGGCAGTTGCATATGGACTTGCAGATTCCATCGTCCAAAATAGATAAGAACATACTTGTACAAGAAAGCCTGTTAGCACTCTTAAAAACTTATGTAGTTGAAGTAACTTTCTTAAAGATAAACGGAGATGAACGCATTATGAAATGTACATTAATTCCTGATCTTATGCCATTAATTGATGCAGATAAAGTCAAGTTAACAACGGCGCGAAACAATAGTACATGTGTAGTATGGGCAATTGACTCTGCGGAATTTCGTAGTTTTCGATACGATCGAATTAGCGAAGTCAAAGTTATGTTTTAATAATTTTAGTGTGTGTTTTTAAAAACAATACTTAACATAAATATTAGTATGGAAGAAGATGCACTAAGAAAAACAAAAGAAATTGAAACACAAGTGGAGAGGTGGGACTTATTTGCAAAAATAGTCCCACCTCTGTTTCTTCTTGTTTGCTCTATGGTATTGATATTTGATTTATTAGAATTTCAAATAATGTTTTATATTGGAATAGGAATTATTAGTACAACTTCGGTAGTATGGTGGTTTTGGGCAATATTTAGTATGAGATTTCTTGTAAGATTGTTTAGACGTGCAACTGAAAATTTAATTATTGTAAGTCATGAGTTAACAGAAGTAAAAGAAGAATTGAAGGATTTATATGACGAAGAAAGTAATCGGCGCTAATCTAATAAGCGGAATGAGTCTTATTTTCTTAATTGTACTCGGGATTAATTATTTAATTTTTAAAAATACCAATCCTTATGAAAATCTTACAATTGAAATTATAAATAATCCAATTTTTGCAACTAATAATATAGATTTCAAACTAACTGGAAAAAAAATATTAACTTGTTCAGTTAATAATGTATTTGGAACTGCAACTAATGGTACCGACACGGTATACTTGCATGACTTTGTTGTCCCGTACACACGTAATAGCTCAGTAGGTAATAATGTAGTTAACAGGTGGACTATGGCAATGCCTGAAGAATTATATTTTGGAAAATGGAAAGTAACAATGACCGGAGATTGGTCATGTAAATACTGGATATTTGAAGAGACTACAACGCGGGCTTATGATAATATTTTATTAATTGTCAAGTAAACAGTTGACATTATTGTTATTTTAATGTACTGTAGTATAATATTCAAACGAGAACACGTATTGTTCTCTTTGTAACTATTTTTATATTCTATTTAAAGGATTATTACAATGGCTAAATTTTATTCAACAAAAAAGTACGGAACTGATAGAGGTCTTAGTTGCACATTTAGGCAATGGCGCGCTACTCATTCTCATTGTTCTCAGTTGCACGGATACTCAATTGGTATTAAACTAATATTTGAAAGTGAGACCCTGGATGATAGAAACTGGGTACTTGACTTTGGAGGACTTAAACTGTTTAAAGAATGGTCCGAAAGTATGTTTGATCATACTACGCTTATAGCATTTGATGACCCCCATCTAGTTGTATTTGAAGAACTTAATAATATTGCAGGCGGATATGACAATCGCGGAGTTATTGATTTACGCATTGTTGACGGAGTAGGCTGCGAAATGTTTGCCAAGATGTGTTACGATAAAATGGCAAAGATATTAGAAGGTATGAAAAAAAATACACATAGTCGTTATCCAGTAGGAGCAAGTGTAAGATTAGTAAGTGCCGAGGTGTTTGAGCATGATGCTAATAGTGCTATATACGAAGGTTAATGGTCGAGTATATTACTAGTAATACAGATCCTGCGTCGTTGCCTAATAAAAAATATGTAGCATGTTTAAAATGGGGTAAAAAATATAATGCCAAATATGTAAATAACTTGCATAATATGGTAAAAAGAAATCTTACTATAGATTATGAATTTATATGTTTTACCGACGACGCTTCCGATATTGATCAAGATATAACTGTGCGAAATTTAACTGCAATGCCGTTATCCGGGTGGTGGTACAAGCCTTGGTTTCTTAGTGACGAACTCGGTATTCATGGTACTTTATTATTTCTAGACTTAGACCTAATTGTTTTTAAAAATATCAACTATCTATTTGACTTTGAATCAACCTCTGACTTTATAATTATTAGAGACTTTAACCGTAGCATACGTCCAAACTGGGATCGAATGAACAGTAGTGTATTTAGAGTTAATATAGGAAAGTTTGATTATTTATGGAAAACTTTTAAAAGAGATTTTATTAATATAACAAGACAACATCAAGGTGATCAAGACTGGATGTACAAGTCCATTAAAACGCACAAATTTTGGCCAGACGAATGGATACAAAGTTACAAATGGGAAATGCGAGGACGTAGTGAGCTTGTATTAATAAATGGAAAACGTACCTTTAAGACTGCCGGAACTCCGATACTATTACCTAACACAAGCATAGCTGTATTCCACGGTGAGCCTAATATACCCGATTGCATCGACGAATGGACACGAAAACATTGGTATTGACTATTGTAGTGCAATTTGCTATTATACATTAATAGCATAAGGAATTACAATGTTTAAACAAGATGTAAACAGAATTGGGTTTGCTTGTAAATACTTGCATGAAGATCAAACACAGAATACAAAGATTCTAGAAGAATTGCAACGCCCTCTTACTGAACGCAGTACAACCGTTGCATGGCTTAATAGACAAACACGTGATGTAGCAGAACAGCGGCTTTGGGATATTATGGAACATAATGCCGCCGCAGCAAAAAGGTTAGTAGAATATGTGGGAAGTCTTCCTAGCGGTCGTCGAATGGTTCGTTTGGGGAGCAACCAGCTTCCTTGTGCTACCTATGCTGACTGGAAGTATTTTTGGTCTCGTACTGACGTTGTGGAATATTGTGAAACCCATTACGGTGCAGTTGGAGAAACGGCAAGAGCCCTTGATGTGCGACTTTCAATGCATCCTGGACAATTCTGTGTCTTATCCAGTGATAACCCGGAAATTGTTGAAAGAAGTATAGAAGAATTTGAATATCATGCTACCCTTATTAGGTGGATGGGGTTTGGAAAAGTATTTCAGGATTTTAAATGTAATGTACACATCTCAGGAAAGAACGGTCCGCCTGGTATTAAAGCCGCACTGTTGAGATTGTCTCCAGAAGCAAGAAATACAATAACCATTGAAAATGACGAAAATAAATGGGGACTCGACGATTCCCTTGAACTTGCAGGAGACCTTGCATTAGTAGTTGATATACATCATCATCTTTGTCGAGAAGGCAAATATTTTCTTCCTACCGACTGTAGATTTTCTCGGATAATCGACTCCTGGAGGGGAGTACGTCCGGCAATACACTATTCTTATAGTAGAGAAGAATGGGTAGGTCATGTTGATAAAAATACATTACCAGACTTTCCAAAATTATTAGAACAAGGATACAAAAAAGGAAAGCTTCGTGCCCATAGTGAAGATTATCCTAACAATGCAGCAAATAGTTGGGCATTGTCTTTCCTTGAACATGCAGACATTATGACGGAAAGTAAGAAAAAGAATATTTCCAGTAAGCAGCTATACGATCAAAGTCTTGTATAAATACTATATGAATTATTTACACAATATGTATAGCGGAAAAACTCAACAAGACTCTGCACATGAAAAAAATCCTAACCGAGTTTTAGGAGGATTAAAGGGACACGGAGTGGACCATTACAGTGTTCTTGGTGAAGACGGCTCTGAAAGAAAAGTTCCAACGCAAGCATACGTACAAGGATTAGAAGAAAAAGTTCGGCGTCAGGATGCTAGAATTTCTGTGTTAGAAAAACAAGTACGAAGATTAGCAAATAATGCAGCACCAAAAAGAGCTACACTTTCTGAGTTGCCTAGACCAATTGTTTCTAATTAATGTTTACCAATTGGTAAGTTACTACTAGCATTTAACGCCCATACTTTTTTTCGCTCAATGCCTTTGCGTTGAGCAAACTTTTTTGAATTACAATTATTGCATACATGAAAATAATTGTTGCTAAGACGTTTTGGATCCATACTGCTACAGGCTCTTGTAAATTTAATACTACAGTTATCGCATCGCAATACTGCTATGCGTTTTTTTCTGCTATAATTGTGTATTTTTCCTAGCTTGCTAGTTCGAGAATGCCAGGTTAAAACTATAAATTCATGAATAAACATAACTATATTTATAGATATGATTTGCATTAGGATTATAGAATCATACGGTAAATAACAATAGAAGAAGGAATATCATGAACATCTGTACCCTAACTGCGTCTGCTAAAATACAAATTGACGCCCTCTGTCGCGACTTTAACTGTTATGCAGTTAGTCTAAACTTAAAAGGCGGCGGATGTGCTGGTTTTGAGTATGACTGGGGAACTGTATCATCTGCATCAGAGATTGTTGTAGGCGACGAAGTAATTAATACAGACAACGCTGGAAAATTTGTAATTGGCAGTACTAGTATTATGTTTTTAATTGGAACAGAATTAGACTACGTAAGAAGTTTAGTAGGATCTAATTTTGAAATTAAAAACCCAAATGCTCGTAGTGCGTGCGGTTGCGGAATAAGTGTAAATTTTGATATGAATAAATTAGTACCACAAGGGTAATGGAGTAAAAATGGCAAAGCAAGACGTTGACATTGGTGTAGAAGGAAACGACGGCACCGGAGATAGCATTAGAGAAAGTTTTCGTAAAGTAAATGAAAACTTTAATGAAATATATGCAATATTTGGCCTCGGTGGACAAATCTCGTTTACTAGTCTAGACGATACTCCTAATACAACTATTGGAAACGAAGGCAAAGTACTGTTGGTTAAACAAGACGGTACTGGAATTTCATTTTTTGACCTTGTTTCAAATGCAGGAACTAATAATTCCAACGATCCTGAAAATACAATTGCATTTAATATAGACGGCAATAAACTAGTTGTTCGCTCGGTGAACACTAAGTTAGAACTAGATCCTTCACCAACTGTAATAAGTCCGCTGAATATAGGTGCCGGTGCAGCTTATAATACAACTACGCAGGCAATACTGTTAAACGATGCATCAAGACAGACACTAGTTAATAACTGGAATATTATACACAGTAATACACCAGATATCACCGAAGACAATTTGTTAATTAGTAAAGGATTTGCAGATAACAAATATATAAACACCTCTGGCGATACTATGTCCGGAGCATTAAGTACTATATCAGGCGCAACTGGAACTCAAGTTCCACAAGTCCAAGAAGTTGTCAAACGGTCCGGCGATACTATGACCGGACCTCTTGAACTGTACGATCACCCTAGCCCGTTTAATGGATTTGGAACTCCGAATAGTCCAAATGATCTACAAGCTGCAACAAAATTTTATGTTGATTCTAGTTCGTTTACCAGTAAAGTAAATTTATATGTTAGCACAACTGGTAGCGATCTTCAACGATCTACGCCTCCCGGAAACGCAGGGCGTAGCGAAGCATATGCATACAAGTCAATTGGTGCTGCAACACAAAAAGCAGCATTAATTCAGGAAGCGTCGTTGCCTGATATTGGACCATATATCCAGCCGTTGCAATACGTAGACGGCGTAACCACATATCAAAGCTATGTTGATAATCCTGGAACTTACGGATATAGTCTGTCTGGAAATCAGTTGACTGTTGCTACAACTATTACAGCAGAGAAGACTAATATAATAGATAATACACTTAATTACATCAATGTTCAGTTTCCTAATCTTGTATACAATTCTTTGTTGTGGAGAGAAAACCTAGAATTAATTATTAACAGTGTTAAGCTTGATATTAGTGCAAGTACAACAACTATTAAAAATAATTCGCTAACTAGGTTTGCTGGATTGCGGTATTACTCTAGCCCAGATGCAGAAATCTTAATCTCAACTAGAGGACAATATATTGAAACTAGTACAGCAATAGTATATGTTAAAAATTCTTTGCTAGCTGAATTATCTAATGCAGGGATTACCAGCGGAAATTCGTGGTATATTGCAGTAAGAAATCTATTTGATTTACTGTTAGAAGTTATTGATGGAAACTACGCTAGTATACCGGTAATTGAAGCTGCAAACTACTATACATTATATGCACACAGCGGTCCAAATAAGTTTACAATTCAGTCCGGGGATCCATCAGTTAGTAAACCGAATCGTGATATTTTTCCTGGAAAAATTGTAAGAGGAGTTACCTCTGGAGCAGTAGGAAGGATTGTATCATACATTCAGGGAGTAGATGTAGGTGGAACTCCAGAGTATGATACTCTAAGCTTGCAACTATTAACTCCAACTGAATTTATTGAGCAAGAATTAATTGAATACGGAGCATACGTAAAACGCGAACAACTTACTATTCTTATCGAATCCGGTATTTATAACGAGCAATTGCCTATACGTATTCCAGAAAATATTTCAATTAAGGGCGACGAAATGCGGCGCGTAATTGTACGTCCTGCATTAGGCACTAGTGGATCAAAAATTGCTAATACTTGGTTCTATAGAGATGCAGTAATTGACGACTTAACAACTGCGGTTGCTGGAGAACCCCGTATAGTAGACGGAAATACAGTTGGATATTTTGGATATCATTACTTAAAGGATGCTAATGTTCCCTTAAATATTAGCAATTTTGGTGCAAATAACTTAGGAAACTTTCTTAATGCAGCAAGATTAATACAAATAAATAAACTTTTTATTATTGAAGAAACTATTGCATGGATAAACACAACTTACCCTGCATTAAGTTATGACCAATTAACCTATCGTAGAGACATGAGATTAATTGTAGAAGGTATAGTAGAAGATTTAATTGCAGGCAACAGATACGCTAGCATTAGAAACCAAGGATCTTATTATGGAATAATTGTTGAAGTTGAAAAACAAGCTGCAATCAATCATATTGCTGATATTATAGAAAAAGTATTAATTAACAATACCACTAATCTCTATACTCCGGTATTAGGTAACGAAATACAAATAGTCGATACCTCATTAGTTGCCGAAGTTAATAGTAGTACACAAGCGTTGGAATTAGTACAATTAATTTCCTTTGCGTTTGAGTCCGAATTTAATCCTGCTAAGAATAACGACGAAATGGATGTATTTTTATGTAATGATTCCACAATTATTCGTAACTTAACAGCACAGAAGCACGGCGGCTTCCATATGGTTCTTGATCCATATGGACAAATTTTAACAAGATCGCCATATGTTCAAACAGTTAGCGTATTTGCAAAAAGTATCAATAATAGAATTTTTGCCGGTGGACAATTTGTTGACGGATACGCCGGCAGTATGCCAATGACAATAGTAGGAAACACTAATAACTTTACTTTACAAGTTGAAGCACCGTCTAATAGTGGGCTTGGCATTCGTAAACCTCAAACACCGTCAAGTTTCTTTTTATTAGGAAAGCGTTATCAGGTTAATACAATCAGAGATTATCAAGTAGTAGGTGGTATAGCAAGTGTAACGTTGGTTCTAGATCAAGGCAGTAACGACGGAATTGGGTTTGATGACGATAGTAATCCTGGACAAGTATTAATTATACTACAAACCGGAGGCAACAAATCAATGTTGTCAAACGATTATACACAAATTAACGATCAAGGATACGGAATAGTAGGCACTAATAATGCATTACTCGAAGCTGTGAGTGTGTTTACATATTATTGCCATGCTGGATATTATTCTATCAATGGATCGCAGATACGGTCTCTTACTGGTAATAATAGTTACGGTAACTACGGACTTGTTTCTCAAGGTAGTGATCCAGACGAAATTGCAAGAATTGCAACACTTGCGCAAAATCTTGTACAGCCTGCAAAGATTTATGCAGTAGATAGCGAAATAATGTTTACCGGCGATGTTACAGCATTAATGTTAAATGGAGAAATAGTTTCTCAAGACAGTAACGTTCCTTCTCAAGGTAAAACTGCATTTACCTATTATAATTCTAGTGATAATACTACTACAATATATTTAGAACAGGTTACTGGGAATTTTCAAACTGGATACGACGTATATGATTCAGGAAGCACAACAATAGGCATGCCTACTGAAATTGTTAAAAGAAACTTTTCAGCTGATGAAAATAGTGTAGCAATACATGTATACGATTTATCAGACTATCCGTTAAATGCAAGTGAAATTGAAATATTGCATAATACCGGACTATATCAACCTTATGATGTAGTATCGGTATCTGATACCGGAATAGAGATTCCGTTGTCATTAGATTCTGTTCTTTGTAATAGCAGCAATTCGTTAATTAGACGAAAAGTATGGCGTATGGATTTGTCAAGCGGAGTTGCTACTCTTTCTTCAGGAATACAAGAACAAACTGATTTTGGTACGCTAGCCGTGTATAGAGCAAAACAAAACTTTTTACTCAATGGCATTGACAGTAATATTTTTACACGACCTAGCACTGCACTTATTTTTGATGAATTTCCTACTTACACTTATCGTACTATCGGATTTGAAAATACTATTGTTAGTGGAATTCCGGTAGTTGGCAATCAAGCAACTACTACTATTGATGATAACTTTAACTATATAGATTTATTAGTAGACAATAGTAAGGTATTATTAAATATTGGTAGCGGATATACTGTTACTAGCACACTCGGAGCAAGCATAGCAGGCGGCACTACGTTAGGTAGTACACAAGGCGACTTAAATATTGCTATAGCAATTCTAGGAACAATGAGTCAAACTCGTATAATTGGAATGTTGTTTACCTGGAGCGGCGGTGTATTTAGAATAACCGGATATACACAAGCTACCGAAACAGCAACCAATCAACAGTTTGCTATTATAAGCTTTGAAGAAGTTTATAGTATTCATCCAACTTATATTGCCGGTGGATTGTCTGAGAGAGTAGACAGTATTATTGGAAATAATATATCACTAAAGGCCGGATTAGAATCCGGTGAAAGTGCTAATATTACAGTAAGTATTAGTACATGTCGTGCTACTAGTCATGACTTTCTTGATATCGGCACCGGAGGGTATAATGCAACAAATTATCCTGATCGTATTTACGGATCTCCAATTAACACACCGGTTACTGGAGAGGACTCAGTTGACCAAAATGGATTTAATCCAGTTGCACAAGTTCAAGAACGTTCACGAGGTCGTGTATTTTTTACAAGTACCGATCAGGACGGATTCTTCCGTGTAGGAAGATTCTTTACTGTAGACCAAGGTACAGGTCGCATTACCTTTAATGCAGCGTTAGTACTTACTAATATTGACGGAATCGGCTTTAAGCGAGGAGTACGTATCAATGAATTTTCAGCCGATAGCACATTCACAAACGCTACAGCCGATGCAGTACCAACTGAAACTGCAATACAAAGTTACATTGATTTTAGATTGGGCTGGGACAGAACCGGAGACTCGATTGAGATTGCGAACGTAATTGGTGGCGGCGCAATAAGAAAAGCCGGCGATAATATGACTGGTGATTTGAGTATGAGTAATAATCAAATCACCAACCTTGCAAGTCCTACTACCGGTTCTGATGCTACTAATAAAAACTATGTAGATTCTGAAATTGCAAAATACGATACATTGTCCGAATTAAACGATACAACTATAAGTTCTCCAGGGTTAGGATCGTTGCTAATTTACGATACATCGATTAATAAGTGGATCAACAAGCTATTATCATCAGATAGTGCAATAAGTGACTTTACATTAACATATTCTGTAGGAATATTATCGGCACAACTTAACCCAGGGGTAGTATATAATGCCGATATAAATGCTAATGCATCTATTTTACAAAGTAAATTATCATTAAATGTTGCAACTACTTCAGCAAGCGCACCAGGGGTTCTAGATCAGAGCTTGTTAGGGTTAGCAAGATTTAGTAGTTCTAATTTTACATCACTAAACGGATGGATAAGTATTACCAATGGCAGTATAACAAATGAACAATTATCCGGCGGAATTACTAACAATAAACTTTTAAATAATGGTATAATTGTGTCATCGGGTGCAAACAGTACAAGTATTCCACTCGGCGGTACTATTGCATTTAATGGCACTGCAAATCAAATTAATATAATAGAAAATCTTGGCGTATTAACGGTTAGTTTGCCGTCTACTATAAATGTTAATATTACAGGAAATGCTGCATCGGCATCGACTGCTATTAATGCTACTAATGCCACTAATGCAACTAATGCAACTAATGCCGCGTTGATGACAATTGCTGCACGAAATACCAATGCAAGTCCGCATTTTTTAACCTTTGCAACAGCAGCTAGTGGAAATCTTGCATTATTTACTGATAACTTGTTAACTTATATTCCTAGCACGGACACCCTTTCGGTTAATAACCTATCAGTAAATGCAATTGATATTTTAGGAAGTATACTTCCTCGAGTAAATAACCCAACTGATAGCGGACAGGATATCGGTAGTAGTTCTAGAAAATGGAATACAATATGGGCAACTACCTTTAACGGTACAGCAACTAAAGCAACGTATGCCGACCTTGCTGAAAATTACTTAGCTGATATGTATTACGAACCCGGTACAGTTTTAATACTTGGAGGAGTAGAAGAAGTTACTGCATCAAGTGTTAAAGGAGATAAAAGAGTAGCTGGAGTAGTTACTACTAATCCAGCACACTTGATGAATAGTGCATTAGAAGGAAACTACGTTACTGGTGTAGCACTAAGCGGAAGAGTACCGTGCAAGGTGTTAGGTAAAGTCAAAAAAGGAGATTTACTAGTAACAAGTGCAGTACCGGGTTATGCGATAGTTGATAATAATCCTAGTATAGGTACCGTAATTGGAAAAGCAGTTGGTATTAAGATCGACGACAGTAAAGGTATTGTCGAAGTGTTAGTAGGAAGAGTATAATGGCAAAACGTATAATAAATATAGGTAGCAGTGCTAACCACGGCGACGGCGATCCGTTAAGGAATGCATTTGTTAAGATTAACGAAAATTTTACAGAGCTCTACAGCGGACCGCCAACGTATACTCAAGTTGAAATAGATACCATCATACCAACTGTTGGTATGATGGTATATAATATCACCACAGGTAAGTTCCAAGGGTATGCAGGCAATAACGGCGATAGTACGGTTGGATGGGTTGACTTTCATTAATGGTTTACGATAAATACTAAAAACGGAGATTAAGATGGCAATTCAAAATATTAGTGTCGGATCAGCTGCTAATGACGGAACAGGCGACGACTTACGTGAAGCATTTATAAAAATAAATCAAAACTTTCAAACGTTAGATAGTACTGCAGAACAAACCGGCGGAAATCTTGGGTCAGCTGGTGCCGAAGTGTTTTCTAAACTTGAAAATAATCAATTAAAATTTAGAAGATTAGTAGCAGGAACAAATATTTCGTTATCTCAATTAGAAAATACTATTACTATAGAATCAACTGCAAATAGTAATTTTATAATTAGCGGAGACACTGGGAGCTTGATTGCCGGAAACGGAGCAAGTTTTAGTATCCAGGGTGCCGACGCTATTCAAGTACATGCTGACGAAAATTCAAAAACTATTACTATTTCTGGAAATTTAGCGTCTGATAGTATTCCAACACTTTCTGCTACTTTAAATGCCGATAATAATAATATTATTAATGTTAATAACGTTATTGCAGCTAATCTAGTACCTACTAATATTAATAATGTTAATTATTACGAAAGTATTGGAAGATACACTGAGGGATTTGATATGGGCAAACTTGATACTAATATAACTAGCATATTAGACTGGGTAGTAGCTCAACAAGGAGTAGACTTAGGAACAGTTGTTATCCCGGCTAATTCAAGTATTGACCTAGGATCTATAGTTTAAGGAGTTGGCATGTTACCACAATGGGCAGTATCAAATAATACAACTCTTGGAATTATACAAGAACGTATTCAAACACAAATAGCATTACCATTAGTTAGTTTAAATGGAGTATCTACTCGAGTTATTAGTGGAAAGTTGCCTAATGGCATTCGTCTAGAAGACAACGAGCTAGTAGGAACTCCGGTTGGAGTATCAAGACCTGTTGTAAGTAAGTTTGTAATTAGAGCATCTACTTTATCCGGAATATCAGATAGAACATTTACTATAATAGTAGAGGGCGAAGATGCTCCGTTATGGGTAACTAATGCAGGAAGGTTACCAGTCGGACCAAGCGGGGTATACTTTATTCTTGATAGCAGTCTAATTGACTTTGAACTTATAGCAGCCGACAGCGATATTCCAGCAGGCGACTTTTTACGATACTATATTGCCGACGGTGACGGAGAGTTGCCGCCGGGTATCAAATTAACACCAGAAGGTCGTCTACTCGGACAAGTTGATCCGTTGTTGAGTTTTGAATTCAACGACAGCGATGGCGGGTTTGACTCTGACGTATTTGCAAAACTACCTTACGATTTTAGTATCCCTTCGGGCAGTGGGTTGGACACTTATTTTTATGATGCTACAACGTATGATTTTAGTGTACCAACCAGGCGTCCAAAAAAACTAAATCGCACGTATGAATTTATTGTAACAGTTGCTGATAATGTTAGTGACACTAAACGTAAGTTTCAAATATATGTAGTAGGAGACGATTTTGTAAGAAGCGATAATACGTTAATGAAAGCAGCCGATGGCATTTTTACTGCTGATGCAACGTATTTAAGAAAGCCGCATTGGCTCACGCCTGCAAACTTAGGGTTACGTCGTGCAAACAACTATCTTACTGTATTTTTAGAAACACTTGATCAAAATCTTACTAGCGGAACTATATTTTATCTACTTGCACCAATTAACAATGACGGTACTCTTAGTGAATTGCCTCTAGGATTAACATTAGACGAAAGCACAGGCGAACTTGCTGGCATAATTCCTTACTTGCCTGCTGTTACAAAAAGCTTTAATTTTACAGTTAATGCTATACGAAATGATGCAAACTTTGGTATAGTTACAGTATTTGGTAATCTATTCGAAGCTGCTATGGTAGGCGATACTAACATAAAGATCATTAAGCTACCTCGCACACTTGTCGACGGACTTGATGATTTAGAAAGTCTGGCGTTCAAAGAAATTCCAATTGAAGGAAGATATTACACTGTTGCTAGTGTCGACGGCACTGATGAAGATTTTGATACTATTCAGTTGGTACAACCTCTTGCACCGATCGTTAATAAAGCAGTAATAATAGTAGAAAGAAATGTACTTGCAGGTAACAATTACTTTTTTATAAACCCACTGTCATTCAATGATATAAATTTTTATATTGATAAAATATTTAGACTTGGTAATAACGAATATCATAAAATTAATAATATTGTAGATTATATCGAATATAATATACGTGCAAACAATAATGTAGTTATTGGTTTAAATAATAGTGTTACTGTCTGGCAAGGTTCAATTTCTGATACGCTAATTGACTTTTTGTCCGTTAATCAAAATCCTGCGTATGTTAGGATAGATGCTGCTAACAACATAATCATTTGTGTTCCGTCTACTGCACAATCAAGAAATGTAAATTTTATTAAAACTATATTTCAGACCAGCGACAGTTCTCAAATATATGTAGACATAATATCTAATATCCAACGAGTTGAGCTCGATAGTATACTATTGAGAAATCTTAATGCTACACAGCAACTTGGGTTTGGTGCAATTATTGGCTCAAAGTTTAATAAGACATTTTCAGTTGCCGAAGTTGACATATTAGAAACATCTCGTACTTTTACTTTATCTCTATTAGGAGAAGTCGATAGCACAATAAAATGGGACACTTCTGTTAATTTAGGATCATTGGCAGCAAATCGATTAAGTACATTAAACGTAAGGGCAACTTCTACGTTATCAGATGCTGTAATTAAATATTATATAACTCAAGGAAGTTTGCCCCCGGGATTAGAATTCAAAGATAACGGTGAAATAACTGGCAAAGTTCCTATCTTTACAATCAACAACTTGTTAGGACTAACCTTTTTTGATAATAATACTACCACGTTTGACGGAACATTAACTACTATAGATAGGGTGTTTACATTTACTGTACTCGCAAAAGACAGATTTGGGTATAGTGCAATTAGTAGAACGTTTACATTAACTATTACAGACATAGATAACAAAGTGTATAGTAATATCTACATGAAACCGTTTCTTACTAAAGAAAAAAAACAATCGTATTTACAAATTTGCAACGATTCAAAACTAATTGATCCATCTGTGGTTTATAGACCAAGTGATATAAACTTTGGAATTCAACGAGAACTTAAAAGTCTTGTGTATGCCGGAATTGAAACTCAGGACATCTCTGCTTTTGTTAGTGTGGCAGCAAAGAATCATAAAAGAAAACAATATAACATCGGATCTCTTCAAACAGCCGTTGCAAAAGCCGAAGGCACACTTGATATATTATACGAAATAGTATATCTAGAATTAAATGATCCGTCATCGCCGCAATCTGGCAACACCGAAACATCATATCAAATCATTAACAGAAGTACTCGAATTACTACAGATAGTGTAAAGTACGACTTGTCTACTGATCAATTTTCTAGTAATTACGTGTCGCCATGGCGACAGCGTCCAAACGGAAATACTATCACTGCAGATAGCGATGCAATACAGCTTGATCAAAATTCTGATAATAAACGATATATAAGTAATATAGATAACATGCGAAGCAGGATTGAGAATATAAAAACCAGCAGTAACAATATTGCAGCAACCAGTAGAGACTTTCTTCCGTTGTGGATGAGAACTCCACAAGAGTCTGGACAAATAAATTTAGGATATGTGTTAGCTATTCCTATAGTATATACACTTCCCGGATTTGGTAAAATAGTTAAAGATAATATTGCAAATAGCAAGTTTAATTTTAATTCAATCAATTATGATATAGATAGATATATTGTTGATGCTACTACTGGCAATAATAACGAACAGTACATATTGTTCGCAAATTATCAATTCAATGTTTAATAATTATAAATAATACAAACAAGGAAATCAAATGACGAGCAATATTAGCATAACAAACATAGATGACACTTTTCCAGTAGCAGGTCGCGACAACGATAGTCAAGGATTTCGTGATAACTTTAATCAGATTAAAGAAAACTTTGCATTTGCCAAAGAAGAAATAACTGATATGCAGGATAACTCTGTACGTAGTGACGAGACTACTAATTTTAATAGAAATATTATTAGTGGTGCAGTATTATTAGATAATACATTAAAATTAAATACTACATATGCAACTGGAATATCTTCAAACCAGATATTACCAATAACAGGCGGACACGTTTATGTTGTCAGAGTTGAACAGAATCTTGATTTAACATTAGGTAGCTGGGCAACTGATGGTAATTTTGCGTCAATGCAACTAATAATAACTGCCGACGGTTCTTCAAGAGAAGTTACTATTAGAAGTGCGGGTGGCACAACTAGAACTGATGGTAATGTAGCGTGGAACGCGAGTAAATTAACCGTAACTAGTAGCACAACTCCTACTGTAATTGAAGCATTTACATATGATAACGGCATAACTGTATTTTTAAGATATCTAGGAACGTTTGTATAATGCATCCCGGTGTAAATGATTTACATACACTAAGCGATCCTATAATTGAACAAAAGTTGCAACAGTTGACTAGTGTATATTTTTCAACACAAAATGAAGCTGTTAGACAGCAAGTTGTATTACTAATTGATACTTACAAGCTCGAATTAGAAGAACGCAAAGCAAATTCCAGACTAAAGGATCAACAAAATGGTAACAACACTCTTGACAAGTTAATTAAAGTACGTTAAACTTAATGTATGCTAATAAAAACAGACTCGTTAGGAATTCCAAGATTTTCTAACCGTGATTTAATTAATTTAATTTATTCTGGACAATCAGATAAATGCCATGTGGTATTATGTGATCCAAGTGACGAAGTAGATATGTTTAATATTGCAATGCAAGAACAAGGAATGCCTTCTCTTACCAAATATATTGCACTCGATGTCCAGCAAGAAGAGTTTGATCATGCTTTACAATCCGAATGGTTTATGCCTGATGAATATAAAATATTAGATATCGGACCGTATATCATGGCAGAATTAATGACCAAACTACCATTGTTTGAACCGTATGAAGTCCATGCTACACGAGAATGGAAAGTTGTATGCGAAGAACTAGCTGCATATAAAGATCGCAACATGTTGGACTTGTTACGGTATATGGTGTACTTAGTAGACTTTATGCGTGAAAATAAAATTATTTGGGGAGTAGGTCGAGGAAGCAGCGTTAGTTCATATGTGCTATATTTGATTGGAGTGCATCGTATAGACTCTGTAAAGTATAATCTTGACTGGCGAGAGTTTCTAAGAGACTAAATATACGTATATTATAAGGAGACTCCTATGACAACAAAAGGAAAAGGTCGAAAAATCTATAAAACTGCAAACGGAAAAAGCGTTGACTTAGATTTACTAATTTCAAGAAATGAGTTAACTCCTGCAGTTGGAAACGCAAGAGTCAATGCCCGAGGCGACGAGTTAGGACCTGGTGGTAAAATAGTTCGCAAAAGAGAAGATGTACTTAAAGATTATTACAATCAAACTAACGCAGTTCTCGACGAACCGGTAATTAGGGAAGTCAGCAGAATTAACGATGACGTAGCAGTTGTAAAAAAAGAACGTACAGTTGCTAAAAAACCAATAGCTACACAGTGGGAAGAAGACGAATTGGGAAATTTTATTAAAAAAGGTAAATCATGACATTAACATCAAACACATCCAACGGTACATTAAGAGCCATTGGTGATAAAGTTATTGTAAGCGATATGTATTTTGGTGAACAAAAGACCTTGTCAGGACTTATCGTGCGAGACGACAACGGTAGCGGAAGAGGCATCTACCCGCGCTGGGGTAAAGTATATGATAAAGGACCAGATAATATCGATCCTTATAATATAGGCGACTGGATTCTTATAGAACACGGCAGATGGACACGTGGAATTAATGTAGGAACTGGAAATGACCAACGCGAACTGCGCATGGTAGAAAATTCTAGTATATTGCTATGGAGCAACACGCCGCCAATTGGAATTACTATAGGAAAAGAATATTCAGACGGCGAAGGGTTTACAGTTGACCCCGGAACGTTTATTAATCAATAAGGTACAAATATGACAAACATTTTTAACGACTCATATGTTTTTATGACAGCATGTGACCAAACAACCGACGGCACTAACAAAGATCAATATGAAATGTATTTAGGATTAATTGACGAAGAATATAACGAATTGGTAGTAGCTTGCCAAGAAGAAGATAGAGTGAAGCAATTAGATGGATTAATTGATATCATGGTCGTTACGTCGGGTGCAATTCTCAGTGGATTCGGTCCTGTAGGAGAAGCTGCATGGAAAGAAGTAATGGATACTAATTTTGCTAAAATTAATGTAGAATCTGGAAAAGTTCGTAGGCGAGCTGACGGAAAAATTCTCAAACCCGAAGGTTGGAAAGATCCAAACTTATCACAATTTATAAAATAGTCATTTGACTACTTGTAAAATCATGTTACAATAAAATACAGTATAACATAACCAAGGAGGGTTATCTTGTCTACATCAGGAATGATCGACGTCGAGACACTGGATGTTCGTCCTACTGCTACAGTTCTTAGCTTAGGTGCAGTAAAATTTAATCCATTAACTACTGATGAACCACATTCAGAGTTTTATATTAAAATATGTGTCGACAATCAAGATTTGCTTGGAAGAACAACAAGCGACAGTACTTTACAATGGTGGGGTCAGCAAGATCCTAAAGTGATGGAGGAAGCATTTGATCAAACTGGAGCAGTATCAGTTGATGACGCTCTTTCTCAACTTAATAAATGGGTAGTCGGAGTTGACGAGCTATGGGGACATGGTTACGGGTTTGATTATACAATTCTTGAAAATATGTATAAAATGACAGGAAAACCTATTCCGTGGCAATTTTGGAAGATTTCTGACAGTAGAACTCTTACTAAACGTATGCCTGTAGATCCGCGTAAGGCTATGCAAACTGATTTGCATAATGCGTTAGCTGATGCGTATTTTCAGGCAAAGTCAGTACAGCAAATCTTTAGTCATTTTGGTTTTAAAAAGTAGATAATATATGAATCCAATTCCGCGTAAATTACAAAAAGATGATAGCGATCTTATACTTAACTATCTTTCTGCTGGAGGAAAAGTTACAGTGTCACCTCCGGGTGCAGTCAGTGAAAATTTAATTATCACCGGGGGATTTTATGGTAGACGTCCTAAGAAAACTGAGCCTACTGAAGGTGCAGATGAGTGACAACTATCGATCTTGAAACCCTTTCTCAGTCAGTATCGCATCGGCTCAATGCAATAAAATGGTTGTGTTCCTGTTATGGACCTGCTGATAAAAAATTATGGAGCATTGACAGATTGCGGTATGTACAATTTAACAACCCTAGAATAGCAATTTTATTTTTACTTAAATGGAGCAAACAATGATTAAATGGTATGATTGGGCAGTGGCATTTCTAGCCGCAGATTTTTTTGTTGCTAATGTAGTAATAGCAGTATCTGGACCAATTTGGTATATACAGATGTTGGGTGTCGTGGGTGCTTATTTTGTTTTAGACTTATGGACTAATAGTTATTGTACTTTTAGACTAAGACGGCAGCAAAACAAATGACTTCTCTGCGTAAAAAAAGATTACTGCTATTAGCAAGACACGGTGGGAATCACAAACGATGGTACCGTGAATATTGCAAGTTAGTGAACGAAGGACTAGTTACGTGGCAATTAGGATTTGCAGCGTTAACATTTTACGGCATACATGAACTTTATAAAATGGAAAACAGATGAAACAATTATGGACTGATAAGTACCGTCCAAAAACTATTAACGAATATGTGTTTCGAGACAAAACTCAGCGTTCTCAAGTAGAACAATGGATCAAAGACAAATCGATTCCGTCTTTGATTTTGTCTGGGTTGCCTGGAACTGGAAAAACTAGTATGGCAAAGATGCTGATAAACGAGCTAGGAGTTCATGAGCTAGACGTACTTGAAGTAAATGCTAGTAGAGAAACTGGAATTGATTTCATTAGAGACAGAATAGTTCCGTTTATTAGTATGATTCCCTGGGGAAGCTTTAAGGTAATTTTGCTAGACGAAGGCGACCGAATTTCGCCACAAGGACAGGACTCGCTAAAAGGAATCATTGAACAATACTCTCAGTTTGCTAGATTTATTTTAACCACAAACGCACCAAACAGAATTATACCAGCATTGCATAGCCGGTGTTATCAATTTCATTTTGCTAAAATTGATCAAGTTGAATTCACTGCAAGAGTAGCACAAATTCTTATTGAAGAAACTATCCAGTTTGACATCGATACGTTAGATACGTATGTTAAGATTACTTATCCTGATCTTAGAAAATGTATTCAACTTGTACAGGAAAACTCACAAAGCGGAACGCTTAACTCTGCTGAAAAAGCCGACACAGGAGTTCCTGAATGGAGAGTCAACATGGTAGAGTTATTCCGTGCTGGTAAAATACAAGATGCAAGAAAGTTATTATGCGGACAACTTCGGTCCGAAGAGATTGAAGAAGTATATGTATGGTTATATACAAACATTACAATTTTTGGAACCGACGACCAACAAGATCAAGCAGTTTTAATTATCAAACAAGGACTAGTGGATCATGCACTAGTTGTCGATCCAGAGATTAATCTTGCCGCAGTTCTAATTTGCCTTGCGCGAATTTAATTTCATATTTTAAAAGGAATACTAATGTACGCTAAATTAATATCATATAGTCGAGCAACTAAAGAATTTGAAGACGAAGGGTTAACCGACGTACAAGAACTAATTGCATTTTGTGCAAAAGTAAGTAACCCGTCTGCACAAATTAATACCGAAACTAGTGAACGATTAATTTCATATTTAATTAAACATCAGCATTGGTCTCCGCTTGAAATGGCTAATGCAGTTATTGAAATTGAAACAACTCGCGATATTGCTCATCAAATTATAAGACACAGAAGTTTTGCATTTCAAGAATTTAGCCAAAGATATGCAAATGTAAGCGAAATTGAAAACTCGTTTGTTATTTGCGAAGCTAGACTACAAGATCCAAAAAACAGACAGAACTCAATAGAGCTTGACCTTGATCAAGAAGGAGTTTCTGAATTAATAATTAAATGGGAACAGTTACAGCAAAACGTAATTGATACAGCAAGTGTTGCTTATAACTGGGCAATTGAAAACGGAATTGCAAAAGAACAAGCACGAAAAGTTCTTCCCGAAGGGCTTACTAAAACACGGCTATATATGAATGGTACACTACGTAGTTGGATTCATTATATCGATCTACGTAAAGAAAACGGTACACAAAAAGAGCATATGGAAGTTGCTAAGGCGTGTGCAACAGTAATAGCCGAAATCTTTCCACTAGCAAAAAAGTTATAATAATTGCCTAGCTATTCTGTTGGAAATAAATTACGCAACCAAGAATGTCATAAACGGCATTTTGCGTGGTGGCCAGTACGTAGCACTATTAATAATAAATTAATATGGGCAACTAGCTATCATGTTATACAAATTTTTTATGACGAATCAGGAAAGCCGCCAATTAATAAAACAAGTTGGACTGTTTTATTATCTAATAACGAGTATCTACTTTATTTAATGAGGAAAACATGATAATGGCATCCTCTTTATATAAGTAATACGCGGTTGATGGAGCAATGCTCCATCAACCATTACTAACACAGATAGTAACTATTCGTCTCCGTAAATTCGAAGTATCTCTTTAACTACCGGATGTCTTTCTACATCCTTGGTGTTAAACTTTACAATCTGAATACGATTACTGTGATCAAACTTGTCTAGAAATTCTAGCAATCCGTTATCACTTCCTCGATCAGCTTGTTTCAAATCCCCAGTAATAATCATTTTACTACCTACTCCTAATCGAGTAAGCAACATCTTCATTTGTCCCGGAGTAGTTAACTGACATTCATCTGCAATTATAAATGCATTTTTAAAAGTTCTTCCTCTCATATAACCTAATGGCGAAATTTCAAGTACCTTTTCTTCCATCATTGTTTTAAGTTCACTAGCATAAAAGTATTCTTGAAATACATCAAAAAGTGGACGACACCACGGTGCCATTTTTTCTTCTAGTGTGCCTGGTAAGAATCCTAAATCCTCGTCGGTGCTAACTGCCGGACGTGTAACTATAATTTTATCAACTTCGCCTGCTAAGAATGCCTTTACTGCTGCCTGGCATGCCAACATGGTTTTACCAGTTCCTGCTGGACCTATGCCAAAGACAATGTCTTTCTCCGGTGCAGTCAGTGCTAATACGTAAGTTTCTTGACTTTTATTTCTTGGAAGTAAGTCGACTGTTCTAGCCTTCTTTGGAAGGAATGTAGTTAGTTTAACAACATTTGTATTGTTGTTACTCGATTTAACATATGCTTGCCGTTTTGCGGCTCTAGCTTTACCCATTAAGTCCTCCTATGAATGGATGACAGATTAGTGTTTCTTTACAGGAAACTTTAACCTGCAAAGTATTTATCATCATACTAGTTGTTAAAACTTTTATACTGATGGTATAATACGATAAATAAGTGTGTAAACTAATAGGAAACATTATGGCCAACATTCTCGACGAGATCGATGTTATCAAAAATATCGAAAATATGTACGATAGTAATACTGCGTTTAACGTATTAAAAGATGTAGAACGAGTATTAGACGAGCTCGACTTATACGTTTATAAGAATTGGGAAGACGGAGAGCTAGCATCCGGACCAAACATTAGCAGACATTGGGTTAGTATTAAGCTATTTTGGCCATATAGCAAAATGCCAGACCCTATGGGAGGTAAACGGTTACTTGATTATGACTGTAAAGTAAGTTATAAAAAAAGTTATGTAGTAAAACCAAGAAAGATTATGAATCCAGATGATATGCGAACTGGTACAAAAAAAGGAAAACTAGATCGCAAACCAATATGGATAGTCGAAATTCAATTACCAAAAAAATTACTTGCAGATCTTTATCAATCTGAACTCGCAGAGTTGGAAGTAGACGAAACTGCAAGTGCAATAGACGTACAAGATACTATCACCGACGGGGCTGCACCGGACCAGTCGATCCAAGACGGAGGACAAGTATAATGGGACTAAAAGCAGGCGATTTAATTAACCTAGTTAACAAGGTATTTGAGATAGATAGCTTTAAAAGTAAGATGGGAAACGACAGCGACATTGTTGTTTTAAGTTTTACTGTTAGTGAAAAGGCCGCAGCTACTGATCTTGTGGAGTTCATTGAACGTGGATATCATTTTGTTCTAGATGCTGACATTAGTAGCGGCGAGCAGGAAGACGGAATGTATCGAGTGTTTGTTGAACTCGAACGAGACAACAATGTCCCTGATCAAATTATGGAAATTATCAACGGTGTTGAAAAATTAACAAGTCGCAATAATTTTAGATTTCGATATTATAAAGGATTTAAAAGCTATCCAGTTAATAAAGAAACACTAACTGTATCAATTCCGTTGGATAACAATTCGTATAATATTACTGTTACCGAATCTAACATGAATAACTTTAAGAACTTTTTTAATCGAAGTTTCTTAGAAGAGATCGAGTTAGAAGAAAATCAAGAACTAACTATTAAACGTATATGGGGAGATCCGGTAGGATTTAAAGTTAAAGACTTCGGAACCACTGAAAGTATGTTAGAAAGTATTACCGACAAGATTAACATGAACGATTTTGCGGAAATAATATTTTTAACTAAATATATCGGCGATTATAATGTTACTAAATTTGGAAAAAATACATTAACATTTGAAAATGCCGGGCATATGCTTGTATTAGAGCGACTAAGATAGGTGAACATTATGAGTTTTAAATTAACAAAGTCTCAACTTGCTGCAATTATTCCAGGAAATCTTGCAGTTGAAGCATGGCATACTGCGCTAGTAGATGTATTGCCAAAATACGGCATTACAACCCAAAGACGTGTAGCTCATTTTCTTAGTCAATGCGCCCATGAATCAAACAATTTTCGTAGTCTAGTAGAAAATCTTAATTATAGTAGTAAATCATTAGATGCAGTATTTGGACGTTATTTTGGATCTCCTCCAAAGCGAAATGCAAAAACTTATGCTCGCAAACCTGAGAAAATTGCAAACTATGTATATATGGATAAATTTCGAATAAACAAGATGGGCAATGTACAAACAGGCGATGGCTGGTTATTTCGAGGACGTGGATTAAAACAGTTAACCGGTCGCGATAATTACACTGCTTTTGGAAAAACTATTGGAATGAGTGCAGAACAGGCTGCAAACTATGTATCTACGGAAAAGGGCGCTGTGGAAAGTGCATGTTGGTTTTGGAGCAAAAATAATTTGAATGCAATTTCTGATAACGACGATGTTGCAAGAATAACCAAACGCATTAACGGCGGTAACATTGGGCTTAGAGATCGACAGAATCGTTACACCGATGCTATGAAAATTTTAGGAACCACTGTAATATTACCCGATGTTACTGATATCGACGACGAAGTTGATTTAACTGAAATTAGTGTATTACGACGTGGATCGCGTGGTAACGGAGTTAAAATAATGCAAACTGCATTAAAAATTACCGCCGACGGAGTATTTGGTCCAGGAACTGAACGTAAATTAATAGAGTGGCAAACTGCTAATAAGTTAGTAGCCGACGGAATCGCTGGTCCAAATACTCTTGGAAAGTTATTAGATGACTAGTTTAAAGCTAAGTGGAATTTTTTTAGTGATATTACTGGCAGTTAGCGGCGTAGGATATTGGTACTATAATCACAGCCAGAATAGAATAGAATTGTTGCAAACTAATAATGCAGTTTTAAAGGTAGCAGTACAAACGTCAGAGGCTAGCGTTAAGTTGCTGAGACAAGATGCAATACGCAATGCCAAACTTAACTTAAAACTGCAAACTGACTTGCAAAAAGCAGAGTTATACGGCGACGAACTGAGATCAGTATTGCAAAAACACAATTTAACAAAATTGTCTCGTGAAAAACCCGGATTAATTCAGAAAAGGATTCAAGATGCGACTAACAAAGTTTGGAACGATATTACTAACGACACTATTCCTGGTAAGTTGCGGTAATCCTCCGGAAATTAAAACTGTAACAAATACAGTAAAGATCGAAGTTCCTAGAGTAGCGTTACCTAAACCAGTGCAATTAAATGATATAAAAGTTTATGTAGTTACAGTTGACAACTTTGAAGAATTTGCCAAAGAGTTTGCTAGTAAAAATGGTGAATTAGTGTATATTGCTATTAGTGTAAAAGATTACGAAACCCTAAGTCTTAATATTGCCGAACTTCGACGATATATTAACCAACAGGGCAACATCATTGTATATTACGAAGACGCAGTAACATTAACTAACTAAAATAAAACAGTAAGGGCTACTGTTAATAAGGAGAAAATATTCTAATAATATATGTAACGCCAACCTAGAGGGAGATTAGAAGTGGCCAAATACAAATCAACAGAAATTCAGGAAAATATAATAACAGGAGAAGAGTTATCAACAAAAGAAATTATGCTTCGTATTGAAAATCAAGATAAACGGGAAGATGCCCAACGAAGAATGGCATGGTTTGCGTTGTTTGGTATGTTATTATACCCAGCTGCTATTGTATTGGCATTTTTGGTCAAACTCGACCAGGCTGCAATTATACTAGGAGATATGGCTCCTACATATTTTGTATCAGTTGCTGCAATAGTGATAGGGTTCTACGGAAAAACTGCATATGAAAATAAAGACAATCACGAATAAGAAATTGCACTAGTTGAAAAAATAAATAGTTGTATGAAACATTATACGACTTTAGGAATATCAAGCACTGCAACTCAGCACGAAATTAGACAAGCCTACAAGTCTTTAGCTAAGATGCATCACCCCGATAAAGGGGGCGAGAAGAATGTATTTTCAAGTATTAACGAAGCTTATCAGATATTAAAAAATCCAGAAACACGGGCCAAATACGATCAGGTTAGCAAACCAATTTCTTCAGATACACAATTTGAAGACATATTTTCCCAATTCTTTGGAAGCGATCCGCGACAGCGTAACGCAGATGTTAGATTGCAAGTTGTAATAACTCTAGAGGATGTTGCCAACGGAAAAGATATTACAGTTTCGTATGCTATGAGAAGTAACAATATAGCTACTGCAAATATAAAAATACATGCCGGAGTATTACACGGCGAAGTTTTAAAGTTTAGAGGGCTTGGAGACAACCACTATGCCCAGCAAACACCGGGTAATTTGTTAGTACATGTAAAAGTTGTTGATCATCCTATATTTAAACGAGACGGTATTCATTTAGTAACTACTATTAATTTAAAAATGTTTGATTTAATTTTAGGAACTGTAGTTAACATAGACCAGTTGACATCCGGCGTCCTTCGTGTTAACATACCTAAGAGTACGCAAGCCGATACAATATTAAATATTGCCGGGTACGGTCTTTTAGATCCGAGGTCTGGTAAATTTGGTAACTTGTATGTAAAAATTAAATGTATCACTCCTATTATTACCGATAACGACTTGTTAACAAGGATACAATCTATTAATGATGACATTAATAAAATCGCCTAATATATTACTTGCAACTGCTCTGCCGCGTGTAGACACTACTCAAGTTGACATAGCAAGTATTGCCCTACAGATGACAAACTTAATGCATGAATTAGGCGGTCTAGGATTAAGCGCAAATCAAGTAGGGCTTCCGTATCAGATATTTGTTATGAGAACCGTATTAAACAAACAGTACGGAAATGTCACAGTTGTAATAAATCCTGTTGTTAAAAGTGTTAGCAAACAAATAGAATTAGGCCCTGAGGGGTGCCTTAGTCATACTGATTTATTTCTAAGTATAAAACGTCCAAATAGCATCAATGTGGAATTTGATACGTTGACAAGTGACTATAATAGTGTTATAAGTGTAGATGCAACGTATGACGACATCGACGCTCGTTGCTTTTTACATGAATACGATCACCTTCAGGGCATACAATTTGTTGATCGAGTCAGTAAACTAAAGTTAAAAATAGCACAAACAGCACAAACAGCCCGAACAAAAAGGATTAAATATGGTAGAACCTAGTACAGAACTGCAATCAGTCTTTGATAAAGCAGTTAATAATGCCAAAAAATTACAACACGAATATGTAACACTTGAACATTTGCTATATGCAATGCTTTTTGAAGACACCTTTGTAAAAGATATCACAGATTACGGCATTGATCCTGTACTAATGACATCCGCCCTTGATAATTATCTTAAAACCAAGTGTGATGATATTAAAACAGATCTTGAAAAATATAAGCCTAAAAAAACGCAAACTGTAGAACGAGTACTTAACCGTGCTTTTGCACAGGTGTTATTTCAAGGAAGAGAGCAAATTACTACAAGCGATGTGCTAATAAGCATCCTCAATGAAAAACGTAGTTATGCTTATTTTGTAACACAGCAGTCTGGAATTGATAAAGATACATACACACGATATCATCACCCAGAAATGGATTTAAATCAAGAACCAGAGGAAGCCGAGAACGGCGGTGCTGCAAATAAAGCACTTCGCGCATTTACCGAAGATCTCAATCACCTCGCCTCTCTTAACAAAATTGATCCAGTAATTGGACGCCATGACGAGATTGAACAGGTGGCTCTTGCATTAGGAAGACGTAGCAAAAGTAATGCGCTGATGGTAGGAGATCCAGGAGTAGGCAAAACCGCAGTAGTTGAAGGGCTTGCTTATAAAATTGTACACGGCGACGTGCCTACATTTCTTAAGGACTATACCGTATACTCGTTGGATATCGGAAGTATGTTAGCTGGTTCAAAATACCGTGGAGACTTTGAAGAAAGATTCAAACTGGTATTGCAAGCGTTACAGAACAAAGGTAAGACTATTCTGTTCATCGACGAAGCTCATATGATTAGCGGTGCAGGAGCAGGCGGACAAAATAGTTCAAATGACCTTGCAAATATGCTTAAACCTGCGCTTGCAAAAGGCAATATTAAAGTAATAGCTGCTACTACGTGGGACGAGTACCGTAAGTTCTTTGAAAAAGACCGAGCGCTGATGCGCAGATTCCAGCGTGTAACTATCGACGAACCGTCTGCTGCAATGACTGTAGAAATTCTGTACGGAATACGAAAGTACTACGAAGACTTTCACACAGTCGAGATAAAAGATTCTGCAATTGAGGCTGCGGTAAAACTTAGCATCAAGTATCAGACAGATAAAAAGCTTCCTGATAAAGCAATTGATCTTATTGATGTTGCATGTAGCCGATTTAAAGTACGCGATCAAGAAACTGATAAGATTATTACTGAAAAAAATATTCAGTATGAATTATCTCGAATGATTAAGATCCCCCAAGAGCAAGTTGCAGAACAAGAAACTGAAAATCTTGCTAGTCTTGAGAAAAATCTTAAAGGTAGTGTATACGGACAGGACACTGCAATTGACGCAATTGTAGATAAGGTTCTAGTTGCACAAGCCGGACTTAAAAGTGCAAATAAGCCTATTGGAAGTTTTGTGTTTATGGGGCCTACCGGAGTTGGTAAGACTCATGCAGCAAAGCAATTAGCAAAGCATCTGGGCGTACCGCTTGTACGATTTGATATGTCTGAATACATGGAAAAACATTCTGTAGCCAAGCTAATTGGGTCGCCTCCGGGCTATGTCGGGTTCGATGACAATGCTGGACAACTAATAGTCAAATTACAAGAAAATCCTAATTGTGTACTACTGCTCGACGAGATTGAAAAGGCACACCCTGATGTAAGTTCAATATTATTACAATTAATGGACAACGGCAAGGTAACTGGATCAAACGGTAAAGAAGCAGATGCTCGTAACTGTGTACTAATTCTTACTACAAATCTAGGTGCAAGAGATTCTGAAAAGAACACAATTGGGTTTGGTGAAAGTGCAAGCAAGGATTACGCAGATACAGAACTTAAAAAGTTCTTTGCTCCGGAATTTCGTAATAGATTAGATGCTATTGTTACGTTTTCTAAACTTAGCAAACCAGTAATGCTAAAAATTGTAGGAAGCTTTCTTGCAGAACTACGTGATCAAGTTAAGGACAAAGGAATTAAGATTTCCATTGCAGACGAAGCACTTGACTATTTAGTAGAAAAGGGGTTTGATAATAAAATGGGTGCTAGACCATTGCAGCGTGTAATTGATAACGACATTAAACGTCCGTTATCAAGAGCAATGCTGTTTGGCGACTTGAAGCTAGGAGGTACTGTAGTTATTAACGTATCAGAAAATGAAATTGTATTAGAAGTAACACATGACAAAATTAAAACTGCGAGAAACTAAGTTTCTACATTACGGAAAATATTTGTATAAACTAAAGCTAAAGAATCAGCTAGCAATAATTTTTAGAAATACATCAAGCAAAGTAACAACCCTTGATTATGTTAATGAGAGATTAGAATATTATAACGAAAATCTTGAACGTAAGATATTACCGGTAATAAGAAGAAGCCGGGCCAACGTTACTGTACCTCTCGAGGACCTCTCGGATGCAACTACTATATATCAAGAATTAATCCTAGTAAATCGTAGCGAGTTCTCGCTACGATGCGAACGTGATTCATTAACAATATACGGAAATAATCTCTTTACATTAGAAAACATTATTAATAAAATAAATACCAAGATAATTGAGTTATGGAAACCTGACCTAAGAACCATTGACTTTCTTAGTAATAATAAGAACGTTATTGTTGTCAACAGTCCAACTGATTATCCATATAAAGTATCATTTGGAAATAAGCCAGCTAGTCCTTCTTTTGCAGAATGGATCAAACACAACCGAGATAAAATTAAAGTTGGCGATGTCCTAATGAGAAATTTGCAAGAAGGTGCAAAATGGATTAACGGACAATATGTGTATGTGAGAGACGAGAATATCATTATGTTACTACAACTAATAATAGGCGGTAACATATGTCGTATTGACAAGTTAGTATACAAAGAAGATATTGATAAATAGTTGTATGTCAAGCACAAGTAAAATAATTTTATCAAATCATGTACATACCGGAGACGGTGTATTAATTACTGTAATAGGTAACATGTTCAAAGGCGACGGGTTTTATAGCAGAAGCGACGGATTTCACACAGTACAATATACCGTAACTAATTTTATAGGAACTGCCTCGATACAAGCATCTCTAGCAACAGTGCCAACTGAACAAGATTGGTTTACTTTAGCTGTATCTAATCATATAAGTGATGCAACAGATACTGATAATAGCGGTGGATCTCATTTAAAAAACTTTACAGGTAACTATGTATGGATAAGAGCAATGGTATTATACACTGCTGGATCCATTGATAGTATAATGTTAAATCATTAAGGAATTATATGAAGCATTTTGCAAGAGTAATATTAGATGAACATAAAGCGGTATCATTTCTAAACGAATCAATTTTTCCTAATCAGACGCTACTAGAAACCAGCAACGGACGGCTAGTTGTTGAAATTGCGTTACCGCGAAATTTATTAGATCACGAAGCAGATGAGTATTCATCTCGTCTTGCAGATTATATGATGGAGCAAGGGTACGATAATTTTGAAATTGAAATTTCTGGAAATACTACTAAAATAAACGAATTTTTTGATCAAGATCAAGTTCAGGAATTAAAAATTGGTAGTCAACTACCATACGATATAGTTGAAGACTTGTGCATCTTTATGAAACAAGATCCAGGATTTTATAGAAAAACTCTTTATCCGGCACTAATTGATGTACAAGCGTCTGTTAAAAAGGGCGGAAAATATAATAAGAAAAGTATGCTCCCTGTTATTGAAACAGCTATAATTCAATATATTAAGAAATTCAATATTAAAAAACGCCCAGCTGAATTGTTAACCGACAGCGAAAAAATGCAATGCATTACTAAATTATTAACAAATGAAGTAGAAAGTCTTCGTAAAGGCGAATACTAATGATAATTAACCAAAAGTGTAAAGTAATTGGTAATACTGCAATTGTTGCATTTGCACGAATGAATCCTCCAACTCTAGGACACAAAAAACTAGTAAATAAAATTACTAGTCTAAAAGGCGACTATTACTTATTTTTAAGCCACAGTCATCATCCTAAAACAGACCCGCTAGAGTTTGACAACAAGCTAGAAATTGTTCAACTGCTATTTCCTGATGTCATTGTTGGTAACAAACATATTAAGAATATTATACAAGTATTGCAACGCATCGAATCACTTGGATATCAAAATATTGTATATGTTGCAGGCAGCGATCGTATTGACGAGTTTACTAAGCTAATTAACAAATACAATGGTAAAGAATATCATTTTGATAACATAACTGTAGTTAGCGCCGGCGATCGAGATCCTGATGCTGCCGGAGTTAACGGTATAAGTGCAAGTAAGTTACGAGAGGCAGCGTTTGCTGGCAACTTTGAATTATTTAAGCAAGGTATTTCTAATAAAAAATATGCAATACAAATTTATAATGCAGTTCGTAACGGTATGGAACAAACAAAGGAAATATCTTGAAAGTAAACGAAGTGGTTGGTGCCCTAGTTGGTGTAGGAGCAAATATAGGTGGACAATTGGCAAAAGCCGGAGCAGCAAAACTAGGAGCAAGAACTGCCGGACAGGCAGCAGCTAAACGAGCAGGAAAGTATGCAGGCGGAGTTGCAGGCGGTGCAGCTGAATACAAAATTGCACAAAAGTTAGGCAACGCAATGCCCGATGAAAAGTTGCTAAAAAAAATAGATAGAAATCGATAATATGAAAGTCTGCGAGATTATTGTTGAAGTGTTTGATCGTCCGTATAACTGGCAATGGACTCAACAAGAAGTTAATAGTTTTCGCGCTCATTTTGCATCAGCAGGCGGCAATGTTGTAGTATACTTTGAATCTCTTTCTCACAATAGTCGTAATTTTGAAGTAGGATTTAAAAAAGATAATAACATTAAACGTACCGGAGAAGGTAATGAATTTGCTATATTTGCTACTGTAATTAATATTATTTCTTCATTTTTTAAGTTAAATTTAACAGCCGAGAGTATTACATTTGTTGCCAAGCGCGAAGGCGCTGCCGCAGAAGATCCTAAAATCAAGGACAGCAGATCTTCGTTGTATAAAAAAATGATACAAAAGTTTGCTGATAAGAACGGATTTGAATTTGCGTGGAGCGATATTGGTAGAATGACCGAATTTATAATACGTAAAAAACAACCAGCAACTAGTTCTGCTAATAGAGATTTATAATGGACGATTTAGACAGACTTATAAAGCTTGCTGGTGTAAACGAATTTAAAGGGTATACCGAATACTCATTGGGCAATATCAGCGATGCTGCTAACAGTAATCGTCAAAAAGAACGTGAACAGAATATACAACCTGGTGATCCAAAATGGTTTGAACTCTGGTTTACTTTGCCGCATCTCACGGGCGGAACATTTAGGGGAAGAAAATGAAAGTTAACGAAATTTCTTGCTGGGACGGATACAAAAAAGACGGCACAAAGCCCGGTACCGGTAAGAACAAAGGCAAGCGTGTAAATAATTGCGTTAAAGAGGAAACCTATCATGGCAATGAATTCTTTGAAGCATATGGAGAAATGTGGTTCAACGAAGACGATATACTCGACGAAGCCGAGTATCAAGGACGCAAAGTTAGCCTAGGCAAACCTATGCGAGGCGATGTAAAAAAGTTTAAGGTTTTTGTAAAAGATCCGAGTACCGGAAATGTTAAAAAAGTAAACTTCGGAGATCCAAATATGCGTATTAAGAAATCAAATCCTGCAAGAAGAAAAAGTTTTAGGGCACGTCATAATTGTGACAATCCTGGACCTCGTACATCTGCAAGATATTGGAGTTGCAGAAATTGGTAATATGAAGATATTTGAGATAATTACACAGTATGTTACTAGCAACAACGAGCTCTGGGAAGCTGAACGACGGCTACCGTACAAGTTTCCTGATGGAATGATTATATTTGGCGATCACGTCGATGATAGGTTAATGAGAATTGCCCAAGAAAATAAAGCGTCTGTGATGTTTATGTTAAAAAAAATAACACAAGATCCAATAAATAACATGATTACATCATTGAACGAGAATGATTCGTTTGCAATATTTAATGAAAAAAATATAGGCATTTCATTTGTAAAAGATATTAGAAAAAGTAAAATTACAGAAACTAACTTTACAGTTTACAAGATTACAACAATTGGTCCTAACTTATTTCCGTATAGTACTCAAAAATTATTCATGGTTCCGGATCAAGGTCCATGCAGAGTAATGACTTCCGAAGATAGACGGATGTTTTCTAAAGATCAAAATAAAGCATTTAGTCCAGCAGGAAGATTCTCAAAGTAGTATTAACTAATACTAAAAACAGATAGGAAAAAAATGAAGATTAGCGATTTAGCAGAGGATGGAAGAATAGTCAAGGGTGTTAATACCACGGTTGATGTAGGACCAAACGAAATCAAAAAACAAGCTGCTAAGTTTGGTAATATAGTAGATAAAGACGGTAGACCGCCTATCATGGGTAAAAAATCTAAAGTAACAAGTTCTAATATATTAACTAATCTTGGAATAACCGAAAGCGTAATGATTAAACTAGAGCGCGGACTGCTGTACGATATCCTACATATAAATAAAAGAGGCATGAATAGAGTAGAGGTTCGCGGAAAAAAGGGATACGATTCATATGGATACGATCCAACCGATAGACTACATCAGGTATTAGACAGATTAGGAAAAGCTGCTAATATTAGCGATCTTATGAACGGCGAAGATGTAGTACTCAACCCTCACCATCCACACGGTCCGCTTGCAATTAAGACAGTAACCTCGGAAGCTGCTCCTCGATACACTGATATAGAATGGGCTATAATGGAAGGCGGACATACTTTGGAAGATCCGTTGTATAGAGAACTTACTAAACTTTTTAACTTCGATAAATATTGATATGTTACTACGAGAAATAAAGCACAGCAATTTTTATTTATTTGATGCAATGGTACAAGTACGCCAACCGTATTATTCTCAATGGATTTCTATTCAAGTTAGTGCAAAGAGCGCGCAATCTGCAAAATTGATGATACATGCACAATACGGATCCGATGCTAAAATAACAGGATTAAGGAAACTATAATGAAGGTTAGCGAAGTCACAGAGTTAAAAAATCCAATAACCGAAGTTGTTTGGTTTATTCCATTAGTTGTTGCAGGAGCAAGAGTTGCATTACCCTGGGCTGCCAAAGCTGGGGCTAGAGTACTTATAGGAAGTGTAAAAGCTGTGCCTATGGTAGGCAGAGGCGTTGCAACCGGGGCTACAGCCGCAGGACGTCTCGGAACAGGTGTGGGTATAGGTGCTACTGGATTGGCAATAAATGACGTGGTAAACATGACCGAAGATAATCTTATTCCGTTAATTAAGAACGTATTAGGATCTTCTGCTGCACAGAAGATTGCAATGTTTGCCGGAAAATACAGTTTACCGTTAATTGTAGTTGTGGCAATATTGTACGGCGGTACTCAGGTTGCAAAGGCGTTAATGAGTAAGTCTCCTAAGGAAATGCAAGACGAGTCGTATAAACAAAAGGATGGCGACTATGCGCGCGGCAACGAGCCTACTCCTGCAAAAAAACGAAGAGGTCCACATCCGTTGGGCGGAAAGCTAGTAGGATAACATGAAAATTCGTGAAATTACTGAAATGACATCATCGGGGTCAGTAGCAAGTATTGCAACCCCGATGGGCGGAACCCAACGTCGTGGAAAATACGGAGCACCAGAAGCTGCTCAAAAGAAAAATAAAGACGGTACTATCGTTAATGCTCTTGATATGCCCGATAATATATTTGGGCACCAGAAAAAACGATAAATATACTTATTAGCATATCTTGGAGAATCCGATGACTAGAAAGAAGATAAACGAAGGGTTAGGCGACATGGCTCACCTAGCTGAACAAGATCACGAAGTACAAATGGCTCGTGCAGAATTATACAAAATTGCAAAATATTCTATTAAATTACATAATATACTGAAGAATGTAAGCGAATCTGAAGGCATCGAAGGATGGCAACAAGCTAAAATTACAAAAGCAGCAGATTACATTAGCAGTGTGTATCATGCACTAGAATACGAACAAGTCGGTCAATCAGAAGTAAACATTGCAATGACATCAGAAGCAGCAACTATTTATAAACATTCATTGGCCGAGCGTATGGTTAATAAACGAATTAAATAATTTATTTTCTGTAATATGAAGAAGTGCGCTGAGGATTTAATTTGGGAAACAATTGACCCAGATAACATTTGGGTACTGGATAAACTTATTTTATCTCGTAAGCTAGGGTATATTTCGGGTCCAGTTGGGCTAGATGTGCCAGCACCAAATTACTATATTGTTCGTCCGTGTGTAAATATGATAGGCCTTGGGCTTGGTACAACAAAGGTGTGGATAGACTGTAGCACTATGCATTTACCAATAGGATACTTTTGGTGTGAATGGTTCGAAGGCAGACATTTAAGCATTGACTATTATAATTCACGTCAAATGTTATGTGTAGAAGGACACAAGCCTTCTACAACCTTTACAAAATGGACAGATTGGCGTAGAAATGATATTTGCAAACCGTTTCCAAAAATATTAAGAAATTTTAATCAACGTCATCAGTGGATTAATTGCGAATTTATTGGAGACAATCTCATTGAGATACATCTACGTCGCAACGAGGATTTTGACGGTAATATAAACCATTTTATTCCAGTATGGGAAGGCGAAGCAACTATTCCGCCAACTGGATATAGATACCGAGAATACCCTGATGTACATGGTAGAATTGGTGCGTTTGTCAAATAATACGTTGACAAAAATTAAATAATACAATATAATATAATTAACAATAACAAAAAGGGATAATACATGAGCGACCGTACCTATGGCCAAGAAGAAAAAGCCAAACTAGAGAGGCTTGTTAAAGAAGGCGTAACTGTACTACAAGAAATTGAAGATTTGCAGGGCGGATTAAAAGAAACCGTGAAAGCAGTTGCAGAAGAACTAAACGTAAAACCTAGTATTATTAATAAAGCTATTAAAGTTGCAAAAAATCGCGACTGGAGTCGTTTGAATGACGAATTTGAAGACCTCGAAACTATTATTGCTACTATTGGGTATGATAACGATGACTAATATTGTTATTACTGAACATTGTGACATTTTAAATAAAATAATTAAGCTAGGTGATATAGTTGCCTATCCTAAACACAATAATATGATTATTGGCATTGTTAAAAAAATAAACAATAAAATGATTAATGTAATCGAAGTAGGCAGGCAACACGTAGATAAAAAGTATCCACAAGATTTACTAGTTATAACCGATCCTAAAATTACAATATACATGTTAAAGAAAAACAAATGAATAAACCTTATCAATGGCTAGCATGGATTAGCACCGCAGCATTACTAATTGCTGCTAGTCTTGCAGCATTTAATATCTATCCGTATTATATATTTGCATTCATAGGATCAAACAGTTTGTGGATACTAATAGGAATACTATGGAAAGAAAAAAGTTTAATAGTTCTTAATTCAGGACTAACTCTTATCTATATAGCAGGGTTGTTGTTATAAGACTTGCTCACTTTACGAGCAATACCACGGTAAGCAAGCCACAAGTTGCAAGGAGAGACCCCGATGCCCTACATTGACAGCTTCTTTAACCGGGACAGCGATACTATTAACATAGTCGAACGCAAGGAAGGTAAACGAATTTATCAAGAATACCAAGCAAAATATACATTTTATTACAAAGACGCTAGAGGAAAGTACAAGAGTATTTTTGGAGACACTCTAAGCCGTATTGTGTGTAAAAATACAAAAGATTATAGAAAAGAAGTTGCTATTAACAAAGGCAACGTATTATTTGAGTCTGATGTAAATCCAATATTTCAATGCCTAAGCGAACACTATCTTAATCAGGATGCTCCTAAACTTAATGTAGCATTTTGGGATATCGAAACTGACTTTGATCCGTTTGAGTACCCTAGGGATTACAAGGTAAAAATTAGAAAAAAGTCAACAGTTATAGATATTGATACAAATGTCGATGCACTTTCGCGTATTACCGATGCGCATCTATACGAAGTATGGAACCACAAAGAAAAAAAGTGGAAGCAAATTTCAGGGTGTGATTACTTAAAAGCCGGCAGAGGCTTTGCACCAACTGACGATCCATTTATGCCAATTACTGCTATTACTGTATACTTGCAATGGTTAGATTTATTAGTTACAGTTGCTATGCCTCCTAAAGGATTACCGTTTGAAAAAGCACAAGCAATATGTAAGGAACGATGGGGCGAAGAATGTATATTGTTTCCTAACGATTCAGAAGGTAATGGCGAACGTGCTATGTTACAGATGTTTCTAGACTTAATTGAAGATGCCGATGTACATAGTGGATGGAATTCCGAAGGGTACGACGTTCCTTATACTGTTAATCGTATCAAACGTGTATTGAGCAATGACGATACTAGACGCTTCTGTTTATGGGGGCAATTGCCTAAAAAACGCGAGTTTGAAAAATACGGAAAAACTAGCATAACCTACGATACTATCGGAAGAGTACATCTTGATTATCTTAACTTATATCGCAAATACACTTACGAGGAACGTCATAGCTATCGACTTGATGCAATTGGAGAGATGGAAGTAGGCGAGAACAAAACAATATACGAAGGTACATTGGATCAGTTATACAATAATGATTTTGAAAAATTTATTGAATATAATAGACAAGACGTTGCGTTACTAGATAAATTAGATAAAAAACTAAAATTTATTGATTTAGCAAACGTCCTTGCTCACGAAAATACAGTATTACTACAAACTACTGCAGGTGCAGTAGCACTAACTGAACAAGCAATTATCAACGAAGCACATCGAAGAGGTATGCAAGTTCCTAATAGAAAAAATAACGGCGATAGTACACAAGCTGCTGGTGCATATGTCGCGGTTCCTAAAAAGGGATTACACGAATGGATAGGTAGTATGGATCTTAACTCATTGTATCCTAGTGTGATTCGTAGCATGAATATGGCACCAGAAAGTATCATAGGACAAATTGTTCCACATATTAGCGAAGCACGAGTACACGACGATATAACTCTTAAGAAAATGAGTTTTGCTGCAAGTTGGGAAGGAAGATTTGCTACTGAAGAATACGAAGCTGTAATGGAACAACGTAAAGACATTGCATTACACGTCAATTGGGAAGACGGGCGTCAAGACGTGCTTAGTGCTGCTGAAATTTATAATATGATTTTTGATAGTAATACTCCGTGGATGCTTAGTGCGAACGGAACTATATTCACACACGAATTTGAAGCAGTAATTCCCGGACTTCTTAAGAGATGGTACAGCGAGCGTAAAGAGCTTCAGGGTATGCTAGAGCTATGGACAGAACTTAATTCTGGCATTAATATTGATCCTACGTTAGCTGAAGATATTAAAAAGTATACAATAAATGATAAATGAACTATCTCCGGAGAGAAAAAATGAACCGTATCTTTTTAGATATTTAAAGGAGAATACCAATGATAGATATTAAAAAACTTAAACAACTAATTAGCGACGCTGATCCAAAAAAGATTGCGCTGTACCTTGATAATCATAATTTAAAAATCAAGGATAACAAGGTCGTTTCTAATGACAAGGACTACATACTAGATCAAATAACGTTTTGGGATAAACGCCAACTAGTCAAGAAGATTAACCTAAACTCGTAAAGTACTGCGACTTCCATTGGCAACAATGGTCGAATAATTCCTCTAATTGCTGGAAACTCCAATAAGGACAATCAGCAGCCAAGCCTAATGCGTTAGGAAGGTTCAACGACTAGTCGAAAGACGTACACTCAAGTGAGTGGAAACGGGGAACATCTGTGTTAACACAGATGGTGATATAGTCTGATCTGCATGGTAACATGCAGCAGCCGCAAGGCGGGTTGGAATTAACGATTCTAACTGAACATCAATGTGTATGGTGCTATCTTAAACCCAGGATGCAGATTCTTTGATAAAAGAATTGGACAGAGTACTACTCTTAGTGGTAGGCAGATTGTTAAGCATATGAGTGCCGAAGTTAATAAAATTATTACAGGCGAATACGATCATGTAGGAAAAGCTGTAATCTACGGAGATACAGATTCTTGTGAAGCAAATTCACTAATCGAGACCTCAATAGGAAATATGACTATCGAAAGCTTATTCAATAGACTGGAAATTAAAACCAACAACGGAGATAAGGAATACGCACACGACGACGATGTAATGGTAATGTCATACGATAAAGAAAGAGACGAACCATATATGGGACATATTAATTATGTGTATCGCCACAAAGTCTCCAAAGACTTATACGAAATCGAGGATTCAGAAGGCAATATAGTTATCGTAACCGAAGATCATTCAGTAATGATCGAACGCAATGGCGAATTAATAGAAGTTAAGCCTCTGGAAATTAATGAAGACGACATTATAATAACACTTAACATTTATCAGGTATGATTTAAATTTTATTATTAAACAATCAAACGTAACGGCAAAAAAGCGGGTTAGTCCACTACACAGCAAATACTAACCTAGTAGAACAACAGATATTAAAATGGTAGAATGAATGAAAGATAACTTAATCAAGATATTATCAGCAACAACTAAAGAGGAAGTTGCTTTTGCAGTAAAGGAATTTCTCAATGAGGTTGGATCTAAAAAACTAAGTCTATCTCGAAGCAAAGTTAAAAGAGTTACTAAAGTTCGAAAAGCCAACGACGAATATGTATATGATATAGGAATGAAAAATAGCGACCAGCCCTGGTTCTTTGCTAACAACATCCTAATACATAACTCGGTATATTTCAGTGCATGGCCGATGATAAAAGACGATGTAGCAGCAGGAAAAGTTCCGTGGAATAAAGAAAACGCCATTAAACTATATGATCAAGTTGCTGATCAAGCAAATACAACGTTTGAAAAATTTATGGCACAAGCATTTCATTGCCCTAAGTCTAGGTCCGACGTTATTGCAGCTGGACGAGAAATTGTTGCAGAAACCGGGTTGTTCATTACTAAAAAACGATATGCTGCACTGGTTATTGATGTTGAAGGACATAGAAAAGACGTCGACGGAAAACCCGGTAAAGTTAAAGCTATGGGGTTAGATCTCAAGAGATCGGACACTCCTTTGTTTATGCAAACTTTCCTTAGCACTTTATTGATGATGGTTTTACAAAAAGCCAACGAGAGTGATATTCTAGATGCAATCACTGAATTTCGTAAAGAATTTAAAGATCGGCCTGGATACGAAAAGGGATCTCCTAAACGTGCAAACAATATTTTGCACTATCAGCGACTGGAAGAAAAACAAGGCAAGGCAAACATGCCAGGACATGTTAGAGCAAGCATTAACTGGAACACACTTAAAAGAATGAACGGCGATCGTTATTCTCAAGAAATTGTCGACGGAATGAAAGTAATCGTTTGTAAAGTTAAAGCTAATCCGTTGGGATTTACTAGCGTTGCATATCCTACTGACGAAATGCGTATGCCGGCATGGTTTAAGGAATTGCCATTTGACGACAGTGCAATGGAAGAAGTAATTATTGATAATAAATTAGACAACTTAATTGGTGTGCTAAACTACGACTTAGAAAGTACTAAACGTCATAATACATTTAGCAATTTGTTTAGTTGGTAATAAATATGAAAGTAGGTATTACGTTTAGTTCATTTGATTTGCTTCATGCAGGACACATTGGGATGTTGCGTGAAGCAAGATCAAATTGCGATTATCTTATTGTAGGATTACAAACTGATCCTACAATAGATCGCCCAACAGAAAAAAATAAACCTGTGCAAACATTAGTAGAGAGATATGCACAATTAAATGCTCTTAAGTTTGTTGACGAAATAGTACCTTATCAAACAGAGCAGGATCTAGTTGACATATTAGAATTGTTTCAAATTGATGTTCGATTCCTTGGAGAGGAATATCGAGAGAAGGAGTTTAGCGGCAAAGATATTTGTCGCAAACGAGGCATAGACTTACATTTTAACAAGCGTGATCACAGATTTAGTACTAGTGACCTACGCAGACGAGTTGCAAAATGTGAAAAAAATGAATAAGTTTATATTTGATGTAGACGGAACCCTTACTCCTAGCAGACAACTAATTAATCCTGTATTCAAGAATTTTTTTCATAGTTTCTGCACAGACAACGATGTGTATATTGTTACCGGAAGCGACCATCAAAAAACTATAGACCAACTTGGAGATTATATTGTAAACAATGTAACTACAGTATACAACTGCTCAGGAAATGATGTGTGGCAACATGGTAAAAATATAAAAAGAAACAATTGGACGTTACCAAATAAATGTCGCAGAACCTTAGAATATTGTTTAGAAATTAGCAAGTTTCCTATACGTACAGGTACACACATCGAAGAACGTCCTGGCACTGTAAACTTTAGTATTATAGGAAGAGGAGCAACAATCGCGCAACGTAACGAGTATATAGCATGGGATATTAAGCAACAAGAACGAGAAAGTATTGCTTTACAATTTAACATGGCTTATAAGGACCTTACTGCTGTTATTGGTGGCGACACAGGCATAGATATATACCCAACTGGATATGACAAAAGTCAAATTATTAAGGACTTTGATACAAGTGTGGATAATATTTATTTCTTTGGTGACAAAACAATGCCCGGCGGCAACGACGCGCCGCTGGCAATACTAGTACAAAACTCCTATCAAGTAAAGAGTTGGAGAGATACATACAAACATCTTATATATTTACAAGAGGAAAAAATAGCACAATGATGATTATTGCAGGATACGGATTTGTAGGCAAGGCATACGAAATATTTTTTAAAGGATGGGGTGACCAGATTAAAATTGTCGATCCAAAATATAATCAAAATACCATTGGGCAGGACACTACTCAACTTATTGTATGTGTTCCTACTCCTCAAGGCATCGACGGTGCCTGCGATATTAGTGATGTTATGGAGGTTGTACAAGCAGTACCGGATCACGCTAGAATATTAATCAAAAGCACCATTAGCTTAGACGGATGGAATATATTAAAAGAAACATTTCCACAAAAAGAGTTATGCTTTAGTCCAGAGTTTTTACGTGCCGGTAATTATCTGAATGATATCAAAAATACCGACACTGTTATACTTAGTGGAAATTGTAACTATTGGGCAGACCAATACCGTACAATGGCACCTCATATAAAACAGCATATTATATTGCCCGAGGAAGCAATTATGATCAAATACTTTAGAAATGCATTTCTTGCTACAAAAGTTAGCTTCTTTAATCACGTATACGATATGTGTGCAGCAACTGGTATTGATTTTGATCAAGTTAGAGCTGGCATTGCCGAGGATGTACGGATTGGGCATAGCCATACATATGTAGAACAGCGCGGATGGAACGGAATGTGCTTTCCTAAAGACACTGCTGCTCTTTTAAAAATGGCAGCAGATAACAATATTAACCTAAATACGATTGAAGCAGCAGTAGATTATAATAAAATAATTAAAAAAATTACTTGACAAACTATGATAATTAATATAAAATTAAATTAACAGGAGAACACATGAAAGATATTTTAAAAGACATTGTAAGCCATACACATTCGTTGGGCTTTATTACTATACTCAAAGTCACTGCTGAAGATACTACAGTTATCGAAGCAATGACCGAAGACCGCAGCGTTATTATGAAGGCTGTTACAAAAACTCCAGTCGGTGAGTTTATTGGTACTTTTGGTATGCCCGACTTAGGAAAGCTTGCGTATCATCTCAAAAATCCAGAATACAAAGATAATGCAACAATTGAAGTAGTCCAAGACGAACGCAATGGGGTAGTTCTTCCTACTCACATGCATTTTAAAAATAGCAGCGGTGATTTTCAAAACGACTATTGTTTTATGAATACTGCTACAATTGAAGAAAAGTTAAAAAGTGCAACATATAACGGCAAAAGTTGGGAAGTAGAAATTGAACCATCTCTTGCTAATATTGCTCGAATGAAATTAATGGCAGGAGCACACAGTGAAGAATCTGTATTTCGAGTTAAAATAGAAAATGGAGATCTTAATTTTTACTTTGGCGACTCGAGTACACATGCTGGTAAGTTTACTTTTCATCGTGGTATTTCAGGAAAGCTATCGCATGTCCATTCGTGGCCAGTTGCGCAAACAATTGCCATTCTTGAATTAAACGGCGACAAAGTAATGAGTATTACCGGTCAAGGTGCTATGAAAATTAGTGTAAATTCAGGCATGGCGACATACGATTATATTCTTCCTGCTCAGGTAAAATAAAAATGACAGATTTTAGTTTTGAAGAATTTGCTAAAATGTTTGATGCAGCACTTGCATCAGACAACCCTGCAGTAAAAGCTGCATTACGTAATTTCATGATAATAGCAGCTATGGTTCATCCTTGCAAAGATAATGCTACTACAGGACCGCTAGAGGGGCTTATTATTAAAGTTGATCTATTAGAACGCAGGGTAAAAGACTTGCAACATGCTAGTAATTCTAAATCTAGTGTATACACGTATCCTGCAGCTAGTCCGTACCCGTATCCTGCATACAATTCGAATACGTATACTTTGGGCGGCGGAATTACAGGCGCGCCTCCCAGTTCGTACACTACTACGTCCACGATTGACTCAATTAACGAAATAACCGCGGTTCTAAAAAATATAAAAACTGTATAAATTAAAGATTCCACTAGGAAGAACGCAGATATATGACAAAAATTAATACCGATTTAACATCGACACAAAATGATTATGCTTACTTCTTACCGAGCATTAGTGGATTTTACGGAACTTTTATAGGTAAGCAGAGATACGGAGAATATGTAGATACTGCAAGAATCCCTATAGGGCTAGGCGGAGTTGAGGGATTAAATTTTTTAAATCCCTCGAAAGGTGCGTTTCAATATAAATGGGCACTGTATTCTGCAGGTCATGCCGAACTTGATATTAACAAATTTAGCGAAAAAGAAGATATGGTGCGTAACCGAGATAGAGACAGTTCGTGGCTGTTAGGTGACTCTGGAGGATTCCAGATAGCTAAAGGATTATGGCCAGGAAAGTGGGCGGACCCCAATTGTCCGCTTGCTGCTAAAAAACGCAAATTAGTTGTAGACTGGATGGAAGAATATATGGATTACGGAATGATGTTGGATATTCCAACATGGACCTTTCAGGATCCAAAGGCTGCCGCTGCTGCCGGAATTCACAGTTATCAAGATGCAGTTGATGCTACGCATATTAATGCAAGATATTACATGGCAAATCGTCGTGGTAATTTTAAAGTACTCAATGTATTGCAAGGTAGTAACCATGCCGATGCCGATGGCTGGTATAATGAATTTAAAGACTATTGCGATCCTACAAAATACCCCGGCACTTACTTTAATGGATGGGCAATGGGTGGGCAGAATATGTGCGATGTTCATTTGATTCTTCGTAGGTTAGTTCATATGATATACGACGGGCTATTAGAAGAAGGATTGCACGATGTAATGCATTTTCTTGGTACTAGTAAATTAGAGTGGGCAATTCTGCTTACTGATATTCAACGTGCTATCCGTAAATATCATAATAAAAACTTTATGATTACATATGATTGTGCAAGTCCATTCCTTGCTACTGCAAATGGACAAATTTATCACAGTATTCGTATCGAGGATCGCGGAAAATGGAGTTATATGATGGCTCCGGGCGCCGATGCATTAAAGTACTCTTCCGATATTCGAAAGTTTAGCGATGCAGTTGTGCAAGACAATATACTTAAATCTTTTGAAAATTCACCAATTAGCAATATACTTAAAATGAACGACGTCTGTATCTATGCACCGGGGGACACTAATAAAGTAGGTAGTATCAAAGTTAACAAAGGAGATCCTGAATTAGACAAGACCGGAATTCCATTGCTAGACAAGTACGGAGACCAGATCATACGAACTAAGGATTCAACCAGCTGGGATAGTTTCAGCTATGCATTGCAAATGGGACACAATGTTTGGATGCATGTAGAAAGTACACAACGCGCTAATAGAGAATACGATGCAGGCAAATTCCCTTATATGCTTATTGATGATAAATGGGGAATGTCAGGACTGAAATTTAGAGACGCAATAGACGAAATCTTTTCTAAGACAACAAGAGAATCCGCGTTGGAAGTAGTTGAAAAATATGATCGATTTTGGATGCAGGTAATTGGTACTCGTCTTAATATTGGCAAAAAAACTGTAAATGCTAGTACTAAATTTAACGAATTGTTTGATTAACAACTTTTAGGTATTAGCGGTTGTAATATTTACAACTAGCATGTATTATAGTAGTACACAAGCACAAGGTAGATATATGAAAAGAGTTTACGACCAAGGCACAAAAGAAGATGTGCAATATTTTGTAGGTAACGAAGTAGAACATACTCCAGGGTATGGTAAAAAAACATTATTTGTAGTAGGTATTAAAAATGCCGCCGAGGTAGCAATCATTGCAAATTTTAATGGATGCAGTCACGTGTATTGCGGTGCTAATATGAGCTTCGATGTTACAGAAAATAGTTCTGAACAGTGGGCACCTTGGGAAGCTATGATATTTCCACTGTTAGAGAAAAAACTCTGGGTTACACTAGACGTGGACATTAGTCAAGTTGAGGGATTACTCGAAACTGGATTTACTGAACACAATAGATTTATTCCAATGATTTCTGCTAAGATTCCTTACATTGCGCAACTTGGATATAATGCATGTCTCAAAATTGACGACAAGGGGTTTGATGCTACAAACCCAGGAGTGTGGGTACATAAACTAAACGAGCTAACATCGCGTACTGCATTTACCGACTGGAGTAAGTATACTGCAGACGAAATTATTACTTAACACAAGGATATTATAGTTTGACAACTAAGACATTTATTAAAATTAGAACAGAATTTGAAGGCTTTCACTATTATCCAGGCGCAGGAAAAATTGATTCTCGCATCAAGTTTCTTGAAGTTGAACATAGACATATGTTCAAAGTAGAGGTTAAAATTTCAGTTACTCATTTGGACAGAGAACTAGAGTTTTTTCTTACTAAATGGCGATTGCAAGAGTTTATTAAGTCCGGTAACATGAATCACAAAAGCTGCGAGATGATCGGCGATGATATTTTAAAACAACATCTTATTCCCTCCTATGGATCTGATCGATATTACGAAATTGTAATATCCGAAGATGGCGAAAGCGACGGTATTATTGAGTATACGCCGGCATAATTCGTTGACGCATACTAATATCTGTTGTATACTTAATTATACTTTCACATAACACAAGGACTGCTACTATGACTATTACCAATACTGTAGTTAATCGTATTTTTGACGATCTTGAAGAATTTCGCGATTATTGTACAACTGAACTAGACCGATTTGGCAATTTACTGCCATTTAACGAGGCAGAGTTGTATGACGAAAAGTCGAGACTTTGGGGCGCATTTAAAAAATGGCGTGGATGGAAACGGGCAGTTGCTCGCGCAAAACGCGAAGGACGTCCGGTTATTAACAATCGGAAGCGTTGATGCGTAAACTATTTTATATGGGCCTGGAGAGTTATATCTCCAGGTATACTTACCAATTACAAGACTGGAGCGAACGCGCCTTTAAACGACGCGGAATCGACTATGTTATAGTGCCCGGTACTACAATTGATGACACCAAGACCATTAGTGTTGGACAAGTGTTAGATGCACACGGACGCAGCTATTTTAGTATGAGTCAAATAATGAATCTTGTGCAAATGATGCGTAACGGTGAATGTACTGGAGAAGATGTTGTATTCTTTGAAGATATGTTTGCACCAGGAATGGAATCGTTGCCATACATAATGAATCAGATTCCTGCCGAGCAGCGTCCTAAGGTCTGGGTACGTTGTTTAGCACAAAGTATTGACCCTGACGATTTTGTTCATGTTTGGGGCATGAGTAAATGGATGAGCTTGTATGAACAAATGTGTAATGAGTTTGTTACTGGGGTATTAGCAAGCAATGAAGAAATGGTTGCTAACATGAAAATTGCAAACTGGACTGCTCCTCTTTACAACATTTCAGGGCTTGCATTTGACAAAACAGAAGTGCAAGAACGAGTAAGCAGAATTATACCGTTTAACGAACGTAAAATGCGTGTTGTATTTTCTTCTCGGTGGGATCAGGAGAAACAACCAGATTTTTATATGGATCTTGCCGAACAATATGCAGAAACAGATGTAGAGTTTGCTGTATTGCAGGGCGGACCGCTACGTTCAAATAATCCTAAGTATATCAAACGTGCAAACGAGTTGGCCCGTAGAGGTGTATTGAAAGTATACGAAAATCTACAAAAGAATGACTACTATAACATTCTCAATGATAGTCGTGTAATGATAAATAATGCATTACAGGATTGGACTAGTAATACAGTTAGTGAAGCAGACGCTCTTGGGTGTAACGTGTTGTATCCAGCATATCGAAGCTTTCCGGAAATTTTCAACAACGACCACACACGGTTGTTTGTTCCGTGGAGCGTAGAAGACGCTGCAAATAAACTAGATAACTTACTGGACAATCCGCATACACGAATAGGAGAAATCAGTGACTGGACCAGTAAAACCATTGATAGATGCATCGACATCATGCAAGGCACCGGCGAACAATGGAACCGAAACGACGCTCGATATAGAGACCACGTATCAAAAAACAAGTATTAAGCAAATTAGGGATGCGTTAACTCGTATCCCTAATCTTTTTACTAACAATAAAAAGCTCAATCCTAATATCACAAAGATACTTTCGCAAGAAATAAAAGATAGTATTGCAATCGAATTTCCAAATTTAAAAACGTCAGTTGCAATACATTGCATAATAAATAACATAGTAGTACCTTGTTGTAAAATTTGTGGCAATCCTGTGAGGTATTTTAACTCCTCAACCAAGACTTTTTCAGAGCATTGTAGTATACAGTGTTCAAGGAATGACAACACTAGCAAGACCAAAAGAGCCGAGACTAAATTAAAAAAATACGGCGATGCTGTATATAATAATAGAAGTCTTGCTAAAGAAACTTGCTTATACAAATACGGAGTGGACAATGCAGTCCACCTCGAAGAAACAAAGCAAAAAATTAGTAGTACGTTAAAATCAAAGTCAGAAGAACTGAAGAGCGCACGTCATAAGACATTTGACGAAAAATACGGATGCCATCCACAAAAAACGCAATCGGTCAAACAAAAGAAAAGACAACGCACACTTAGCAAGTACGGAGTTGAACATTCGACTCAACTAGCAAGTGTGATTGAAAAAATACAGAACAGCAAAGACAAAAATTACCAAGCTCAATATCAATATGTAATTGATCATATCAAGAATAAAGAAACCCCGGCGTTGAGAACAGCATTAGCCAAAGAGACTAATGTTTCGTTGGCTGTGATAACTAATATCACTGATCGCTATCAGCTGCCGTTTAAAGAAGTTAAGATCGGAACGTCAGTAGGCGAACTAGAGATCAAACAGTTTTTAGAGGACAACGGCATCGAAACAATACATCGTGATCGATGTGTACTCAATGGCGTAGAACTAGATCTTTATATGCCACATCATAACTTGGCTATTGAATTTAATGGAGTATATTGGCACACTGAGCAGCATGGAAAGAATAAAAACTACCACTTGAACAAAACAGTTCTATGCGAAGAAAAAGGCATTCAGTTACTGCATGTTTGGGACACTGAATGGAACGACTTGATTAAAAACTCTATTTGGAAAAGCATGATACTGTCTAGATTAGGAATTTATCAAGAAGTAATCGGTGCTCGAAATACGACATTTAGGTCAGTACAAAAAAGTACAGCAACAGTGTTTCTAGATCAAAATCACCTAAGTGGTACTATTGGATCATCGGATCAATACGGACTGTTTTATCAAGATAAGTTGGTATTGTTGGCAACTTACGGCAAATCAAGATTTTCTAAAAATGTAAATACTGAACTGTTACGATTATGCAGCAAAAAAGGAATGCAAATAACCGGAGGTGCAAGCAAAATATTCAAGCACCAGCCGCACGACTCTTTCGTAACCTATGCTAATCGCAGGTATTCAGTCGGAGGAGTATATCACAAAACCAATTTAAAATTTCTGCACACCACTTCTCCAAACTATTGGTACATAGTCAATGGTAGGATGCAAAATAGAATTCAATACCAAAAACATAAATTGCAGCAACAACTACAATTTTTTGATGCAAAGTTGACCGAATCCCAAAATATGAACAACAACGGACTGTATAGGATATGGGATTCAGGAAATCTTACATTTATATACCAAAAAAATAGTCGACAATGATATAAAAATAGTATATTATAAAGCAACTAGCAAAGAGAAAGCATTTGATGAAAGTATTGGTTACAGGCGCAAGTGGTTACATCGGTAGTCATGTATGTAAGCTTTTAAAAGAAAGAAGTCATACTGTTATTGGCTGGGATACGGAAATACACGGTTGTGCAAACGATGTATCTAGGTACTGTGACTATTATGATAACACTGATATAACCAAGCAATATGCAAGCGGAACGTTTGATGCCGTAATACATTTAGCAGGAAGAAGTGTTGTACCCGATAGTTTGATATTTCCTACCGAATACTACCGTGTAAACGTTACTGGTACTTCTAACTTACTTGACAATGTAACCACTCCTCATGTGTTGTTTGCAAGTACAAGTAGTGCGTGGGAGATGGCATCACCGTATGCAAGAAGTAAAGTAGCTGCCGAAGACATCATTAAAGAAAAGGCAAGTGGCTATACTATCTTTCGTTTCTTTAATGTAAGCGGAACAGACGGAATTAACAAGCAACTCGGTACAGCTACACATTTAATTAAGATTGCTGCAGAACATGCCGCAGGTAAAAGAGACAAAATTTATATATACGGCAATGATTATAATACCAAAGACGGTACTTGCATACGTGATTACATCCATGTTGAAGATATTAGCAATGCTATTCTTAACGCGGTAGAAACAGGTCCGGCTAATACTGCTTACGAATGTCTAGGCAGTAATACTGGATATAGTGTACTCGACGTAATTAATACTATGGAAAAAGTTACTGATACAAAATTAAATAAAGTTGTAGGACCTCGGCGACAAGGCGATGCAGTTAATAGTGTAGTTGACATATTATCAAAATATGTTATACTATCTAAGACACTAGAAGACATGTGTTTAGATCAATATAAATTAGAAATTAATTAAATGAATAATACCGGTATAGTTTCATCAATTACCAATATAAGTGGTAATACTAATAGTATATCCTCCTCGGTAAACGTACCGTCATACTTCATTGATACGGCAACAAACAATAGTGTAATAAAAGCAGATTCGTTAATAGTTTCAAATAGAAATATATTAGCAGAGCTCGACGAGCTACGCAATGAGCTGCGTTTATTGAAGCATAATGTAAAAATGGAAGAAATGTTCCCTCGACTAAAACAATTAAAAAATGATTATGAACAAGCATTAGAAACTTATAACACATTTATCCTAATAAAAGAGTCAACATAATGCTATCTTATTTTAACAAAGGTATTAAGTATTAATATGTCAATTTATTTATACAGTAACAGTAAGCACATTACTATTCAACACACCTTGCCTAATGGCTATTACCCTGCACAGGTTGAAGAAAATACTTCAGTAGTAGACGGGAGCCTTCGTATCAACGGAACTATTATTGAGTATTGGAACGCTACCTCCAATACATGGCAGCCTAACTTAGGCGAATCGGCTGGTATTGCAGTTTCGTATCAAGTTGAGAATACTGTAGAATGGGTTCAGGCTAACCTAGTTGAAATAACAAACACGTTAAGATGGGTTACTAAGAAAATGCGCGAAGAAGAAGAATTGACAATTCTTCTTCAAACCTATCCAGCGCTACAAAAAGCAAAGGATCAATTTGAAATGATAAAGGATATTGTCAAAAATGAAGTGGTTTAAAAGAAAATTACTAAAGTGGATACAAGATGCAGACAGTTATGATAATGTTTTTGCAAAAACAGCGAGTGTGTCTGGTATATCAAATCGACCAGACACAAACGCTATTCTAAATTTTCGTATTTATCATGCAAATAACGGGCAAATACTTGAGTTTACTCGTTACGATTCAAAAACCGATCGTAATAATAATAGTATGTATATTATAAATAAAGATCAAGAAATTGGCGAGTACGTTGCTAAATGTTTAAGTTTGGAATCACTAAAATGAAACTAGTTAAGAACACTTGGAGCGATATAGAAGACGCTGCGGATAATATTATCATACAAATGTATGCCGACATGTGGCGTCCAGATTATATTGTAGGAATTACTCGAGGCGGATTAATTTTAGCTACTATTCTCAGTCATAAGCTTTCTATCCGGATGGAGACTCTTAAAGTTAAATTGACTAATGCAGCCGACAATGAGAATAACGAAAGTAACACCTGGATGAGCGAGGATGCATTTGGTTATAATCTGCCTACATCAGGAATTACAGGTGCCCGCTGGGATATCAAACAACGAAAGAATATACTTATTGTAGACGACTTTAGTGATACTGGTGCTACGTTTAACTGGATTAAAAAAGATTGGCAAAGCAGTTGCTTTCCTAACAATCCTAGTTGGGATACAGTATGGCATCGTAATGTAAAATTTGCAGTAATGACAGAATATCTCAGTAGCGCATACGACAACGTAGATTACTCTTATCAACTAGTTGATAACAGTCTAACACATACCCAATACACATATCCATACGAATACAAAGGAACAAAATGAAACAACAACTAATTAAAGCTTCGAGAATGCATGCCAAGGGCGAACTAGAAAGAGCAAAAACCAACATAATGGTATATTTGAATAACAGTGTAGGAATTGGCGAACATAGCGATATAGTAGAAGCAATTCAACTAGAACTAGATAAAATGGCTTCGGCAAACGACCGTATTGAAATGTTAAACAAATATTTTAAATAAATGTTGACAAAGACCTAAATATACGGTATAATGTATGTATATATGTTGTACCATATTTTATAAGATCATCCTCGATCAAAACTCGGAGAAATAAATTGAAGACAAGTGAAAGAATTAAACAACGGATTGAAACTGCCGGTGATAGATACTGGGCAGGTGATAATATTTCCAAACACATCCAACCTGGAGATCTACCCGAACTAGTAGACGAACTTACTATCAAGTTTGAAAATGTATTAGACAGTCTGGTAATTGATCGACATCGTGATCCTAATAGCATGGATACCGGAAGACGATTGGCTAAAATGTACATAAATGAATTAATGTCCGGCAGATATCAACCAATGCCTAATGTAACTGCATTTCCTAACGATCCTGTTCATGGTTACGACGGTATGCTGGTGGTACGAGCCGAAGTAACCAGTATGTGTAGTCACCATCACCAGCCGGTTACTGGAGTTGCGTTTATTGGAATTCTTGCTGCTGACAAGTTAATTGGACTTAGTAAGTATACTCGTATCGCACAATGGTGTGCAAGACGAGGCACATTACAAGAAGAACTTGCTGTAGACATTGCGCGTGAAATTATGCTAGTAACTGGTAGTAACGATATCGGGGTATATATACAAGCCGAACACGGGTGCTGTTTGCATAGGGGTATTATGGCAAATTCAAGTCTTACGCAAACTACTGTTTTAAAGGGTGCGTTTAAAACAGATGCTAGTACCAAACAAGAATTCTTTGACAATATTAAATTACAACAGGGGTTTATATCAAGATGAAATTAAAATACACAGAGATGTTTTTTTCACTACAAGGCGAAGGTCGGTTTGTAGGAGTCCCGAGTGTGTTTTTACGAACATATTCGTGTAATTTTAGATGTATGAACTTTGGTTTGCCCAGAGGCGAGCCTAGTCGCGCCAAAAAAGCTGCAAACGGAATCAAACACAATAGCGAAGTTCAGGCACTATTAGACAGCGGTATTCTTGCATCTGCTACCAAACTGTCCGACTTACCTATTATACACACTGGCTGCGATACATATGCAAGCATCTACCCTGAATTTAAGAAAATGACAAATAGCGATTCAGTTGACGAAGTTGTTGAAAAACTATTGGCACTTACTCCGGCCGGTAAATGGACTATGGACAACGGGCAGGACATTCATTTAATTTTAACCGGAGGAGAGCCACTACTAGGGTGGCAACGGTTGTACATTGAATTGTTTGAACATCCAAAAATGGCTGATCTAAAAAATGTTACATTTGAGACAAATACTTCTCAATTCCTACAAGCTGATTTTAAAAATTATCTTAATACCCAAACAAGATTTAATCTTACATGGAGTTGTAGCCCAAAGCTGTCCATTAGTGGGGAATCGTGGGAAGATGCTATATGTCCTAGAGTTGCGGCTGAATATGCTAGTGTTAATGATAGTCACCTCTATTTTAAGTTTGTAGTAGCAGATCGAGTCGACATCGAAGAAGCTAATAAGGCAGTACAAGAATATCGTGCTGCTGGCATCGAAGCACCGGTATATCTTATGCCGCTTGGAGGGCATAGCGACGAATATAATCTCAACGAAAAGCAAGTGTCTGATCTTTGTTTAGAAAAAGGTTGGAGATTTTCTCCAAGACTTCATTTACAACTTTATGGTAATGCATGGGGGACATAATATGTACCTAAACAATATATTTAATCTAGTAACAATTATTAGAAACAAGTTTAAAAAATCTAGTATTAACGAAGAAGTAGACGAATATACGTCGACTTATATTTCAATTAGTCCCGGTGTTGAAATATTAAAAGATAACCAACTTACCGAGGAACAGTACAACATAATAAGGAAAAAGTTATGAGAAAAATTATTTATTATAACCATTTTGATGAGACAACATTTATACAGAGATTGTCAATTATTCAAAAGTTAGATGATAACACTACTACAATAATCGACGATTCTGTGGTAGTGCCTTCGGAGTATTCTGCTTCTCAACAAATTAAGATCGATTACTGTAATAAAATTTTAGAAAAAAATAAAAATGATTGTTTATCAACAGAAGAGATAGCTTATATGCTCGATCCAGGCAATATAATCAAGTATAGTGAATTTGCAGACAAAAATAACGACATCGGCACCATGCAAGCACTTGCAGGATTTAAAGTTGAAAAAACAATTAAGTACACCAACGAATGAAAAATTGGTTTAAACAGATAACCGGAATTACAGCAAAAGAAAAAGAACTTGCTGCAAGACTAGCAAAAATAGAAAGTGATGTAAAAGACGTTGAAGCAGCGGAACTAGCATTACTAGAAAAAAAAGATCCTAAGGCGTATGCTACCAAAAAAGGCGAGCCATGGGTTAGTGTGTTAAATGTACAAGTTAACGAAGAAAATCTTCGCAACGGGTTCTTTGAACTAGATTGGAATGACTTGTTTATTTTACAACTGCGGCGTGGCGGATATGGAGAAGAAATGGACCCCGAGCACGAGATTGTAGACAGATGGTTTAGAGATATTGTGTACAGTATGTTGGAACAAGAAGGACTTGACACTAGTCGAGGATCAGGGTATATTAACGTAACACCTATTTCTAAAGATAAAAGCGAAGTATCATGACCACTTACATACTTGTCGATACCATGAATCTATTTTTTAGAGCAAAATTTGCTGTGAGAGGCGATATTGATACCAAAGTAGGCATGGCACTACATGTTACTTTTAGTAGTATTAAAAAAGCGTGGCAAGACTTTGATGCTGATCATGTCATCTTTATGCTCGAGGGGCGTAGTTGGCGAAAAGACTTCTACGCCCCTTATAAGCGTAATAGACAAGAACTTCGTGCTGCACTTACTACTGCACAAGTAGAAGAGGATCGAATATTTTTTGAAATATTTGATGAGTTTAAAAACTTCATTGTAGATAAAACCAATTGTTCAGTTGTTCAACATCCGCAGCTAGAGGCTGATGATTTAATTGCAGGGTGGGTGCAGAATCATCCAAATGATTCTCATATAATTATCAGCACCGATGGCGACTATGCACAATTAATTAGTCCTACAGTAAGGCAATACAACGGAGTATCAAATACTACAATTACTCACGAAGGGTATTTCACTGATAAAGGAAAGCGTGTAATCGATCCTAAGACTAACAATCCAAAAGTTGCACCAGATCCATCTTTTATGTTATTTGAAAAGTGTATGCGTGGAGATGTTAGTGACAACGTTTTTAGTGCATATCCAGGAGTACGTAAAAAGGGTACTAAAAATAAAGTAGGATTAATTGAAGCATTCGAAGACAAGCAGACCAAGGGCTTTAATTGGAACAACCTAATGCTACAGCGCTGGACCGATCACAAAAAACAAGAACATCGAGTGCTTGATGATTATAATCGTAATGTAATTCTTTGCGATTTAACTGCGCAGCCTGCTGAAATACGAGAAATTATTAATAATGCAGTTGCCGGCGTTGAGCCTAAGGATATTTCACAAGTAGGCATGCGTCTTATGAAATTCTGTGCCAAGTGGGATTTACAACGGATCGCAGATCAGGCATCTAGTTATGCCACTCCATTACAAGCAAAGTATATTAAATGACAGTAACAGCTAAACCAATTTTAGATAACAAATTTTGGATACTCGAAGACGAAGGAGTCCGTGTAGGAACTCTTACCAGAGAAAATGATAACTTTATGTTATCCAGCAAAGGCAAAGTTGACTTTTATAAAGACGAAGTTCAACTAAGAAAAAAGTTTGGAAGTCATTTTCTAGTAGCAAAAATTACTATTCCAAAAAATACATTAACTAGCGATGTACATGGATATCCAACAAGAGTTACTCCTTATAACAGTATGTACGATATTTCACGTGGACTTCCGCTGTTTACTAAAAGCAAAACGTCAAGTAGTACTTATTGTGCAGGATTTTATTTAATCAAGTTTGACATAACGTGGCTTAAAAGCTTTTGTCCAAAGTTAATTACAATCGAACGTAATACTTATATAGGCCCCTTTAAGACAGAGTTTGAAATGAAGGCAGCATTACGACATGCCAATTGAACCAATTAATACTGTTGCTATTCAGCAATTTATCAAGCAAGTACATGGCGCTGACATTAGTAAGTCAAAGGAACTTCGTATGGACATTGTTGCTGCAAAGAATCTTGCTTTTACCCTAGGAATTGTTATGGCACGTCTTAACGGAGAGTTAGAACAATTTGTAAAGGAACATGCAAACGCATCAAACGAAATTATCGAAGTTAGAATTGGAGAAGCTGGAAACTGGAATAATAGATAAATATATACGTATATAATATGGAGTACGTGTATGAGTCGTCCGGCACCGGTTGTTTTAATGGAATTTACAAATGGTAGAACTTATCGAAGCGAGCAAATTCTGCAAGCAGATGCAATTTGGGCAGTATTCTATCAACAGCTTCCTTTCAATTTAAAAAGTTTTAATGAACTTAATGGAATGTCTGCTGCTAAGTATAAGAAGACTAGTTTTAGCAATAGCGGCCATGCTTACAACCTTGCAAAAAAATTGAACATCATGTTTAAAACTGATGAATTTACAGTATTTAAATTAACCGACGGCGAAGAAGTTGCTGAATAAGTCCGTCTACACCAAAGTGTTTTTAAAACAATTAGGAAAAACAGTTAGTGATGCTACTGTAATTGAATATTTTCCTTTATGGTGGCAAAACACCCGAGTAAAAAAAACAGGCGGACTTCGACTTACCGAAGCAGGATTAGATATGCTATCTACAATAGAAATGACAACATATGACATTCCGTTTCCTGCCGACATGCCCCTTACTACACAAGTAATACTGTATCTAGACCATTTTATCGATTGTCCATATTACATTAATACAAAAAAAATAGTAGTTACTAGTGAACGTAAAGCGGTTGAACTTGCGTTATTTAGTGGGGATATGCGAAAGTATGGAATTGCAAAGGCGCTGTCCAGAGGACGAAGTTTAAACAAAACTGATTGACTTTAATTGTTACTGTGTTATAGTTACGTACAATGTAACGCTGTATAAAGGAAATCTAATGTTAAATGACACTTCGCTATCACAGTTTATTGAAGATGTATTTACAGCATCTATGGAAGATCCAAAGAATTGGTCCGATGACCAAATTAATATGTCGTATGTAGAAGGCGATGTATACATGTCTGCAAAGGCACGGTTTGACGACAATTACACGTCAGACGAAATTCTTGACACATTCCACGAGTGTGTTGACAAGTTTATTAAAAACTTGGTTGACACACCTAGCAACTAATGCTATAACTAACAAGTAGAAACAAACTGAAATATAGACACTGACAAAGGAAAATATCATGTCTGATGCACGTACCCTTAGCCCTAGCAAAGCAAAGAACAGCCTTCGGGTTGCTATGAAAAAGAAACGTCCTGTATTCCTATGGGGCCCTCCAGGCGTTGGTAAATCCGACATTGTTGCACAAATTTGCGATAGCTTTAGCAATAGTCATTTGATTGATATCCGACTGAGCCTCTGGGAACCTACTGACATCAAAGGTATTCCGTATTACGATCCTAGCCAGGGCACTATGGTTTGGGGTGCGCCTAGCGAATTGCCAAACGCTGAAATGGCAGCAAAATACGACCACATTGTATTGTTTCTAGACGAGATGAACTCGGCAGCACCCGCTGTACAAGCTGCGGCTTATCAGCTTACATTGAACCGGCGTGTTGGTACATACAAGCTGCCGGACAATGTAATGATTGTTGCTGCTGGTAACAGAGAAGCAGATAAGGGCGTAACGTACCGCATGCCAGCGCCGCTTGCAAACCGATTTATCCACTTGGAGTTAGCTGTTAACTTTGACGACTGGTTTGGCTGGGCTGTTAACAACAAGGTACACCAAGACGTAGTAGGCTACTTGCAATTTGCAAAACAAGATCTTTATGATTTTGATCCAAAGAGTTCGAGCCGTAGCTTTGCTACTCCTCGTAGCTGGAGTTTTGTTAGCGATCTCCTAGACGATAATGTAGATTCGACAACTACTACCGACTTGGTTGCAGGTGCAGTGGGCGAAGGGCTAGCTGTTAAGTTTATGGCACACCGCAAAATTGCTTCGATGATGCCCGATCCGAGTGAGATCCTAGCAGGGCGTGTTAAGGAGATGAAGAGCAAAGAGATCAGTGCTATGTACTCCTTGACTGTTTCGTTGTGTTACGAGCTTAAGGCAGCAAGTGATGCAAACGACAAGAAGTTTGATTCTAAGGTGAATAACTTTTTGCGGTTTGCAATGGATAACTTTGACACTGAGTTGGTTGTGATGGGCATTAAGTTGGCTCTTACTCAATATAGCTTGCCAATTGATCCGGATGCAGTTGAATGTTTTGACGAATTCCACGAGCGGTTCGGCAAGTATATCAAAGCCGCACAGTCGGCATAAGATGTTAGCGGGCATTTTTAAAAAATGCCCGCTATCCTATATACAAGTTGACTTATTAAGTAAATGATGTTACATTACTATATTAGCAACAAACAATGAGGTTATACAATGTCTAGTAAAAAGACTGCAAGCACCACACGTGGCTGGAAGCCCGATCCTAACATTACTCCTGAACAACTTGCAAAGATGCAAGTTGAGGTTCAGGAGCGTATTATTACTGCCCGAGTAGGATTGCTACTACGGCATCCGTTTTTTGGAAACATGGCAACTCGTTTGAAGATTCGGGCCGCAGACGATTGGCTTCCTACTGCGGCAGTCGACGGTCGCCATTTGTTCTACAATACGCAATTTTTTAATGCAATGGATAACAAAGAAGTTGAATTTGTAGTTGCACACGAAATTTTACATATGGTTTACAATCATCTTGGGCGTCGCGACTCTCGAGACCCTCGATTGTATAACATTGCAGCTGACTATATTGTAAACAATTTACTAGTAGATGACCGTATTGGACGTAAGCCTCGCATCGTTGATTGCTATCAAGATTTTAAGTACCGTGGCTGGGCAAGCGAAGAAGTATACGACGACCTAAAAAAAGAGAAAGACAAAAATGGTCAAAGTGCAATTGATGCACTTGGCGAAATGCTTGACGAGCATCTTGACCTCGAGGGCGAAGACGGCGAAGTTAAAAATAGCGACGGGTCCGGACGTCCTACTTATAGTAAGGCAGAACTTGATCAAATTAGAGACGAGATCAAAGAAGCTATGATTCAAGCAGCTAGTGCAGCAGGCGCTGGTAATGTACCTGCTGGTATTCAGCGTATGATTAAAGAAATGTCCGAGTCAAAGATGAACTGGCGTGAGCTACTTCGTCAACAAATTCAGAGCACTATCAAAAGTGATTATACATTTTCTCGCCCTAGCCGTAGAGGACAAATGAGCGGAGCAATTTTGCCTGGAATGTCATTCCAGGATACAATTGACTTGTGTATCTGCTTGGATATGAGCGGTAGTATTGGTAACGAACAGGCAGCCGACTTCCTTGGTGAAATTAAAGGTATTATGGACGAGTATCAAGACTATAAAATTAAACTATGGTGCTTTGATACCAAAGTGTATAACGAACAAGATTTTAGTTCTGATAACGGGTCGGATCTTACTGAATATCATATTATGGGCGGTGGCGGCACTGACTTCATGGCAAACTGGACTTACATGAAGAATCAAGATATTGTACCTAAAAAGTTCATTATGTTTACTGATGGATATGCTTGGAATTCTTGGGGTGATCCAGATTATTGTGATACTATCTTTATCATTCATAGTAACAGTGATAAAAATCTCGAAGGGCCGTTTGGAGTTACTGCGCATTACGACGCTGCCTAAATACGGTGCAATATATAATAACTCAAGGGCTCTAGTAGAGCCCTTGAGTTATCTCTAATCTCAAAAACATAGTAGGGTGTTAGTTCAAGAAATAAATACTTTAGTAACAACGCTATCTATTAAATGTTAATATAGATTATAATACATATCAAGTAAGGAGCCTCAATGTTAGAGAAGGGAAAAGTAAATCCCCTTAATGTGCTAGGATTACGACGGGTAGAATTTTGTCCTCCGTACTTTGAAAGTACTACTATTATTCCGAGTTACAATTTAAATTCTGCAATCGACGAGTGGATTTATTCTAACTTATCAGGAAAGTATTATATTGGACTAATTGTAGATACTAGTACTACATCTGGATTAAAACAAAAGATGAATATTGCGTTTGAGAATCCCAAAGAAATGAGTTACTTTATGTTAGCTTGTCCACATTTGAAATATTAAAACTATTATCGCGGTATATACTTTACAAGGAGAAAACTATGCCTACTACTGAAAATAATCCAAACGACCTTACCATACAAGACCTTGCTACAATGAAAGGCATTATTGAAATTGCCAGCGAACGTAGTACGTTTAAACCGGGGGAAATGGCAGCCGTTGGTATTATCTATAACAAACTTGAGCTGTTTTTAAAAGCAGTTGAAGAACAACAAAAAGCTGCTAACGTAGCACAGGAATCTGCACCAGTGCCTGCTGTTAATGCAGTAACACCTATCGGAGAAACAAATGGCTAATATTAAACATGTAGGCAGACTTAAGAATAATAAGAGACGTGCAATTGTTGCATATCGTACTATTCCGAATGATCCATACAGTGCGCTCGTTGTACTTACTGAATCATTACCGGCAGACGAGCACGATGCTCTTATTAAAATAGTTGAGTCCCCTGCCGGACAACAATCTGACGAACTAGCAGATGCAATGAGCAGAGCATACCTACCGGATGGAAGAAATATGCTAGCAGGATTTCATCGGACGGGACAACTTAAAAAAGTTGCAACCAACGAGGTTGAGATGATTCCAAATAATCACTCTTCGATTATGTTAAACGAACTTAACGAGATAATTGCACAACAAAAAGGCGTGTCTATCGACGATCTTGCTGTCAAAGGCAACGGTGTAAAGGCGGTGGTTGCAAGTGATACTAGTGTTGCTGCTCCTGTAGCAGAAGTTGCGCTTACATCCGCAGAAATGGCTGTCAAGTTAAGGTCAACTGCAGATGCAATGTTTAAAGAAGCGCAGGCATTACGTAAGCAAGCAGAAGCTATGTCTACAACTGAAAAAAAACCAACTGCTGCAAAGAAACCTGCTAGTGCCAAAGCCTAATAGTTTACCGGTTGAAGACAACGACTGGGAAAAGATACTAGACGAAATTGATATCCAGCATCTTCCTATCGAATACGTTAGTCAAATTGTTATTACCTTTGTTGACGGAACCACATGGGATATCGACATAGACGATAGTCGCAAAAATCAAACTGTTGAAGAAATTGAAGATAGCCTTGACGACGTATTTGACGAGTTTGACGATACTATCGAATCTTTAGATTTTAGATTAGATATAGAACGAGTCAAAAAAGATCTTAGCAAACGTGTCTACAAATTTCTTAAATTAAATAAATGACAAACCTCCTAAAGTGATAAATATATTAAAGCAATCACTTTAGGAGATTCTAATGGCTTTAAGACTAAGACGCGGCGTTGATGCTGAAAGATTAACAATTATTCCGCAAGAAGGCGAGTTAATCTACGTCACTGACACTAAAGGACTTTATGCAGGTGACGGTGCAACAGTAGGCGGTAATCTTATTAACAATATTGCACTATTTGGTATTGATCAGCTAACGGATGTTGATATATCAAGTACTCCTTTGCTAGTTGGAGATGTATTAGAATGGAACGGTACACAGTTTGTTCCAGGAAATAATGAAATAATCGAAGGTAGCTCTTATAGATTTAACATAATAGGCGATGATAGCACTATATTAGTAGATACATCTACAGGAGTAATCACTGGTACTATTAATACTAGTATTATTAATGTGCCGGCAGCCGGAGTAGTTATTACAACTAATAATGCAGATAGTACTAACTTAGCAATTGAATCACAGGATAATGCGAGTAGTGTAACATTTACTGCAACATCCGCTGGTACATTAACAAACAACTCGTTAGTTTACGGTAGAATCATGTTTGAAAAAAATGACATCAACGGTAAGTTAATAAAATCTAGTATATCAGGAGGCGATGCATGGATTGCTCTAGGAGTTGATCAATCTGGTTCATTTGCAAATAGTAGTTCATATGCAACATGGACCGGGGAATATTTTGGAATCGGTACGTTAACTCCTAGTTCCGCTCTAGATGTTCGTGGCAACTTAATTGTTAGCGGTACTGGGCAAGTCTCCGAAGCAATGTCAGTGGGATATATGCAATTTGGATTATATACTACTGCTACTCGTCCGGTTGGACAAAACGGAATGGTAGTTTACAACTCTACTGATAATCGATTTCAAGGATATCAAAATAATACATGGATTAACCTCGACGACGGAACTGTTGGTTAACTGTCATACATCTACGTTTGATGCTACTCTTCCTTTTTGGAAAATTTTGTGGCCGGGGCGTATTTCTCCTATTAATAGTATGAGCAGTATGATGTTGAGTAGCGGGTACGACATGGAAATATATCGTAAGTATATTCCTAGTTTTTTTTGCATTAAATTTAACAATACTATTGTTGGAGTAATATCTGGTCATCGAACTCAGGAGTCTGAATATCGGACTCGTGGATTGTGGATCGACGAATCATTTCGTGGTAGAGGATTAAGTAAAATGTTACTTAACCAAATAAAAATTCAAGCAACTAATGAAAAATGTAAAATATTATGGACAATTCCGCGCAAGACTTCGTTGTATAGTTATGAAAAATTTGGATTTAAAAAGATAGGAAAATTTTTTAATAAAAATGTCGAATTTGGTCCAAATTGTTATGCTATTATGGAGTTATAAATGTATTTGTTAGAGCCTATTACACAGTTTGATAATTTTAATATAATTAAATTTTATGATAAAAATATATCGTATTTTAAAAAATTTGATAACTTGCCATCTTATAAAGACGAAAACTTTTTTTCATTAATTTACGAGATGATTAATAAAAAAAAAATGCTAGTATATTGTTTAAAATATAACAATATAATAATAGGCATGTACTATATTGAAGAAATTAATCGCACATTTTATAAATCAGGATCGCTGTCATATTGCATCGATGAAGAATATGCTTCGCAAGGAATTACTACCAGTATTTTAAAAGCTAATCTTGATAGATTCTTAGCCGATGCAAATATTAATCGAGTTAAATGCACAATTGATATTGATAACTTGGCTAGTATTGCATTATTAACAAAGCTTAATTTTAAAATAGTAGGACCTATTCCTAGCTATTTTAAAATTAACAATCAGATGACAGACTGTTATATTGCTTTCTCCAATACTAATTGATGGGTATTATCCTATTAGAATTAATAATTCTAATGTAAGTTTTGAAACGCAATCCGTTATTCACAATTCGCATCTATATTTCACTGCACTCTCCTTTACAAAATTTGATATTAACGTACATGTAATTCCTACTAACTTTACTGAAGATTCGGTGCATTCTATTTTGTTAAACATATTAAAGTCGGACATCAAAAATCCAGTGTTTATGCCGTTTGGAAGTAGTGCGGTGTCAACTAGAATAGACCAACTTATGTACAATTTTTCTAAAGATCAACTGTACTGCTCGTTTAATAATATTTCCGATCATTGTAATTTTCCAGGAATACATCCTAACGTTACTCCAATATCTTCTATGGATTTAACTGGAAAATGTTATTTTAAATATTGCGATGTCGACATGCAATGGTACCGCCTAGTGTCTCCAATTAAAATAATTAGTCAATTGTTAAAGGATAACAGCTTTATATTGGGCGACTTTTATGCATTCGGCTATGCTAGTAAGATAAATATACAGAAGGAGATAACTATGCCAATATGGAACTTTAATAATCTACACGAATTTGAAGTAAAGAGTAACGAATTGTTTGGATTCTTAATTACATCAGCCCCTAATGCAGTTGCAGAAAATTTACCTCAGGGAATTACTTTTCGAGATGGATTTTTATTAGGACACACTAACAAGATAGTGGATATTTGTATTACAGCTGGATCCGAAACCCAGACATTTACTATTAATCCAATTAAAAAAAATAACTATGAATTCTCCATATTATCAAAAAAGTTTTAATGTTTTCTGTAAGTAAAACTCCTAGAACGGGATCAATTTGCTATAATAACATGTATTATGGATTTAACGAAAACTTTAATATTAACAATAACCCACTATCATACGGATATATAGATGAGATCGGGTTGGTAGATTTTAAATTTAATACAGCTTTTGCTTGGAACGTTAGTACTTCGTTTTCTGATCAGCATTCGTCATTTTTACATCATGCATACAATTATGCCCGCAATCTTACAGAAACTAAAAAAACTATCATATTATTAGTATCCGGAGGAATTGATAGCGAAATGCTTATTAGATCATTCCTCCCAGTTGCATCAATTGTTCAGTTGGTCTTTTTTGACTATACTTGTAATAAAGAGGATTACTTAGATTTACAGAGAACGTTACCGGCTAATTTTAAAATAAATTACATAAAAATCGATGCTACTAACTTTTTTAATAGTAATCATCACCTTTGGTACGGGCTTAGGTACCGCACGTCATTTCCTGAAGTTATGTTGTTTCTGTATTCGTTAGACTGTCTTAAACTTAGCAACGACTGTCATTTAGTTATTTCCGGCGATATTCCTGAGCCTGCAATAGTTAATAATGAACTTAAATTTTCGTATCCATCGGATAATATATGTGCGTTAGATCGGTGGAGTAAAGTTCAAAAGATTTCGATAACATCCTCGTTTTTATTAGCTAACAATTTACAGTCGGACCTAGTACATTCTGCACTTTTAAATTATAATTGTTTTTTATATGCCGACAAGAAAACTCTTTACCAAGAACTCGGATATTGTAATATACCCCTTAGAAGGCTAAAATTAACCGGGCTAGAAGAATTAAGAAAAACATATAATATATGGAATTTTTCAAAAATAATTGAAGATTTTAAAATAGGTTACGAAACTAAAATTATAATAGAGTTTCTAGATGAGTATCATACTACTCTTAATGCTACATGTTGATATTGTTTAATACTCTCCTGTATTAGGTTATAATAGTTATTATGATTAAATGTACCATATATGTTAATAAGTATTCGATTAGCATCTAGAGTCAGATCAGTTACTCCGTGTTTATATCGTTTAGAACTCCATGCAAATATATTTGTATCGAGTGGCAAATGATTTTTTGTAAAATAAAAGTTACTTATGCCATTTGTAAAATATAATTTATCAATTGAAGTATTTGCATCTAGCATTATTTTTATTAAAGACAAATCTGTTGGTAATGTAGTTACTGTTGACTGGTCAGTGATATCAAAATGCGGATATAGATTTCCTTTTGATTTTTGAATTGAAATATACGACACATCAATAGGCAGGTTGTTAACTATATATTTACGCAAACGGGTAACTTCACTAGTTACAAATGCAGTATGCAATTTAACCTGTTCTATATTTGTGCTCCAATTGGCAGGAATAGTATTATCAATATTGTTATAATACAAACAATATTCGGCTCGATTCCACTTAAATAGTTTGCCGGTATCGTCTATTATACACCCTTGAGCATACTCGAGAGAGTCTATCATATTCTCGAGTACAATAGACTTAAATTGACTTTTTACTAGTAGTGGAACTGATGCAATATTTTCTATCATTAAGCTTTCCAGTCATTAATATAGTTTTTTAATTTGGCCGACATTAGCGAATCTTCAAATACTCCAATGCATTTTTTTTCTTTTGATATCGGTCGTCTAAACTCTTTATTATAGTCTATTAATTTTTCTTTTTTTAAGTAGTCTTTGTATTCCTCAAATCCAGTTTTTTTGATTTCTTGAGGAGAAATGTCAAGATTTAATTCTCGATATAATAATATTTTTTTTTGATAGTCGGTGATAGAAAAATTTAACTGTGTTGCCGAGTTAAGCATTTCTTGGCCTTGCTTACTTTCTGCCCAAAAATATGGATATAATTTACTATTTGTTTTTTCTTTGTATCGCAGATACGATAATTGAGTAAAGTCGGGTAACGAATTTGCTATACTATTATCATCGTTTAAATTAAAAAATAAAGGCATTCCTGGCATTATAATGTTATAATCTGGATATTTTTTAAATAAGCAGTCTATGCCGTAAATATGTACAGCTAGTTGAGGACTAGTGCATTCGCAAAATTTAGAATAATATTTATGTATTTCTTTGTTAAAATATAAATCATCTAAATTAAATTTAAGTACATTGGTTTTAAATTTAATTGCATAATCCTTATCGTACTTATTAATTCCATAATCAAAGAAATATGCAATAAACGAAATATTATTTATTGTAAAGTAAGATATCAACGATTGCGAATCTATGCCGCCGCTAAGTAGTATAATGTTTTTATTACTAGAAAACTCTGCTAGATCGTAGTAAGTTGAATCACAGTATGTAACGCATCGAGTTCCATCTTCGTATACCGTTATCATTCACAATTCCTATCATTCCAAACTAAATGTATTCTTCTAGTTACTCCGTTGTTTATTGCAGTATGTAATTTTCTAGTATTACAGAGATACACAGATCCATCTGAAGGAAGGTGATAGTTACAGTTATTAATTTGAAGCACCGCATCCGGGTTGGTGATTACAGCCAAATGGTGTCTGTAATCGGCATCAAAATGGGGCAAATACGACGTATTTGGTTGTAATATCATAATTCTAAATCGTCCAATTGTGTCTATATTATTCTTCCAAATTTCTTCAAATACCGTATTACGCAATGACGGATGTAAATGTGTAAAATCGGATTCTAAAACTGCCGTGCCTTGCAACGGAGTAGTATGAGAAGTATACATATCAAAGTCTGTCATAGTACTTGAGAGAGTCACCGAAGTTGTATTGTCCTGAACTAATTTTAAAACGTCAACTGTTAATTTTTCTATATCGTAATACTGTGTTAACTTAATAATATCAAAATTCATTATTTTGTGCCAATTACATTAACAACCAAGTGCGTTCGAATTTGTGTGCTTGCATTAAATGCAGTGTGAGATTTAAGCGTATCTGTTTCCCACCAAGTGTATTTAGGTAAATGGCGTATTTCGTCTTCGATTACCATAAAGCATCCTTCTTGTGTTTTCATAGGATAATGTATGCGGTAAGTGTCATCGATATGCCAAGTGAGACATGTCTTTGGTTTACTATTCATTACCCGCATCCGTCCAATGTGATATTTTTCAGTTAGTGCAATAAATGCTGTTTCAAATAATGTACCAATAAATGGCGTGCATAATTTACAAAAATCTATCTCTTGCAACGGAGTATCTCGTAAAGGAGCTTGTAAATTACCTTTGCTATCATTATACGAATTATCCCAATCAAGATATAAACTGCCTCGCCCGTAAAATATATTATCCTCCTGACCGTTTATCGAGGTGATGCATATTTGATCTGCTATATATTCGCCATTAGATTTTTGAAACCAATTAACTAGTCCTGCATCTTTTAATTTGACCAGTTCGTCTTGTAAGTCCAATATAGGCAAAGATAAGAGTTGATTAAAATTTGTTGTGTTAAAATTATTTGATATATTCATTAATATTCCATTAAGATGTTATTGTAAAGTCTAATAATCTATATTTTTTCATCCAAGGCAGTTGACATATTATAATTTTAGCCGAGTCTTCAAGTGTTATAAATGTTTTTGGATTAAAATATTCTATAATTCTTGGTGTTCCTACAAATCCAAATCGTACCATAGATACTTTGCAAGCTTTCTTTAAAAATCCAAGTTGCTCATTTGCCTTATCTAATGCTGCTTTTTCGGCACTATATTGCCAAGCTTTGTTTTTTATTCCACAAGTTGTATCGCTTCCTATATTAATTATTAATTTATCCATATCTTTCCATGTATTAAACACTTCGTATAACATCTCTGTTTGGCAATAGCCGTTATGTGCGTTATTAATAAATATGTCGCATTCGTAAGATTCGTCAATGATTTGTTGCCTATCTTTAGTTTGGCAAATATCATATCCTGTTGTTTTACTAAATCCTATAATATCAGGCGACAATTGTTTAAATAATTCATGCCCGATACCGCTAGTATGCCCGGTAATCGCATATTTCATAATTTACCAAACCCCCACAATCTCTCTTCGCACCACCAACATTTTCCGCAATGAAAATCGCCAGGATCGGAGGTAGGAACTGTATGATCCCATTCACAACTTCGTGTTTCTGTAAACAAAGTTTCTAACAAATTGTATTGTTGATAAATGTTACACACTTCGCGTTTGTCGATATTAGTCCATGGTAGATATAATGTGTTATTATATAATGTCGGTCTAACTACCTCGGGATTTCTTTCAAGGGTTTCCTTAGTTGGCAATAAAAAATTGTCAGTTACAGTTTTAGGAGGATTCTTAGTTATACCGGTGCAAATCGTGTTAATTTTATTTTCTGTAATATATAAATCCGGTAATATAAATAAATTTTCTTTGGTTTGTGCGTTGGCATACATGATATGATGCTCAAAGTTGAAATTGTTAGTTAATTCTGCGCATTTACTAATAACATTAATTGCTAATCGAGAATTTCTTAATTTTTTTTGATTAGCCAAAGAAAATATATGTATTTTAGAAATTGCGTACTTTAAATTAAAATACAAGAGCAACGCACTATCGGCGCCGCCGCTTACACATACTCCGGTAGTTCCGGGATATACATTAAAGGTATTAATATTGTTAATATTATGTGTTATCATGTTTGTTATTTTAAAATTATTGATATTTTCTTATATTTATGATATTATTTTTATATTGGATTAAAAATAGAATAATATTTGTTATACACTTAACGCTGGGTCAAGTGGTCTAAACTTATCAACTGTACTAAATCGGTTGCTTATTACTATTTTAAACTTTGCATTAAACAGTTTTGATAATTCCTTTGCTTCTTGAATCTGGTGCTCGTTATGACTAAACGGTATAAATTGCCATATAGTTTCAATTCCTGCCGCAGCACATTTTTTTAAAGCATATATAATTTCTTCCCAGTTTTGCCCAATTCTATGAATTTTAGAAGTATCTGCAAGCCCGTCTATTCCGAATGTAATAACAACTCTAGTTCCACAGGATTTTAACTGTAAGAATTGTTTCACAGTATTATCCCACCAGGAAGTTCCGCGTCCTGTTGCAGAAACGTGTATTCGATAAGTTTTAACCGGAGCATCCTTTAGTAAATCCATCATATCCGAAAAGTGTTTGTAAAATATTGGATCGCCGTATCTAGGACAATCTACTACTGTTTTCCAATCTCGTGCATAAAGTAACTTTTTAACTACCTCAAAATCTAAGTCCCCTTTTTGATAAGTATGTTTTTCAATAGTCCTCGAACAGTACGGACATTGTAGTGTACATCTACTAGTAGTTTCAAGATTTACTTCAACAATATCTGCTGGGTGTGTTGTACTATTATTAAAAATTTCTCGGTCCGCACTTTGCTTTTTCCAATACGACGTTATGTTAGATTCTTCTAAAAAGAATTTTGGCTGACGTGAGTTTGCCGACGATACTTTTCCATTTTCTAAAATAAAGGACTTACATGCCACTGAACATTTATACGGAATTACATCCTTATAAAATGTATCGTTCAACATGTTTACCCACTTTTCACTTCCAACAATACTATTAAAATCATTATTGTATAGATTAAAATCGTCATGTAAAAAAGGATTTGCCTTATTTGTATTATCAGTGTAAGATATTGTTTTAGTATACGGAACCCAGCAACATGGCATTACATATCCATTATATGTCACTTGTGGCAATTTTCCAGTTAAGCACTTTGGAAATATTTTCATGTAATGTTAACTCCGATTAGCTTAGAGGTTTTGATAGTGGTAGAAATATCGTTATCGGAACTATTTTTAAATACTACGCCTAACGGAATATATCCAAAACTGTTTTTATAATCCTCGCTGTTGTACCCTGCATTTAACATCCACTTTCTACATTGTAGTACGGTATGTTGTTGCAAATGTATATCAATCGCGTGTGTTACAAAGAAAAAACTAGGACTATATTTAGTTAGCGGAACCGCTGTGCTTGGATCTCTGTTAGATTTAAATGTTTTTATAAAGTCCTCACCTACTGCGTTATAATTTAAATATACAACATAGGGGCGTATAATTGGTTCAAATAATTTGTAATCACTAATATCTAACTCTGGTTTATATGTGTTAGGCACTTTGGTTACAGGATCAACAATCCTAAATCTCACCCTCGGCGTAGTACGCTTGCCTAACATTGCTTCCATTTCGTGTATTAAATCATTCAACTTGGACTTGTAAAAACAGATGCAGTTATAAGAAAGTCTACCAGTTGACAACCAAACATTATCTGATTCAATTTTTTCATATATAAAGTGTATGTCGCTTAATTCAACATGTGATAAATGCCGATGAAAATAATTAATAGGAATTGTATGCGGATGATGATTATTAATTTCTGTCATTACTTCTAACAATTCATCAATTACATAATCTCTGCCAATTCCAGATATTTGTATATCGTATTCGTACTGCCCAGGAATCTGATTATTATATGTTGATAACAACTCTAACCACTTATTTACAAATTTGTTTTGATTCATTAAAATAGATAGACTAGTTGAGTTGTCAAACATTAATTGGATTATGTCCGCCATTTTGCAAAATCCTTTCAGTAACTTGTTGAGATAACTCGGATCTGTATTGTGCATTTTTATAACGTGTAGACTTAATATCGGCAACACATGTACACGAAGTTTTATTACAAACAATAAACGTTTTAGGAAAATTCCACACTTCGTCGTCGACATGTCCAATTTTTCCTCCTACTTTGCATACTCCTCTGTATATCGACCCATCGCTACGAATCTCAATACTTTCGGTTCCGATACCGCATTGCCACCCTTCAAAATTGACCATTTCGGATTTTACTAAGTCATTGGCCCACAATTCAGATGCAATTCCGTCGGAGGTATAGCACACAATATCACTCATTGTAATCCTCTAAATAAGTATGTCTATACTCGGCATCTGTGATAAATCTTAACTGGTCATCGGTGTATATTGGAGAATATTGTCTGTTAATGGAAGTAAAGTTGTCCTTATTACGTATTCGTTTAATATGATATTCAATAGAAAACTGTTTGCAATGTTTAATGAGAGATACCGCCCTATCCCAATATTCAGGCTCCATCATTAAGTTTATATTAACTGCCTTCCCTGAACCGTACGTTTCTTTAACTAGTGTAGTCAATGTTTCTTTAAATTTGTCATCTTTTAAAAATTCAAAATGACTACTAAATTGTATTGTATCCACGCACTCTAATAAATTTAAATAATATCGAGTGGTTCTACTTCCATTAGTGTTTAATCCTAACAAAAACCTGCCATCTGCGTACAAATACTTGCAAAATTTTAAAAAATTAGGGTTAACCGTAGGCTCTCCACCTGTAAACCATATCCTAATTTTATCGTGTAGAATGTTTTTCTTCATATTATCTGCTATTGTAATTAAATTTTCCAACGAACGATGAGGGCTAATAAAGTCATGTAAACTGTCGGCACAATACGAACAATCAAAATTGCAGCGTTTTCCTAAATTCCAATGAACGTAAAATATATTCTGAGGGCGATTACTTTGTATTGATACAATCTGTGTCATTGCGTTTCCTGTATAATTTTAATTTCTTCTAAACTATATATAAGCATAGTTCTGTCATTTATCTTATCAACTAGCGGCTCTATACTGAATTTGAATTTTGAAGTTCTTGGAGGCAAAATACTGATAAATTGCTTACATTCTTCTAATTTGCCCGGTGCTAACATATATTTTACATTAAGATTACCGGATAGATTGTATAGTAACACTTCTTGAATTTTTCCTACAAGCTTTTTTTGTTGTGCAAATTCTGCATGTACACTTACCATTGCGCCGCCGGCCTGTATTAGTTTATACATTTTTTTTACAGTACAAGTGCCGTTAGTATTTGTAAATACCTTGATGCCCAAATTAACGCAATAATCTACAATTTTAAAAAAATTAGGATTTATAGTAGGTTCTCCTCCAGTAAATGTTATTTGTATTTTTTTATGAGATATTGATTCCTGTATCTTGTTAATAGCTTTTTTAAACGTATCAAACGGCATATGCGGACTAAAGTTGTCATGCACTGCTGGCGGACAATACGTACATGAATAGTTACATCTTTTTCCAATATTCCAGTTAATACTAAAAAACTTATTTTGATTAGTTTTACTTACTCCGCATAAACTAATTACTTCTTGGTTGTTGTAATCATCTATATAAAATAGGTCGCTGTTAGTAATGTTGGCTGCAAACTCAGTAAAATCACTTTGGGTTTTAGCTTTTAATATATCAATATCTGCTGCGCAATAACACGAACTAGCTGGACAAATCATAGGCTCTGTCGGAAGTGTAAATTCTGTATAAAGATTTCCATAGCATCCGCTATGCCTGCATACATTTCCAAATATATATCCTTTATCATTTATCCACAAGAAGTCCATGCCTGCACCGCAATACCATCCTTTAAATTTATTTAAAGAAGTTTTTACGGTACCGATGTTTGCTTTTTTTATACCAGTGCGAGTGTTTAATAATATCATGTTAATGATAACCATTTAGCAGTCATAGGACCGACTGCATTTGCAGCCGTGGATAATTTTCTATGTTTTAAAAAAAATTCAAATTGTTTTTGAATTAGTACCGAGTCTACATCCGTTTCATAGAGTTCGATCATTTTTTTTAAATCTTTGTTTTTAATTCGATCTCTAACTTGTATTTTTATATTATTTGGAATATTGGAATAATGTAATAATGATGTTTTTGGCTTAATGTCAAAATTGTATCCACAAAAAAATGGCAAATTTGAAAAATATTCTTCGATCTCTGGAAGAAATTCAAAATTTAAAACAGAAATTAAATTTGCTACTGATATTTGAATATTATTAGCTGTGTTGTTTTTTAAAAAATTTAAGTTGTCTTCCATCTTTTTCCACGAATGCGGCCATCTAATAAATTCGTAGTTGCTTCCTATACTGTCTACGCTAATTCTTAATTCGGTAGTTTTTGTATTTTTTAGACTCTGTAGAATTCTTTTGTTCAATACCGTTCCGTTAGAGGTAATTGATATTTCAAGATCTTTACAATAATCTTGATCTAAAATATTGCCAATTGATTCCCAATTTTCTTTTAAAAATGGTTCGCCGCCTATTAATTTAAGCTGTTTAACTTTATATGTTGTTAACAACTCGGATATTATTTTAGAAATACTGTTAGACGAAGCAAGCTTGTGCGTTGCTGTCTTCCAATTTGTAGGAAGCTCGGCAATATTTTGTTTTTTTGAAATTTTGTTTATCAATGAACTAGAAGTACTATCACAAAATGGACAAGCAAGATTACAAGCATTTCCAATTACAACATCTAATAGTAATATGTCATACGGTGCATCTGTATGTAGATTTGATTGCATCCTTGCACTGTGTATACCTAATGATTCTTTAATTTTGCAGGGTTGGCAACTAGGATGCATTATTTCTTCTGTATTTACCCAGCTATTAAAGTATTTTATCGTAGGGTGAGAAAAAATACTAGTAACATCCACATAGGGGACAAATTTAGATATATCAGCTGGCATATCCGACGTGTGCATTTCACAGCATGGTTTTCTAAAAAAATATACTTGATTGCAAATTTCTCTAAAAGAGATACGCATACCTTTTGTAATGTGTAAACATTTGATAAGTGACAACCTAGTCTCCAATTAATTACATAGTACTTATGACCACAAAACCCTTATATATTCAAAGTTGAATTATTGTTAAAAATTATGTTATCCTGTAAATATACACCGTCAAACGATAAGTCTTGAATTCCTCTAGTAAACTCAATAGTGTTCTGATAGAGTTCGTTATAGTTGCTAATTATATCTCTTTTTAAATATAGTCGAGATGGTGCATAATAAGTAGTATGAGTTACCGGTATACCTATATTATTTAAATCGGATTCCGATTTAAATAATAGATCTTCGTAAAAAACTACTTTATGAAATATAAAATTAAACGAATTAAGTTTAATAAATCTTATCCAGTTTAATGTTTGGATTAAATAATTTTTAAAAATTTCAAAATCAATATGCATAATTAAATTTTTAAAATTTTGATTGTCCCATACGCCGGTGCTAATTGCAATTACTCTGCTTAATGTTAATGTAAATATATTTCTGCGCAAAAGACAAATCGTGTACCAGTCTATGGCAGAATATTCTTTAAAAACGTCAGTATGTTGTATATTAATTAGTTCGTGTATGTGACTCTTAACCAATGCGTTGTCGGATGATTTAATACTATTAATTATAGTATTTCTATTCTGATATTTAATAAGGGATTGTTTGCTATCATTAAACGGTTCCGAAATAGTAAAATAATTTACATATTTTGTCATTTGAAAATTCAACATTGTTTTTAAATAAGAACTACCGGTACGCGGCATTGATAAAATTTGTATTTTCATTTATATCCAATTCGCATAAATCTTTTATACGCTGGTAATTCTAGTTCGTCATTAAATAATTCAACAGACATAGGGGTCTGCAATGCAAATTCGTCATTATTTTTGACACAATTAATATGATCTGATATTTCAAAGAAATTGTTACTTTGTAGTATTAGCAGTGTTCCGTTGGGAATTTTTTTATACCATTTAGAAAAATTATCAATATGTTCGCAACTTGTATTAATGACTGAATTTGGAGTTTCACATAAGCCTGCCTCCGTACCGTTAGCTCTAATTGTTGTGTATGTTAATGGATAAGTCATATCGTGTATATTAAGTGTACTAGCTTTAAATTTCCACCCATCTATTACCCAACAACGATTAAATGAATCAGCACGACCAGCACAAATTGGGTCTATATCAAAGCTTCTAATTTGTGTTAGTGGTATGCCAGATTCAAATATAAACGTTGCCAGAGTTCCATACCACCCTGCACATAAAAAGACAGATCCTAAATCTAAGTTTAAATTTATTACCGTATTTACTAACCAACGCTTAGATTCTATTTGTCCCTTTGAAAACAGATCAATTAAATCTGTATCAGGGTATCGAGAAATAAATTGTCCAAAATTATCAAAAAACTTGCTTGAATGTATCATCAAACTTCTCCTTTAGCCAACTAAAGTTGTTGATCATTTTAAGAGCAACGATATTAGTTTGATTTTGAAAACCGTATACTGCTCCTGCTTTTGCTCCAGCAAGTGCATAGTTGCCATACGGCCTATCTACTCCTACTGTACACCATGTATGTAATCTTTGTTGTGTTTCGTTGTCGTTCTGTCGGTCAATTACTTTAGATGCAAGCTTGGTACATTCTCTAAATGCACTACGCCAGGTACTAAACGGGTCGGTGTTAAAAGATGTGATGTTTGAAATTTCAGACATTGCTCGAAAATTGCAACTGATACTAGTAGTCATATCTGGCTTGCTAACATCCATGTTTATTGTGAGATTCCTCGGAAGCAACTTTATTCCTCCGTATCCGTATACAAGATCGTTGATAGGATTTTGACTCCGCCATACATGTACTGTTTCTAAATTATATAAATCTACGCTATATGTAAAATCAAAAGTAGGTAATATGATTGCATCGCCGTCTACAACCCATATCATTTTTGTAAAACATTTTGCTGCTGCTGTAATATGGGCTTGATGAATTCCTGCAACACCGTGTATGCGTTTAGCCGTTGGAAACTTTTCCTTTAATGCAGCGTAATTTTCATCTGCATTGGGTTCTTGATAACTAATAAATACTATGTCATACATTTAAAATGTTTCACCATTGGATATTTTTTTGTAAAATTCTGCCATCTCTGGAAATGTTTTTAAAAAGGTTGTTCCACGTCTTTTGTCATGCTCGTCTACAAATTTAACAAAGTCCGATCTACGTATACACAGTTCAGAAGTTGACAAATTTTCTTCTAATAGTATGCTTGAAATTCTCTTAAACTTATCTAATTCCCAACTGTAAAATCCATTATTTGTCTTGTTGGCGACGGTTTTATCTTCAAGATGATATTTAATAAATTCTGCTTGAGGTATTAAATACCGAGTATTCCAACTATTATCTGCTATAAATACAGCCTGGTGAGCAGGATATCTTAGATAAGGAGTATCTAATATAATTGGAATATTTTTGTTAGGACCGCCAAACTCTTTTTTAATTTCTAGTATATCAACCAACAGCTTATCGAAGCTAAAGAGACTCAATAGATTATAAGTGCTTGTGCAAGTAAATGTACAGTTTGGTATTTCTCTCAAAACTCGACGTATATTGTCTAACCATTGATTATAATCCAGCCCGTGTCGAATATACTCTGCCTGAGCACCATATGCCTCTGCACTAGTAAATATCTTAAACTTTTTTACTTTATTTTCGTTGCAAATAATTTTGATTTTTTCTATAAATTTATTAAAAACTGCATCAGGAATACACATATTACTGTTAATAGAAAACTCCATATTAGGGCGCGGATTTGCTATTAGGTCGTCTAGTATCTTAAACGTATCCTTAGATAACAGCGGTTCGCCTCCTGTAATTCTAAAATGCCTTAGATCTCGAGAAACATCTGGCCACCATTTCCAAAATGCGTCAACATACGGATTTTTTACTCGGTGCGGTATAGGCATCATTCCTTGAGAGTCTAGATACGTTATATCGTTAAATTTATTAGAGGTAGGATATGCTCCGTGCTGTTGTATTTCCTCCATCCATTTACTACTAACCTGAGGAGAGCAATAGCTGCATTTGAAGTTGCATACACTACTAAACGATACTTCTAAGTAGCTAGGAGTTACATCGTCGTCCCACGGTTTAGCAATTATTTCTTCAATGTATTCTTCTGCCCATGACTCTGCAGATTTATATGTTCTATCACTGATTGGATTATTAGGAGCATCTTCTACTCGCCAACAGTAATCGCATTCGTCTGGACGGATTCCTTCCAGCATAGACTTACGCTGTAATTTTTTAAATTTTGTGTTATGTAATGCGCTAGGGTTATTTACTAGTTCATCTAACGGAATTTTATGAGACGTAGGGTGATGACAGCTATGGGTAAATCCGTTTTGAAGATGCAAAGTAACTTGTTTCCATTTTGCAACACAAAACGTACAACTTACTGTATCAAGATTATCCTTTTTCCATTTTTTTAAATCTTTCAAGTTATTCTCGATCTATAAACTGTTGATTAGCTACTCTTGACGGGTTTTGATATACTGTTTTAAAAAATGTACTTTGGTCAGCTGTTAAGGGATTAATTCCTATAGGCAATCCTAAATGTAATTTTAAATCAGTTCCTAAATTGTCAATTGACTTAAGTAACGATTCTTCGGTAATATCAATGGTATTCCACATTTGGTTAAGATACTCAAAGTCTCGCACATTTACAAAGTCCCAGTCGGTGCACATTGTTTGATACAATCCGTGACGTGCTCCGTATATAGCCCATGATCCGTTTTTTACATCAGCGCCTACCATTAACCAAATATACAATCGATGTAAATTTTTCCAATGGTTCTTTTTAAAATCCTCCAGACTAACACGCACTCCGCGGTCTAATGCCATTTTACACCCTTCTCGGAATCCGGCACGCCATGCTTGTTGAGGTGTAGCATTGTTCATAACTTCGCTGTAGCAACTATTCATTTGAATGTATTCAACATCCCAGCAAAAATCTACCTGCGCATGTACGTTATCCGCAGGCGCGTTCTCATGCGTTTTCATATCTAGAACATACTGCGTAGGCCAGCATTTGATTCCGCCATTTCCGTACATCAATCCATTAATGGTATTGCGAGCTGTCCAACTAATAACACACGATGCTAAATCTTTATTTGCATCTAAATCAAATTCCTTGTTTACAAAGCTAGCATCAATAATATTGTCACCATCGATTGTAATAAATCGCGGTGTTTCGCTTATTTTAGCACAGGCTTTATGTGCTGCATCGCTGCCTTTAACTCCGTGTACTCGTTTTACCCACGGTATCTTTTTACATAAATCAGCATAGTTTTTTTCGGCATTCGGCTCGTCGTAACTTAAATACACTATGTCGCAATCTGCTACTCGAAATTTATTATTCATAATAATACCTTGTGATAATATGTGTTTAGTCTCTTTGTAGTATATATACTCATCTTAGTTAATCCAACAGGAATACTGGATTCATACGGAACAGTTACAACGCAATCGCTGATTAATTTCTCTATCGGTAAGCTAATAAATTGTTCAAGTTGGTGTAAATCGTTGTATTTAGAAATACTGAATGTTAACAACGGTTCGACATTTAGTGTTTGAAAATTTTCTCTAATTGCCTTATTTAATTCAAATTTCCAAACACGAGTGACAGTGTCCTGCGTGATGATTAAATCGGGTATTTTGGTCAGTGTTTGTGAAATTTTGTGTATGGCCAAATCAATAGAAAAAATTAAATTGCCTTCGTTGCACACGTTAAATAAAACATAAGTGTTGGTAATAGTATCAAATATAACTCGATAATGATGAAAGTGTTCTTTGCCCGATATAAGAGATTCGACCTGGTTAAATTCAACTTTAATATTATTACCGAGAGTATTATTATTGTTAGAAACACTAAGTATATTTCCGGTAGCGTCAAAGTATATGTAACGCTGTGTAGTAATATAAATTATTGAATTATTCATTGTGTTTCTTTATGTAATCTTCGTAAATGGTTATTAGTTCATTGGTAATAAAATCTTTTTCAGTATAATGAAAAATGCCACGTTGTGTATAATTACCAATTTTTAAAGTTAGATTTTGATCTAAATAAGTGGAAACAGTGTCTTGCCATCTATCAGACACCTGGTCCTTCCAATCTTGACAATGTGTTTTCATATGCACAAAATTAGGAAAATATGTGTTACTAGTAACTGCATTTTTGATATCCAATATCTTAATTACAATTGCTGCACTAACATCTATACTTGGCCATTTTTGAAAATGACTACCTCCGGCATAATGGTAATAAAACAATTGCCAATTGTTCATTACAATTTCTAGCCACTTAAAAAATTTGTGAGACGCGGCTGACTTTTTAAAATAATACAAGCCAGCATATATGTTGGGTAAATTATGAACAGCAAATGCAGTCCTATAATATGTGCTAGTTACTGGAGTATTTCTATATGTTAATACAGTTGAAGTAAAAAAGATATCCTTGGTTTGCAAAAAGTTCCACCAATGCTCGATATTTTCTAATACCAACATATCGGTATCAAGTACTATAGTACGATCGTAAGGAGTGGCATGATAAAGTTTCCATCTATTTTCTACTTTCCATTCACTATTAGCTGCATGATCGTTCCATGGAATTGCTACTATATCGTCGAACACTGCAGAAGTGATTGCATCTACAATGTCGTTGGTAATTAAACATATTTTGCTATTTGGATTAGTTGCACGAATACTCAGAGCGCATAAGTAGGCTTGCTGCACATAATTATGTTTGCTGTTCTGTGCTAACATTGTAAAATTAGCCACAGTCAATAATCCTATTCAGGCTAAACTTATTCATTATATGGATATTGCTATCCGTAATACTTGCTGGAAAATACTGCGAATTTTTATTTTCTATTAGAAATTTAAACGTATTATCCGTAAGTGCTATTAAAATATCATTATCAGTAGTGTAAAACATTTTACCAGGAAGCGACTTAGAAAAGTTTCCTGGTTGATAATTATTCATGATATGTAATGCAATACTAAATGCATGATCATTCCTAAACGTGCTAGTAGTTAGACTATATAGTCTTTTATAATGAGTCCAATTTTCTTTAATATGTTTTAATAAATCAAAGAAGATCTTGTTTGTAGAATTTTTTCTAAAAAATATAACGGTTGCCCAATAGAAGTCTATACCGGAATCGCTAATATATTCAAATTCCTGTAAGTTTCTCCATCCTGACAACTCAACCCCATTCTTATAAATCATAAAATTACTAGATTGTAAAAAGCAATTTAGAAAAACATCGTTGCCTAACAAAAAATCGGTATCCATCAGAATGGTTTCGTCGTACGGTGTTAGATCATAAACATCCGATCTAGATGTATTTTTAAACTCTAAATTACATCTTATAAAATTACCATCATTGTATTTTTTGTGAGTGTAGTTATTATCTGATGATAATATTATTTGATCAAATGGATGATCCGGGTAGGAAGTATTGACATACGCAATATTATCAGTAATTAATGTAACTGGTATATTTAAAAACTTTATAATTCGTTGAGCACAAAATACAGCTTGTTTAACATAGTCAATCTGAGCATTATTACATGCAATTAGCACCGCGCCTTTAGTCATAAATCTATAATACCACTAACTGTTCGATTCTTTTTTAACTTGTTATATTCAGTTAAATATTTATTTGATGCTGTGTAATATATGCTAGCGATGTTATCAGAGAATAATTGTAAATTTTCAATTTCAACAGGCAATCCGTTATTATCAATTAGGATTGTATCTGTTTGAGAACGAAATAACAGGCATTGACAAAAACTCATAAGTTCAGGAGATGCTGTGAATTCGCCACCGTTAAAATAATATATTACATTTTCATTAAATTGTTCACCGAGTATTCGTTTTTGATTACTTAACGTAATCATATAATTACTAAACTCTAATGCTTTTTCTAAACGTTCGTCCATCTAATACTCCTACTCTATTCAAAGTATATAATATTATTTTAATATTGTCAAGTGTTAACTCGGAACAGCGCCGTAGTTTACATCAACTGTGGCAATATTAGAAATTACCGGAGAATCTAGATCAACTCCGTAAGACTGTGAATTGTATGTAAAATTACTAGCCGGGCGGGCAGATTGAATATTACTAGTTAAAGTTCCGTTAACTTGCTCGTCAATTGGGTTGTTAATAAACAAAGGAGCGGTACCTCCTGTCTGACCAGTATCGCCGTCGTTGAACGTAATTCTAAATCTTAATACAGTAGGCGACGCTTTTTGACCTTCAATTTTATAATCATTATCGGCATAAACTCCGCTTCCAACTTTAAGAAATAATTGTTGGTACACTCCGGTTAGGTTAGCATATCCAACGGAAGTGCCAACTCCGCTGTCACCGGTGGTATTGAATTTATTAAACTTAACCGTACCTAAAGCAGTTAACAAGTTGCGCCAATCGTTTGTTTTTGCACCGCTGCCGTCAACAACATTAGCAGAAACTCTTAACTCGCCACCGGCGTTGAAGAAATAATCCGCCTGCTCGCCCGATGCAAAGGTTATTGTTACTACATGATAAAGTTGTTGTACTTGTCCTGCTCCGCCCCATGTAGTAGTACGTTGGCTAGTAGTTGACCCTGTAGGAAGCAAATTTGCAACTGGAAACCCTGTGAGTTCGGGATTAAAATTTGAAATCGTTGATGCCGCGTCCGAGTAATCGTTGACTCCCATTTGGTTGCCACCAGTAACTGCGGTTGTTGCACCAGTTACATCATTATAATCAACTACTGTGTCGGCACCGATACGAAATCCAGTTTGCGGAACTGCGACTAATTCATTAAGTGTTCCGTTTTGATGTACATGTACTATTTGTAAATCAATATATAAATCTTGCAATTGTTGCGCAGAGACCGTGTTTACACTAGCAATTACAGTGTTGCTAACCAATGGTTGTCCCCATTGCGCATTTAAAATTTGATCAACTGTGGATCTAATACTGTTATAATCACTGGCAAATATGTTACCCGATACATTTACCATTTGTTTACTCCTACATGATCTTTATTATAACAAATATACAAGCAGATGTCAAGCCAAATCTGTAATATTCTGATAGACAGGAGTAAGTACTTCGACATATACTCCGGTTGCACGTAATTGAGTAATAATGCTAGTTAAATTACCAGTTACTGGCTCGTCGGCGCCGCCGATACTGCCGTCATTGAACGCTATCTTAAACATTATAACATTACCGAGTGTATTTGTTTTTGCATAAGCAATTAAGTCGTTATTGCTGTATACTCCACTCCCGGATTTAATCCATATTACTTGATAAGTTGTTGTTAATTCAAAGTTTCCAATTCCGTTAGGAGATGTACCGCTATTTCCGGTTGTAGTATCGTAATTAAACTTAACTGTGCCTAAGGCAGTTAACATGTTTTTCCAGTCGTTATATTTGGCGCCGCTGCTACTAGTTAAGCTTGCGGAAAATCTTATTTCGCTGCCTGCATTAAAAAAATATCTGCGATCATTTGCATTATTAAATGTTAATGAAAATTCGTGTGTAACAGTCTGGGGTTGTAAATTTCCGCCCCACGAACTAGTACGTTGACTATTTAACTTAGCTTCTACACTAGCCTGGGTGCTTTCAAATATAATATTTCTATTATTATAAGTAGAATTTACAATTGTTTCATAACTGTTATATACTGCATTGGTAATTTCGTTGTCTGTTACAACATTAGGCAATCCAGGATCTGACCCTGTTTGATGTACATAAGCTTTAATTAAATCAGTATTAAGTTGCTGCATATGAACTGCATTTACCGTAGTTGAATTACTAACTGGGCTGCTTAGTATAGGATCTTGTCCGTATCCAAACTGCCCAGTTGTACCTATACCGGCTAATACATTCTTAATTTTTATTTGCATCGCATTGTATCGTGCAACAGATATGATTTCGCCAACTGCCATGTTTGTTCCTTATAATATGCTAGTATTTATACCTTGAGAACACACTCGACAAGTTTTTCGTCTGGACTAAGATTAGTTTCTAATGCAATACCTACTAATGCAGATGTTGCTACAATTGTGCTTACTCCGCCTGCTATTGCGTATACTGCTTGACCTTTACGAACTGCTCCTTTGACTCTTACAGGCAACCGTCCTTTAAGTCCTATGTATTGTCCGTCAGCGTCGCTGTTCATCATAACTGCCGGATTAGTCGAAACTACCCCGATACATAGCTGAGTTGCGCTAGAAGGTTCTACTTCGTGTGTGTTACATGTACAAACCGAAACTGCGGTCCCGGGCGGTAATTCGTTAGAGGTGGTATATTTTTCTGCAAGATCTGCGTAACGTGCCTTTGTTGCAGTACCCTGAAATAACACGGCTGTTAAATTACCAACAGAATCTCTTGCTGCAATAGTATCCGGTAATGCCGACGTTGCTGAGGATACGTATGTTGTACCAGATCCGCCAAGACGCAATTGATTAGCTTTGGTGACTGTACCGTTGAAGCTGTTAGCATATATTGTTGCCCATACTTTTGACGGAGTTCCGAGATCAAATGCGTTACTTGCTCCGGGATGAATACCTGTATTTTCAACTGTGGCGATAACAATGTCTGTACTGTTTTTAATACGTAATAGATTTCGATGAAGTTTTATCATCGGAGTTTCGGTATCACTGTCAATCTTTACTGTGAAATCAACGTCATTGCCTACTGTATATCCGTAGTCATTAAATAATACCGGAGTTAGTCTGTTTGCAAAATTGTTATCAATGTCGTATACACTTGCGTCTATTCCGTTTAGTTTAAGAGAATTGCTTGCTGTTCCCCAGTAATAAAAATCGCCGGTTGTAATTCCGTTAGTCGACGAGGTTGTATTTACTAGTGTCAGCCCGGGTTTAATTGTATCAAATCCGGGAATTGCATCAACTGCTGCAATAGTAAATTCATTAGCACTAATTATATATATAACAATATCGTTTACGGTAGCTGATATCACAGACTGAGTACCGCCTAGCGTGTCGGTAAGGACAATACTAGTCATTTGAGTAATCCCGGTTCCGGCACGTTGTGGTCCAATTAGTACCCAGTCGCCATTTGCATTTTTTGCCTTTAATTGATTAGATGTAGTATCCCACCAAAAGTCTCCTTCAACTCCGGTGCTCGGAGGACTAGTTGAAGTTTCGGCGCCGCCTGTGGTCTTCCATGCATTACCGTTATAAAATCTTAGTTTTGCATTGCCGCTATCATACCACAACATCCCGCTTAACGGTCTAGTTGGTGCCGAAGTATTTGAGAAACTTTCTAATAAAAATAAGTAATTTTCATTCTGTGCTTCGCCGTACCCTGCAAAGTTTTTTCCTATAAGTTTTAATTCAGTAGTTGTGTTTACAGTACCGTCTTCAACTGTTGTTAATACAGTTCCGTTGTATCTGTTAATAATGTATGCCATGTGTCAGTACCCTTATATATTGTAATATTTATCGTTTAGACGCTGGATACTAGATCAGCATCAAATTCCCAATTACCTGCGCCGTTTATTACAAACTGCTTAAGACTTCGTATTACAGTCAACGTAACTGGTTGCGCAGTTTGAGCAACAAAACTAAAATTTTGCACTACTGATTGATTTTCGACTCCATCTTTATCTACTGCTATAAAGTTTTTTGTTAAGCCGTTGTTTGCGTTATATGCATAAGTTCCTGTATAAATTGTACAATGCACTTTACAGGTTATGCCAATATCCTTTGACAACGACGGTATAACATCATTAATTACTGCGGAAATTTGTGCATTACTTAATCCAGTAATGTCGAGTGCAAGATGCTCGTTTTGCAACTGTTGTACGTTGTCTACATACCCTTTAGTTGCAACAACATCGGCTGTGTCACTGTCCACTGGAGATTTTACTCCAGTGATCTTTCTATTATTAGCAATGTTAATATCGCCACCGGCTGAAATTATCAACGAATTAGTAGTAGTAATTGTAGATCCATTGAGATTAATAGAATCGACATCAAGATTAATTAATGTTCCAATCTGAGTAAGGCCAACTGCGCTAGAAACAGTTGCTCCTAATGAAGTTGTGGATAAAACATCAAGATTCGCAATCTTAAACGCAAATCCAGCTGGAATGTTGACGTTGCAACTATGATTCCAGCTATTATAAGTATTATTCCAAGTAATTGTTTTATCATTATTAATTGCTCTGACCGAAATTCCGGCTCCGTCGACTTGGGCATCAGATAATAGCATACCATCAGCAGTCAACGCAAGCTCGATTAATTTGTCTTCAACTCTGAGATTTGAGACATTTAAGCTAATCGTATCGCCGTCTACAATTAAATTTCCTGAAATCCTAACATCGCCGTTGAGATCTAAGTCGTATTGCGGATCTGGTTGCCAAAATCCAATTTTACCGTCAAACGTTTTTATTGTAATTGCGTCTTGTAATGCGCCGCCGCGAGTAACTTGTAATGCAAGATTGTTGTTATTTAATTGATTACGTAAGATAGTATTAGTACCCTGGACTCTTATTATAAAATCGCTGTCGTCGCCAACTGTTATACCGCTGTCGTTTTTAATATGAAATGTTCCGGTAAGTGTGTTATTGCCTGTAACTTTTATAAAATTGTCAGGAGTATAAGAATTATTGCTGCTATCTAATAGTCGATAAGTAAAGTCTGCAGGTCCATAGAACGAGAAGTCGCTATAATTACTATTAACATTAATTCCAGTTTTTATAGACACCGGAAAGCCTTCTAACAATGATAAGTTTTCTGAAATACTAGCAGCAGTAAATGTTTCTTTTGAAAATATTGCAACTGATATTCCGCCTATCATTAGCTGAGTTACGGTTTTATTCACACCAAACCTGTCAATTAAGGTAATAACATCCCATCCTGATTTTCCTTGATCTGCGGTATAAATTGGACCAGCCAAAATAACATCTGCTCCGTCGCTAAAATATATCTGTTTTTGAGCAGTACTTATCCATACATCACCGGCTAATAACGTCGGCTGAGTTGCTGACACTATAGTAGTATCTGTGGACTTCCACTCCTCACCATTATACACTCGTAGTCTGCCTTCGCTTGTGTCAAACCAGAGTTGCCCTATCAACGGACTAGGTGGCGGTGCTGTGTTTTTAAAATTTTCTAATAATCTTACAAAATTCTCATTAAAAAATTCACCATACCCTGTGTAATTTCTTCCTATCAAAGTAAGATCAGTGGTATTGCTATCTATTCTACCATCTACTAAGTCGACTAATAAAGTTCCGTCTGTGGTATTAATCTTATAACTCATTAAATTACTCCAGTATAAATGATATAGTTAGTTGTCAAAAACGGAGGCACTGTTGCAATCTTATCCTGAGATGTCCATCCATCTATGTTTCCGGTTGCAGTAAGTCCAGTACCCGAGGTACTTCCAACTATTGTAATATTAGCAGTATTTGAATCACTTCCGCCGGTAACTCCGGTAGTAGAATAAAACTGGGTACCATCGTCGCCCATTAACGAATGCCCGTGGTCGGGTAAATTTGACAATAAAATGGTATTTCTCTGGTTGCCGCCAACTGCTCCGAGAATTGAAGCAGCGCCATCGTCGTATATTCTGTCTTCGGAATTAGCACTAGGTCTAACTGCATTATTTAATGCTCCAACCGAAACTCTTCCTCTGAAATCCGGAAGTTTAAAATATCCTAATGCAAGACTGCCGCCATATGTAAATTTAATTTCGTCGTATAGAGCTGCATAAGTACCGGTTAGCGGAATATTATCTCCATGACAAAATCTCCAGCCAGGAGGCGGAGATATTGCTGCACACATCATTAGCATTCCGGGAGTAAAGGTAGGAACCAATGATACAATTGCAGCTAGTGTACTAACATAAAATTCAGTTATAGATTGAGTGTCTCCTGGTAACAATGCAGTTTTACGGATAAGAACCTGCTCAGTTCCTGATACAGGATCACTATAAACTGGTTTACCGGTAAAATAAGAGTCGTTTAAAACAACGTCGAACACCTTGGTTAACCCGCCAATTTGTCCGTCAAACGTTACCGGAACAGAAGTTGTTACATCGCCTGCAATTGTAAATGTAGTTGCACTATTCAATTTGCCGGTGCTAGCAGATGTTCCGGTTAAATTTCCAACTACATCTCCGGTTAAATTACCGTTAAAGGTATTTGCATAAATGTTGTTGTATTTTTGTGTAACAGATCCTATATTCCGAGTATTTGTGCTATCTGGTATAATATTTGTAGCAGTTATCGACCCGGCTGTTAAAATGTTTCCGCCTACGTTTAAATTTTTTGCAATGCCTGCGCCGCCGAACGTAACTAACGCACCGGTATTTGCACTAGAACTTTGAGTAACATCATTGTTGGTAATCTTGCCGGATGCTAAAATTGAACCAGTTACATCCAATGCTTCTTGCGGAGACTCGTTTAAGATTCCTATTTTGCCGTCATTTCTAATTCTAAGAGCAGTAATATTATTTTGAACTTTAAATCCAATATACCCGTCGGTAGATTTATTTGTAATTAATGCATTACTACCAGTGACGCTAACTACTAACGTTTGCGTTTCTCCGATATCAATTCCGTTATTATTTCGTATACGTAACGGTTGAAGGAATATGTTTGTTGCATTTAATCGTGCAAACTGACTGCCAGGAACTGCTCCTACTGTTTCATTAACGTACAATGTTTCTGCTTTTTGCGACATACCATAGTATTTGCCTGGTAATCCGCTTATATTGCTGGAAATGTTATGTCCTGGATTAATAGTTCCAAATCCAGAAATAGTTAATTTGGGTGTAAATTGCCGAGCACTAATAATACTTATTACGATATTATCAACATAGTTAATAATACACGGAACTGCCGCATTAACTGTACTAATAATAGATTCGTATTTGGCACCGGTTCCTGCACCTTCGGCGTAATCAGGTCCGATCAACGTCCACCCAGATCCGCTATATAAATATACTTGTTGATTACTAGTATCTACCCACAAATCTCCTAATAAACTTTGTTCCGCAGCAGGGGCACTGCTAGCCTTTTTAATGCCGCCTGCACTTACCCAATTTGCACCGTCGTATAGTTTTAATTGGTCAGTTCCGGTAGTGTTGTCATACCATAGCTGTCCTTCTACCGGTCTCACTGGACTAGTAGAATTAGCAAAATTTTCTAACAAGTGTAAAAAGTTTTCTAATACCCTAGGTCCGTAGTCAGTAAGATTACGTCCAGGAAGAGATAAACTAGTTTCAACGTTTATTGTTTGTTCTTCGACTGTTATACTTCCTTTGTTAACAGAGTCGGTAAATCTTACTTCATATGCCATTCTTTATACCTCGTTGAATCCACTTAGACTTTGTACTCGTACTGTGTAATCAATTTGTATCAAGCGGTTTAAACTTTTCTGAACCGGGTGAAAAATTACATGAGTAATTAGTCTACCTGGACCGTTGCTACTGTAACTACGTAATCCTAATTCGTCAAACACATATAGTTGATTGGTATCACCGGCTGTGTCAAACGCCGACTGGCCGTCTGGCTCGCCGTAATCTAACAAACAACTTACTACAATGTCAGTATAATTTGTACCAGAAACATGTCTAACTTCGGTTTTATTTCGAGTTGGATCTAAATTATTAACGCTAGAATTATCAACTATTTTTGTATAAGTTTGGTTGTAAAGACTTGCGTTTGTTCCGGTTGTATTAGGAGTGAGGTATGTAATAATTCCTGTAGGATCAACACTAGTGCCGCCATTGCCAAAACTCATTTCATGAATATATCCACTACCTTGATTAGCAAGACTTTCTGCTAGTGCAATACTCATATTTTCATAATGTATTGCGTTTCTTTTATTAATAAAAACTTCACCATTTGACGGATCAAATATTTTTATATGACCTGCTACGTGTATGCCGTTTAGTTCATTTATTTCTGTCATTGTTACACCTTATACTGTATTTATTTCGGCAAGCGTATTGTTGCGCCACGTAAGAATCTACTTATTAAGTTATCCGAATCTGCTAATGTCTTTCCTGGAGTGTTCCATACTTGTCCGATCTTTCGTATAATCTCAATACGTTGGTTATTCCATAATAACGGATTAATTATTTCTCCAGTTAATGCATTTCTTGGTTCAATTGATATTAACGACCCAGTCACACTAAACTCGGCCGGAATTGTTATATTTCCTTCGTTACTATCTTGATCGATATTGGACTGATAAACTTCTATTGCCGATTTTCTCAAACGGGTTCCTCCTAAAAATACCTCAATTTCATTAATATTGTCAGCAACAAAGTCTAAGTTATACGTAGTAGTACCGTTAGATAACAAGATTTGATGCAGCATTTTATCTTGGTACGAAATATTTTCGTCTGGACCCTGGCCTAATAATATTGATCCATTATGGTGTACTGCTTTGACTCCGGTGCCTAGTGTACCTCTTCTTAATTGTAACAATGCATTTCCGCTAATTTCAAAATATTCGATCCGTTCTCCGTCAATAAATAATACACCTGGGACATTTTTTTGTTTATTAGGTTGAAAAATTCCAGTAGTATCAGTTAACATTATTCTTGCATCGTAGTAATTAAGTGGATTTGCCAACACATAGCTGTTGTCTTGATTAAGACGTTTGTAATGTGTTCTATTTAACATATCTTTAAAGATGCGATATCCGTATTGTGGAATAACAGGATTTGAGCCAAACTGTAATACATCCACAGTATCGTTTTCCATCGGTACTATTTTTAATTGTACTGCATCCAACGAATCAACTACAGTGTAGTCAGCGTAAGGAGTAAGTAACTTTCCATTGACTATTACCCACACATAAGGAGTTCCGTATGACGATGTTGGTAACTTTATAATACCTCTTGTTAATAGATTACGCTTGATAAAATCAGATGTTCCTTCGGTTACTGAAGATTTTATCAATACATCGTATGTGATGCGCGAAAAGTTGTTGATATCGTGATTACTAAATGTATAGATCTCGATGTTAGTGTTAATTTCAGGAGCAACTGCAAATGTCATACTATCGCTCTCTACATACTCAACATTACTAATTTGAGTAGAAAGACTAGTATTTCCTGAGCCTATTATAACAGTTGACGCAAATACAAATGCAGTTGTAATATCGGGTCTGTAAGCTTCGAGTGTGATGCTATTATTAGAAACTGTTTTTACTACCCCAGTATACACAGTCGAGTTACCTAGTTCAAATGTTATAGGCGAGCCTACTGTAGCAATATTTTGTAAATTATTATTTGAAAATGTAATCTTAGTATCAACAAAATAATAATCAGCATCGGTAATAACAAATATATCTATCCTACTACCCGGCGGAGCAATATCTTCACGTATCAATTGTATTTTAAAATTAACAGGATCGTATGTAACTTCGGTATCTGTTAACTTCTTGTTATTAACATATACGATTACATCCGACGATAAAATAGAAATTGTATTATCAAATTGCCACGATTCTATATTATAATCTCTTTCCAGCGTTGCAGTATGAGAAATGCTATATCCAGGATTTAACATGATATTATCATTTTTAATTAATATATTGTGAGAAAACGGCTTTGACTCAAACGGAATAGGACCGTCTGTATCAAACGTATGATATACCGTTACTCCGTCTGGTATAAATGTATTGTCAATTTGTACCGTGCTATATTGCTGTAAAATTGAATTGTAAACAGTATATTGAATTATATCTCCGCTAACTGTAGTACCATTAGTTAACATAATTTGTAAACATCCAGTTGAGGTGCTGCTTAACTGATAATCATCAATATTAAGCAATACTTTTCCGTTTACTGTTATTAATGCCGAAAGTTGGTCATTATATAACACATTACTAATGTAAGTGTCAGTGTTTCCTACTGCTTCTACAGTTATATTATCAAGAATACCAACTCCGTTTGTACCGATAGTAGTAATAGTTAGATTACCAAAAACTAACGGTTCAATAGTTGTTATTGTTCTATTTTTCCAATCAACTGTGTACATATTTTGAGCAAGAATTTCGCCGTTGAGTTTGACAATTAAGCTGTCGCTAGTGTTTGGAACTTGTGGTAACTTAAAGGTTGATGTTTCGCTAATAACGCGATAACTTGCAACTCCGATAACTCCAATACCGTTGCTGGGCTTATGGTACACTTGGATATCAAGAGTATCTAATAATTGCCCAGGTACCAATTCTTCTGGACCTTTACTCGAAGTTTGAGTAACAAAACTGTCGCCGTCGACTACAATATCTTCGCTTGCTAGCCCAGTTGCGGTATTATATGCCAAATTGCCGCCCTGCAACGCAGTATCATACAATGTTTCATTTGGAGTAAAACTACCATCGCTGGTAGATTTTCTAATAATAATAATATCAGCATCTACAACAGTTCCAATATCTTCAATATTAACAGCAGTTGTTATTCCGTTGCCTACTATAGTTTGCATTACTGCATTTGGATTTGAAACTACGCCGCCTGTACTAAACTCAGGATCGTCGAGCCGAGTATTATTTAGATAAACATTATATTCTACTCCGTTTTCTAACGGAGTAGCAAGTTCTAATACGCTAGTACTTCCGTCTAATACAAATATCTCGTCATCGTACGTCTTATCAAATGTATCCCATGGAGTTGCGCCGAACCCTTGACTAAATTGAGACTCAGGATCCCACCCTTGTGCGTTTCCAAATCCGCTACCATCGTATATTGCTCCCGAGTATTCAACTCCAGTCATTAGTTGTGCTAGTTCTTTACCTGGCATTCCCGAAGTTGGATTATAGAATGAATAAATTCTATCTGCAGCATTTAATATAGTAACATCTTTTTTATAATTAACAGTTACTACACTATTCACCGGCGGAGCAGTGATAAACTTAATTTTTGCTATTTGTCGGGCGTATCCTTTAGATGTATCTAAATTATTAGAAACTTCAAAGTTGCTACTTAGCTGTATTCTATTATTAATATAAATGCTAAAACTATTTGATCTAATATTCATTGGCCACTTGAGATTAAATTCTTGTTTAGCACCAGTGCCAGAAAATACTTCAGTAACATTCAAGTCGGTTAACGAATAAGTGCCTTGTGTTCTATCAAACTTAATAGTTAAGTGAGCAGTTCTTATTAATCCGTTACCTAAGATAGCAACCGCAGTAGCAACCTGTCCGCCAGCAGTTTGTGTTCCGCTAATTGTAACTAACGGAGCCTTATAAAACTTGTTTCCGGTATTTGTAATTTCAATTGAAGTAACTTTTCCTTTGCTTGTATATGCAGTTGCAGTAGTGCTATCACCTTCAACTACCACAGTTGGGGTTTGCGTATATCCTGATCCAGAATTAGATACCTTAATCTCTACTACTTCGTACCCGTTATTGTCTACCCAACTTTTGTAAGGATAATTCATATATTTTTGAACTATTCCAATTACTTCGCCATTGCTTACTTGTGCTGATATTGTTTCAATAGTATTATTATCTACATTATAACTCGGAGGTATATCAAAGTCGGTAGTTAAGCTGCTAGTTGATTCAACGTGGTTGTACGAACTGATATACTCTCTAACCTTTGAACTAAATGGTTTTACTTCTTTTACGTAGTCCTCGTAATTGTCAAGGTTATCGTTTTGAAATGTAACTTTTTGCAACAATTTGCCTACGTTATGCTTTGCCCGTATAAAGCTAGTTTTAAATGCCCAGTCAACGTTTACTTGTTCGCTAAATGCATATCGTAGTCCTGCAAAGAAGGTTTTGTTATATTCAACCGCTAAATCTCCAATAAAAATATCGTCTCTGAGTGCAGTTAATATATTTCTTAATTCTATAATTGGCTCTCTGTCATAAAATGCGTTATCGTATATTAATGCATCGTATCCGCTTGTAACAGTTGCATAGTCGTACAACCTTGTTGCTAATTGAATAGTTCCATTTTCTCTACCTACAGTTTTATAGTTTATTGTGTAATCTTCAGTTAGCCGATCGTTGATTTTTTCTAGCAACAGCCAGCCGCCGCTGCCAATTGTATTAATTTTTACAATGTCGCCAATTGCATCGTTGGCTGCAAACAATTCGTAACTCTGATCAACTGTTAAATCAATAGAAGTCAAGTTACTGTAGTCTGTTGCATACCAATCCCGGTACTCCCAATAATTAGAAGTATTAAATGATTGATTGTCAGTACGGTCCCACGTTTGTGATATCGAGGACCAAGTATATATTGCCCATCTTCCAATTAATGCAGCGTCTGCAATTACTAATACACTAAATTTTCTTACATTTAATGTAGTATCGTTGCTATATTTTTTACCTTGATTTAAGATTGTTACCTTTATTATTTGTCCTATACTATTAATTTCAGTTTTTATAATTGCACCTTTTCCGGAGTTAGAACTAATCTTAACTTGCGGAGAAATCTTATAACCTCGACCTGCAGAAATTATAGTAACATCAGAAATCTTACCATCAACAATTATAGGTAGCAAGATTGCTTGTTGTACTTTTGCTACACCTACAAATCGAAGATCGTCTACAGTAGAAACTACACTATCATATCTACCGATACTTGCTAACGGAATTTCGTCTTTTAGAACTAGCTGATCAATTACATAATTGTCTACTATCTGCGTCTTAACAAGTACGTCGTTGACTCTTTCTACAAATTGTTTAACAGCTTCGAGGCGATTGATAAACATGCTTTGTCGCGGGGAGTTTAATATACCATATTTTTGTTTAGCAGGTAGTTCTGTGTCGGGCACTGGATTATTTGCCAAGTCGTATCCAACTAAGCTGTCATACCATTTTTGCTCAATTGCAGAACTAGGTGTAGATATGTCCAATCCTTCGGTTAATAGTTCATATTCACTATGAATATTTGTTTCTAATAATTCATTACGTTCAAATTCAATATGTAATATAGTATCTGTACCACTAATTAAACTTTGAATGTTATGCAATGCAAACTGATCAGTGCCTAACGGTGCAATGTATCGGTAACCATTAGTTGACGGATTTAGTATCAACTGTTCGATGTCAAACGAACTCAATCTTCTTTTTACATTTCTTGGAATTATTTTATTATTTCGTACCCAAAAATAATAAAATTCAGTAGTTTTTCCACTAATTGAATCTATATCAATACTTGAACTATAGATAGTATCGCCAAACTTTGGCGTACCGCTTATTCCATTTGCAAATCCTGCACTTGTATCGGATTGAGCACGGTATTGCAACGGAGTTAATGTTGTCTTTACCCATTCGTATATTTCAATACTACCTGAATCAGCTAGCATATTCCAATTTGCGGACCGATAATGCACGCTGCCTTGATACGGATTAATCCAGGTTGCACTTCCAATTGACCACCATAGTTTTCCTACATAATTGTCAGTCCAGTTTGCATTAACATCAACTGTTATTCCTGTTTTGTTATTTTGATTGACGCTATATATTGCAGGATCGTAGAAGGTTTTAAAACTAATTTCCTGATCAGCAACGCCTGGAATTTTACCCTGTCTCGGGTCAAGTATATCCAAGTTGGCAATTATATCATTGCTTTCTTTGCTGTATAGGAACGCTTTTGAAACAGTTGCTAGGTTAATTTTTCCAGACTGTGATGAAATTATTTCCCAACTATTAGTAGTCGGAATAGCTCTTAAATCTGCTAAAAGACCAATAACATCGGTAGTCGACGTTGCATATTCAATAGGTAATATAACATCTGTAACGTCAGACAGGTCTAATTTTGGAAGTCCGATATATATGTGATTGTTGTTTAATTTAAAATTTGACACGTCGTTGAATTTAGTGTTTCTATTATAGTTTAACACTTCGGCAAACATGAATGAATTTCCAATTTCTTGAAAAATAATTATTCTTCCAGTATCTTTGATAATAGAGGAAAATTTAGTATTGTTTCCGTCATAAGTAGTGCTAATATCTTTTTCTTTACTACTATTATCCAGCACATACCTTGAATAAATCGGATTGTCAAACCCGTCTTCGCCGACTATTACAAACTCCAATTGAGTATACGAGTCAAATGTAGTACTTAAAATCATGTCTGCATTTTTTGCACTAATTGCCAAACGAGAATGACTAAAATCAATTCCTGTACCAAATGCCTCGTTTTCTTCTGCAAACGGGCTTTGCAGTATTTGTACCACGCTATATGTCGATACGGAATTGACAGTAGCTCGCTCGTAGATGTATACTACTCCGCGATCAATTCCTTGATCGTCGTTTGTAGGTGCACCAATTGCAATTTTGTTTCCAGTTTCGTTTATTGATATCACATACCCAAAGTCGTCTGTACTGTCTTCAGCATCTATGTATTGAAGAAATTTCCATCTTCCTTGATTTTCAAAAATAGAAACTCGATCAGTCTTAATACTAACATCCTGTGCAAGTAACTCGTAGTCGGCTGAAGCGGAAAGTACTAGTATATCACCGGTGGCATTTACATCAAACGTTGTACCTACATTCGTAGCCAGGTTGTATACAGCGGTTGAATCTGCATCTTCTAATATGTATGCACCTTGAGGAATGTATCCAGAGTATTCCACGATGTCAATGTCTATCCACTTATTGCTGATTGACGGACTTTCAACAACATTATTTGTAGTTGACTGCTTTAATATTCCGTTAAACGATACAATTTCATTTTCGTTGTAAGATATCAACGCAGACCATTCGCCCTTGTAATTACGATTTCTAGTATTGCTCCATATATCATTATAATCAGTTTCAAAGAAGTAGATACGTCCTTGATCCACGCCGGATTCGCCCGGTGCTCCGACAAATAATCGCGTGATTCCGGCCGCAGTTTGTCTTAATTCAACTTTATATCCAAACTGCTCATTAGTCCTAGGAGTTGGACTTACTATTACATGTTGTAAAAAATACGTGTTTGTTTGAAGATTAAGTTTATAAATATAAACTAGTCCTTGATTAGTTAGCGAACTAGGAGTTCCAAATGCATTTGCTGTTAACAATGTCACTGGTTCCCAATCTTGAGAAAAATTAGCAATAGTGCTATTGTCTCCGGTTATAGTATTATTTGCTCTCCAAAGAGCACCTCTGTCGCTTACTATATCGCCTACATTGTAAGTAGACAACGGATCTAATTCTCCTTTATAATACGTTACTGCATTGCTTGCATCCGGTACTCCTATTGCTATGTACCGAGAGTCTGCACTGATGCTAACATCTGCACCAAAATTTGTATTAGCAGCAATCGCATTGTCCGGTAAGAACGTTTGTAATAATATTTTTGCAAAGCTTTCTGCATTTCTTGTAAATACTTCTGCTTGATTGTTTTTGCTTACCACTACAACAGTGTTTGATTTATTAACTGCAAAACTTGACGAAAAGTTGTCGGCCGTTGTAGTTGAGTTAATTGTTTCTTCTTGCAGCGAAAATACCGGATTGTTAGCAAATACGCCAAAATTTCCATTGCCTGTATTATCAATCCATACCTTATCGTCGGGATTGTGAATAATATTTTCAATAGTAGAATTTAGATCGGCTGCATTTGCAAATCTTCTTTTTACAAACTTACTAACACCGCTTACTATACTATCGTTATAACTTTCTTGACTAACAGGAACGTTAGATAATATTACTACTTGATTTAAGAATACTTCCTTGACTTTAAAAAATCCATTTGCTGAAATAAACTCAGAACGTATACCGATAATGTCGTCTTCTTTAAACTCAGTAACCGGATGTTCAAAGTAAACAGTAAATCCGTTATTAAAGTCTGCTAGTGCATTATCAAATGATCTATCAGTCGGCAAGGACATTACTACGTCTGTAACGATATTGTTAACTGTTACATTTCTGTAAACATTCCAGGATTGTTGTTCTCTCTGAATCCAAACAAAGTCTCCTACTTGTATATCATCAACTGACAACAATGTTAGTTGATCCTTAACTATAGAAACAAGGTTAACGTCAAGGTTTCGAACATACCCGCTGTCGAACCCAAATACACTGATATCAGATTTTTCCTCAAATATACTATGTGTATAATCACTAGGCTTTAACATTGCTTCATGAGGTGCAATTTCATAAACCAAATCAGTACGACTACTAATAGAATTAGTTAATTCAAATAATTGTGGCTCGAGTCTAAATTTTGTTTCGTCAAGTTGATATTCAACTTCATACTTGTTTTCAATTGCACCATATTGTCCTACTCGGATTGCCCACTCTTCGTAAAATTCAAGACTATCTTTGTCGGCACCGCTTAACGCATCAAATAGCTTTGTTAAGCTATTTTTAGTACCTTTGTCTTGAATAAACCCTTGATAGAATTTGTATTGACTTACACTATCTGTAATAATATTTTCAAGGTATGCACGTCGTTGATATCCAATTAAGTGTTGCCCGAGCCGTTGCTGTTCGGTATCAAAATTATCAGAGTCAAGGTCATAAAAGTCTGTGAACTGATTAACTTTATAATCCCAATTTGGATACAATGAAGGTTCTGGTTTTTTGTTTAATTGATTCCAATACTCGGGATCAAATACGTCGGTGCTTGAATGCTTGCTATTAGCGACGTAATAAAATTCTTTATATTTTATCAAATCTCCAATTGCATAGTCAGACCATAAATTCCATTCAGTGGCTTTTGCATTGTCATAAAAGAATCCCGGGATATGGAGTCCACCGGTCCAATTATCGGTTCTATATCCAACTAGTTTTATACGTTCTTGTCTATACCCAGGAGCAACATCATAAATGGTGTCATTGAATACTGTTACGTTATCAATTAATATAATATGCTCTTTTTGTACAAGCGGCAATCTAGCTAGGTAAATGCCGTCATCTGTATTTAGAGGCTTGATACCAAATTCGTTCTGGTCATTTCTAAAAATGTTGCTAAATTCCGAATTTATTCTTGTACCAATTCCACTAAGTATACTTATATCATAGAATCCGTCGTATATGTCGTCAACTACATAAAATTCTTTAGAAAATTTAAGTTGATTAGCAGCTGGGCTAAGAGTTAATACTGTTCCTATATCCCAATTTTGTGTGACCCAAAACATAAATTCTTTAATACAAAGTTTCATGTCTTCGAGTGCTTCGGTATCGTTGTTGAAGAAACTAAACTCAAATCCTTGCGCTACAAGATGATTTTCGTATCCTAACATAAAATCGGTAACTTCTTGTACTGATGCTAATACCGTACCGTACGGAAGTGAACTTACTTGAGATTCAAAATCCTTACGAAGTAAAACAGTTTCGCCGCCGGTGATAGGAAGCGAGGGCAATATTGCAAATTTTATTGCATCAAATACAGTGTTGCTTGTGTGAGTAGTTACTGCTCTATAGTATGTTCCGTTGTTAACAACAACGTTTCCTGCTATATATTGAGTATTTTCATTCCAGTTAACAAAGGACTCGCTTATTCCTCCAACTGTAATTGCGCTATCTCGTTGACGAGGAATCGGTGCTGTGTAATTAAACACAGGACTTTCTTTATCGTATCCAAGAATAATGTAACCAGTTTTGCTTTTTTCAATGATTATTCCACTAAACACTGCTGTTTCTAGCGGACTACTTACATTGAAGAAAATCTGGTAATTTTCGTCGGGCACAAACACACTACTTTTATTCAACGGACTTCTGCTATCTAACACTAGTTTTAGTTTATTTTTATCTGCAAATCCTGCTAGTTTAACTGCTAATTGATTTTTACTATTAGTTAACTGTGTCTTGTATGTTTGATATTTAATAGTGACGTTATTAACAATAAAATCTACAACATAGTTAACTAACCCGCTGGTTAACACCAACGTATCAGATGTATTAACTGTTGGAAATACCAACTCAGACAACTGAATACGCTTGTTAGTTGGTGAATATACTAAATTTCCAACAATATCCCGTTTAACACGAGAGCAATCGAATCCAAGTCCAATTATATGAGCAGGCTGCAAAATTGACCAAGCTGTTATTAAACTAAACGGATAGTCGCTACTGCGTCTCCAAGCAGTTTCTACCGGAGCTTGATCTCCAAACACAAAGTTATTTTTAGATAATAGTATTGCATAATTTTGTGCCAATCCACAATCCAACGGGCTTAACAAGTTTCCGCTTTCATCTACTGGAATATTAGACAACAATGTTGTTCTAATGAACTTAGAATTTATTTGTGCAGGAAGTCCCGGAGTCTTTATTATACCGCTTGCTAAGTCGCTCCATAATATGGTGTTATCTTTAGTATACGGAGCAGGACCGTACACCTGTTCCCACCACACAGGCATAATGGTAAATCCTATCATTTCCCACGGATGAGTGTGCGGACGGTCAGTATCAAAATACTTCTTGTATATTGCTCTCCAGTATCCATTTAACGGGTTGCCTGACTTATCTCCCATATTAGAATAATTTAATGTAAAATTGTCAAATTCATTCCAGTTAGTATTACTACTATAATCGGGCGATCCTGCAATTTCTAACCATTGAGCAAAGTCTGCTAGTAATATAGCATCAACATCGGCTTGAGGAATACCGGTATTTCGTTCATGACCAGATACAAAATCAAATATATCAATTTTAGTTGTATCGTATTCACATTTAATATTATTAAAAATTCTCATTTCTAATTCAATTAACAAGTCGTCTCGATAATCGTTATACGCCTTTACTAAGCTGCCGTCGTGACCTTGTATCATTGTAGTTGTAGTAGAATACGTATTATCGACTATAATACCCGGCTGGTATTTTGGATACATGCCTAGTTTAGTAGGAGTCGGAGGAATAAATGATCCTGCTGTGTTTTCGTATTCATAAACCTCAACTACGTCATTACGAGATAAGTTGTTCAAGATCTTTACAAAGGTATCAACAAATATATAATCCTTGTTGTGTAGTAGTTGTATACCATTTAAATAGACTGTTACTGCATTAATAGATAATGTAGATAAATTAAAAGAACGATTTAATGCAAAAAATACTGCATCAGGATATTCTACTAAATGCAATGTCTTTAAAGCTGTTCCGATAGCAACCATATCACTGAAATAGAAAGGACGTGCTTCGGTTTTAGTTTGTGCCAATGTCTGTAAAATTAAATCTACATGGTCTCTTGCACTACCGTGAAATCCGGTTTTGTTGGCTTCGTATATAAATTGTCTCTTAAATTTTGCATATTCTCTTCTGGCAAATTTTAACGATTTAATTAAGTTTGCATCTTTGTCGGTTAAATTGTATAATGCAAGATTAAGAGGTCCGCTGTGTTGTACAAAACGAGTACCATACGATGCAAGTTTGCTAATATCTCGAAGATTGCTAGCACCGGGAAATATTCCTATAAATTCAGGATGTCCGTCTGCTATGCTGTTTATATGGTCGTTTACTTCTCCAAGTGTAACTTCTGTAATATTGTCATTAAGTGGATTTTTTTCAAAATTAATAGGTATTTCATAAAATCCGTTTGCATTTTTGTTTGCACTGCTGTATGTTTTTATTAACAATAAGTTAGTTTCTGCTAACTCTCTATTAAAGTCGATGTATGCTATATTGTTATTACTTGATACAATATAATCAATATCTTGATACTTTCGCGAACCGTTGACCCATATTTTAATAATAAGATCAGTAACAGTTGCGCTATTGTCGTATACATCAATAGGAAAATTATTTAGTTTGTTAGTAATTATTTGAGAATTAATAACTGCCTGGCTGCTTTTTGCAACTGCCTTTTTCCATCCGTTTTCATAGGAAAACTCGGTTCCAAAAGCATTATACTTTCTTAAAAACGAAGTGTCGGTGTTTACTAAACTTGTTTGATGAAGTTCAGACTGATAGCCAAATGTATCAGTTAAAAGCGAAAAATCAAATACAATATCTCCGACATTTGAAATATTGCGATAACTTAATGCAAACCCTAGTTCAGTGTCAGGAGTACCGGTTCCTAACCGGTATCCAAATAATGTGTTTCCTCTAAAGCTACTAGAAGGATATGTAGTATTATCAGTATAACTTATTCCATCTTTATCAAATAAGTCAAATAACGGAAACTGATTAATACTTGTTTTATCTTGCGCTATCTTCCATTTAATACCGGTATAATAAAACATATTACCGGCTTGTGTATTACCCATTAAAACTAAAACGGTATCATCAAGAACTGGATCTGTGTCAACTGTTTCAATTAACGTAATCTGTCTACGTGCGTTGTGCGTAATAAACTTAACTTGATAAATCTTTCCTTGAACTAGAATATCTGTATCGGCTGTAAATAATACTCGCATCCTGTCAACTAAGTCTACTCCGTCGACGTTGTAGCCAAGGCTGCCTTCGATTGTACTAAAGACATCAGTAGTAAACGTATCAACTAAATCAACATTGTTCTTTGCTTTTGCACCGTGCTGATAAAGCTTCAATCCAGCTTCAAATTCGATAATAGGACGCTTGGCACGAGCATCTTGATTTATATTAGCTACTCTGTTGTTTGCCATGGCACTAGCGGTTATTACATCTTTGTGAAACCAACGGTTATATCGCGACCACGGATTTCGATCCGGACTGCTACGATTAATTACTATGTAATCCTTAGTTCCAGGAAAGCTACTAGCATCTTCGAATGGATATTGATCAAACCCAAAGGTGTCAAACGGAACATTGAACTTGCTGGTAAAAATTGCCGGAACTTCTAGAGACTGGTCGGATACTAGTTTTATTGCACTACCAACTCCTTCAACATACCAAAATCCCTTGCTATATTCGTCTGGAGTAACAGTACCCTGGAAGTATAGTTTCATTCCGTTACTTAACTGAATTCCATTGGCCGTTTTATACGATCGTTTGCCTACTATTTCTTCGTTAACGTTTATTTCGGACGCAGCCAAAATAGTATAAGTTGCGATAATGCCACTAGTGTCAACTGAATTTTTACTCAAGTAAAATAATGTATCAGGCACATCGTCGGGTACTGTAAATTCTATTACACCTTTTTCGATGTATTCCTCGTTGGAAATGACTAGCTTTCCTTCTGCATCGTATTGATATTTTACAACACCTTTGTTATATAGCGTACTAAGATTAGAAGGTGCATATTCAATTCCTGGATCCTGGTCGTTGAACACTCGACTAATTGCTAATGCAAAGGGATGTCCCGGAGTATCGATGTCGAAGCGGTATGTCTGTCCTTTATAAAGCTTTAATTTAGGATTTCTAGTAAAGCCGTTTGGAGTAAAGACATATGCGTAATTGTCAGCGTCAAATACTATACCAACGGTATATGTACTAACCACAGATGTTGATTGCCCGGAAACCGAGACAACATCCGGTCCGTTTGGTAGCCAGTAATATTCTCTAAAATTAGCAAACTTATCCCAATCAATATGAGGGTTCCATGCATAATACTCTTGACTATTTAAAATACTGTGATTGCTAGTTGTACCTTTGAAAGTAGTCAACTGCCCCAAATAATCGTTGTAGTCTTTGTAAAATTCAACATTGTTTAATGTATCTTTGTAAACCATTACTGGTTCAAACTGATAGTTTTCTCGGGTGGCAGTAACATCGCTTAGAAAGCTATCATTTACAGTTGTTGCTCTTGCATATCGTCTTCCGGTAAAGCTGTTTATTTTTTCAACTACGCCCGGTTTGATCATTTGATCGATTGTCGAATTAATGAACTTTCTATTAATATCTGTTCTAAAATATTTAGGAAGAAAGTTTACTGCACTAATATCACCGGTACCGTTTACTGGCAAAGTAATATCTGTTTGATCCTTTTCGAATGCCATTAGTAAATAATTCCTCCAGTTGTAGTCGAGCTACTAAATGTTGAGCTCCGAATGCTTGCTCCGGTACTCGGCGATGTAGAAACAATTGTACCAGTTGCTCTTAATCGTTCTTGTGTATTTGCCGTGATAATTTCAATATCGTCAACTGATGCAGAACTTAAAAAGATTTCATCCGCTTCACATTTTACTTCAAATAAGCTACCAAAACTCTGTCTGGCATCTCTCGGTACAATAACAATACTTACAATATCCGGAGAAAGCTGTTTCATAATATAAGCCGATAATTCACTAAAATAGAATATTTCCCCAAAGTCCCAGTTATCTAGTGCAAAATATTCATTAATTGCAGTAATAGTCCTTGCTTTAACATCGTTATCACTTACTACTCTGTTTTCATTTTTAACTATTTTAAACATTGCTTGCAACTCCAAACTACTTCTATTACCAAATAACGATTTGTACTTTACCGGGTGATAAATTATCTCATCACTTATACTTTTAACTTTATTAATCTCTGTACCGTATGATCTAAATAATTGATCGCTGCTTGGTGGTAACGGTAGAATTTGTGTTGCACCTGCAGCAAATTGTCTATAACGAGTATCATAAGATTTTGTTAAAATATATGTATCAATTATATTTGTACTACTAGGGTCTATTCTTGAATTTTCATCTGCGGCATGTACGTATTGAAATTTAATTTTGCTTCTTCCAATATAGGCATTAAAATTAAACACATCTGTTAGTGTCCGTGTCAAACTATTTAGTTGTTTAAAACTATCAGTAGATTCAATATAAAATACAGGATTATTCTCGGCCAACAAGTTAATAGACGTACCTGTTAATACAGTTTGTATATTATTAATAATAGGATCTGCATATATATAATTCTCTGTATTGTTCTGTACATTCTTTTTAGTAAAGATATAATTAGACGAATCTACTAGTTGATTAAATATATCAGGATTATCAATAATACCGTCGTCGTCTGAATCAAAAAAAGTCACTTCAACTTTTTTACTGTCAACGTATCCTCCGACATCTTTATATTCTTTTGATATTTCCCAATCAAAGTCAACAGTAAATGGCATTATGCCAGTGCCGGTATTGATATCGTTATTAATGTTTAACACACTAATTCGATCTTTAACAATTTTTCCAGTTTTACTATCATATATTTTTTTATTACCGTCAAAATAGAATCTAATTTCCGAGTCACTTTCAAAAATATATCGAATTGTTCTATAGGTAATGTTATAAGATACTCCGTCGGTTTCAAACATTAATAACCAACTGCTATCTAATTGCTGTCCAGTAGTATCGCCGGATAATCCTAGACTAAATTCTGAGTTTATATCAAGGTCTTCTTGAAGAACAATATCCCACTGTCTTAAATCTCGGTCGTATCTAAGGCCAAAATTTCTATATGCAAATATATTATTAATTATTTGAGTTTGAATATTAGTTACCAAGTCTCTAACAAATTTAGGTTTAATATAATTTAATATTGCAGTTGATGGTATAATATCGTTAAATATTATAGGACCGGTCGAATCGTTATTTAGATCTTGTCCTGATCCGCTTACGCCAATTACCTTTGTCCACATATATGCAGTTTCCGACTTTGCGCCCTTTGGTATTACTAATTTATTATTTAAAAATACAAATCCAGCCGGTGCTGTAAATTTTACTAATGCACCAGCTTCTAGATATCGAAGAGGGCCTTCAGTAAACGTTCCTACCGTGTAGTATATGTTGTTTTCGTCGTAAATACGCCCTGTACTCCGATTAGTATCAGAAGTATCTTGTTTCCAGCGTAAATTAATTTCTAAATATGCTTGACTTGGAAATTCGCTGAGATAAAAGTTTTTTACACCAGTCTCTTCTAATATCGGTAATATTGTGTTAAAGATAGTTTTAGATATGTCAGTTCTAGTAATAAACTTAAAATTAGTCACCTTATCGAGGTATTCTTTGTATAATACTCCGTCGGTGCCAAACACGTTTGTTTTACTATATTTGCCGGTGGCATCTATTATATCATAATATCTGCTAATCCCGCTTGCTGTTCTATTAACGCTTTTAGTTTTAATAATTTCCTGGCTTATTCCTAGCGGACCTAGGTTGTAATCTTCTGCGGTAATAAGACGGTTTTGTGTGTAATATGTGCTAGGAGCATTTGTTTTAATGCTGTCGATTGTTTCTGTTGCACTTGCATTGTCAACTAGCGTTTTTAGATCCATGTAGATTGTAAGAGTTTCTGTTTTGCTAGATTTACTTAGGTACGGTACCCGTATTGAAATTCCTTGCATACTTGCAGCGGAGATTGTAAAATCTGAATTTTCGCTGGTTCTATAATACACTCTAAAATTGCCCTTGGGCAATGTTCCAAACACACCGTCGCTAAATATCAAACTAATTCGATCTTGAGAACGAGTTAGTACACTAAAGATATCTCGAATATTTTTACTAATACTGTTGTACACAATATTGTTGCCTTCGACGCTATCTACTTTGGTCCAAAGTTCTTCTTCTTGTGCCGACGAATTTAACTTGTATAACCAGACATCGCTATTGTTTATGTTAACACTGTTGATTTCAATTTTTTGATTAGGCACAGGCGAATCAATTGCAAAATCTCCTTTTTGCATTGTACCTTGTCTAAAATGGGCAAAGAAGCCCGTATTTTCACTACCGGCGCCTGCGCCGTTATCTCGATATATGAAACCAAGTTGACTTCCAGGAAGAGGTGCCTCTTCTATAATTTCACCAGAAGATATTCCAGTACTTACAATTTCAAAATTTAATGTTTTACTATTCACAGGTTTGTTAAAAGTAAAAATACTACTATTAGCTGTTAAATTATTTAAACGATATTGTTCGGTTGCTATACCTGCAACATTTTCTAACTTTAACGGTCTACCAATGTTACTATTAATCGGCAATGCTGCATTTAATACCTTAGTAAACTGTTCGTACCAGTCAGGATTGGTATTGTCGTTCCATGCAATATTTTTATTAGCAAGGTTAACTCCGTTGCTATCAATGAGCTGTTCGCTAGTGTTGACACCTGAGAATTTTAACAACCCGTTTGCTGCTTGATTTCTTGTGACATTATACGAAACCAATCGGGCAAGCCGTAGTACACTTTCTCTACGCTCAGCTAATTCAAGAAAATTTTCTCTTGCATTTAAATCGATCCGAAAGCTAATATTTTGTCCAAGAAATGCAATCATGTCTATTAATGCAAGATATTCGCTAGATTCAATATAGTCATTGAAATCTTCTGGATAATTGGTACGTAGATACTCTATCATTGTTCTACGAAGATTATCAAAGTCGTAACTTTTAAAATCTGCATATTTAAAACTCTGATAGATTTTTTTCCAATCTTCAGCTAACAATAATCTATTTTGTCTATCAGTGGATGACATTTGCACTTCCTTAGTTTATCATATATTTATGACATCTATAAAGTGCGTGGTTAAATTAATCCGTTCTTTTGGTCAAAGCTAAATTTTAAATTTTCGCTAATACTATATTCTAGATACGTAAGATCACACTCTATTTGTATACCGCTTTCATAACTACTAACTGTTACATTGTTAACTTTTACACGTCGTTCATGAGTAGTAATAATTTGTGTTACATTTTGAACAATTACATCTTTTAAATTATCAGTGAGCGGATCGTACAGCACGTCCCATATAATTGTACCAAATCCTGGATTTTCTAATTTTTCACCAAGCCGTATATGAAAATGATTTACGATGTCTTGTTTGATAAGATCAAGATCATATAGTTTGAATTGTTTTCGGTTAGGATCAACTGTGCTGATTCCCCTGTAAGTACCCTGTGTTACTAAAGGAGCATCTCTTTTAGGAGATTGTAATTTTAAATTTTTGTACAGGTTTTTTTCTAAGCTACTCATAACATATTTATCTTATCACTTATTGCTAGTACGGCGTGGTCCGGACAAAATTGATATATCCTGCTGATTTAACGGTTCACCTGCCATTGGGTAATTATTAGAATTTACCGACTTTAATATATCACTTTGATAAGCAGAGGCAATTTCTCCTACAATTGCCTCTGGTGCAAATGTTCTCATATTTTCCTGTATAGTAGATTGTAGGGTAGTAGGCGATATCCTTGCACGGTCAATTGCTCGAATATTATTACTAATAATAGTGTCGGTGTCTATATCACCGGTTACTATTAAAACATCAGGGGAATCAATATACGAAACATCTACCGGAGGCAACGGTGCTCCTGTAACATTATTATCTATATTATTCTCCCATAACGGGTTATTTGCGGTTGCAGGTATAGTCCAATTTCGTCTAACGTGTACTACATAAAATCTCGGATCCGATACACTAAAGGGCATCTTTGTGCTCTTTACTGTTCCGGATTGATTACCGCCGACTATATCCAATGTTTGTGTATTGAGATCATACATTTGTACAAACCCTATATGGCTAATTCCTTCGTTGCTTCTAAAAATAAAAATGTCGTTTTTTCTAACTTCCTTCATTGTTCTAAAGTTTACAGGTGCACCGTATTTTTCATATCCCCTAGGGCTCATAGTTTCTAAGTAGGGCACTCCTGCTTTGTTTAGTACCCAGTTAACATATGCTGTTGCCCAACTGTATTCCCCTGTCCTGCCATCCTTTGTATAATCTCTTCCACTTAGTTTGTATGCTTCTACAATGTTAGTGTTTCCTGGATCGGCATTCTTTGTTTGCCAATCCATTGATAAACTTTTATTAACCATTGATTCAACTGAGTTGTAACCAATAGAGATATTTCCTGATGTTATATCCATATCCGGAGTGGTATTGGTTCCAACGCGAATTAAACTAGGGGTATTTCGTAGTCCTCCTCCGCTATTGGCAATACCGTACCCTAAATCTCCATTCCCTGCCAAGTCCGGAACAATAAAATTATTTGAAATAGACGGTTGCGGAAAGACATCTGTAAACAATTGTGCAATTTCACTAACTGCAACCGCGGCAGTAACTATACGTTGGAAGCTGTTGCTTACGCCGGAAATAAAAGGAGTAGCAGGTTGTATTGAACTATCTGCTAGTGTGCTATCTGCTAATGTGCTATCGGCTGTCATAATTAACTACTCAACAACCCATTTAGTGTAGTTATTAACGGTTGATAAAACCATGGCTGTGTTCCGCTCCAATGTCCTATTTGTGATCTATTCCATCCAACTCCTTTTACTAGTTGCCCAAGCATATCGATATGAATACGAGTAAGCCCCATATATCTATCAGAATGACCAAACCCTCTTGCTCCGTACCTTACTGCTGCAACACAAAAACGATTCATGATACGTTTACCTTCAAGGGTGTTGCTACTTACAATAACATGGTTGCTTCCATTATTTACATAAAGATCAATGTCGCCTGCTAAGCCGGTGTCGTGCCGTTCGGATCCAATACGCTTTCCTGGAGATTTTTTTCGTGGATTAGAAAACCAGCGACTATAATCAATGAACCCAGGTGGGATTTGTCGATATTCTGGTTGTCGTGCCGATATTAAATCTACTCTAGACACTCCTGAGTCTCTTGCAGCACGATTTATCATTAATCTCCAATCTTCTTTGACATCAAGACTTCTAACTGCTCCGGCATATTGATTATGAATTACGTTAAGGACGCCGCCTTTGGAATTAATTGCAGGAGCAGCTAATGTATCTGCAGGAATACTTGATTCAGGAGTTTGGTCAGTGCCCGGAATATACGGAGTTGCAGATCCGATGTAGTTTCTATACAAAATTTCAGCATAGTCTTGACGGAATCCAATTCCAGCACCTTGAGATCTTAAATAGATATCATCAAATAACCTGGCAACTTGTCGAGCATCGTTTACTCCGTTTCCGGTATCTACTAAAAATTGATCACGATTTCTTGCTGTCTGTGGGTCATCTTTTTGTATTTCCTGCCATACTGCTGATAGCTGCTCTTCTCTAGATGCATTTGCAGAACCAACTGTAAATCCGTTCTTTCTTGAAATTGACGTTGGTAATCGGGCTGTTTTGAGCCCGGCATACCCTGGCGTATTAACATTCATTTCTGGCTGAATTAAGATTGGTTTTCCGAGAAACCGTTCAACAGTTAGTAGCCTACCGGCAGCACCGCGCCACTGAACTATACCTCGAGCACCTACTCCTCCGGCAGTATTGTTCCATGCACCGGGTTCTATTGTAACTCCGCTTTCTTGTTGAATTGCTCCTGCAAATCCACAAGCTTGTGCAATGGTGTATCCTTTACCTATAAAGAAGTCAATTACCTGAATTGCTTCTTTGGTGTAAGATCCAGTAGGAATTGGATCACCATCATTGAACTGTGCATTTGTATTTTCTTCGACTTCGTCTTCGCCGGCAGAATCTAACGAGTTTCTACCGTCTCTAAGATTTTCAAACCCAGGATTATTACTTGTACTAATTGAATATTGAGAAAACGGGTCAGGAGTTGATTCTACATACGTATCTCCAGCAGACCCTCCTGCATCTCTACTATATGCAACAGGATCGAGATTTTCATGTTGCAACCACGGTTCGTGTTGCGGAACACGTACGGCTACTACTGCCGGAGACGGTGCTACTGGATCGGCGGTTACAAATTCTCCCACGCTTCCAAATGCTTCTGCTTGTATTGCAAATCCGGCACCGGCAGCAACCGGAGGAGCACTGCCAGTATAAGGACCGGGTCCTGCAAACGACGCTTTTACAGTTTTTGGTGTAATAATGTTTTCCTTTACGTTTAACACCGAATCTATGTATACTATAGTAGAGCCAAGAATATGCTTGGAAGATGATAAGTCGTTTATAGTAGTTGCTGTTCTAAATATTTCGCCAGTTGATAATTCATTTATGGTATTTGCTTGAAGTTTTAATATTCCGTTGGATTTTATATCTAAATTAGTAGCAACAATTCTCAACGGCGCTGACGAATTTAAATCAAATTCTCCACTAGCTGTAATTTTTAAACTGCCGTCTATTAGTATATTCCCGTATGCTCCATACGCATTAAAAGTAACTGCTGCATTCAGGTTTATATTTGTAGTTGCATCTGCATAAAATGCAGTACCGGATTTAATTGAAGTTTCTGTTCCAGAATTAATATTAATTGATTCTGAAGAAAGTATATTTGTCGACCCGCCAGCGCTAACCATGTTAATAGATGTACCTGCACTTGCCGCAATAAACTCGCCGGATTGAAAACTCATAGTCTCTGCGGCATTGGCTGCAAAGTACCCTACTGCAAGTAAGTCTAAATTTTTTCCTGCACTTTGTTTAATCGAATCAGTAGCATTAATATTAACTCCCTTTCCTGCTGTTAAATTAATATTTCCGTCAGCAGTAACGTTAAAGTCGTTTTCGGTATGCATACTAATACTGTCTTGTGCATATATGTCAATTTTACCATTTGATGTTAATTCAATCCATGCAGTACCACGACTATTACTGATGTAAATTAAGTCTTCGGTATTGTGCAATAAAATTTGATGTCCAGTTCTTGTACGAATTCTAAATAATTCGTTTGCAGGCAATGTTCGCATTTCGTCATTTGCGTCCTCATTGGTATTTTCAACGTCCAAATATTCCGATGGCGAATTTCTAGCCGATCCTCTTCGCAAAATGTTTGCATCGCCGTCGTCCATAACAATGCTATGACCGCCTAATCGATGACTAAAGATATCCATATTATGTTCGGCGGTGCCTGCTCTGATACGGCGGGCTCCGTCTCGCTTGTCGAGCGGACCAGGAGTATTAATTCCAAACACTGCACTTGGTGCTTCGCGTCTTGCACTACTAGTTGTTAACCCTCTAGTGTCGTCAGTTAACAACCCCGATTCAGTCAGTCTTTCTGCAAAGTCATTGTTAATTGGTTTAAGATAGGTTGTAGGAGCAGGATTTCCTCCTGGATCTGTTATAATTTTATTATACTCGCCTACTGGTGATTTTCTTCCAGTTTGGTCCGATCCAGTTTTTCCAGGAGTTACTAGTGTAGTAGCAGGACGACCGTCTGGAATCATAAAGTTCATGTAATCGTCCGGTATACATGCAATCCAAAAACAAATATCTGCACGCCCTTCAACAAACATAACTAATACACGAGTTCCTGGATCTGGAGGAATTGCCCAAAAACCATAACTTTGTTGAGTTTCTCTGTAGTCGTCGTTGGGTCCTAACGCGCTATAATTAGTTACTCCGTAAAAAGGACTTGCATAAAATGCTGTAATTAAACTTTGACCATCATCAACGTCGCTGTTGGCTGCCATTGTTTTATTCAACCGTACTTTTAACGAACCCATAAACTTACTATCAAGGTGCGAAACAACTGTGGCAATATACGGTCCAGGATTACTTCGATTATCAATATCGCCGCGCGTTCTGCCGTCACGTCCGTACAACCCTGCTATATTTTTTACCATTTATTAATCCTTATTTATTGAGGTCCAAATCTAGATGAAGAACGAGAGGACGGGGTTCTTATACTAGATTGAATAGGTCGAATTGAGTTAGTAGGAGTTGACGTATTATTATCTATTTGCGCTACTCTTTCTCTTAGTTGACCAATTTGCTGTCCTAATGCACCAACTTGTCCAAATACAGATTGTAAGTTTTTAAGTCCTTCGAGAATTTCTTCTGGATTTTGGTCTATCAGTGTACTTATATTTTCACCAATAGCAACAATTCCTAATATGGAATTTGCTACCGGACCTACTTCAGACATAAAGTTTTCTATATTCTTTGACACTTGATTTGCACCCACTGCTTGAGAAAATACACCAACTGCGCCTAATACGTTAAAAAAGTTGTCAACTATTCTTTTAATGCTAGACACTGTACTAAGATCCTGCCGAGGAGCACGTTGCATTGTAAGATTTTGTGTAAATTTACCATTTGAAAATACACTATCTACTACATTAACTCGGTATATACCGGTTATTGCGTCAGCTGGATCGGGTAATAATAAGTTATCAGAATTTTTGTAGTCAACAGGAGAGTTAAACCTAAATAGAACATACAATTCTCCTCGAGTAAAGTCTGCTTTGAGATCACTATTTATATTAGGATTAAATGCTTTTGCAACATAGTTGCCGGCATCACTTTCATTAAAATAATAAGGATCCCCAATGATAGAAAGACTAACTGTTTCGAGAGACGACGCATTTGATAACAACGCTTGCCTAAATGCAAATGCAGTTCGTGTTTTACTATTTTCATTAAAAGTTCCGCCTGCAATTCGGTAAATGTCAATTAATTCAGTTAGCGTACCCTTAACTGAATTTAAAGAATTTTCAAAATCTGTTAATGAATTACCAAGCCCTGTAACAGATCTCGGAGCAGAGACTGCTCCGCCGTACACGCTAAGATCATGTAATCCCCGTTGCCCGTAATCAGCCGGAACCATCATAGTGTATGCAGTTTCAAGGTTAAGTTCAAAATCTAATACATCTCGATTTAATCCGGTGTACATATAGTTGTATGCTTTTACACAATCAGCTACATTAGCTTCGTAATTATTTGTAGAAGTTGGCATACTGAAGGTAGAACTATGCACAAAGTATGTATGAACTTCGTATACATTTCTGCTTGCTAATTTTCCTGTTCTTTTTAATTCTTGTGTAGATAATATAAAGTTACGAGGATGTATCTTAAATCCTCGATAAAATCCTTCATTAGTGGCCTTTTGTTGAATAAAATTTTGTCCCCATTTACTCATATATATTACTGTTTCAATAATTTCTGTAATCTTTGTTCCGGCGCTAAACACAAATACACGAGAATTAGCATTGTCTACTTGCATGGTCATATTTCCGCGAGTAAGAATTTTCTTTTCCTTGTCCCATATAATGTCTTCGTCACCAAATGCAATATCGCCAAACTCAACAAAACTTTCTGCAATTAACGATTGTGATATTTCGTTTCCTATCTGGTTAATTCCGCTTACACTAATACTTTGTGCAAATGAATTAATAGTTTCGCTAAACTGTGTTATTGTGTTGTTTACTGCTAACGGCCTTGTAGACTCTGGGCCTTCCGATGCATTAAATCCGCGTCCTTTGATACCGTTTTTATCAATAGTGGTTATTGAAGGATTTCCGATGTTACTAAGTGCTTTTCCGAAGTTTCCTAGTGCTGTGCTAGCTGTGTTAAATGAGCTAGTAACCTCATTAACTTTACTTAACGCTCCTTGAATTTTCCCCAAAGCACCGCTAAATTCCCCCTGGGAGTCAACGTTTTCCCCAATCTGAAATGGAAAGTCTATTTGATATACATTTGGAACCAAACGGTTTCCTCTAGCTGCTTCTCGAGTTTCGTCTGAATTTAATAAAGTAGCCAAACTTCTCGGACCGAAGCTTAACATCTCGCCTACTGTTGCTCCTTCTATACGAACTTCTTGTTTAACAGTTTCTACACTATCTCGAAATAACGCATGACTCCACGAAGTAGCAGTACATGTATAATATGATCCAGAAGAATTTAATCTCATTGAAATTGCGCCAATTTCAATAACCCAATTGTTTATAGACGTTGTATGATATGTTCCGTCCTGTAATTGTCCTTTGAAGCTTACTGATAGCAGAAAAGGTGCTCGAGTATAATATTGTCCAAACCCTGCTTTACTAGCTGCAACTGCAATACTTTGCATAAACAGTCCCATACTATACGGCTCCTGTACAGTAAATTCAAAGACAGCCGTGTCGTTTACTGGATGAGTAGGCGAAGGTCCAATAGATGTGGTTATATTGACATCTTCGATATAAAACTCAACATTAACTCCTCTGGCATCCTCAGCGGCAGTGGTTATAGTTTTTCTATTACCTAACCCTCCTGAGCTAGCAATTGGAAGTTTACCAGTTTTTCCTTTGTACAATCGCGGATCATTTATTTCACCAGGATATAATGCACTCAACGTCCATACATAATTGTGTGTTGCAAAGTCGTGCAATTCGTTTTTTACTAATGCCAAACTAAACTCCCATCAGTGCAGTTAATGTAGATTTTTTAGGTAAGTAGATAATATTACCAGCAACAAAATCAAATATTGGATCTTTAAGTACTTCCATATTTCTTGTTGCAAATACCCACCATAACTTAGAACTATTGTATAAATCGTATGCAAGCAAGTCCGGGCGATACGTATATTGAGGTTTTATTTCATATAAAATATCATCAGCATTAACTGGAATAAATCGCTTTTGCATAAAGTCTAAATATTGAGAATTATTGAATTCTGTTTCATACCACGGGCTTGTAGTTGCATATTTTGCCATTATATTATTCCCTGTCCTTTACCAATATATCCGCCCTGTACATAAGTATCAAGACTAAATCGACGTGTAGTATCTCTGCTGTATGCAGGCGATAAGCTAATAGTTAATCTGCTTAATGTAGGAACATAACTAAAGCCTCCTGGCACGTTGATTCTTGCAAGCTCTGGAGTTTGTGCTAATTCTGCAGACACCGAAATAGGGACTTGGATATAATCGACCTTTTCGGGTAATTCTAGAGTAAACATTTTAATTACACACGGAACCCTGTTAAACACAAAGTCTCCATATCCACTAAGATGAACTAGCGGCGGCGGTGCACCTAAATTACTACTATTACCGTAAAACATTTTAGTAACACTTCTTAAAAAATGCACTGTTGCAATCCAGTATCTGCCATCGGCTTCATTTTCTACTGGAAAATCACAAGTAATGTTCATATCGTCAACTGTGCTATTTTGATAAATTGGATGAGCGTAGTTACTGTGAGTCGGCGACATTGAGTTGTAATTTGCACTATGCGAAACCATAACTGTAGGAGTAGTAGGAAATATCATACTATTACTAGAATCGTACAACGGTTGCAAAATTGGAGACCTTGCAAAACTAGCAATACTAGTTGGTAAATGCAAACGAACCCGCCAATCTTGTCCCGAAGACTCTGCTCCGTTATTCCAAGCAATAGGAGTATAACTTTCGTAATTTTCTTCTGCACCAGCAGGCAAGTTGCCTAACCGTGTTAGAGAAGAAATGCCTAATGCACTACCTAACCCTCCTAATGCATTAGCAAATCCTTGTCCTGCTCTAATTATGTTTGATGCAGTGGACGCTGTGCTACTAACTGTGTTTAGAAACTTGTTTATACTTGCTACCATTTTTTGTTCTCCAACAGTATTTAGTTGACAAAATTAAATACATATATTATAATTTAAGTTAATAACTCTAGGAGAGATAATGGCCAAAAGAATAAATTATTTAAACAACAAAGACATGTTAGCCGAAATACACAAATCAAAAAGTACATTTTGTAGTTTCTTAGATCCAAACTATTCAATTTACGATATTATTTTACCAGATATTGCTAGTATCAATATAAGGACCATTGCAGAAGCAAAGAGAAATCGTTCAAAAAAGTCATCGACGGAATTATACGAAACTGCTAAACTAAATGGGTCAAAGGGCAAACTTGCAGAGTTCGAAGTAGACTATAAAACTATTAAGAAATCTGACTTAATTTTTAGAATATCATCTTTTGATCATATTCCTGATGAGCCTGGACGCAAAAAAACTCCAAAAACAATAGCAGATACTAAATCTAAATTAAACTTTCCTCCTTTTCAACACTGGAAATTTAATGAAAATGATGCTTTAGTATGTGTTGGCAAGAGTCATTGGGTCGGAGGCATGGAAAATGGATACTTTTCAAAAGATCACGGCACTGCTACTAGAAAACTAGCACTGATGTGGATGAAATTGTGCGAACGATATGCTACAAGAGGCAATGTTCGAGCATATACTTACAACGATGAAATGAAAGGTCAGGCAATTTTGCAATTATCACAAGTTGGTTTGCAGTTTGACGAATCAAAAGGACAAAATCCATTTGCTTACTATACACAGACAGTAACCAACAGTTTTGTAAGAGTTATTAATCTCGAAAAGCGTAATCAAAACATACGTGACGACATATTAGAAATGAATGACCTTGATCCTAGTTACACCCGACAACATGCAGGCGAATGGGAAGCTGCATTAAAAAGGAATGACGAAGAAAACGCAGCTCGTAATAAATAATTATCTTTTCCATATCCACACAGCATTTCCTGAATCGTAGAATTTATTATATCCATTACTTTCAGTCCACTTGGATTCACTTAATCCAAGTGGATTATCTAGCTTATGTTTTTGGAAATGCAATCTATTATAAACCTGATTGACATTTTTAAAATACCAATATGCAGGATTTGAATAATTTTGAAATTCAAATCCTGCATGTTTATATACCAGCCCGGATCCCCAATTAAGACTGGCATACGAAATTACAGACATAGCGTTTAACTGTGTAACAGCATGTTTAAATAACTTAGAGAATGCACCCGGAATATTTTTACCTTGCTTGTTTGCAAATCTTAACAATTCCCATTGAGTATTGGATTTTTTAGAGAACCTAGCTTTTGAAAAACTCATTGCTGAAACTATTTCATTATTGTATTCTAATCCCCAGACTAGATTAGTAGGACGGTTGCCCTGAATGTGATTGCAAGTTAGAAACTCTTTAATTTGTTGATTTGATAGTTTTACAATGTTACACAATCTTGCACCAATACTGTGCCGTGGAATATGTAATGCATACTCTAACCGATCAGTGATTAATTGAGGATTTTTAGTTAATTCATGTTCAAATATTTGAATTAATTTAATATCTTGATCCTTACACATTTTATATTTTTTTTGGTGGTAATTTTTGTCACCTAATATGTTGTGACTATGCCAATATATTCCATTAAATTCTATTGCTAAGTTAAGGTCCTGCATATAAAAGTCTAATTCGTAGGGTTTGATTATTGATCTAATATTTTGTTCAAACGGTATAGCATGAGACTGAAGAAGATTTCTTATAAATGTTTCTCCCCACGATTCGTTGCTCGGATTACAGTCTGGACAAAAAATTCTCCCTTGTATTATATGTTGTTCAAACTGATTGTCACACTGATTGCACTTCCACGGAAGTAAGGTTTTGCTAGTCGATGTGGAATAGTAATCTTTATCAAATAGCGGAGTAAAGCCTTGACGATGGTGTATAAAAGAATCAAACTTAGTAGCCTTGGATTTTATTATAGCTTGCTGATGAACATGTTCTATTTGCATGTTATGTTCAACGCCATATCGCTGTAGCATTGTAGTTTTCATTTTTTCACGAATGGTGTTATTTTGTGCTGGACGAGAAACTGAATACTTTTCTAAAAACGTTTCTTGAGTTTTGTTTAACACATGTTTGTTCTGCTGAGGGTATTCAACTCCGTGATTTTGAAAACAAGTATTCCGCCCTTTGGCTAGTATATCAGAATTTTGAGTAGGGCTAATTGTACCGTACCGTTGTAAACAAGTATTAGCTGCTGCTTGTTTAATATCAGGATGCTGACTAGCAAACTCACATCCGTATTTGTCTACGTTTGTTTGTTTTCTCTTTTTTTGAATAGCATTCTTCTGTATAGTTGTCTTTTCTTGGCGTTTTTGTTGTGAATTTTTGGCATTGCATACACATGTTGTTTGATTTCCGCAAAATTTTAATACGCCTTTAGAAAATCCTTGAAAACTCCTATTTCTGCCAGACCTCGGACAGACAATAGTCAATTCAGTATAACTGTTTAAATACAACCAAAGTTTTGCATTATCACTAGTAACGTTAGGAAATAATTTACTTAATTCGTCACTATGAATGCGTGCTAGTTTAAACAGTTTGTCAGGAAGTTCTCCAAATTCTGTCCACGTCTGTTTAAGTTTTGCTAAATTCATTTATAAAATCCTTTTACATATTATATATGATATTGCTTAACTATGCAAGTAAAAAAATAAAGTCAAATAATCGTTGACTTTATTTAATAATTAAGTTATTATTGTTTATATAAGGAAATTATAATGTTTAAAAAAGCCGCAGTATTTACCGACTTACATTTTGGAATGAAAGGTAACTCGACTGTTCATAATCAAGATTGCGAAGACTTTGTGGATTGGTTTATTGCTACTGCAAAAGAAAATAATTGCGAAACAGGAATCTTTTGCGGAGACTGGAATCATAATAGAAATAGTTTAAATCTTACAACAATGGATGCAGGATTACGTAGCTTAGAAAAGCTCGGTGCTGCATTTAAACAGTTTTATATGTTTGCAGGGAATCACGACCTTTACTACAAAGACAAACGAGATGTAAAAAGTACAGAGTTTGCCAAGCACATTCCGGGAATTACAGTAATCAATGATATATTTGAACAGGACAATGTAGCTTTAGTTCCTTGGTTAGTAGGCGACGAATGGAAAAAAGTAACTAAGATAAAATCTAAATACCTATTTGGACATTTTGAATTACCAAGTTTTTATATGAATGCCATGGTACAGATGCCTGATCACGGAGAGTTAAAAAGCGAACACTTTGTAAATCAAAAATATGTTTTTAGTGGACATTTCCATAAACGTCAAATAGTAGGAAAGGTTCATTATATTGGTAATTCGTTTCCTCACAACTATGCTGATACATGGGATGACGAACGCGGAATGATGATTTTAGATAAAGAAAATTCCGTAGCACCTGTCTATATCAATTGGAACGATTGTCCTAAATATCGTACTGTTAAATTAAGCCAGCTAATTGACGATGCAAAAACTATTATTAAAAATAAAATGTATCTAAGAGTATCACTTGACTGCCCTATTAGTTACGAAGAAGCTAGTTTTGTTAAAGAAACTTTTATTCAACAATATAAATGTAGAGAAATTACATTAGTGCCTGAAAAGCAATTAGAAGATATTAACTCTGAATTAGACATTGCAAGATTTGAAAGTGTTGATCAGATAGTTAGTAACGAAATTATGGCAATTGATAGCGATAATTATGATAAAAAAACGTTGCTAGCAATTTATGTAGACTTATGAGGAAAATTATATGATAAAGATTCAAGATTTAACCGTAAAAAACTTTATGAGTATTGGTAATATTTCACAAGCAGTCAATTTTGATCACGACCAACTAACCCTTGTGTTAGGTGAAAATTTAGATCAAGGCGGCGGGGATGCAGGCTCTAGGAATGGAACAGGAAAATCTACTATCATTAATGCACTAAGCTATGCATTATTTGGTACTGCTCTTACAAATATCAAACGTAACAACTTGATTAATAAAACAAATAATAAAGGAATGTTAGTTTCTCTTAATTTTGAAAAAGGAGGCAAACAATACCGTATCGAACGCGGAAGATCGCCAAACTTATTAAAATTTTATGTAAACAATCAGGAACAAGCCGACCTTGAAGATAACAGTCAAGGCGAAAGCAGAAAGACTCAAGAAACTATAAACGAATTACTAGACATGAGTCATAACATGTTCAAGCATATTGTTGCACTTAACACATACACCGAACCATTCCTTAGTATGAGGACCAACGAGCAACGTGAAATAATTGAACAGCTTCTAGGTATTACTTTGTTGTCCGAAAAAGCCGACGCATTAAAAGAACAAACAAAACTTACTAAAGATAAAATTACAGAAGAAACTTTAAAGATAGCAGCTATACAAGCTAGTAATGAAAAAATTAAACAAAGTATTAATACATTGATTAGCAGACAACGTGCTTGGAAAAGCAAGCAAGTACAGGATGTTCAGAAATTAAAAGATAGTATTTCTCAGTTAGAGAAATTGGATATCGACTCAGAATTATCATTTCATGAGACATTAGCTAAGTGGACTACTGTAAACAATAAATCAACTGCATTAAACAAAGAAAAAAGCACACTTGAGGCTGCATTAATGCGAGCTACTAAATCTTTAGATAAAGTGCAAGCAGATATTTTAAACTTAGACGATGCTATGTGTTATACATGCGGACAATCGCTTCATGAAGATAAAAAGATAGAGATTGCTGCTAAAAACGTAAAAGAGTTAAAAGATACAACTTCCTATCAGTTAGAAGTAGCAACAAAACTTGAATTAGTTATGTCCGAACTTAACGAAATAGGCGAGATTGTCAATAAACCTAATACGTTTTACGAAAGTGCAAAAGAAGCATACGATCATCGTAGTAATGTAGATAATTTAAAGTTAACACTAATAAATAGACAGTCAGAAGAAGACCCGTATCAAGCACAAGTAGACGATTTAACTACTACTGCAATGCAGGCAGTTAATTGGGAAGCTGTAAACCGTCTTAATTTATTAAAAGATCATCAAGATTTCTTACTTAAATTATTAACCAACAAAGATAGCTTTATTCGTAAAAAGATCATTGATCAAAACTTAATGTATCTTAATAATAGACTTACCTATTATCTAACTAAATTAGGTCTTCCTCATCAGGTTCAATTTCAAAATGATCTAAATGTAGAAATTACGCAGCTAGGACAAGATCTCGACTTTGATAATTTATCTCGCGGTGAACGTAATCGCTTAATTCTCGGACTTAGTTTTGCATTTCGAGATGTGTGGGAAAGTTTATATCAAGGAGTTAACCTATTGTTTATTGACGAATTAATTGATAACGGTCTTGATACTGCCGGAATTGAAAGTGCGTTAGAAGTTCTTAAAAAAATGGGACGTGAACGAAATAAAAATATATTTTTAATTTCCCATAAAGACGAATTAGTAGGCAGAGTTAACAATGTATTAAAAGTAATTAAATCTAACGGATTTACTTCTTACGAAACAGACGTAGAGATACAATAATGATAGTCGACGATGTTCATGATAAGCTAGTAAAGGCATTTCTTGATTATTTTACCTCTAATGAGATATTTCAACACTATCCTAGTGACAAGAAAAGAAGAGTAGTTCGCAGACACCTTAGTGTTATTAAAGAACTATGCTTTCTTCGACGCAAGGAAGTACTTGCTGAAAATAAAGAAAGAAAAGCTGTCGATCGTCGACAGTTTAATCTCACTCCGCGGGCAATTGCTGCTCGTAAGAGAATTTCAGAACAACTAGAACCTCAGATAATTAAAAACTTAGACAATGACACGGACAAGTAATCCAAATAACAATCAAATCCGAATACAGGCACACCTCGACTACGATATATAATACACAAAGGCAAACTAATCCAAAATTGAATGTAGGCATATTAATCTAATCATATATAAAGTATGAATTGGATGTATCAAGGCAACGAAGTTATAGAGCTTCCTAGAGACTGCGAAGGGTTTGTGTATTTGATAACAAATCTTACTAACAATCGCAAGTATATAGGAAAAAAGTTAGCTAGATTTAAAAAAACTAAACCACCACTCAAAGGCAAAAAAAATAAAAGGCATAGCACAGTAGAAAGTGATTGGCAAACTTATTGGGGGTCGTCGGACCATCTAAATAGCGATGTTGCAACCTTAGGACAAAATAATTTTACAAGAGAAATCTTACATTATTGTCCTAGTAGAGGTATATTAAGTTACATCGAAGCATTAGAACAAATCAATAGGCGCGTATTAGAAACAGACGAATACTATAACGGCATTATTAATGTACGAATAGGCAGTTCGGATATTCTTAAAAGAACACTTACGGAAATGCGAAAATCTAATTTAATTTAACATAAATTAAGGCAATTTACAGGCAAAACTATTAAGATCATATCGGACTCTGTAAAAAATCCAAGAATTAGCCGAGGTAATGCTCGTAGCCAGTGGTGTGGATCGTCCGCGTATAGAAGCACACGTAAAGCTTCAAAGGATCGTGGCTCTGAGAAAAAGCAACCACAAGGCAAGTAATTTCGTTTGTTAGGGATATACTGCTTTCCGTTGATAAGACGAATCTAGAGTAGGGGGATACCGGTCAACCGCCTCCGCTGAACTGTACCACGTACAGCACATTAATTATGTGCTGCACCTAGCACAGTTTGAATCTCTTTTAACAAAATGGCGAGAGCAACTCGAATGATGTTCACCGTTATATTCGCCCGGCAACGGGCGAATTATGGACTCAACAATCTGAATGATATCTTATTATAGATGCTTACAGCATCTATTAGAGTGGCGTTAAGAACATTATAAGTACACATAATTATTCAAACATATATTAAAACTGACTTATATTAACTAGAAGAAATACGTGACGAGCGAAAGCGAAGACACAGTTGAACGTAGTTCAACTAATAAGTATAAATAGTATAAATAGTATTAATGCAAGTTAAACAAGTGAGAGTATAACTATGAAAATCCGAGATCTGATTGAAAAACAAGACCTTGAAGAACTGAATCTTGGGATTACTCGCAAGGGACGTGATATTAAGAAAGCTAATCGAATAGCAAAAACTAGCATATCTGATGAAACACGTCAGATGGAAGTTGAATTAATTGTATGGATGAAGAATAGTGGAATTAAAACTATTACAGCTGATGATTTACAGGATTATTTTGGACAAAAAGGTCTAGGCAACACTGCTAGGTCTATTCTTGTTGGATTTTCTCCTAAGGGTGGAGCATCTAATGCAGCTTACAATAGTTCTGGATTACTGCGTCGACGAACTTCAGCAGCGTCTGCACAAGGAGCAGCGTCTGCACAAGGAGCAGCGTCTGCTGCTCAAAGTCCGGCGTCTGCTGCTCAAAGTCCGGCGTCTGCACAAAGAGCAGCGTCTGCACAAAGAGCAGCGTCTGCTGCTCAAAGTCCGTCATTTAAGTCACGTAGAGCAGCGTCTGCTGCTCAAAGTCCGTCATTTAAGTCACGTAGAGCAGCGTCTGCACCTAGCACTATAGTTAGTAGTAAATTTAATAAAAATCAACGATTAAGTAGTTATGGAAAAGTAGGACCAGGAAAACTAAACAATAGTATTTACGAAGCCGACGGTTCTGATAAGTTAAGTCGTCGAGAAGTTAAATCTATTATTATACAAGTTATAAGAGCTGCTTATAAAAAGAGAGCCGGATTCCAGCGTAGTCGCTTTTCATAATAATTACCAGAATGGTTGATTAATCTTTTTAGCTGTATCTAAATTTTCCTCAATGAGTTTGAACATGACTTCTCTGTCCTCAGGACATGTTTCATAAGCTTCGCTCATACTCAACCCGCCTCTCATGTACCAACAAAGCTTTGCTAATTCAAATTTTAGACGTTTACTTTGATTGTCAAGGATCTTAACTTCATTGAGAATTTGCTCAATAGTCCAAGATAAGATCCTTATGCGAAAAAATTTGATTGATCAAACGATATAGGAACTTCCAACGTAGCAGGTGCTCCGCGTTCAATATCTTCAGGAGGTAATGATACCTTGAATGGCTTAATACTAAATTTGTCTCTCTGAACTGCAATATGGTCGAGTACAGTCTTGAATACTTGATTTTCGGCATTTGCAAAAAACTCAATAATATGTTCGGTATTAGTAACTGGTAATTCGCCGTCAAACATCACACACTTTACACTCTTAACTATACTACTGATGTTTAAATCAGTAAGTCTGTTGAAAGTTTTGTTAAATTTAGCTATCTTTTCTAGTTCACTAAGGTCGTCGTTATTAATAACTTTAAACAAACGTTGTTCGTCAAACGTCTTTAATGCAGTTTCTGTAAATTCTTTGTAAGTAAGGGGATGTATTTCAATACTATATCCGTCTAATTGAATAATATTTTCAAAAGTATTTGCTTGTAATTGATCCAAAACAGTTCTAAGATCAATATCGTATACGCGCTCTTCATTTATAACCGGAACATTAACAGTTATTTCCATTTTTTCGCCATAAGTTGCTAATCTTATGGCAATCAGAATAGCGTCAATATCAATACTAGGAATAATCCATGCATTTTTAATATTTGGAATACAGCTTTGTATCACTCTCACGGTTGACTCGCCGTTTAACAATGCGTCAGGAGTCTTGAACATCAATTCGTCCTTGGCTGTCATTGAATATATAGGAAATTCTCCACTTTCCGTTGCTTCTAACATTCCTTGTGGATAAAATACCCCGCCGCTAGGCAATTTAACAAATAGTTTAGGCTGTCTAAAATGTCGTGATAGCGGATTTTGCGAAACAATATTCATGTATTTTTTTCTCCGGATAAATACTTATACGCATATTTATCCAAAAATAATATGCGTATATTTATTTTGAAAGACCGGTAAGTGGATAACGTTAATATTGAAAATGTAGGAGGCATGCGTGGTGTAGCCAGCGAAGCTACTCTACAATCGCTAGTCGAGGCAATGCGCACACTTGGCGCAGCTAATGGTAATAATTCTGCTGACCGTCTTAGAGAGTTGTATGACAGAAGTCTTAGAGATGGCACTAGGTCACAAAGAAATAACAATGATGCCTTACGAGGCAGCACAGGGTCTCTCAAAGACTTTGGAAAAGAATTAGCATACGGAAAAGAACGATTAAGTAACCTTACCAGCGCATTACTCGGAGGCACTAGCAAAATTGCTAGACTCGCAGGGTTTGTTGACGAGTTAGTAGATGATTTTCGTTCGTTGAGTAGCGTAGGAGCAAGTTTTAACAATAGTATATTTGATATGGTAAGCTCAAGTGCTGCTGCATCAATGACTATAAATGACTTTACTCAATTAATTGCCAATAATAGCGAAGCGTTAACTAACTTTGGAGGAACTGCTACCAAAGGTGCAAAGTTTTTTGCTGATTTTAGTAGAGATATACGACTAGGCATTGGCAGCGACTTTTTTACCATGGGAATGACCATTAAGGACATAAATGATGGACTGGTTGGATTTATAACTATTGAAACTATGCGGGGTAGACGGAATTTGCGTAGTGATGCTGAAAGCCAAGAGAGTGCTGCAAACTATATTAGACAGTTAGACCTGCTTTCTAAGCTAACAGGCAAACAGAAGTCTGCACTTCAACAAGAAATTACAGCATTAGAAACCGACACGTTGACTAGAAATATTCTAAATCGAGTAGAAAAAGAACGCGGCGAAGCAGCTAGACAAGAAACAGCAGCTATTCTTGCTTTTACAAAAAGTACAATGCCTAGTCTCAACGGCGCATTACTAGACTTATCTGACGGAGTAGCACAAAGCGATCTTGCCCGCGCACTTCAAAACACTGTTCCGGGAATTAAAGAATTTGCAATGAACATGGAAAACATGAGCATGGAAGAATTTCAAGCTGGTATTACTAAGTTTGCACCTGCGTTAGCAAAGGCATCAGGAACAATTAGCGGGGCAACACTTCAAGTTATGCGAGATAAGGGCGGATACCTTGGCGCATTAGCTGAAATATACGATGCATCCTTTGAACTTACACAAGCAGCTGGCAGAAACACAAAGTCTGCAATAGAAGAACAGAGAAAAAGAAATTTAATAACAGGCGCGCTTGGCAAGTTTGAACAAATTATTATCAATTTGAGAAAATCGTTCCTAGATACCTTTATAAAAAGTGCATTCTTTACTAAGTTAACCCAATTTGGAGATCAATTGTTGTCAATGTTTGATCCTAACAGTGTATCTAATCCGTTTAATGCTGCTGGTAAATCATTCCAGTCGGCAGTCGAGAATCTATTGGGCAAAAACGGATTCTTAACTAATGCATTAGAAAGGTTATCTGAGTTTGTTAGTAGCGGCGGTCTTGCACGTTCGTTGATATGGTTACAAAATCAAGCAACATCTATTGCAGATTGGTTTTCAAAATTTGTAAAATCAGTTGATGCTAACGGATTATGGAAGACCATTGAAGATAAATTTGTTAATGCAGCAGATTCTTTGATGAAAACATTTTCAAACTTCTGGAACGATCCTACAATTCAAAAGTATGTCGATACATTTTTTACAAAAATGGATGAAATTTTTACTAAAGTTGGCACAAGTATAACCGATGCTATCGTAAGTGTAATTAAAGATTTACTAGGAGGCGTTGGCGGCACAGCATTATCTAAGTCAAACACACAGGCACTAGTTGATAAACTTAGAGGCGGAACAAGTTTAACATTAAACGAAGAACAAGATTTACGTCAAACATTGGATCCTAGTACGTCAGGCGTTATTAATTTTTTAAGAGACTTAACAAAAATTGAGTCATTAGTTGGTAGACAAGATTCGTTGCTAGCAAACGCTACAAACCAAGGGTTTGCTGCTGGAACTAATGGATTTCAAGATTTTGGAAAACAAACATTTACAACATTGCATGGAAAAGAAGCAGTGGTTCCGAGAAACACGCCTGCTGGAGAAATACTTTCGCAATTTTATAAGTCACAAAAATCTCCATCTTCGTCTACTATGTCGCTTCCTTCTAGTAATAACCAAACTGGGCTAGAGTCAAAGCTAGATCAGTTAAATAATACGATGAACACCGTGGCAGTGTTGTTAAGCGAGAGTGTAGAAGTCCAGCGAAGAATGAAGAAAAGTATCGGTACCTTAGGCTCCGATATGTCAAGAGGATAATACATGAACAATAAAATAAGTCGGAGAAAATTATAATGGCTGGATGGAAAAAGCACTTTACCCCGGTAACTACTAACATGAATACTACCGGAAGCTACAGCCCATTTAGTTTTGCAAGAGGTAGCGGCTTAGGACCGGCTGCTGCTAATTATAGTAGTCACCTTCCGGATGTATATGTAGGATCGCCCAATAGAATAGAACGATACGGACAGTACAACACTATGGATAGCGACAGCGAAGTTAATGCTGCGTTAGACATCCTTGCTGAATTTTGTTCACAAAAGAACAAAGAAAACGGAACTCCGTTCCAAATTAAGTTTAGTTCATCTGCAACCAATAGCGAAATACAAATTCTTGGCCAATATCTCAAGCAATGGTGTAAAATACAAGAATTTGAACGTCGTATATTTAAAGTTATTCGCAACACATTTAAGTATGGTGACCAATTTTTTATTAGAGACACCGAAACTCATAAATGGTTTCATGTGGATCCTTCATTTATGACAAAAATTATTGTTAATGAAAGCGAAGGCAAACGTCCAGAACAATATGTTATAAGAGACATTAATATCTCTTATAGTACACTTAGTGCAACTAGATTAAACACAACCAAGGCATATGGACCTGGCGGTAATAGTCCTGCAAATCATACGCTTGATCAAAGACAGATGACCGGACAGACTCCTGATGCAAATACCAGTCGCTGGAGCAATGAAAGTAACGAAACAGCAGTTGATGCCCAACACATAGTACATCTTAGTATGAACGAAGGCATGGATCAAAACTTTCCGTTTGGTAACAGCTTGCTAGAAACTATTTTTAAAGTATATAAGCAAAAAGAATTATTAGAAGATGCTATTATTATCTACCGGGTGCAACGTGCACCTGAACGTAGAGTATTTTACGTTGACGTCGGCAACATGCCTAGTCATCTTGCAATGCAGTTTGTAGAACGTGTTAAAACTGAAATACATCAACGAAGAATTCCTTCAAAGACAGGCGGCGGGCAAACTGTAATTGATAGTAGTTATAATCCACTATCGGTTAATGAGGATTATTTCTTTCCACAAACTTGTCTTTCTCTTCTTACTAAGATTCCGCTGCTTGATGGTAGAATACTTACCTTAGATCAGATAATCTTAGAATATACAGCAGGCAAAAAAAACTGGGCATATGGGTTGAGTAACGTAACACACGAAATGGAACCGGCTGAAATTACGTGGGCAGGGATTACTCGAAAAGATGCCCAGGTCTTAAAGATAACACTTGACAACGGAGAGAGTATTACTGCTACCCCAGATCATAGATTTATTATAAGAGACGGCAGCGAAGTAGAAGCACAGCATCTAAAAACAAACGATAGTCTAATGCCGATAGGATTACAAAAAGAATATTTAGATCAAACTCGTAAAATTGCATCTATAGAATGGTTAACTGAAACAATCGATACTGGAGATATTACAGTATCGAGCAACAGTAATAGCCATTGGTTTGGATTAAGTGCTGGCATATATGTTCACAATAGCGAAGGACGCGGATCTAAAGTTGAAACCTTGCCGGGCGGCTCTAACTTAGGCGAAATTGACGACCTTAGATATTTTACCAATAAGTTAGTAAGAGGATTACGTATTCCTAGTAGTTATCTACCTACTGGAGCCGACGATGCTGCTAGTCAGTTTAATGATGGTAGAGTAGGTACTGCATATATTCAAGAATTACGTTTTAACAACTATTGCGAAAGACTTCAGAGTATGATAGCAGAAGTGTTTAATGCAGAATTTAAACTATATCTCAGTAATAAAGGTGTAAACATTGATCTATCAATGTTTGACTTAATGTTACAACCGCCTCAGAACTTTGCAAGTTATCGACAAGCTGAATTAGACAACAATAGAATCAGCACATTTACTACGATGCAAACTATTCCGTTTATTTCAAATCGGTTTGCTATGACACGATTCCTTGGACTATGCAAGGAAGAAATTGCTGAGAATGAAAGATTATGGAAAGAAGAAAACGACGAAATGTTTGATGGTGGCAATCCAGACGCAAGTGCAAGTATGAGAGATGCCGGAATCACCGGTGCTGACATCTCAGGCGATCTTGATGCAGCCGAAGGCGACGAATTAGAAGATTTTGACAACGACGGGGTAGATTTAGGTAACACAGGTGCTCCTCCTCCGACCCCGCCAACTGAACCAAATGCATAAATAATGTTATGATACTAAGAGAATTATATTATTTTGATAAAGAAACAATGGTACCGGTTGAAGACAACCGATACGATTCCGAGAACGACAATAGTGTTATTGATGTAGATGATACTCGTAAGACTCGTCTTACATTAAAAGATATTAATCGTGCAAGACGAGCTGACGACATGCATCGAAAAGAAAAAACCAAAGACTTAACTCACATACGTGCAATGTACGGAATGCAAGCACAGGCAGCACCAGGCGGTAATCAATTAATCTAAAGATATTTTTAGATAACACAATTGTTCTCACTCGACTGTTAGTATAGATTACATAATTATATAGAAAAGACTTTAAAAGTGCAAACACTATCATTAGATAAAAAAGTTGCATTTGTCTTAGGAAACGGAAATAGTAGAACAACTATTGATCCTAACACGTTAAAGAGATACGGAATGATATACGGTTGTAATGCATTATACAGGTCGTTTTCTCCTGATCATTTGATTGCGGTTGATATTAAAATGGTTAAGGAGATAGTGCAAACTGGCTATTATCTTTCAAATAATGTTTGGACTAATCCAAACAAATATACAAAAGAAATTTTAAACATAAATTTATTTAATCCTGGACTAGGATGGAGCAGCGGTCCGAGCGCGCTGAACCTAGCCAGTGAACACGAAAATAATATAATTTACATACTCGGATTTGATTATGTGGGAATAGGAATTAAATTTGAATTAGTAAATAATATATACGCAGGAACCGAAAACTATAAACAAATCAACGACCTTGCTACTTATTTTGGCAACTGGCAAAATCAAACTGCTACTTGTATAAAAAAGAACACAAAGGTTAAATACATTAGAGTAATTGACACACCGTTGAGTTACATACCAGAAACATTAACAGGGCTATCAAACTTAACACATCTTACTATAACAGATTTTAAAAAACAGTTCAATATATCGTAATCGACTCGTTTGAGTCCGTTTGACCCGGGTATTTTGATAAAGATGTAAATATATTTGACAGCCTTGGCTATAAAGGAGAAACACAATGACTGATCGCAATAAATTTGAGGAAATGCTTGAACTGCTTATTAATGAAGATAGAGCAGGCGCTGAAGCACTTTTCCACGAGATCGTGGTACAAAAATCACGTGATATTTACCAAAGTATTCTTGAAGCTGAAGAAGCCGAAGAAGCTGAAGAAGCTGAAGAAGACGACGAAGATGAAATCGACGAAGCTTCAGACGACGACATCGACGAGTCCGACGACGAAGATCTTGATGAGTCGGCCGACGACGATCTTGACGAAATGTTTGGTATCGACGAGTACGAATCTAAATCCAACCCTATGATGGGCGGAGACGAAACCGACGACATGATCAATGATATCGAAATGCCCGACGACATGGACGGCATGGACAATATGGACGCCATGGACGACGACAGTGATATGTTAGATCGAGTAACTGACTTAGAAGACGCTCTAGAAGCATTACAAGCTGAATTTGAAAATATGCTAAGTGACGAAGATAGCAACATGGACGATATGGACATGGACGACGAAGATGGCGACATGGATATGGATATGGACGACATGGACGACGAAGACGACATGGACGACATGGACAACAAAAAAGCAAAAGAATCTTATGCGTTTGAAGCCAAAAAAGACAAAAAAGATGATATGAAGAATAATAAGACTGCAAAAACAAAGAAGTCTGCTAGCGAAGAAATGCGCGAGTATGTTGAAAAGATTAACGGCGGCTTTGGTGCAAAAATTGGCGGCGATAACGGTGCAAATACTAAATCGGTCGTAGCTAAGTCAAACAACATGGGCGGAACAGCTTCTAATATCGCACAGTGCGATACTGATGTAGGTGTTGAAGCCAACAAAGGTCAACTGAAAGGATCTGCTTTAAACAAGCAAACCCCTACAGTAGATAACGTAGGGAACATAAACGTTCCAGGCGGAAAAGCTGGTAAAACTGGTTTCAAGAAATCAGAGCCAGGACACGGTGCCGAGAAAAAAGGCAAACCAGAAACTGCTGACAAAAGTGCCGGCAGTATGTTAAACGGCGCTCCGCGAAGAGCAAAGTAAAGTAAGGACCTCTGATGCACAAACTAACCGAGCACATAAGTTTCGACCAAGCAAAGATGGTTGTAGAGTCTGCTGAAGGTGACAAGCACCTTTATATGAAGGGCATTGTCATTCAAGGCGGCATACGCAACGCAAATCAGCGTGTTTATCCCGTAAATGAAATTAGCAGGGCTGTCAACACTCTCAACGATCAGATCACGGGCGGATATTCTATACTCGGCGAAGCAGACCATCCAGAGGGACTTAACATAAACTTAGATCGAGTCAGTCACATGATTACAAAAATGTGGATGGACGGAGCAAATGGTTATGGAAAATTAAAAATCCTACCAACGCCGATGGGACTTTTAGTTAAAACAATGCTGGAAAGCGGAGTTAAACTAGGAGTTTCGTCGCGTGGTAGCGGCGAAGTTGATGACGGCGGTGACGTCTCGGGCTTTGAAATTATTACAGTAGACGTAGTTGCCCAGCCAAGTGCTCCAGGTGCCTACCCGACTCCGATATACGAGCACCTAATGAATACAAAAGGCGGATATAAGGCATTTCTTACTAGTAAAGAAGTTCAAGGCAACCCCAAGGCACAACAATACATTGCAGAAAGCTTATTAAAAATTATAAGCGGTCTCAAGTAAAAAGGAGAATGATATGGACACACTAAGAGCCCTTTTTGAGAATAACGCAATTCCTGCAGCAATAAGAACGGAACTCGAGGAAGCATGGAATAGCAAGGTTAAAGAAAACCGTATTGCTGTTACCAGCGAACTACGTGAAGAATTTGCTAGAAAATTTGAATATGATAAGAGCATCATGGCAGAAGCAGTTGAATCAATGGTAAGCGACAAGCTAGCTGAAGAAATGACTGAATTTCATGAGGATCGCAAACAACTTGCAGAAGCAAAGGCAAAATATGCAATTGCAATGCGAGAAAGTTCAAACTTAATGGCAACATTTGTAAAACAGTCACTGGTTAAGGAAGTTTCAGAACTACACAAAGATCAAAGATCAATTGCAGGTAAATTTGCAGTATTTGAAGATTTTATTGTGGAACAACTTGCCAAGGAACTTGCAGAATTTCAAGAAGATAAAACAGATTTAGCTGAAACAAAAGTACGTCTTGTACGTGAAGCTAAAACACACTTGGCTAAAGTTAAAACTAACTTTATTCAAAGAAGCGCAGCAGCAATAACCGAAACAGTTGAAAAGGGACTACGTTCCGAAATTACTCAACTTAGAGAAGATATTGATATTGCTCGCAAAAACGATTTTGGACGTAAGTTATTTGAAGCATTCTCGTCAGAGTATATGAATTCACATCTTAACGAAAAATCAGAAACAAGTAAATTGCTTAAAATTCTCGATGTCAAAGACCGTCAACTTGCAGAAGCCAAGACTTTTGCAGTTAAAGCACGTACTTTGGTAGAATCTAAAAACGTACAAGTTAAACGTTTGATAGAATCAACACAGCGTAGTAAGGCAATGAACGAACTAGTTGGTCCGTTAAATAAGGACCAAAAAGACATTATGACAGACTTACTGGAATCAGTAGCAACTGCAAAACTACGTTCTGCATTTGACAAATATCTACCAACAGTTATTGATGGTAAATCTCCAGCCAAGCAAAAGGCACAATTATCAGAGGCAAAAGAAATCACAGGCAATAGACGTAATAGTTCGATCGAAGCAAGCGTAATGGACAACAATGTAGTTGACATCAAACGACTTGCCGGTTTAAAATAGGAGATTAACATGTCAGAACTACTAGAATCACGCTGGCAGGAGACCAAGGGCGCCCTCCTTGAAGGCCTGCAAGGCAACAAAAAAGCTGTAATGGCTACTACGCTTGAAAATACACGTAAGTATCTTTCTGAAAGTGCCACATCTGGTGCTACAGGCGCTGGTAACATTTCAACACTAAACCGTGTAATCCTTCCTGTGATTAGACGAGTAATGCCAACCGTTATTGCTAACGAATTGGTAGGCGTTCAGCCAATGACCGGACCAATTGCTCAGATTCATACTCTACGTGTGCGTTACAGCGATGATTTTACAGGTGACCTTGGTGGTAATGTAACTGCCGGTGAAGAAGCACTGAGCCCGTTTAAAATAGCCGAAGGCTATTCGGGTGCAGCAGGCACCGACCGTGCAGGTAATACCGCAGCACTTGAAGGTACTGCCGGTAAGCGTATGAGTATTCAGATCCTAAAGCAAACAGTTGAAGCTAAGTCGCGTAAACTGTCAGCTCGTTGGACTTTTGAAGCTGCTCAAGATGCGCAGAGTCAGCACGGTATCGATGTAGAAGCAGAAATCATGGCAGCACTTGCTCAGGAGATTACTGCAGAAATCGACCAAGAAGTACTACGTTCGTTGGCTTCGCTTGCTGGATCACCAGTTGAAACATACAACCAGGCTACTGTAAGCGGTACTGCTACGTTCGTTGGTGACGAACATGCTGCATTGGCTGTACAGATCAACCGTGTAAGTAACTTGATTGCTCAGCGTACACGTCGCGGTGCAGGTAACTGGGCTGTGGTATCGCCAACTGTGTTGACTTTGCTACAGAGCGCAACTACTAGTGCGTTTGCTCGTACTACTGAAGGTACATTTGAATCACCAACTAACACTAAGTTAGTAGGTACTTTGAATAACAGTATGCGTATCTATGTGAACACATATGCTAACAACGACGATATAACTATTGGTTACAAAGGTTCTAGCGAATCTGATGCTGCGGCGTTCTATTGTCCGTACATTCCATTGATGAGCTCAGGCGTTGTACTTGATCCGGCAACCTTTGAACCGGTGGTTAGCTTTATGACTCGTTACGGTTATACCGAACTTACTAATACAGCCTCGTCACTCGGTAACGCAGCAGATTACTTGGGCAAAGTTGGCGTTACTACTGCTAATCTAAGCTTCAGCTAAGTTTGAATTATACCTAAAAAGAATAGGCCCTACGGGGCCTATTTTCATGACTAATATTGGTTAACTGTGTTATCACTGGATATTATTGCCGTACTTTGAATTTAGTAAAATAACTCGACTAACATTGAAGAATCCAACGCCGCTTACCGCAATCCCAAACTTTAAGTAATCCAATTTCTTTACAAATTTCTCTTTCAGTTTTAGATTTGTCATGTCCTTTTGCTACTAGTTTTTGTTTTGAAAAATTAAATCTATGCATTAATTTTTCTTCCTTTGGGTGTATATACCAATAGCTAACATCAATGTCTCTTTCTAATTTAAACCCCAATGTTTTATATAAATTACCATTGCTCCATTCGTTGTTACTATAAGAGTATACATCTTGATTAGGAAAATCTTTACAAAAAGCTGCTAATAATTTTCCCGCGCCACCTACTACTCTACAAGAACTTGCATATCGAACTAATTCGTATCCTGTACTTTGTTTTCCTAGTGCAATGCGAGAACGCGAAAATGTCATCACTGCAACTAATGAATCGGTGGAATCTAATAATCCATAACATATCGATGCCGGGGTATATCCTTGTACGTGATTGAAATTTAAAAAATCCTTTGTATACTTTGAAGAGATTGATTTAATAGTAGTTTGTCTAGCATATATTGCTTGTGAGTTTAAGCCGAGTTTGTTGATTAATGTTTGTTTGACAATATCCTTCTTAGTATTCCAAAAATTTGAAAATATTGTAATTAGTTGTATTCCTAGCTGTTCGGCTTCGATAAACTTATTCTTGTGATAAGACCGTGTAATATGTTCGATGTCTTCGTGATGCCAGTATATGCCGTTAAACTCAATTGCTATATTATAGTCTGGTAAATAAATGTCAATCTCTTTACGACTGGGTAATAATTTTCTGGTGTTGCGAATTATATTTGTAATACCGAGGTCCTTGAGGAAGATTACAATTTCTTGTTCGTAAGAACTTTGATAAGGACTTCTAATTTTGTAATCATTGAGATATTTATATACTGTTTGAATATGTACATTTAGTGTAGTTGCAATATCAACAATAGGCATTGTTGCAAACATTTGTTCCATGTTTTCTTTATCTCTCAGCGCCGAAATATCCTTTTCAGGAAATCGATGCTGCCAGTATGCAGTATCTTTGTCTTTGAAAGTCTGTTTAATTTTCATTGAATTATTATAGTTTGCATCACCGTATATATCGAGTTTTGTTTGTTGAATTTTTGTTATAACGTTTGATACGCTAATATCATTGTTATAAAATAATTGATGATTTTCTTTTGACTGTTTTAATTTTCCAGCATTGTCAATTCCGTATTTTTTATTTAAACTAGAGATTTTCTTTAATTGAATTTGTTGCTTTTTTGCTTTGCTGAAGTTTTGGTTAGCATTAGATATCGAAGCCGACACTGATTTTCTTGCACAACTACATGTACTTGCTTTACCGCAAAAAGAATATCCTTGAGTAATTCCTTTAAACTTATACATATTTCCTTGTGGACATACCGTTGCATGTTGATACAATGCATTATATGCTTGTTCGGCAATTGATTTCCCTGCAAACCCTATTACATACTTGTATAATGCATCGTCATTTTTGATCATGCGTGTGTAATGCCGCGGATATTTGTTGATTAAGTCTTGTAGACGTTGTTGCATATTGTTCTGTATACCTTTGAGCTTAACATATAACTGAATATATTTATCAAGTCAACTGATAGTTTAGTTAAATACGAAACTAGTAAAAAAGATAAATACTTGTGTCACTTAGAGAGCCAGTATTACTGGACTTATGCAGTTACCCGCTGCGTATGACCTAGAACGTCAAAGGAGAAACAATGGGACGTCCACTAAAAAAAGATATATTAGGCATTGATGCAATTGGAAAAGCTGAAGGTACTGCAACTGGTATAAGAGTTGAATTTTTTGACACAGTACTACGAACCGACGGTGCAATTATCAAACAACGAGGAGCAAAAACCTTTGTAGTTGCACGTGAAGCCGACCTTGATGCAATTAGTCTAAAAAACAGTACTGGAAGATTGACTTGTGTATTGGCTAATAGCGCACCAAATGTTGCAGGCGAAATGCGATTGTTTGGTTTTGTAGACACAAATTCCGGAACTCAGGTTAATATTGCTAAAATTACCAAACGAGTAGCAACTGACTTTGCAGGCAACGGTTATACATGGACATTAGAAAACGATTCATCTAACGACTATATTGTATTAACTGCAATCTAAGGAATCGACTATGTCGTCTAGTAAGATTGCTAACCTTGGTATAGATCTATATAAAATAATATTAAACGAAAACGGAGTTATTGACTTTGACTTCGCTAACGGCCTCGGCACTGTCAATATTAACGGCAATTTAAATGTAACCGGAAATACTACTACTATTAGTTCATCTGAGTTAGAAGTATTTGATAATATAATAACAGTTAACCGTGGAGAAACCGGTAGCGGAGTTTCTCTTGGAGTATCGGGATTAGTCGTTGATCGTGGCACACTGCCTAACGCTGAATTTTTATACAACGAATCGTTGACTACTTATATAAACGGAGTAATACAGAGCAACGACGGCGCATTTGTATTACGCAAAGCAGACGAGACTCTGAGTGGATTATATGTATCGGGCATTAATTCGGGCGAAGGTAATGATTTAAATCTATTAGCTGGACAAACTGTAGGTGTATTAACTGTTACTGGAACACTAGATTACGAACTTCAGGTACAAGCAGGCGACGACGACGTAATTCCTAACAAGGCGTATGTTGATAACAACATATCTCAAGCAGTATCTGAACTTAGCTTGGCCATTGATGCAGACAGCGGCGGTCCGTTGAATTTGGTTGTTTCAACGGATACGTTAAGACTTATTTCCGGCGAAGGAATTGATACATCTATTGTAAAAGTTAATAATTTTGTAACATTAACTATTAGTGGAGAAGATGCAAGTAATAACAACAAAGGTATAGCAAGCTTTGCCGCTGCTAACTTTACAGTAGTTTTAGGTCAAGTTTCTATTAATAACATTAATGGCGGAACGTATTAATGATTATAGTTTGGTTACTAATAAATAGATACAACAAAGGTGCGGATAAATGTCAAACATAATATTAAAAAGAAGCGACATTCCTAATAAGATACCGAGTGTGGATCAGTTAGATCTAGGTGAAATTGCTATCAACACCTACGACGGTACTCTATATTTTAAAAGACAACAAGAATACTTTGACGACAATCTTCAAGAAATTGTATCTGTTGACGAAGTAATAGAATTTACATCGCATATTCCTGTAGAGAACGTATTATATGTACAAAAAGCCGGCAATGATAAAAATTCTGGTAATTCCTGGAGTAATGCTTTTGCAAGTATAGAGATTGCAGTCAAAGCGGCTGCTATAAGAAACGCACTGACATTAATTCAAGTCGGACCTGGTGTATATTTTACAAAAGGTCATATAGATGTATCAGACAACACTGTTATTCAATCATCTCATAGAACAGTATTTATAAAGCCTGTACCTGGATTTGAAGAAAGAAACGTATTTAGATTAGGGTCGGGCTGTTTTCTTGAAGGTTTTATTTTTGAAGGATTCCGTCTTGATAACCTAGACAATCCTAATGAAGGATTTGCTGTTTGTTTCAGACCCGGTGCGCTTATAACACGGGTTCCGTATGTACACAAAATAGCTGTAAGAACACCTCCTTATTGGACAACTATTGCTCCTCCATTAGACAGATTAAATGGTAACCCACTAGTAGGACGGGGCGCTGGAGTTGTATTAGCAGATGGTGCAGTCTTAGATCCTGACAGTGTGTTTCCTAATATTATGACATGGGGTGCAACCCCTGTAACGCATAATGGTATTGGATATTGTGCAAAGAACGGTGCATTGATAAATGCTGTAAACGCTATTAGTCTTTGGTGCCACAAGCACTTTTTAGCAATAGACGGCGGACAGATTATTCTCTCGTCGTGCTCAACACAATTTGGTGATTTTACATTAGTATCGCAAGGATCAAAACAAATAATTCGTCCTTACGAAGTTGACTTTCCTTTAACTATACAAGAAGTTGTAAGTAACGAAATTGATGCAAGCACGGATAGCATTATTGATAATCTTGTTGCAGAATTAAATTTACAAGGATATACCGATAACTGGCCACAAAGTTACACAACACTCACACGCCGAGATGCTGGACTATTTTTACAAGCGATGTCTTGGGTATTAAATACTTCTAACGAGACTCCGATGCTTGATTTTTCAAAGGGATTGTTTGATGTAACTGGAAATCGAGCTTTCACTTCTATACCGTATAATTATGATAAATGCTTTAGAGATACTGGGTTGATAACAGAAGCAATTGCGTATGATGTAATGTTTAATAGTAACTATAGAAGTATAAATGCAGCACTTTCTTATTACCGTGCAACAGCAAGCAATGTGTTAACTTCGCAATTGTTTGGAACATTGGCAGCACTAAATTATCAAAAAGAAGTAGTAGCTAAATACCTGTCAGGAGAGCGATTAGTAAGCTCAAATGCATTATTTGACGAAGTTATTGATATTATTACAAACGGACCATCTGCTGCAGATGACTACTTACTAACAGATCCAACTAATTACGATTTGGGCTTGTTTCAAGCAAGAAGACTATTGGTTGCAAATAAAACATTTATCCAAGATGAAATAGATGCATGGATTGCAGTTCAAGTTTCTGGAAATATTTTACCATTTACTGGAAGTTTTACTTATGATGCAGTCGCATGTCGACGAGATGTAGGATTTATTATTGACGCATTAAGATACGACTTAACATACGGTGGAAATTTAGAAACATATAATGCAGCCATGGCATACTTTGTAGGTGCTGTAGCCCAATACGGATCTGGCGAAAAAGCTGCAACACTTGCTACATATTTGAGACTGAAATCTATTGTTGGAGATATCTTACAATTAATTCTAATATCACAATCGTCTGGTAATACTAATACGCAAGAAACATCAGGCACTGCTGGCAGTGTATTTGCTGCAACATTTGCACAATCTCGTATACAAGATATATATAACGCAATTGATAACGACGGAGTTTCTTTTGCTAGGATAATACCAGATCTCACTTGGCCTTCTAACGAATCTACAACTGCGTATAACCAATTAACTATTAATATTACAAAAATATCAACTGATGTGTTGGATTATTTAAGCAGAATTGAAACTGGATATAACTTTGATAAATGCTATAGAGACACACTATTAATCAATAGTGCAATTGCTTATGATGTAATGTTTAATAGTAACTATAGAAGTATAAATGCAGCACTTTCTTATTACCGTGCAACAGCAAATAAAGTTCTTGTTGAACAAAAAGCAATAACCTTACAGGCACTAACAAGACAAAAAATAACATTAGGTACATATTTAGTTGGCACTTCTTTAACTAGATCAAATGCATTATTTGACGAAGTTATTGATATTATTACAAACGGACCGACTGCTGCAGACGAATACTTACTAACAGATCCAACTAATTACGATTCGGGATTCTTTCAAGCAAGAAGACTATTGGTTGCAAATAAAACATTTATCCAAGATGAAATAGAATCATGGATTTCATATCAAGTTGCAAACGTTATAGCTCCATTTACTGGAAGTTTTACTTATGACGCAGTTGCATGTAGAAAAGACGTAGGATTTATTGTAGATGCACTAAGATACGACTTAACATACGGCGGAAATTTAGAAACATACAATGCAGCCATGGCATACTTTGTAGGTGCTGTAGCCCAATACGGATCTGGCGAAAAAGCTGCAACACTAGCTGCATATGCAAGACTTCGGGTTATACTTGGTAACATATTGCAAGCGGTTACAGTTAATCCGGTATATACAGCAACTAGTCAAGATGTTTCGGGAGTAGCAGGAAGTATGTCTGCGACACTATTTGCACAAGCAAGAATTGACAACATTAGCAATACAATAAATTCGGACGGGGTACCACCATTAAAAATATTACCACTAACTGATTGGCCAGCAGCAGAATTTACATTATCCTTTTCTAACATTAATACAAATACTATCCTTATAGCCAATGACGTATTACGCTATATAAATATTGAAAATAAAACATTGTTAGGAGCATTTGTATTTGCTTGGGAATATATGAGAGATCAGATTAAATCTTTACCAACACCAAATAGCAATTCTAATGATATAGTAGATGCTTTGGTAGATGCTCTTATACGAACAGTTTTCAATCCAAATAAATTAGTGTCTCCGTCAGTTATTACAGCAGTTGGACATACATGGACTGGTATTATGTCTGGCGTAGCACTTACTAAAATCCCCCCGGCAAATAATTTAACTTCAATTGAAGAAAGTATTATTGAGTTAGATAGCGGAGTAGTAATAGCAAGCGGACAAGACGATCAGGGCTCGGCGTTATTTATCGGCGGTATGAAAATAGATGCAGACACCGGCGAACTTTCAGGACCACCATTTGATACAGCAGTTAATAGAATTGCTACAAGAGCAGCAATTGCAAGGAGTTTTTAATAATGCCTAGAATTACATGTCGCACCCCTTCTACTGGACGCGCAACTAGAATTAGTTTAATGGATGTAAGTGCAACATACACTACTATATCAGAATCGCCTGATTTTTCGTTACCGGATGCATCGAATAAATTTACTTTTAGAGATCCATTAGACTCTACAAGAGCAATTAGACCTGGAGAAATATTTTTCCTAACACCTATCTCGGCAAGAAATAAAGATACTGTTACTCGGTGGATAGAAGTGCAATTATTAACAGAAGACAATATAATTATAGAATTTGGAAAAGTTGAAGTACCAGCTGGCGATACAGCATATATACCGATACAAGGCCGTAGTTTATTTAAGCGTGATCCGTTTTCAACATACGGTGACCGAATTCAAATTAGGGCAGAAGTAGCCGACATGTTTGATATATGGACTGCTGCCGAAGAAAAGCTTTCAAACGAACATGTGGGAGTAGAATAATAAATGTCAAAGTTATTATCGGATAGAGTTAAAAAAATACCATCTACTGAGGTGTCAGCAGAACGGTACAAATTTTTAAAACTTTCCGAAGCAGAACCCGATCTCGGTGTTCCAATTGGAAATAATTATGCACTCTCTTCGGACATCGAAGGTAATAGATTTTGGACAACTGAAATTGGTCTTCAAGGTGTCCAAGGCATTCAGGGTATACAAGGCATTCAAGGCATTCAAGGTACCGAGGGCATACAAGGAATACAGGGAATACAGGGAATCCAAGGAATCCAGGGAAGACAAGGAATCCAGGGAACATTTGGACCGTCGTTAATTATAATAGGATCGGTTGATAATGTTAATGTTTCGCCTCCAGGAAATCCTCAAACTTATCTCAATACAGAATTTCCTGATGCTATAAGCGGAAACGGTGTATTGGATGCGCTCGAAGGCAACCTCTGGGTGTATGACGGGACAATATGGAATAATGTTGGTAAACTTCAAGGACCTCAAGGTACTCAGGGCATTCAGGGCATTCAGGGAACAATTGGCATACAGGGTATTCAAGGTACTCAAGGTACTCAGGGCATTCAGGGAACAATCGGGATACAGGGTATTCAAGGTACCGAGGGCATACAGGGTATTCAAGGTACCGAGGGCATACAGGGTATTCAAGGTACAATTGGTATCCAAGGTATTCAAGGTACCGAGGGCATACAGGGCATTCAGGGTACAATTGGTATCCAAGGTATTCAAGGTACAATTGGTATCCAAGGTATTCAAGGTACCGAGGGCATACAGGGCATTCAAGGACAAACAGGTATTCAGGCTTCGCAAGGGCTCCAAGGAACTACCGGACAACAGGGTATTCAAGGAACAGTCGGAAGTCAAGGTATACAAGGAACAATTGGCATACAAGGAATTCAAGGAACAGTTGGCATACAAGGAACTACCGGACAACAAGGTATACAAGGCATAACCGGTACAGGTATACAAGGCATACAAGGAACTACCGGACAACAAGGAATATCCGGAGTTGTAGGAGGATCTGGTACTCAGGGTACTCAGGGTATACAAGGCATAACCGGTACAGGCATACAAGGCATACAAGGAACTACCGGACAGCAAGGAATATCCGGAGTTGTAGGAGGATCTGGTACTCAAGGCATACAAGGAACTACCGGACAACAAGGTATTCAAGGAACAGTTGGCAGTCAAGGCATAACCGGTACAGGCATACAAGGCATACAAGGAACTACCGGACAGCAAGGAATATCCGGAGTTGTAGGAGGATCTGGTACTCAAGGTACTCAGGGTATACAAGGCATAACCGGTACAGGCATACAAGGCATACAAGGAACTACCGGACAGCAAGGAATATCCGGAGTTGTAGGAGGATCTGGTACTCAAGGCATACAAGGAACTACCGGACAACAAGGTATTCAAGGAACAGTTGGCAGTCAAGGCATAACCGGTACAGGTATACAAGGCATACAAGGAACTACCGGACAACAAGGAATATCCGGAGTTGTAGGAGGATCTGGTACTCAAGGTACTCAAGGTACTCAAGGAACCCAGGGTATACAAGGAAGACAAGGCATTACTGGTTCTAAGGGAGTTTTGAATTGGTCTACCCATACATCTAATTATACCGCATCTAGAAATGAAGGTATCATATCAAATACCTCTGGTGGTTCATTTACAGTTACTTTACCAGATAGCCCGTTAGCTGGGGATATTGTTGTAGTTGCTGATGGTGCGAATTGGGGTGCGAGTGAATCCAGTAATCTAATTGTAGCGAGAAATGGTTCTACCATTGAAGGCCAATTAGAAGATTTTGTTTTGGACATTAGCCAAACTAGAGTTGATTTCGTATATGATGGGGCAACATGGCAAATTTATGCTAACGTAGGTCCACAAGGTGCACAAGGTATCCAAGGAACAAGTATACAAGGTACTCAAGGAACCCAAGGTATCCAAGGTATCGAAGGTATAGATGGCATAAATGGCTTTCTATCTTGGTCTACCCAAACATCTAATTATACTGCTTCGAATCTTGATGGTGTTATAGCAAACACTTCTGGAGGGTCTTTTACTGTTACTT
>Ga0222649_1000002_pt1 | contig 208230 bp, 266 predicted proteins | sample AntAcemetagen337_FD_179865 | JGI IMG/M metagenome (GOLD analysis project Ga0222649, IMG submission 179865) | Saline water microbial communities from Ace Lake, Antarctica - #337 | ecosystem: Environmental > Aquatic > Non-marine Saline and Alkaline > Saline | place: Antarctica: Ace Lake... | reverse complement strand
CTGGCCACTCTTGGCCTTTAGCAAGCAAATCCATGCCAACAATAACGCGATCAATTGCCGCTTTTACGTCGCCGGTCTGCGCAGGCAATGCCCGCAATTCAGCCGCTAGAAAATGCCAGTGAACGCGCGAAAGGTCTTTCCCATCGCAAGCCACAGCAGCTGGCAGTGCGGCGAAAAATGCCGTTCCATCTGCGCTTGGAAGAGCCTCAAAAATGCTTTCTGCAATCCGAAGAAGCGGCTCGGTCAGGCCAAAACGCTCAGAGGCTGGGGCCGGGTCGTCGGAGTGCGTCAAGCACCCAATAAAGCAACCTATGCCGCCTAGTTCGTTGTCAGACGGCTTCCAGTATGAGCCGCGAACAATAGCATCAGCTGCGATATGCGCTTTTACCTCAGCGACAAGGGTGTCGTAGTTTCGTGTTAGAATATTAGTCATTGGTTCTCTCCGGTTAATTTGTTCTGTCCTGCCACCTCCACGACTGGCGCGCGAATGCGGCGATTATACCACAAGCGAACATGGTGCGCAAGCGGGTTATAAAGTTCTAGTAATTTCCACCCGAACGCAACTAGGGCCGCAGAACCGCTGTTGATTAAGGGCTGAAGCCGACACGACCAACCCATTTTTGCAAGCCCCTCGTATTGCTACGTTTAATTCGTAAACGGCGCGATTGATTTCGTCTGCGTGCTCTTGGTCTGTCATTCTGTGATTCCTTGTTCGCTCTTAGTGCGTGCCCGTGTCAGGATTACGGCCCTACCGTCACCAGACAGGCGCATCACAGCTTCAAACCCAAACGCTATCCCAACCCCGATTGAAATGCCAAAAGAAACGCCAGCGAATGCAGATAAATCCATGTCTATTGCTCCTTAAAATACGTTGTCTTTTTCAAGAGCGGCAATGTGGGCCGCCCTTAATATGTAAGCAGGGGCGCGTGGTTCGCCGCGTTTATCATCCCTAGCGTTTGCAAATCCATGCCTATAAGAATGGCTCCGATTTTTGGACGGCTCTGGGTTATTCATGTCAAGTCCGTCAGTATATCCTTCAAATGTTTCGTCCATCAGTTTATCCTTGTTTTCATGCTCCACAAAAGAGCAAGTGCAGGTATTGCCGTAGTATACACTGAAGACGCCGGTTCAAAGCCCAAAGCCCAAAGGCAAATAATCGCAGGAATTTGCAGTGAAAAAGCTAAAATTACGACCGTAAGTCTTTTTTGCCTAAGTGGTGTCATCGTTGTATCCCTATAATGTCGTCAGGCTTTGCCTCTTGTGCCATCATGCAGGCGCAAGCGCCGCTAGGCCATGTGCAGGGTTCTGTCATTTTGTAATTCCTTGTTTAGCAACTTCGGCTCTGTATATTACCGACATTATCCACCTGCTCATTCCCCATCCTCCATTGCGATCAGGGCGGACAGGATGCTGGCGTATTCACGCAGAAGCATGGCAGTCGTATTCTGCCGCTGTTCCTTATGATGTTGCGCCCATGTTTCCAACAACTCCGGTGTTGTGTCCCACTCGCCCCTGCCATTGCCCGCGATCTCGTCCCGCAGCGCCGTCAACGATTCCTTGCGTGTGTTAGTCATTGGCTGTCTCCAGTGTCATTGTCTAGGTAATCTAAATCTTTATTCATTATACTAGTCCTCATTATCAAAGTCAACAACGTCATACTCCATCAAAACCGTACTCTTCTAATATAGTAGTTTCAGAATTATAAAATATTGAACCGGCCTTACCTAGCTTACTGAAAGGCCTGTTCTTATCAACAATGAACTCAGTAGTATTACGTATGTCTTCATCCTTTATAAACACGTCGTTGGTGTCGTTACTCATGTCAAACGTGTAGGTGGCTGAGCCATCCTCATGTTCTGTCACCTTTTCTACGACGAGGTAGTGTGTCTTTTCTTTATCAGTTATTTGCAATCTCCTCCTTATCTAACTCAGCAAGCTCTCCTAAAGCTCTTGCACGTTGCCACTCAAGGAAGTTATTTGGTGGCATGAACTCTTGCAGTACACGTTCAACGGCCCACTGCAAGTCTTCATCCCCACTACACATCCTATAATAGTTTAGCAGTGTAACAACGACGATTTCATCTTCGTAGTCGTCCTGATAATCTTTCAGCACCTCTGCGAACTTAACAGACAGTATGCTGCTTGAACGTAAGTCTAGTTTGTCTTTAGCCATTTGTTTGTTCCTTGTTTAGCTCAGTGTAATAGGCAGCATAAGCAGCATCAGCAGCATCAGCAGCATCAGCATCATCATAAGCAGCATAAGCAGCATCAGCAGCATCAGCATCATCATAAGCAGCATCAGCAGCTTTAGCAGCATAAGCATCAGCAGCTTTAGCAGCAGCTTGAGCTGCCTTGAGTTCTTCTAGTTTAGTCATTAGTCTATCCTCTCTGTAGTAGTCCATGTCTCTATCCATAGACATTCTGTTACCCCTCCCCCATCAAAGCCGACCAACTCACGGGGAACAGCTCCCGCATTCCCTCACTGATCTGGTCCGCCACGACACGGCTTTCATACTGTGTGTCACTGGCGCAGCGTAGTCGGCACATCGCAGCGAAGGCATCTAGGCTGCCAGACCAGTAAAATTCGGTCATTAGGGACTGAGGAAGTACCATGCGTGCCATCTTATTTACTTCTCCTTTAGAATATAATTAATACCATCAATTACTACTTCTCTACCTTCACAACTAGGCCTCTTAGGTGAAGTAGCAGCTTTATGCTCTGCTTCTGTTAGTAGCTTACCATTAAGGTACCAATACTTATCACCATCGTTATACTCAATAGCAGGGCCATCTTCTCGGTGTAGCTTATAGTTGAGGTACCAATACTTAGAACCATTAGTGCCTACTTTAACTGTAGCTTCAATCATTTTATTTCTCCTTTAGAATATAAGTCACACCGTCAATTACTACCTCTTTACCTTCACAAGTAGCCTTAGCTGAAGGTGAAGTAGCAGCTTTATGCTCTGCTTCTTTCAAATCTTTACCATTGAGGCACCACCACTTATCACCATTGCTATGCTCAATAGCTGGTCCATCTTCTCGGTGTAGATTACCGTTAAGATACCAAGACTTAGAGCCATTGGCCCACTCAATAGCAGGGCCGTCTTCTCGGTGTAGCTTACCGTTAAGGTACCAAGACTTATTACCATTGCTATACTCAATAGCAGGGCCATCTTCTCGGTGTTGCTTACCTTTAAGGTACCACCACTTATCACCATTGTTATACTCAATAGCAGGTCCATCTTCTCGGTGTCGCTTGTCGTTTAGGTACCAAAACTTAGTACCATTGTTATACTCAATAGCAGGTCCATCTTCTCGGTGTCGCTTGTCGTTTAGGTACCAAAACTTAGTACCGTCGCTATACTCAGTAGCAGGCCCATCTTCTCGGTGTCGCTTACCCTTGAGGTACCAAGACTTATAACCACTGCTATACTCAACAGCAGGACCATCTTCTCGGTGTAGATTACCATTGAGGCACCAAGACTTATTACCACTGCTGTACTCAACAGCAGGCCCATCTTCTCGGTGCCGCTTACCGTTGAGGTACCAATACTTAGTGCCATCAGTATATACTTTAACTGTATATTCAATCATTTTAGTTTACTCTCCTTTAGGGTGTAAGTAATACCACCAATTACTACTTCTTTACCATTACAACTAGGCTTCTTAGATGTAGCAGCTTTATGTTCTGCCGTCTAAGTGATGCGTTGCCGCGTACCTCACATGTCAAGCATACCTGTGACTTGCACACATGTCCAGCTCTCAATCCGCTTAGCGAAATTGTAAGATGTTTCACGCATAGGACCAAGGGTTTCCACGTGACCACTGACTTGATACTCCAACACACATAGCTGACACACATCGGTAGTCACATGCAATACGCTCTGTTGGTCCTCCACCTAGTCAGTGTCTCGAATGAATTTATCGAAGTTGGCCTGACCCACCGTAAAGAGGGCTCAAGTTCCCCGTAGCACGCTTAGTATCAAGAAAACGAGTGAAGGTGGCCATAGTGTGAAGACTAGACACATTATCAACAGAGAATATTACCTTAGATAAGTACATTTTATTCCATCCTTGCTACGTATTCACATACAACATCAGCGTTATATCCTCAGCGATGCCCATCGCGCCGTACACGTCCAGTTGGAAGTCACTCTTGATTACATCTGACATTCTAATTGTTCCTTTTCCGCAGGTGGAGTTGACACGCAAACAGCACTCAAGCTATTAAGCCAGGCACGGTGGACCCACAGGTAAGTCAAGGCCGCAAACACCGCCTCTTGGTCCATCCTAGGGTTTCGTGCAGGGGTCCAAGTATACGGTACATTATTAACAGTTATGGTTTGGTCGGCGATTCCATGTCAGCAAACACCACTTCAATTTCATCAAAAACTTTGTAGACAAATTCAAAGCACAGGTTAGCTTCAGTTGCAAGACCATCATGTAATTTTTCTCTCACTCTAGCTTTCAAGTCATCTACCTCACAGTCAAATTCATAATGTGTCGAAGGTCCTGGCACGTATTTTTTGATAATTTGGCCACCAGACAGATCGCCCATGTGTCTGACATAAACATGAGCTAAAAGGGAATCGTAATCCTCTTTGATGGCGTTTAAATGGTCGATGTAAGCGTATGTAGCTTTACACATTGTAGGAACTACAAACGAAGCATTTGAGCTCTCCATCTCCAACATGTCGTCGTTCATCTTGGAAGCTCTTGAAATGTCTTCAATGCCTTCGAGCACACCTACTTGTCTCGCACATCCTTCAAGATGTACGTACACGTGGTGTAGGTTACAAAGATATACATAATATTGGTGTTGTGAAAGATGTTTTTTGAGAAGGCGTTTCACAAAAACAGTTCTCTCGACCTTTTTGTGATTTTCCCACGTCAGCTCTTTTAATGACATTGTAACTCCTATTAATGAGAAGGAGGGGCCATAATGGCCCCTCCTTCTACAATCTATATTTATGGGTTAGAAACGATATGTCGCGTTTACATTCAAGTCTACGTTTTTAGACTCAGTTGAATATGTTACACTTGGTGTAACAGTCGTTCCGGATGTGAGTGTGAATGGTGTCCCAACTTCTACAACGCCGCCCAAACCGTTAAAGTCGTTTGACGCGTCCCACGTGTACCCAACTTCACCATATACACTGACCATGTCTGCAATCTCATGTGATACGCCCACAGTAGGATCAATAGACCATACACCACTGCTGAAATCTACCGTACTTGCATATTTAATAGCCGCGGTGCCGTAAACATCAACACTGTCAATCAAAGTAGCAGATCGCGTGTACTCTCCACGCACGTACAAATTGTCTGATTCAACGATGTCCGTGCCGACAGCAATGTGGAAGTCAGATACAGTCACGCCCACTTGAATGTCTGCCAAGCCGTCGTTGTTTGCACCAACTTCGACGTCAAGTGCTCCAGACACGAGTGTGAGGTCAGCTGTTGTGTTGTTGAAGTTGTCTGCAATGGCTGGTGTAACTAGAAGTGTGGCAATCGCTGCTAGTGTCATCATAAATGTTTTCATGTAGTGTCCTTAGTGTTGTGTTGTATGAGCATTATTGCTCGGTTGTATTGGTTTACCTTGTGTAGTGGTCTGCGCTCGTAGAAGCAGCCCACGATTCAGGCTTTAACTTTGCTTGAATTCCTGTGACGCCAAGAACATAGCCTGCAGCCTGTGTTGCGACACAGCTTGATCCGTTCTTCGTGTCGTTGCTAATATCCAAATGTATTTCAACATCATACGAATCAATTAGGGGTGCAAGTTGAGTGTAAAGTTCGCATGACTTCTGCACTTCAGTCATTAAACGGATTGAAGGACGGTTTTTCTTTTCATCATAATCTCGTGCAACATGTTCAGATCTGTAGATCGTACATCCATGGCGACCGTTTTTATGAACGACAAGCACAGTCGCGTATCGAGCATGCCAAACATTGCATATTTTGAATCTGAACGAATCAGTTCCTATATACAGTCTTGTATCAGGACTTAACGAACAAAGCAATTCAACTAACTGCTCTTCTTGATTTACTGTGAACATTTTTAAGTGTTGTACTCAATTCTGAATACACCTTCTGTTGTTTTCATTGCTTGTTGGGCTTCGAACCACATAGAGTGTGACATGTTGATCAAATCATAGCGAGCTATGTTTTCGTTCCATTGGCGAATAAACACTTCGTTGCCATCAATAAAAACGTGAACGTCCTCGTGATTGCCTCGATCGTCCATTACAGTTGTTACTGTCTCGTCAGAGAAAAATTCGTTTGTAAACATGTGTGAGTCGCCTCCGATAGAAATGGATTGAAATCAGTATACAATCAGGTGCCTGCATAGCTGTCGATTGTCCACTGCATTTTGGAATGAAAGCGTATAGCATCTTCGAGCGTCGTCACAAGGGCTATACTACCGTTCAACGTGGCTGCTACATGCACCTCCTGAATCAGTGTCTCGATTAGCGCATTGTCGCCTGACAGACGAACAAACATGAACTTAGCACTGGGGATCCCCACCTCGTCTGAGATTTTTGTCAATTCTGAAAATCTGGTGAGTGATCCAGGAGCGTAAGCACCGAGCTGTCGAATGTGCTCTCCGTACATATCTGTATATCCATTCAACGAAGTGTAATACTTCTGAAAAAACTTATGATGATCACCAAAATTTATCCCGCTGACATTCCAGTGATAATTTTGCGCTTTAATGCTCAGTGATACTGTTGATGCGAGAAGCGTCTTGAGAAACTCCGCGAGGGCCATGTTGTCCATTGTTAATACTCCTTATTATAAACTTATTTATAATTATGCATGTCCATATTCAGTCACGCGAACTGTAGTGTCATGTGACCCATAGAGGTCTACATGGCCACATATCTGCTTTGTACACAAGACATGTGGTTGAACGACTAGATACTGTTCGATGCTCACCACGCAGGCAGAAAGAGACACCATCATGACAATTATCATAATAAGTTTTTTCATTGTCAAATTCAATCCTGAGATGAAAATCCTACAGTCATCCTCAAAGAGATCACAGGATTTGTTTTTTGGAGGTCAGCACGTGAATCAAACACGTTACCTTGCAGTGCCTGGGATTTGCAATCCCGCCTCTTATCATCCGAGCCGCTGACCAATGTTGTTTCTTGTAATTGAGTTTCTGTTGTTGGCTCCTACTTAAACAATCGTGCAAGTAGGAGCCATTTTTTAACACAGTGACGAAACCGCATTGAAAAGTCCCTTGATGAACTTTCCAGTGTCCTTAGCTTCTTTATAAAGAAACGCTTTCATTGTACGCTTCGGCAACTGCGAAAAAGGAAGCTGGACATTGACGTGCTGTCCGTTGAGAACGCCGTCACAATATGACACATCAAAGAAAGGACATCCTCGGTCGGAAAGCAGACGGAGACGTGTAATCTCAAGACCTGCTGTCGTCCAACACACTTTAGCAACACCACCTTTTTGAGCGTAGCGTTCGTTGTGGTACTGTGCACCGTTCACAAGACCGTTTACTTCTCCGACAGAGGGACGATTTGTTGTTTCAAAAGACATGGCGTTTCCTTTATATCTTCTCTATACATTCAATTTAGCACAAAGAAGATATTGTGTCAACACGTCTTGTGTCGTTATATACTTCGATACTCCTAGAAAATTTGGCAGGGGTGCCCAGAATCGAACTGGGTTCTCAAGGTTTTGGAGACCTGCGGATTGCCAGTTTCCCTCACCCCTGCGGTGTTGCTACTATTTATAGTAGATATGGTCCTGAGTAATAGATTTGAACTGTTCCTTCCTGGTCCACAACCAGACGTGCTAACCGCTAACACCAACTCAGGATATTTGGTATCCAGTGGGGGAATTGAACCCCCTCTGATTATAACTGTGACGCCTAGACAATCATAACCGGCCGAACCTAGCCAATACTGGACATGTAATTTGCAGAGCAGTTTTTCCACAGGCTTCAGCCATGCTGCTCAGGTGGGTTCCACTGATGTTTTATATACCGACCTAGCAAGCCGGTTGTTGATATTATTTAATTCCCGCAGTTCTCTTTCAGGCTATCGCAGCCACCCTCGGGCTGAGCATCTCAACTTCGCTACTGATTTTGGTGACCATTTGGTCAAATATTTAGCAAAGAGAAGTGAGTGATAATCAGGACAATGTGCGTATGGCGGCGCGGTATATAGGCCCCATTCGTGCAAAGTGCAACGTTCAAAGTGAAATAAATTCTTGTTTCCAGTAAACAAAGTGCAACACCCTGGGGTGATCTATTTACACTGGAGCATGAAATTATGGGTTAAAACCCTCCATTTGATATGTAAGAATTACCTTACGTTGATTATTCTCTTTCTTCCCTTTACTGCGGTGGTTTACAGGTTCTCCTAGGAGTCTATCCTACATAACCACCAAACTGTTTAAATGATGTCCAATCCAGTCAAGAACTGAGCAGTAGCATCACTCAATTCAATCTGGGTTGTAATGTTCAATTCTAGAAGCTGGTCCTGAAGCTTTTGCTTCTGTTTCTTGAGATTCGCCGCTGTTGATTTGTAGCCATCAACCTCTTCTTGTGTGAAGATCGTGGTACTGATCGGTGCGCAGGGGCGATAAGAATCTTCAACCACATTGGCATTTTTCTTGAGTTTACCATTTAGAACAGCCAAGTCGGTCTGTGTTCCCTTGCTCGCCAACATCGCAACAAAGTTGCCATCTTTTTCCAATTTTGCCGCTGTGGAAAGAATTTCATTAATCTTTGAGGTTGCATTGGCAGTTCCAACAGACTGTCGAATTTCATACAACGAAGACATCAAGCGTGTCCATGTTTCAACATCCTTGAAGAATTTGTCCCTCACAGTGTCAATCTGTCCTTGAACAGATTGGAATTCGTTGAATTGAACAGTGTGACTGAGACCAAGAGATTTGATCTGCTCGTTGATTGAATTCTGTACTGCATTTGCCTTACGAAGAGAGATTTTCATGTCTTTGTCCTTTGATTTGTACTAATTTTTGAAGAACAGTCTGGGTTGAGGCAAACTGGCATTTACGTTTCAAACATGGCCGGCAAGTACTGCGCCACATCATGCTTTGTTTATTCCGCTAAAAACAAAGCAATGAGATTGCTTTTCTACTCTTGAAAATTTGGAATGTTATTAATGTCTACGTTCATAGTATAGAACTATTCATCAAGCTTTAGTATCGTATAGCGCCTCCAGATTGCCGTCTAGAACTTATAATGTTAAAGGAGCAACCCTTCCATATAAGTCCATTGCCACAGCATTTTGTCTCGTGCAATCCAGAATTTGTTTGATCAACCAAGTCTTACAAGTTACTTACTCTGCTTGGTCTTATAGGTTATATTAACATATTTTTGTTTGCGTGTCAACAACCAATTTCAACAACCACATAATTATTTAATAAGTGCTGGTCTTTACATTTTTCCAGACACGTGGCCACTGGCATAACAACTGACTTGGTTACTGACTTGATTCTCTGTCATTTTTGAAAAAATAGGTCATTTAATACACTCTTGATAGTCGTCAACATTGGTCTTGTGGGCAAAATACTTTCGACGTGTACCATTTCCTTCTACCTCATCAGTGTCAATGTAAGAATAACCTTGGTAACTACCCGCGTCCATCAATACTGTCTCAAGCATCGTGCACAAGGCTTCACGACCATCTGGTGTACTGTCTGGACAAGCCAATGCCACATTGACCATTGCCAAAATCTTACCAACTTCAACTGTTTTACGTGACATGGGTGCTACCTTTTTTGTTTGTCTACAATTCATATTACGATATTCTATAGTCTGTGTCAACGTGTCATTTTGTTTCTCTGCCGCTGTAATTATTGGCACAGTTGTTACACTACCAAATAAAATTTCGTGGTGACACTTCTTTATGTTCTCGTTGTGATGCGTGACAACGAGAACATTTGCACGATCAGTAGTTTGACACACACCGCGTAAACTTCTTTTGTTTCCGTTGGTTCAGTCTCCTGTTTGTTGTTCGTCAACCAGAGCCGCTATTAGGGCGCGGATGTCTTCGCGAGCAACACTGACGAGGCGTACCGCCGCCGTTTGTGCCATGCCAGCCTTCGTATGTTGTGCCGTTTGGACAGTCCTTGATAACGTGTGTACAGGCATCATCGCTCTCGGAGAGCATCATCCCGCGCCGTCTGGGCCTGTGCAGCGATAAGCTGAGTGTTACACTCTTCCCAAGACTTGCTGCATATCTCCAGCGCACCGTTTGCGGCGACAAGCCGGTCGCGAAGAGTGTCAATAAGACTAGCGGCTGCGCGGCATAGAACGTCTCCCTCCGCTTCAGCGACATTGCGCAAGTCGCTGACTATTTCCAGTATAGTCGCAGAATCGTATCCCATTGCTGCCTCTATATCAATATTATTCATTGTTGTTCTCCTGTGTAATACGCGCCCTAAAGGTGTGATGATTCTCGACACACTCCGCGTATGCGGCTTTGTAGTCATTCTTATAACCAACCTGCGTTGCAATCTCTGCGGTTAGCGCGTCACGTTCATCCTCTACCGTTGCGAGTTTGGCACGTAGAGCTGCTATGGTATCAGACTGACGACAAATAAGACCGCGCATATCCCCGCCGGGCATGTCTAGAAACTCCACTGCGCTTGTATCAGTCATGGCTTTTCTCCTGCGTCGATGTAATTTTTAATGGCTTCCCTATCTTCTTCATCAAACCATTCCTTCATAGTCCACGGGTTTTCCTCGTCGTGTCCGTAGTCCGCAGTGTCGTGTTCTGCTACAGTTTCTTGTAGCATCCCTACCAGGGCATCGGCAGCTTTGACCCGCGCCTCTACTGTTGTGAGTCTGTCACGTAGAGCTTCGTTGTCAGCGCTCAGTGAAGCGTTTGCCTCACGTTCACCCTGAATAACGCTTGGGGCGATGTAATTGGTACGATCTACATCCCTCAAGTGTTGTACCTGATCAAGCGTAAACTCGTGCAATGTTTTTGCTGCCCCAGCCTGACGCTTTATGGCAGTATGTAGAGTGTCACGTTCGGCTGCAAGGGCGATCACCGTTACGGATGCACGACCCCGCCAGTCGTTTATCACGCCCTCGTCAATCTCGTCCCAATCCTTCAGATTTTCTGCCAACTTCTCCACCGCCTCTGTGCTGGTGTCTGGATTAGTCATGTCAGTCTCCAATCTCGTAGCAGGTGTCGCAAAAGTTTCCTCGGAAAATACTGTCATACGCTTTTCCAAATCCGCAATGCGAAACATTTGCCGGGCAATCATCATGTGGGCATCATCTGCAATTTGCTGAAATTCGCCGGGAAAGGGCGTTGAGCCAATGCGCTTTTGCATTACCCGCGCTGCTTCCGCCAGATTTCGTGGTTTTGTTGGACCTGATTGTGAACGGTCAAAATCTTGACCAAGTGCGGCCAGTTCATTCATTGCCGCGATACGCTTGGAAAATTCAGATGCCCAAAAATTGCCCATAATTTTTGTTATGGTTGAGCAGTCCAATCCGTTTTTCTCCATCGTGACCCATTGGTCTCGGCACAGGTCTTTCGTGTCTAGGTTTCCGCAATCTTGATCAGTCCACCAAACGTCAAAATCTGTCATGTCTTTTCTCCTTTGCTTGCCGCGATAAGAATTTTCAAAATGGTGGCGCAGTAGTATGTTTCCAGTGAGTGACTCTCGGCGTGTACCACGAGCCTTTTGTGCAAGCATACATATCAAACACCGTTGTCCAATTGACATCCCCACACGTCTCGACGTTCCAATACCCCATCTCCAAAAGTACATCTTTCGGTGCGGTTGATATGTTCTGCCATTGCAGGACAAGGTCTGCGCGGACGTAGGAAGTCGGGATACTACCGGACCCTTGGTAATTTCCTCGCCAATAGTCATGCACCATTCCGCTCGCTTCGATCAAGTCGATCCGCTCCGGCGCGCTCACAACACGCCCCTAGCGCACAAACGATCTTTGGTAGTGAGCTGAAGATCGTTGCAATATACGTAACGACAACATAGCTGATAAATGTGCAGACCGTCAACAGTGCACCCACCCTTATTGTTATCTAGTTCCACGTCAAATGTCCACTTCAAATTCTTCAATGTCATAATCACGCCGCTTTCGAGTGTAGTTTTCTTCAATTGCTTCAATTGCACTGCTTGCTTTCTCATAGGACGAGAAAGTTCCAATAACATATCCATCCGAAAACACTTCGCCTGAACAATCTGTCACTGTATCTGCTGTTACAACATAAACTTTCATCACTACATCTCTCTATCGTGTTTCTATATACTTTATAAAACAAAAGAGGGGCCACGTCAACTCCTCTTTTCAGTATTGTATGATTTGCTTGTAGTTTCTGTACCATCTGTACAACCTAACCGAGGCCAACACCAAGAATACTGCATACAGACTAGACATCATGAACAGACCCAATCATTCCTTTTCAATGTCAGTAAGCTTGGCAAGGGCTTTATCATAAACTCCTTATTAGTATACGTACCTCACTATGAACCACATCTTGTATGCTGTCAAGATGTTATTTCTGTCTGATTGTTTCAACGTGTGTTTCTTGGACCATTGTGATTATCACTCTCTGTGCGCCACTGTGAATTGCAGATTCGGCTAGAAGTCTTGCTTCTCCCAGATCAGAACGCGACCCAACATCTCTGCCACCATCACTAAACAGTCCAGTCACTGTGTATCGCCTAACCATCGCAGGACAATTCCTCTGACGGTCTGGCAGAATTTGGGTGCAGCATCATGGCAATCATGGCACCGCTCAAGTCATCGTCAAAAGGTTTGTTGAATCCTTTTGTAAACTTGCTGAACCCTTTGCCATCCACTCTCACCATCATTGGCAATTCAATTGGAATTCTAACATCAGTGTAAACTGATTCAAATGCCTTCATTCTATTTCCAAAGTCATCACGTTTCATTTACATTACCTCTACAATGTCAAGACTTGGATTCTTAACAGATTCGCCGTTTGTATTCCAGCAATGCGACCAATTCTCTGTGTGGTATGAGGACTGTCCATCCTCATCTTCTGCTTCAGAGAAAACAATTTGATAAATTGCTCCTTCTCGTGTTTTAGCTAAAATGACAGAAGTTTCGGTCAACTTTGATTTCAGTTGTTCTTCAGTGCTCATCTAATCTTCTCTTCTTCAACCCACACCAATAGAAGTATCTTGATATCCTCGACAGATTTGCAGTCGAGGATCCTTTGAAACGTTCGTTCTTTGTTAATCATGGAACGAACTTGTTCAGATGTGTACTCTAATTTCCTGCTCTTTGCAGTAAGCTACTCACGTGATCACAGTGCCAAACATATCATACGTCGTGATGTCGTCGAACCCCTCTGACAATTCTGGCTTCTGATAGTTTTTCATCATGCTATTTAGAATATGGTCTGGGATAGTCTTACCTGGACGAGACCCTAGACGTCGGTGCCATTCAGCACGTTCATTTTCTGTTTCTGGAGGTGTAAAACTAACACACTCAACAGAATAACCCACGGATTTCATCTTGTTGATGATTGACTTCCGTTTCTTGATGCCTAGATTTGTCTGGTCCCAGATAATCCACTGACGTTCATCAGCAACCGCTTCTTCCAACATCTGATTCATCGAGGCAGTTGCCCCCTTGATATTATTCTCGAACATTTCATTGTACGTTGAATTGAAATGAGTAGCAGCATCTTCAATAAACTGATCAGTGCTATATACAAAGTACGAATCCGGATCAGCAGAAATGACATTTTTCACAAATGTTGATTTTCCACTGGCAGGAACACCCACCATGACATAACATTTTTTCATTTTGTTTCCTTTATAATGTTAATGGCAAATTAACATGTTTAGACTAACCATTCTTGCGGAGGGATCATGAACCATACGCTCACCCGTATCAGTCTCAAAGAATGTTACTGGCTTTGAGTAAAAAGAAGCAATCAAGTTCTGTGCTGCAGTGTTCATTTTCGATCTTTCTTATTGGTGGTGTGGGTTTAGGCGGAGGCTTTGTGGTACGCAGTGCACAGCTTGCGGTGGTATGCCTTTAAGCTGGTGATTTTCCCCTTTCCTTCGGGGGACTCTAACTGGGCTTCGACCCTGATGATTTCGGCCGCGATTTCCGATTTTGTCATTTCATTTCCTCACTTGTTTGCTTTTCTGTCTATACATCCTCTATAGCTTCAAACATGTGAGATGTCAATAGGATTTCAACAAAGCCCAAACACACTCCTGAAATATAGGCTTACTGAGCCTTTTTCATTTTGTCTGCTTCTTTTTTGTGCATCGCGCTCTTCGTAGCCTTGTCTGCAGCAGCCTTAGCGGCGCTGTATGACATCGAGGATACTAGTTTTGCTCCTCTCTCGGGACGCGATTCGCCTAAATAACTTTTGATTTCTTCGTTGATGTAATTACCATTTTACTACACCCTTATACTTTTACGCTGCCAACAAACTCATTTCAGCTTCGAATGTTTCAAAAAGAACTTCTTCGGCGATGTTGTTTTGAACGATGCAAGGAGCACAGTTATCGGGTGTCGGGTTTGTATCGATGTGGTAAGTGCCATCTTCGTTACGGTTCACAGCAACTCTCTTGTGTTCAGAAGTGTAGGCCCACAAGTGCATTAGGAGACCAACCTTGGTGCTGTACCTCGAAACGCGTCCGTAAGCGGCGTGGTCAAAGCCTTGTGCTTTCATCAGTTCGTTGATCTGTGTGCCTATTTTCATTGTCGTGTCTCTCGTTTAATTTCTTCTTACTCATTCTTTGTAGCCTTTAAAGTAAGTGACGTCAAGAGATATCTTCGTGTCATAATAAAAAGATTGCTCCTCTTGCGGGGTTCGAACTTACGACAGTCTGATTAGTGGCCAGACGCTCGACCAACTGAGTTACAGGGGCGTAATTATTTCTAAGATCGAATGTTACCTTGTGGATAGACCAAACACAAAGGAATTCTTCTCCAATGTCACACCATATCCGAACATCTCTTGGATGCCCATCGCGCTCAAATTACTCTGCAAGGACGAATGTTCGTCAATCAAAAGAGCTGATAACGATCTGTGTTGACCTCTTTTGTTGTAATTGTAATTTTTAAACTGGTCTCCTGTCAGTACATTCTCGTCGCCACGGCCAAATTTACATTTGTTGTCAAGATTGAATTTGGATTTGTAAGAGTATCGAAGAACGTGGTTTTACCAACTTGGCGTGGCACATTCACTGATGTGGGCCGCTTTCGTCAAACAGTCACAATAATTGAAGTTCTGGTTATGTTGCACGGCCGTGCAGCATCTGTCTCCATACCTTCTGCCAGCTATTATCGACATGCCCTGTAAACATTCAGGAATTTCCTTTTCGGATGGTTAAAGACAATTTGTTAAGCGAGTCTCCTAGACTTGGTTGTCGACCTGACGAGTTACTGGAATGCTCCATCCCGCAATCTGTTTATTCTGGTACCCATTACCGGACTCGAACCGGTACGCCACTAAGGACATGAGATTTTTAGCGATGGTCCCAAACAATTTTAAAACCATCGTAGAAGTCTCAGGCGTCTACCATTCCGCCAAATGGGCATTGTGTTAATACAATCAAGTACCAAAAAGTGACCTTTGGTGCCCAAGGAGGGATTCGAACCCCCATCGATCCAATTACGGTACTACCGTTTAGAAGACGGTTCCGATACTTGGGCACATAACGTCACTCTTTTGTACTTGTTCGTGTCTTGTTTCTTAAACTGATATTATGTGTTTTGGTGGTGTGTGTCAACAGTCTTTCTTGCCGTTAAATTTACTAAATTTTCAATGTTGTATGTCCACCAAGTGATCTAGGAACAATGTGATCACACTCATAATATCCAGGTGCAACCTACCGCTCATAAGGCGGTAGCACTGTCCCCATTGTGCTACAGAAGCACCAAAAACTAATGCTCGATGAAACTAACATACTACACTTTCACAGAGATATAACCTTTTCCTCGTCGTCTCTGAAGTTATAAGATCTCTAGACATGAAGAAGGGTTGGCGTGACTGCTTGTCACGCCAACCCTTGATGCTAGATTCGCTCATATTGGGTCGTACGAAATCACGAGATGCTCTTCTTGTTCTAACGCGTAGCGAATTGTAAAGGGCAATTTGTGGTGGACCCTCCCAGATTCGAACTGGGGACCCTCGAATTAGAAGTTCGATGCTCTATCCTACTGAGCTAAGGATCCATCAAAAATTGCCTTGATAAAAGTACTGTAGTTATGCGTGCCTGTAGAACTCTACAGCATTCGAGCCTTGATCGGCGATCTCATTTACTCGGATTGGGGTCCAGTAAAATCATGAGTCATAATAGTTTTACCTTGTGAGTTCATCACATAAACCAGTGAGCGGCGGTGTTTGTTTGAAACTAATTAACTAGCATATCAGATCAATTTTATTGGAACCTGAAATCCTCATGTGTCCTCCGTCAATTGTCTCCACTACAATCATATTCTCAGTAAAAACAAAACTTTCAACCCGGAAGTAAGCAGCATCGTTGGATTTGATAACATCGCCCACTCTCAAGCCGCAATTTTTAATTCCGTTTACTGTCACATTTTCTGCCATTGGGGTTGATTTTGTCATTTGGTGTGTGAGAAACATGATAATGTCCTTTGTCATCTGTTACATTGCATATACAACAAACCATACAACTCGTCAACGGTCTTTCTCGCACAACTTTAACACAACGCACATTCGTGGTTAGTGAGAGATGGTCCAACTATACAGTGGTTTATTGGCAAGGAAATTAGAAGAGTTAGTTAACTCGTCACTTGTGTTTCGTCTCTGACTTTAAGAGCATAATGGTAGGCTAGGTAGGATTCGAACCTATAACCTACTCCCTTACTTTTGCTCTATCCAGTTGAGCTACAGAACCTTGTTTATTATTACTACAAAGGGTCTGAACCCACGGACGAACAGTGATCATTGGCGGAAGCCTGAGGTCTTGATCCCCATACCTTGCGGTACCACCGGTTTTCAAGACCGGGTGACACTCCTGTGCCATTAAGCTTCCGTATTTGGTGGGGCCAGAGAGACTCGAACTCTCATACCTTGCGGCGTCACGACCTAAACGTGATGTGTCTACCAATTCCACCACGGCCCCAAATATATTCTTTTTAGCTTACCTCAACAATCACACGATTTTCCATTGTGAACGTTGTAAGGAATTCACGACCAGGTAGTCCGGTCACTGCAGGGGGTGAGCACCCACGAACTCTCCATCTTTATATTCGTTGCCAAACAACGAAGTTTCCTTGTATGTCAGTTTCTTTCCGATGCTCTCTTTCAGATCTTGTATCCAGTGATAATTATCATACTAAGCATCTTCAATTTGTTTATAATTCATATTAGTACATCTAGAACAGATAGTCAACAACAAACTCGCTAATTTACGCACGTGAGTTTATTGAATAGTGGTGCTGCCACGAAAGTTCTAACTCCGGACACTCTGGTTCGTAACCACCTGAGCTAAGACGACATTGTTTGGTACGGAATGTTAGACTTGAACTAACAACCTTCGGTATGTAACACCACTGCTCCACCATTGAGCTAATCCCGCATTACTACTATCATGTGAATACACATCATTAGTTTCTTAATTTTTGGTGCTGATGGAGAGAATCGAACTCCCAATCTACTGATTACAAATCAGTTGCCTTACCATTCGGCCACATCAGCGTATTAGTTTAAAATAGCGCCTATAATTTACCATGTAGGCATACAAGCAATATATGGTAGATAGTCCATAATATGTTCGACAGGTTTAAAGCCAAATGACTCGGTTGTTGTTTGGAGCGGCATGTGGGAATTTAACCCACCTCTTTGGTTTGGAAAACCAAGGCACATACCCTATACCAATGCCGCAAACTGTCTAAAGAGGACCAATTTCTCTAGCAGGTAGGAATTCCTTAATCGCATCAACGAGTTAGGTCAAACTCTCCGCGTATGATTAGATGGAATTCCTACAATTCTTTGAACCGTTACCACAAATTTCATCTGTATTCAGATGCCAAAATCCTGCATAGTTATTAGTATCCGTCAACGTGTTATTTAATTTCTGGAAAAAGACATTCTTGTATGAATGTCTTCACATCTTCTTCGGACAGTCCCAAACTAACCATTGTCTTAGGAGTGTGGGGGTTTTGCTTCTGATAATATGCGTAGCGATTTTGCGCTTCTTTCACTAAAATTGTATCAGACGTGTTGTTAGTTTTTCCTATACTCAAAAGATATTCGTCTATGCTTTTACAACTGACTTCTACAATCTGATCAATCTCTTCTTTAATATTTATATTACCTGCTGCAATCATATGCGGGCTAAAAATAGCTTTTGCCCAATCTGGTAGATCGCGTTTCTTTCGCCATTCTAAACTGTCAACTTCTTCGCCAAAGTTGATAATCATTTCATGTTCAACATCTACACTCGCAGAATAATCATGGAAAAATCCAGTAATTTTATTTTTGCCTGCAATTACATCAAGACCAAAAATAGGACCGTTGTTGTGTAGGTGTGGGAATATGCAACAATGCATCATCCAAAGACCTTTTGTCTCTCTAACATCTACCACATCAACATGTGCACGACGGTAGTTTTCACTGGTCCACACTCTGTTGACCCAGTTTGGTTTGTTAAACTGGGTCATGCCTTCTTCAAACACCTCATGTCCACTAGACTCAAATCTTTGAACTAACCTGTCTTGAATGTCGACAAGCGCATCCCAAACTTGACTCATAAGAAACTCCTAAATTTTAATGTAAGAACATAATGGTAGGCCAGGTAGGACTTGAACCTACAACCTCTCCCTTATGAGGGGATTGCTCAAACCAATTGAGCTACTGGCCCACGATTATGTTCTTACTTTTACTACACTATCAATTAGATAGGATCTTAACCCATTAGACGAAAGGACCACGATTATAACTTCTTATTAACACTAATATACTACAAACTACAGAACTCGTCAACAGTCTTTCTTGCTTTCCCGTATGCCTTATTGGTGATTCTGATAGGATTCGAACCTATAACCTACTCCTTCGAAGGGAGTTGCTCTATCCAGTTGAGCCACAGAACCTTGTTTATTGTTACTGTAAAGGATTTGAACCTTTCTCTCCACTGACTCCGCAGTAGTGTCCTAACCCATAGACGGACAGTGATCATTGTTTGGAGCGGACAGGGAATTTCGAAATCCCGACACCCAGGTTGGAAACCTAGTGCTCTGCCTCTGAGCTATGCCCGCATTTGTTATTTGGTGGAGTCACTCGGACTTGAACCGAGGACCTGATGCTTGCAAAGCAACTGCTCTCCCACTGAGCTATGACCCCATTTGTTAGCAAGTATATTTGGCTCTTGTTGCAGGGCTCGAACCTGCGACAACCTGATTACTTTTGATACTTTCAGAATCGAACTGAACAATTTACCTTTAGTATCCACAGTCAGGCGCTCTACCAACTGAGCTAAACAAGAGCAAAATATACTTTGTTATTGGCGGAAGAAGGAGGAATTGAACCCCATGGATTTCTCCACGATTTGATTAGCAATCAGTCTTAATCACCAGATTAAATCATCTTCCGTTATTTGGTATTGACAAAAAGTATCTCAACCTCCTCCACATCAATTATTGGTGAACCATCTAGGATTCGAACCTAGGACACGCGGATTACTGTTGACATAGAAGATTCGCACTTCACAGGACTTAAAATCCTCTGTCCAAAGTCCGCTGCTCTAACCAACTGAGCTAATGGTCCGTTATTAATTAGACGAAAGGACCACGATTATTACTTCTTAATATAATGTTCTGTGTTAAACTTTTCGTGTCAATATATATTATTGAATTTTGGCTCCAATGGTAGGACTCGAACCTACAGTGCTTTCGCGTCTGGTGAGTTTACCAGTTCTTCTACATTGGAATGGTTGTGGTTGGCTCTACCGGATGGCGACTTAGATGCACAATGCATTACCGTGTTTTAATTTACTAATTTTAAATACATTCTATCACTTGGGCAATTTGACCTAAAGTTGGTTTTGGCTTTCTGACCTATCCTGGGAGTTTACCAAGTAGTGTTTCACTTTACAACAGCTTTTAACTGAGACATTGCATTAACCAAGGCTGGAATTTTTTTGTTGTTAAACGTTATTCTGTTTTCCACTGCACGTCCAAAGATTGCTTCCTATCAGGTTAATCCACTTTGGTAACCTAATGACTAATCAGAACCTTTCAAGTAGACTATACCTAACATGCAGTAGAGAACAGAAAGAATTTCAATTAAGGTTTACAGGATACTATCCATACTTAATCATCTTTCAACCTAACAACGTTTGTAGTTGGTTTCAAAGAGTGTGTTATTATCTGATACGTTCATTGTAACTTATTTGTACAGCTTTGTCAACGACTACATTTTATTTTTCTTAGTTGTTCCGCTACTGACAATAAAGTACATCACCACATGTCACCAACATCTTCTAGTGACGTGACCAACCCATCGAAGTCTTCGGTTGGACCTAGAAGATCTGCAAGTTCAAAAGCAATGTGGCCATGCTCTTCTGCAAGTGTGTCGAGATATTCTTCGCGATTCGCAAAGCCGTTAGTTTCATAAACGTCCATATTAACGCTCCAAAGTTACGATACGTCCGAAGTATCTATCAAAGGTAAGTACGAGATTATCGTAATCACCACTTTTCATTTCATTTATGATCAGCTCATGATCAAACCCTAGTTGTTTTGCCAAGTCTCTCGCATATCCCATTAGAGCATATGCATTGCCATCAGGCCCTGTAAGGTCCAAAACGATTTCACGTTTTTCAATTTTGTTCCGAATCATTGTCTAGTTCCTTTACCTTTTTTGATTGCTACATCTTTTTACACTATGACGCCTAGCACGTCAACGCTAAGCGTCAGGAAATAAGTGAGCATGACCACGAATCGAACGTGTTTAATTGTCACTGACTATATAGTCCACTTCCAGGTAGCTACATCTGGCGTCATGCTATTCGTATACAGCCAAAGAGACTGTCTACCAACGGGGTAGGCTCGACCACAAGTGTGGCGACTTAGCTGCAGTATGCAGTACCACGAGTTCTTCTGTTTTCAGTTACGTTGTTTGTTGATTAGAGACAATGTAGGTGAAAGCAGAAGGCAACAACCACCACACAATCTGAAGAGCAGTGCACCAATTATTGCCTCACGCAAAGTTTTTGAACAGTGTATATTCAAAAACTTTGCTTTCAATCTATCATCGAGAAAATTCTCTAAGATCATAGGATACAGTTAGATTTAAAGAGCGTTGGTATTTCTAAAAAATACCAAGTCGTAGTGTTGTTTCAAACTTCTTTTTTTGGATGTCCGTAGTGTTCATAGTATACTCAACGATCCTTTTCATCAACCGTTAAAACAAAAAAACCCTGATAACAATATCAGGGCTGATTTAGAATAAAAATGTTTATAAAAAACTCTATTATTCTAAATCAGCCTTCGCTATATTACTCACGGATGGAATGCGACCTGAATTGATACTATTCGGTCTCCCATACTGCAGTGATGTCGATGTTCGTAGAATGTTCATTTTCTTCTCTCTAATGGAATTATAAGCTTATTTATAACAAAAATTCCAAGTTCGACAAATAAACTTGGAATTTTTCAATTTAATTTTTTTGGATGGTGTGTATAAACTTTTCAACCAACGTGACAGAGTCTTTGTAAGCCTCCACCTCCCACCACCGTTTCATGTAAGGAATATCAGATCGGTTGTCGAGAAACCACCCCAGATTCTCTTTCATGTACTGCTTCACGTGAACCATCTCATGAGCAATTGTGACAAAAATGTCAATCGGTTGTCTCTCTTCCTCATTAACAAGAATGATAAACTCGTCTGGAGACGTATCAATGCACATCCCTACAGCATCAGACATGCGATATGTTGCGATCGTCAGCTCTCGTGGTACAATGTCCAATTCTGAACACAAAAAGGTGACAAACCTCTCAACAACGTTTGTATCAAAATCGGACGTGAGTTCGATTTTCATGTGTTTATACTTCCTCTTCGAAGAAGGTGTAGTATGATAACACTCTATCAGCACGGAAAGCAACTTCAGAAGTTCCGCCGTGTCTAACATCTGTGAATTTGAAAATTACATGGTTTGCGGTGTGAACAACGTCTACAACGCCTCGAATTTCATCTGTGATTGTGTTGGCCATAATCACAGAATCAGGTTCACCAACCTTCAGTAATTTAATAGAAGCTACTACAACCATTGTTTTTCGACTCCACGTCTATGTTGTTTTATATGCTTGTTATTACCTCGACTGCGGATGTTTGTCAACGAGGTTGTTATACATGCTCTAGCAGTTTTGGCAGAACCAAACAGTTCTCTTTCTGCTATAGGTTCTCTGGCCTGAATTAAAAATCCATGTCCATACTGCTCGGCGACTCTTTTGATTTCCGAGTATCGCTCCAATCCACGTTGCCCATGAAAGGCCTTGTTTGGACTTTCCTGTCTCGACATAAACCTTTTCGTTTCGCATTGTAGACTGGTTACAACGAAGGCCACATACAGAGCAAGTTTTTTTTGTGTAGGTCATGCGTTGACGTATCCTCTACGGTTCCTACACAACATAAAACGGTTACAATCAAAAGTCAACTCTAATAAATATTGTTTTATTGGAGAATGTGATGGAAATCTACGCGATTGGGACTGAGACGAAGCAAAAAATAGGGTTCAGCAAAAATCCTAAGGCAAGGCTGAAGCAATTGCAAACAGGGAACTCTGAAACACTACACTTGCATCACACTATACAGGTGTCTGAGGACAATGTCCGCATATTAGAGAAATTCTTGCACAAGGACATTGGCTACAAGCGGTTGAAAGGTGAATGGTTTGACATGACAAAGTTAGATGCTATCAGTTATCTGACATTTGCAGATATAACATGGGCTCACGATCCGATGCTCAAGTATAAAATTTAACTATACTTGTCGATGACCGCTTGAAGCTCGTTGACCATGCGATCTAAAGGGACTTCACGCTTGACCGCTGTGCTAAGAGAGCCATAATGTTGCTCGAGACAGCTCATCAACAATTCTTTGATTGCTTGCTCGTCTGGGCCCTGCTGAAGTGTCGACTTCTGATATAAGTCATCAAGGTGTCGTTCCTTCTGCGTTGCCCACTCTTTGATTCTTTCATAAGACCATTCGCCACGACGAACAGATTTAAGCACTTCTCGATTACATTCAATGTCCAAATCGTGCTCGACAAGAATCTGTTCGCATTGCAGTCCGAGACGTATTGTATGTGTTGCAAATTTTGTACAAAAACCAAACTTGGCAATGTTTGCTGCTCTTTTCTCATTAGCAGAGTTTGCCTTTGTGCCAATTTTGTGCAGTTGGCTGAACATATATCCTCTAAACTTCTGATAGCTTCCTTTATGCAAGAACGATTTTCTATTGTCACGAACAAGCTGTGCGACAGTGGTACAGAACAGCACACACCGTTGAGGCGTGAACAGCGAATCGAGAATGTTCGGATTGTTGTCCATTGCAAGTGACATATAGGACACAATAGAGTAGATCGCAAAATCGTATTCCTGTCGTGTTTCTTTGTCTGTTACATGATGTTGTTGCCACACATTGAACTTGTCTCTTTGTGTTCCAAACCCTGGGATAATGCCTGCGAGGTGAGGAAACACATCCTCTTTGGGAGGAATACAAAAACCGACAATATCCATGTCTGAATCGTCTGAGTTGATTCCATATGATTGTGAGCCTGCAATGGTTTCATAGTGGATGTTTGGTGTCAACCATTTTGGAGGACTGATCAATCCTTTTTGCTTCATAAGCTGTGCACGGGACGACATATACGTTCTCCTTTATGTGGTTGACAACAGTGGTGTGCAATTATCAACACTAAACAACTCTACCATTTTGTTCTCGATGTCGAACGCCTCTAATTCCCATGGAAGATTCTCGTAAATTTCTGTGTGTGGAACGCCCATCCACGTGTTAGGACGTCCGTGTACAAGCCTTCCATCATGGTGCTGTTTGACGTGAACCATTTCGTGGAACAGTGTCCTCGCCACGTCATTTGTGTTCAGTCGCTGTGATAGAGTAATGACCACTTCGTCCTGTTCGTAATCGCAAAAACCGTAGACGTGCTTTTTAAGTTTTTTAAATTCTAACACAACATCAACATCAACATGCAGGTAATCGCACGCAAACGAGATTGCTTTGTCGAGGAAAGCAATCTCGATCCGTTTAGGCTTGTTGTAAACCTCGTAAATCAATCGAACGCCTTCATGATCTCGTCATCTGTTTTGCCAAGTGCCGCTTTGATCATCAAGAACTTGAATCCCTCTCCGATCAACGTCGCTTGATTTTCAACATCGACGTTGAAATTTACCACTGCAGAACCGTCTTCCATTTCAGTGATGTCAACAACCTCTGCGCGTCCTACCACTTTATCAGACGAAGACGAAACTGTTTTGAGTTTTTTAAAATCCAACGTTTCAACAAAATATTCATACTCCTTCGACACTGTGTAGTACTCAATCACTTTCAGAAATCCATCCACACAGCTAGATGTCTCATCAAGGTTGTGGTGACATTCCCACGGATCGTCAAGAATCCCTCTAACAACAGATTTTAGATCTGCTAGTATGATGCCATCTGCTTGATCGCACGTTAGTTCTACAGTTACCATTTTATAATTCCTCTAATTTGTTTGTAATTGATTTAGGTCGTTGAGAAACTGCTTCTTGATGGTTGTCTTGGACCAAAACTTCAATTGAACTTCTGCGTCTTGACATTCTTTATCGAGCTGTTTGACCATCTCATCAGTAAGACTCATCATATTAACTCTTAGTAGCTTGTCAACATCTTCGTCTTTGGCAGACGTGTTGTCAACAATTTGTTTTGCCACACGGTCTTTTTTCATATTCTTGAACGTGATCTTGTTGTCGATTACCGCCTGAATAAATTGCATTTTAGCATTGAGCCATCTCGTGTCTTCAACACACTCCTCGATCCTTTTTGCAATTCTTTTTTCGATTACAGTGTTGCGATAGTCACAAAAGTCCTTAATCAACTGTCGCTCGTCTTTATACTCGCGCAACTTTCCATCATGATCGATCACAACAAGATTCTCTGTGAACATCTTCTCAAGTTTAAACTGTGTGAGAATCTTTTCATCGCTCCATCCTGATGAGGTGCTTTGCTTGAGCTTGACCTCAAATTTGAATCCGTCCTTGTCGCATAGATCGTCGTATGAAACGATGAGGTCCCTATCTTCAAGAACATCAAGAATCTTCACGTAATTTTCTCTGTCGTAACCGTAGGGAACTTCAGTAATCGTGACGATGGTCTTGCCCTTACGTTCAAAAATACCACGACTGACATAACGATCATTCTCAACGTCATATGACACTGTTCCTCGAAAATCAGGAAACTTCAGATTGACCTTATTAACAATGTCACCTGTATTGATATATTCTTCACATGCGCGTGCGAGCTCAATAGGATCGCGTGGTAGAATGTTTGTCGCGAACCCCGTACCAATTCCCTTGATGCCATTTACAAGAACAAGAGGAATCGACGGAACGTAGAATGCAGGAGGCTCGTGCTCAGGGTCACTGTGAACAGGAGCAATGTCGATATCCTTGATATACTTCTCGAAGTTGTCGTGTAATTTCGTATATGTGTATCGTGGAGCAGCAGCATCATTAACCAGTCGTGTTCCAAAGGAACCACGTCCTTGAATCAAACAAATGTTGTTTGCCCAATCAGCTGCCATTAACTGACCCGCTGCAGCAGCAGACGTCTCGCCGTGGTTGTAGCCATATCCCGAGACCACACCTGATACGGCAGACACCTTCTTAAATTCCTTCTTAGAATTTTTGATGGACGAATAAAGATAAAACCGATTGACAGGCTTCATGCCATCGATCATGTTTGGGATTGCGCGCGACTCGATGGTGTACATTGCGTAATCTTTCCACTCGTTGCTGGCAAGTGCGGAAAGAGGATACGGTTTAACGGTGGATTTTGACACTTGAGGAGTATCCTTTCGCTGTGTTTGTTCATCTTGTTCAAAGAAGTCTGTCAGTTGGTTATTCATGTCAACATGAACTTTTTACGGAGGCTCGAGTCATTGCCAAACATCACCTCAAACAGTCCTTCATCATCAACAGTAACCTGATCCATTGTTGGGTCGTTCAGAATCACAGAATATTCACTCTCTTCGAGAGATCCAAGACCTTTTATGAATCGGTGTGCATATCCATTAGTAACATCCTTTTTGAATTCCTCAGCTTCCTTATACGTGTAGAACCATGACGTCTCCTTGCCCTTTGTGGAGATCATAATAGGTGTTCGCGTGATTCTGATCCGACCATCAGCCAACAGTTTTGGCCAAAACTTGTAGAAGAATGTTACCAGAAGAGCAGCAATGTGTCCACCGTCTTTATCAGCATCAGCGAGGATCGCAATGTTCTTATAGTGAGCAAATTGAGCGCTACTCGGATCGTTAATGTTTAGTCCGAGGACAGCAACAAGTTCACTAAGTTCTTTGTTTTTCAAAACGTCTGAGGCCTTCATGTCCCAGATGTTCATTACCTTACCACGCAAAGGATACATTCCGTGCATTTTCGGATCGCGAACTTTGATGCAGAAACCTGATGCAGATTGGCCTTCAGTCAAGAAGAGTGTCGCGTCAGGCGAAGAAGCAGAGATGTGCTTTGCAACTTTAACCTTCTTGAGTTTCTTCTGTGCTTGAAGTGCCTCACGTCGATCCTGCTGCTCTTTCTTTGCAATCTGAGCAGCAATGATTGGCTCGATAATGTCGTGTGCTGCAAACAGTCTCTTAGCTATATGTTGAAAAGGCTTCGCTCCTGATTTCTCAAAATGCTCCCGAACATCTACAAGTGGATTGGTCAACCTCTCTTTGGTCTGACTGTCAAACTTTGGGTTTGTGAAACCACGCGCAAACATTACAAAGGTAATTCCGTTCTTCAGCGTAGATTTAGCAACTTCAATTTTGTATTTCTTTTTAATCATTCCGCCGAGTTCGTCCATTACATTGTTGACAATATAATCAACATAGACGCCGCCCTGGCGTGTATTCACTCCGTTGACAAAGCTGTTTGAACGAAATCCGTCATCAGACGCTACAAAGAAGAACGACAAGTCGTCTGTCTTTTCAACGACGATGGACGCATCTTGCGGAGTAAACAACGCCGCATACTTTTTGAGGTCAGTTACCTTAATCTTGCTTCCATTGAACGAGAACTGAATTTCAGGAAATGCTAATTGTAGAGACGTCAACCTATCTTCAACCAAAGCAACAGTATCAAGCTCTAATACTCCACTAACTTCCAAAAGACTGAAATCAGGAGTAAAGGATACAGATGTGCCATGCCCTTCTTTCTTCTTGGTTTTTGCCTCAATTGTTTCAGCACCATTGAGGCAATTTACCTCAATGCATTTACCATTCTGCCACGTGTGTCCAACAAAACTTGTTGACATATAATTTACAAGTGCTGCTCCGAGTCCGTGCGAGCCAATAGACGTTCTTTCACTTGAAAAGCTCGTACCAGAATTGTTTCTTGTCCACGCTGCAACAGGTCTTGAAATCATTTCGTTGGTGGACACGTCTAGGATATCATCCTGTGGGATCCCTCTACCATTATCAACGATGGTGACAGTATCACCGTCAACGGAGACCCCTATTTTATTGGCATGCTTGAAGTCTGTTCTGATTGCTTCGTCGATGCTATTATCAACAATCTCGTCGATCATTTTTGACAATGCTGGCACATAGGACACTCTATCCCACTTGCCCACAACAAACCTATCAATCTCCTCAATAGATGTCGATCCAAGCCACATCCCTGTTTTTAGCCTTACATGTTGACGTGGTGTCAGTATTTCAAATTTTTCAGTCATGATTACTCTTCAGCCTTCTTTTCAATCGCTCGCAATCTTGCACGCTCTTTACGTGCATCATCCCTCTTCTGTTGAAACTTATCAACATAGCCTACACTCCCTAATTCAACGATGCTTACATTACCTGCTTTAACTGCTGCATCGATCATGTCACGTTCTTCCTGAGTAAATCTCTGGTCGCGTCTATTAAGCTGAAACACAGTTCAAGCCTCCTGTTTGGGGTAATTGGGGGGTTCTGACAGTTACAATGTATAAAACATTAAAAGGAACAGTCAATGAAAGACACTGTGATTAAGTGACCTTGATTGACCATTCCTTGTTCAGTTTCATTTTATCGTTACGTCTCGAAGCCTTTTTCGACTTCTGATGGCTTCCTGCACCTGCTCCTGCTCTTTGAATCAGCTGCACAACAAATTCGTTTCTTTGTTTGGGCAGGCCCTTTTTCTTCTTTTGCTTCATTGGATTTGCTTTCTTTGTTAAAACTTCGCACACGTAAGACTATTTATATATGCGGAATTACACAATGTCAACTATCGTAATTACTACTGTTTGTTGAGCCAATTAAGCGTTCTTGTAGCCCAACCCCTCGTTTTGAAAGATTGAGACCAAGCGCTTGTGTTGTCAGGATATAAAATCGTCCAACCTTTTAGTGTTTGTTCAACGTGACACGAAGACCACAAATCACCCATAGACGTATACCACAGGCAATGTTCGTGTCAGGGTGTTTTCTATAATTGCGGAGATTACGTCCCAATTTCCATTTGCTAATCCTGCACCAATCATCGGCAGCGCAATCTGTTTAATGTTGACGGCCGAGTCAATGTATCTGAAAGCTTCAGCAATGGCCCAATATGACACATACACTACATTTTTATTGTTGCCGTAGTTTTGCTGCGTGATGGCGTTGTAAATCACTTTGTCGTCACGTTGGATAGAAGGGATGACCGTGCCCAGTTCAAGACCGACACGGTTATACTCATCTACGTATCTTTGATATGCTGGGGGATATTTTGATCTGACCATCTTAGCAACGCCAGAGCCCATCACTCCGTGACTATTACAGCCGTGGATAATGTGGGCGATGTCTGTGGTTAACACATCGCCGCGACGATACTCAATTTTCATAATAAATCTTCCATTTGTAGGTTATACACAGATCCGTAGTATACAATGACTACCTTTTTAGTCAACGGTAGTCATTGTCAATTACCACTTTTCTTTGTCGGACCAATATGCTGCACTCATTTTGCCGCGAGCGATGTCTTCACCGTGTCGCGCTTTGAACGATTTGCGCTTGGCTATCATTCTATCAGATTCGCCTTTTTTGGGCTCACCAGCAGTTTCAGCACCTTGCTCACCAAACCGAATCAGTTTAATTTTACCACCCTCTTTGGCGACAACCACGTGCGATTTTGTTGCATGTGAGGGTGTTCTTTTTGGTTCATTGTATTTTGAAACACCTGCTGCTTTGAGCTGTGCTTCTGACTCAACGATATATTCCTTAAACGTATTCATCAACTGCTTCCTATTTAGAGGTTACAGTTATTTATGTCATTTCATCGCCGTCCACTTTTCGACAATGTCCCATTGCAGACAACATCTCAGGATAGTCTAACATTACTGTAAAGTGCCTATTAAGCTCACCAACAAGTAGTTCTTCTGACAATTGATCTGACCTTATCTCACAGTAGTGTTCTGTCTTATACGGACCCCACGCATCCTTTATGTATATGCAATTGTCAAAATCGACCTCAAGTGCAAAAGAACTAGCACAAATCATAATTATAACTTCAAACATGGTGGATTCCTTTCATTTTTCAATAAGCATCAGTCGTGATGATATTCTTCCACGTCAATACTGTCCCTAGAAACAATCACTTTGACATGATTACCAAACACCATTTTCATCATATCGTCGTCCATTGATTCAACTGTCCTCTTGATCTGTTTGAAGTCTTTTTTGAGATTCTTGCTTTTCGAAACAAACTGCGTAGCAAACAGTAGCTCACTATTAAGTTCGACGATGCTCTGACGACACGGTGTCCATTTTTTCATTTTTTGTTGAACAGTTTCTCTGTCCCAAATATTTGCTTGGAACAGATCCCTCTTATACTTTGCGAAATAATCATCTGCGTACTTCTGTGCTACGCCAATAGGATCTTTTTGCCATGCGATAGTTGTGGCAATGTCATTTTCAATTTCAACAATTCTCTCTTGGTCATACAGTAGCGACCCTTCACACTCGCACGCTTCTTCGTCGCCCTTGAGCAATATACAGACCTCGTTGACACCAAACGAACATTCCTCTCCGTCGTTGAAATGTGGGGTATATTGAGTCCAAAACAGGTTTTCAACAAGCTCCCCATGACACGTAAAAAACTCTTTGAACCCTTCTGCCATCAGGTCACGCGACTTCGCTTGCGCCTTCGTCTTTAGTGCTTCTATCTGGTTGTTAAGCTCACCACATTCAAATTTCAGCAGTTTGAGTGTTTTTGTGTCCATTTTCAGCAACTCCCTTCAATTAAAATCCCATCTTTGACGGGTCTCCATTTTGTTTCAGAAACAGTGTAGGATTCGACCTCATTGATGGACCACATCTCGTCTTGGCCATCTTGTATCTCTGTGGCGCCTTCACCCCAATAACACTTGAAGAATTTCCCTGTCGAAAACTGCTGCACTACAACACTCTTATAGATCGACCACCGACTCTGATCTTCAATGGTTACACTATTGACGTGCAAATAGTCTTCGCCGTCACCATCTACAATCTCGTTAAACTCTTGTCTTTCCATTAATCAGCCTCCATTCCTATACTCATTATGTGCTTTCGCAAACCTTTGCCGACCATCCAATCTTGTGGTGGCAAGTCCCCAAGCCACTGATCGATGGTAGGGATCCTACCTTGACAATCTTCTTTGACATGATCCTCGGCAACGTCCCGTACAGATACTTGCTTGCCATCTGTATTAGTAACGTACACGCCAAACAACTGCTCACAAAGGAAGATTCCAAACGTATTGTGGAGAATTGCTCGATGGTAAAAATTTGCTGTGGACGCTTTTGTACTGTCGAGCCAGTTGTGAACTTCGAGATAATCTTCAACTGTTCCGCCGTATCGCTTAACTGAGTTCCGCGCGTGAATTAGAGGTTTCATTTGTAGTTGTCCTTGTTAATTTTTGACCACATAGAGAAGTAGTAGTTCGTTTCGGACATGTCATCTTTATAACTCCAAAACTTTTCTTTCTCTCCAATCGACATCCCATCAAACCACAACCAAAAAGATTGCTTGAACTGTTGATACTCGTCGTCGTTAGGGTGCATCTGCCCCAACCTTCTTTTCCACAACTTTGTGCAGTCCAGGGTTGACAACCAATGCTTTTGGCATCAGATCACGACGAATGAAGTTTCTCATATATTTCACATCTTGATTGGACACGTCTTCGATCCATGACACATCTTTACGTCTTGCCCAGTTGGCAAATTCTGCTTTTCTGTTCTGGCGGAACGGACGGATGACGTTTAGGTTTGCATATGGGATAATCTTACCATTCCCGTGAATGGATGACCACAGCCACGTTTCAACACAATCGTCAAGATGGTGGCAGGTAATAACAGGGCTGTCAAATGAGTGGAACCACGCATACCGTTCATTCCTCCAGTACTCTTCCCACGATTCTGATTTCGATTTTGTGTTTTGGACGTTGCCAAATTCGACACGCGTATCATCAGAAAACTCTCTTTGTGTGAATTTTTCTGTGATGAAGTTTCTTGCATCTGTTGATGTCTCTGTGCCATGATCAAAAAACAACAAATTCACTTTGTGGTTTTGCATCAGGAAGTCGACAACAGCCATGGAGTCGATTCCACCTGAGCAGGCAACGTTTACTTCACGGTCAATTTTCCCTTGAATTTTAATCAAGCTCCCGTCCACGCAGATCCGTTTAAAGAAATGCGGATGTACTTTTTACCTTCTGTGTTCCCAATTTTGGGACAGAGTTTCGCCACCACCCTATCAGTTTTAGAATACAAACTGATAGGTGTGAAATAATTGTTGTTGATTGTATGAATCAGAGCTCGTGTTTCTTTTTGCATTTGAAGCCTTTCATCGCTTAAAACATAGATACTTGTTTAACTCATGGGGATCAACACTTTCAATCTTCGTAGAGGAATTGTTCCTCACGCTCAAGAGACTCGTCTGTGTCTCGATAAACCATTTGGCACTTGACAGAGCCGTTTGACAGTTCCTCGTCAAGACGATCCAGAGCACGCGCATACGTGCGACACTTGGCAGATTGCGGTTTGTTAGAGTATGGCCGAGTAAAAAAGACACTATACATGTTATATTCGCTTTCATTGTGTGGGGAACGTGGGTTGGTGTTGATGTTACTTGCATGCTTCAACAAGAGCAACTGCTTCCTCTTCAATGATGTTATAGATACTCATTATTCCATCAACAGTCTTTTCTTTACAGAATATCATGCAAGCAGCCTCAAACATTTTTCTTGCCTTATCTGTACTACATGTGTGTTATGTGTTACAGACGTATGAGGCGTGATTGACATACGCAGCGATGTGTTCGAGTGCTTCCTTCATGTGTTCAAACCGGTGACTCCCACCTTCCCATGTATTGGTTGGGAACCCTTCAAGAGTGACCACCGTTTCGCGCGAAGCGATGACTGCATCACCCATATCAAGTAACACTAGAGGAAGTACACCAAACGTTTTTTTACAACTCTTCAACGGAGCTGTGTAATAGGTATCTACGTCACGGTCCGTTAAAACCTGCTCTTCGCCCGTCTGGTAGTTCACTTGCGGCATTCCTACATACTTACGAAGCATTGTAAACGGGTCAGTACACGGATTAATTATGATAGACGGAACACCAAAGTAGTGACCCATCTGCGCAGCCCAGAAACCACCGAGTGACGTTCCAACAAACACAACGTCTGAGGAATCAGGAACTTGGCTGACGATGTACTTAAATATGTTCGAGAACGTATCAAAGGTGTCGTACGTAATACCCGAGACTTCACCAATTGTAGATAGATCTACAACCTTCTGCGAATCTGATCCGTATGCCGAATTAAAGCCGTGTAAGTAAATGTAATACATTGTGCGGTCTCCTTGTGTGTATCTATAAGCTGAATACAGACAGACGTCAACGCTATTTTGACATTATACCAAGATTTGGAGTTCCCATAGCAGCTTTCAGATGCATCTCACCGCCAAGTGATCTGATGTAGAAGAAAGGACGTAATTGAGGAAATTTGTCGTACGTTAATTTGTCTTTCGTGTTCAATTGTTCTACACCAAACTCTGCCACTGTCATTACGTCCACGCTACTAATTTTTGATATTTGCTTTGGTGTAAGCATGAAGTTCTGCAACACGTCCCACGGGACTGTTTTTATCATCATTGCAAGAGAAGGTCCTGACTTTTCACCATATGAAACACCAAGAGACGCCTTAAAAATATCTCCAACAACTTTCTTACCAAGATCGGACCCGTCAGTGGCAATTGCCACTGACTTTCTGCCGCCTTTATCTTTATAGAAGGCTGCAGCCACAAGGTTATCCCCTTTTGTGTACAATTTCCAAAAGGGGATCTTTTCGATCATATCTTTTTTAGAGCCAAAACCGCTACCTTGAATTCCACCAATCGGTGCGTAAGACTTCTGTACGATGTCCCACACCCGATCAATCCACTTCTCACGTTGAATTCTTGTTTCTACAGGTCCTATAAAATTCTTATAGTTTTCATTCACGTGCTGTTTAAATGACATCATTGGAGTAAGCCTCTTGTAAAGTATGTGCTTTATTTATAATTTACAATCAGATCGGATAGAGGCTCTGGCTGATTTAATCGCTTGGATTCTCGCCTTGAACATTCCGTCTTTGATCTTGTTGACGTTTGTTTGACCGTTTGGGAAAACATTAGTAAACTTCACGCTGTCATATGCTTCAAACAACGTGGTCAGATCGTTGAGGTGGTCAATAGAATTGTTTTCAGAGCCAAGACGTCCTCTCTCGTCGCAAATACCAACGCAAAGTAAAACCTCTACGCTGCGTGGGTCGTTCTTAACACTCATAGCATCAAACATCTTAACAAACGTCTTGTCGTTCAACGTACTGAGTTTATGCATGCTCATATGGTAGCGTGTTGCCTTCTTCGCGTGGTCACGAATTTTTGCAGGAACTGAAATTCGGTTTGCAAACGCTTCTACAAGAGCCACCCCATTGACATCATGGCCAAAGTGACTTGGAAGATTCTCAAAACGTGTGAGTCCCTTTCCAATGTCATGAACGAGACACGCAAAGCGTACATCAAGAGGAAAATCAAACCTTGCAGATTGCTCGAGCACAAGCATTGTATGTGCTAGCGCTGTTTTCTCTGGGTGCCAACGGTTACTTTCCAGTGCGGTCAGCAGTTTGTAGATTTCAGGAAATATAACATGAAGCGCATCACACTCAAGTAGTGTGTCAAAGAAAAGCTGTGGATTTGGCTCCATCAGTGCACGGCTCATTTCTTTCCACACACGATCTGCTTGCAGCTCATTGAGAATGCCCGATTTGGCCATACGATAAATTAGAACCTTTGTCTCAGGTGCAACTGTCCACTCCGAGCCAAATCGTGCGCGAAGTCGTGCGATCCGGAGAACACGAACAGGATCTTCAACAAAGGCAGTGCCGGTATGACGAAGAACTTTGTTAGCAACATCGTCTTGACCGTTGAACGGATCGATTAGTCCTTCATCAATGTCATATGCCATGCTGTTAACAGTAATGTCTCTCCTCCCTAGATCCTCCTCCAGGGTCACACCCACACCAAATTCAGACGTGAATCCGACGTATCCTACGCCTGTCTTCTTTTCACGTCGTGCCAGCGCATACTCATCACTCGTAACAGGATGTAGAAACACGGGGAAATCGGCACCAACGTGCTCGAACCCACTAGCAATCATTTGTTCATGTGTAGCACCTACTACAACATAATCTAGATCTTTAGGCTCAATACCCATTTGCATGTCGCGAACTGCACCACCTACAAGATATTTTTTCATTTCCACGCCCTCTTTTGTAATATGTCTTCTTTTGCTGTTATTTCTAGCACGTGTCGTTTCAAAACTCACAACTGAGATTGTGGTAGATGCAGTCATCTACAAACTCAGGGTCATGTTTAGTGTACAGTTCTTCGAGATACATTTGGTGTGAGCGGAAATCTTCCTCGGCACGAAGGCGTTTATCGAGGTCTGTAATCGATGGCGAAGAACAAGCTGATAGAAGCAGGACGGAAGTGATGATTGCACATTTCATTTTGGTTTTCTTTCACGTTTGTTATAAGTTTTATATACATGTTATAGAACACGTGGTCAACGGTTGTTTTTTCTTGAAATTGTGGTATGTTAGGTGTTACACTTCCACAGTTTAGAGCTCTGTGACATGCCATCCAACACTTTGTGTTCAATAGCACGAGTGCTTGTAGTATTTGGTCCTGACACACAAACCAAATTGACCGTCCTACCTACATACGGTTCACACCATCGATATCCGACAGGCTCCGTAATGCTTGTAATCAAGTACACATTTCCTCGAGCATCTTCGACTCTGTCTCCGCTGATTATATGAAAGTCGTGTCGCTTCTGTTTCATCAGGTCGTCCTTCATCTTTAAACATAAATAACACTGTAGTCGTCTGAAATTGCTTAGTCAACAGGGAACAGGATATCATGTCAACAATAGTACCGAACTATTTTTCACCAATTGAATTTAGAGTAGCAATAAAGAGGCTACCTAATGTTGAGTTCTTCGCGCAACAGTCCTCGATCCCAAGCATCAGCACATCACCAATTGTGCAGCCTACACGATTCAACCCCGTATTTCAGACTCCTAGCAACGTAACATACTCAAATCTAGATCTTGTTTTTATAATCGATGAAGACATGAACAACTACGTGGAGATTTTTGATTGGATTGTCGGTTCAGCATTTCCAAGCAACCACAGTCAATATGAGAAAATACAGAATACTGTACAAAGACTGTTTTCGGACATTACAATTACAGTAATGAACAGCAAGAAGAACTCAAACATTCTTGTGAAATATATAAATTGCTTTCCAACGTCGCTGAGCGATGTCTCGTTAAATGTAACTGATTCAGACGTCACATACCCTCAAGCGACGGCGACGTTTCAATACGACTCGTTCACAATTGAAAAGATACCAAAATAATATGATAGGATTGAATTTATGGACATTGAAAAATATGAAGAGATGTGGGCCCAAGACGCAACAATAAACGAAACTAACTTGTCGCAAGAGTCGGGGAAGATCCCTGGACTACACGCAAAATACTATAAAATATACTACCGTGCTGTAATGAAAGCTAATAAACTTAAAGCGGACCTAAAGGTCCTTGAGAAGGACAAGATAGAATATTACAACGGTACGATGGCCATGGAAGATTTGAAGGAGCGTGGGTGGAAGCCAAACCCTTTGAAAATACTTCGGAGCGACATGGATAAATATATTCACTCTGACAAGGAGGTAATTAAATTGTCCCTACAGATCGATTACTATACAGGAATGGCTAAGTTTCTTGAAGATGTAATCAAGCAGATAAATAACAGAAACTTCATCATAAAGAACATGATCGACTTTCAGAAATTCCAAAACGGAGGCTATTAATATACCGTGACTGATACAATTCGAGTTGAGAAAATGAACGAAGTTCACATGAAGGTAATCGCTGATGTGAGCATAATGCAAGAGTTGATGGAATTCTTTGCCTTCCAACCTGCAAACTATCAATTCTCACCGAAGTACAAGGCGAAGGTTTGGGATGGGTACATTCGCCTGATCACCCCATTCAAGCCTTATCTCCACATAGGTCTAATCGATCAGCTTCGACAATTTTGTGAAATCAGATCGTATGATCTGATTGTAGACAAAGAAATATGCGACGAACCAAATGTTCCTGATGACTACGGATACCAACTAGCAAAAGAAACAGGGACGAAGCTCGAGCTTCGTGAGTATCAAAACGACTACATTGTTAATGCCATTCGTAAAAAGAGAACCCTATCTCTTTCGCCAACTTCTAGTGGCAAATCGTTCATGCAGTATTTAATATCTCACCACTACATTTCTGCCTTTCAACACCGTGTTCTAATAATTGTCCCAACAATTTCCCTTGTACATCAGATGGCAGGAGACTTCATCGATTATGGCTGTGATCCAAGTTTGATATACAAGATCCAAGGGGGTGTTGATAAAAACACCTCGGCACAAATTGTAATATCAACATGGCAGTCGTTAGGACCGTTACAAAAGGAGTGGTTTGACCAATTCCGCGTTGTGATGGGTGATGAGGCACATTTGTTTACAGGCAAGTCGCTTACCCAGATCATGGAAAAATGCACTGAAGCTCCCTACAGATTTGGCTTTACTGGTACCATCTCCTCTGATTCTAAAACACACGTTTTAATCTTGACAGGACTATTTGGAAATGTTAAGAGATATGTATCGACAAAGGACCTAATTGATAGTGGTACAGTTGCAACATTTAATGTCAAAGCAATTGTTCTCAAACATCCTGCACAGACACGGTCAACGTTCTCAAAGGCAATTAAGAAGCTGAAAAAAGAAGAGCGTTACCATGCAGAGCGCGAGTTCATCATAAATAGCAGTAAGAGAAACACATTCATACGCAATCTCGTATGGTCACTCAAAGGTCAGAACAATCTTATTTTGTTTGAACTTGTAGAGAAGCATGGTAAGGTTCTTGCTCCAATGCTTGAAAGCCCAGATACAAATCTTCACTTCATCTACGGAGATACCAAAGGAGAAGAACGAGAACGAATTCGACATTTAATCGAAAATGATAACAAAACAATGGTAGTTCTTTTTTTCGGTGAACATAAACTTGAAATAGAAGAAGATGAACAAGTAATTCTTACTGACGGATCTGTCTGTTTAGGAAAAAATATAACCGAAAATTCTGACATTTCCGAAAATTGGATAAAAAATAAAGCTAATGGCGGTTGAAATGTCATCTTTGATAAATAATACCTATAAGGAGTATTATATTGGAAAAGATCATATTTGATAAATTTGTTGAACTTTTGGGTGATCCATCAGACGAGTCTACACTAGAAAAATATATAGATTTTGTTCTTGAAAATAAAACAGACAAGATTTCATCAGAATTATATTGTGAAGATCACCATATAATTCCACGATGTATATACGCAAATGATTTAGTATATGCTTTAACATATACCGATCACGTGGAAGCACATTTTCTATTGTCAAAAGCGTATCCAATAAGGAGATTTACGAGACCATTAAACTTTATGCTTCCTAAAACTACCAGAGAATCAAAAGAATATAGAAAAATAATATCAACGGCGACAAAAAATGCGTGGATAGAATTTAAAAAGTCTCCAAAATATGAAGACTGGAGAGAAAAAAGAAGAAACATTGCCAGAGCACAAATGCTCAATGGGCATTCTAAAAATATGTCTGCCATTGGCAATTCTCCAGAAAATCGTGTTAAAAAATCAGAGCAATTAAAAAGGTGGTGGATACCTGAAAGACGAGAGCAAAAATCAAAAGACATGATAGAGTATAATATAATAAATGGTACACAAAGATATTCAGATGCGCTGAATAAGAGATATTCTGAAATGTCCGAAAGCGATTTTAACAATTTCAAAAATACTATGAAAAAAATAAATGGATCAAAAGAGAAAAAAGAACAAGCTTCTAAAAAATTAAAAAGTCTTTGGAAAAATGATGAAGTCTTTATAGAAAAAATGAAAAATAGGAAATACAGAGGTTCTGATGGATCTGCCATTTCAGAACTTTGGAAAGATCCAAATTACAAAGAAAGAACACTAAAAAGCAGAAAAATAAGTCATATAAGAAATAAAATACCAAGTGACATGATACATCTATTAGAAGATTTAGCTGATGATGAAATAATAAAAACATACGGAAAATACTCCAGAAAATTAAATACTAAAACTCCAAATACAGAACTTGCAAAACGTATAGAAATAAAAATTATTAAAGCGTATAAACTAAAAAATAAAGTTAGCAAGGATCCTCTTACAGATAGAGGGTGGTATAGAACTTCGATTGAAAATTTACACAACATCATAAAGATATATTGTGAAAGATACGGTATGTTAAATGGATATGAACATAAAATAGAGGAAATTATAAATGAAACCGACTAAAATAGAACGGAGGTCATACGCTGTTAAGAATCACAATATACTTGCTTCGTATGGAACATTTCTCCACAGGTGTGTCGATCAAGCGGCTTGATAATCTAATTCTCGCCTCAGGATCAAAATCAGAAGTTCGTATTCTTCAATCCATTGGTAGAGTGCTAAGAAAGGGTAACAATGCTGACGAAGCTACACTGTATGACATTGCTGATGATATCACCCATGGCGCATACACTAACTATACATTAGACCACTTTAAGAAGCGAATTGAGATATATTCTTCTGAACAATTTCCATTCAAAGTGTTCAACATCGACCTAAACTAAACCACCTCAGCACCTACTATAGCCTCTTATATCCAGAGCCATAACTCTATTATCCCTATTTTCACAAGCAGGTCAACAACAAAATGATACTTTTTACACAATTTTGTCAATTATTTGAACGTAAGGTGGACCCTGTAAGGCTCGCGCAGCGTGCATCACGTAGATACGGCACACGTTCAAGCTTTGGCACATGGGAGAAGGTCCCAAAGGGAGGTCACATCCCCCTTACGTCCTTCGATGAAAAACTTTCAAGTCAGGCAGCAGAGGCACTATATGACTTGCAGATGGAGTTGGGAATGGAAGACGTAGATAAGAAGGTGAGAGATGAAGGCCAGCGTCAGTACGACAAGATGAACAAACAGACCACATTGAACATCAGTCAGTTGGTTGCCACACAGCCATACGTCATGACAAACGACGTTGAAAAGCTACGCGACAAGATCACAAACACAAACCCTAACCACATCCATGTTGTTAAGTATGCTGGGAGGTTCTTCATAAGTGATGGGCACCATGCTGTCGTCGCTGCTCAACTCAGAGGTGAAAAACAGATAAAAGTCAGTCTGGTAGAAATTAGTTAAGAATGTTCCAAAAACATTGTTGCCATTCTATTTGCTTGGCGCTAGCTTATAAAGGTAAGCAAACAGCAACAAATAAACGGAACATAAAAATGACTAAGAACTTTGAAAAAACATACACCTCAATGTCAAGTGCAAAGCGCGGTGCAGTTCGCGCAGGCTTGGTACAGCCCATTTTCACCAAACGCGATGGCGGTAAAATTCTTGTCACACTTCCTGCAAAAGCAAAGACAAAAAAAGATTCACCTGTATCGTCCTCGATTGTATCTCCTGTTGCTGAATTTCGTCAAATCTTTCAAGCAAACTACGGTTTGCTTCGTCGCAAAGACGTGATCGACCTTGCAGTCAAGCAAGGCGTGTCACGCGGCACAGCAGCAACATACTACCAGAAGCTTTCGAGTGTAGCACGCACAATGTAATAAAAATAGCATCCTTGTGATTTGGGGTGCTAATTTTTGTATGTCAGGGATAGATAAAGACATGATTTTTGCTTTGGATTTTGATGGGACTTATACGGCAGATCCTGACCTTTGGACGTTGTGGGCCAAATCAGCTATGGAGAGGGGACATACAGTTCTGTGCATCACGTTCAGACGACACGACGAGATGCAGAAAGTGTATGATACACTTGGCGTGACTATTGGAGTACACAATTGTAGGCCGACAGGCGGCAGTTATAAGAAGACGTTTGCGGAAGACAACAACATCAAGGTTGATGTGTGGATTGATGATAATCCTGAAATGATCGTGACATCTGAACAAGTTGAATATTGGCACACGTCTGTAAAATTTACGTGAAAGAGTCGAAGCTGGAGTGTTTTGATAAATAAGCAAGACACACCAGCTTTCACAAGGATACCGTGCACAATGACCAAAAACTTCAAATCTTTTCTTGGGGAAAATTCTCTTTACTCTAACGATGCAGAAAGAGCTGCGTTACTCGCAGATAAAGATCGAGTTGCTGCTGCTTTCATGTTTAACTTTCTCGGAATGCTGGGGATGATTAACGCAACGAGCCCTACCCAACGTGGAACAATTATCAAGTTCTTGCGCAAAGACAAACAGGTACGTCTTGGATCAATCGGCGATGATAACCATGACATTTCATTGTCCGTGAAGTTGGCTCATGAGGCAGGATTCTTCAAGCAGGACATCACAGCAAACGAAATAACAAAATTCCTTTTCAAGTTGAAATCAGGCCAAATCGATTCTATTGACTCGAACGTTGTTGCAGGATGGCTTAGAGGGATGGTTCCAAGTTTCCGATTGAATATTAAAGATGCAAAGATGCGTCAAGTATTTGATGATTTCGTAGGTGGTGGCGGAACGGCTGTTGATGTTTCCAGATTTGCTGTTCAATTGAAGAAGAGAGTCAATACAGTTGATGGTGGTGGTGACTATCAAAAATATGCCAAGAGATTCTTTGGATTGACAGAAATAACACCGCAGCCTGCTGGAGTGTCTCCTATGGCCACAGCTGCGGTACCTGCAGCTCCTACAGTGCCAACACCAATTGTTGATCCGTCAGCTCAGGTCACTACAACACCTGCTGTTGCACCACCAATGAACTATTATCAACGTCAAAAACTGAAGAAGCTTGCGGCACTGACAGGTGCGCCTGTTGACCCTGCTGTTCCTGCGCCTACAGCACCGAAGCTGGGTTATTATCAACGTCAAAAACAGATTAAACAAGCTGCTGCACAACAAGCACAACAAGCACAACAAGCGATTGATGCTCAGGCTGCTATTGATCAGAAGGCACGTGATGCTCAGGCTGCTATTGATCAGAAGGAAAGAGAGGCAGCGCAGACATTAGTTGCAAGTAACATCGACATAGATCAATTGATTGATGAGGGCATAAAGCTCCTTGTAGATATACACGTGGACGGTATGTATCAAAGTGATGCACTTGCAGCAGCGGCCCTTAAATTTGTTAAAACAAAATACAATCTTGCAGATACCTTGATTTATGCTGATAATTTACCTGATGCACCTCGCCAAGCATTTGAAGCAATATATAAAACTGTGACTAACGTTGAAAATTATATTGAAGCTTTTAGAGATCGTGACACCTCCCAAGATTTTACACCAGTGCTTAAACAAGCTAATGCTGTACGGAAGACTAAATATACGCCAATTGGTTTTCTTGAAATGTTCGTCGATCAGATATACAGTAGTGGTAAAATGGCGTCCTATCGCAAATCATCTGTTGCAGCGTTTATAAACGCTGCACTTGAAATAGAGGCAAAAGATCCACTAATAAAGCGTATAATCAATATAGGTGAATTTTATAGTTCTCTTCTATCAGATGTATACAAAAACACTGTTCAGGAAAAACAAAAACAAAGATTGATATCGTTCATTGTTTCTGATCCGGAAATCTCAAGCAAAATGCTTATTCAAAACACATTTAATGGCTTAACGCGATCGTATCCTAGTGGTGATATCCAATATGGAAGATATTATGACCAGATGCTGGTGGAATTTGTTGCTGCACAGCCGATAGATTTCTTATCAACTGTGTACAACGATACAGTGACTGTTGGAGCGTCGCAGGCAAATTTTATAGAATTGCTTATAGTATCAGGAGACAGTAGATCAAAAGTTACCGATGTAACTACGAGACTTAAACAGTCAACGATGGACCGTATTGAGAAGATGGCTCAACACTTCATTCAAGCTGATTTGTTTTCTACCTATGAGGCTTCTATCGTTCCAAAATTGTTTGAAGAATTCAGAAAGGGAGAGGTGTATGATACACAGGCTCCTCAAAACGGCGGCATGCTCTTTGAGCTGCTGCACGACCGCTATGCAGCGGACCTTGTAGATGTAGGTTTTGAAAAGTCGTTGATAGGCAAATTAATAGGTTCAAATAGTATATATAATGTAGATAAAACTGTCAAAGTTGTTAGAGTGCTTAACATTGATCTTGATCAAATGATGGCTAAATTCCCCAACGATGAGGCACTAGTGGGAGTGAAGGTTCGACGTGACGGCGTTGGGGATCTTGATACACAAGTGTTAGTAGACTTCCTTGAATCAAGAAACAGTTTCTACAGCAATCTAAGTGTCGCAAAATATGCGCCTGGTGATAAAGACAAGATCAGTGACGCTTTGGCCAAAGCGTCACTGATCGTTGCAAAGAAAGACACCGGTTTTGATTTTGATACGTCAAAGGGTGGCGATACTATCATGAACCTTCTTTCAAGTGCAACATCAGAGACAGTATTAGAGTGGATGAGATTCGCAAAATCCTCACAGAAGAAATACATTATGAGTGTAGGACTGTATAAAAGCATCCGCAAAGACGAGAAAGGTAAATATGTTGAAGTGTTAACAGGAATCATTCTTGACACTATTGGCACAGATGTCGAAGATTATGTCAATGACATCATCGATGGGCTCGCACCTCATGTTGTACAGAAGATTAGAATGTCACTTGTCGGCTCGCAAGTTTTGATAGATGAAATTTCTAGCGGAGAGATTAAACCGTTCGATAAAATCGATAACAATAGATTAAAGCAGCTGTTTTTATACAACGACATTGATTTGTCTGCAATTGTATCAGGCGCAGTATCAAAGAAAAAGAAGGGCGAGACGTATACACAGTTCTTTGCACGCGCAAAAGCTACAATTGCTCGGAAAGGGACAATTCTTCCCGAACCGGAGATTGCAAAAAACGATACTATAAACGTTAATGCGCTGAACAAAACCATTATTCAAAGAGATCATGCAGGAAAGCATGGCGATGTGTTTCCTAAGATTCTAAACGTATATGACGGAACAACAGACAACCCTCTGTTTGACGACTTCCGCAAAAACAAGTTTGGTGATGGAACAGTAGAACCTGCTTACCATGGTACAGGTGGTGTTGCAGCATCAATGATATTGAGATATGGGTTCAGAGTCATCAAGCCTTCTGATTCAGGCGTTGTTGGTAGAATGCTTGGTGACGGTATATATTTCAGCAACAAGGTCGACAAAGCGCTACAATATGTTTCTAACGGCGGTTACTCAAGACGTGCAGGCCAAAAGGGCTATTTGTTCTCGATGGACGTCAACCTTGGGGAAAAAAGAACAGACTATCAGGTTGCAGGTGTCCCTGGAGCAGGTGGTGGTATCAGATCGCCTGAATGGTGCGTGTTCAATCCGCCTGCGCAGTTGCGCATTCAGCAAGTGTACGAAGTTGAGTTAGCCACAAAACAAAACGTTGACAAACACTTGGCTGAGGGTGTATACTGTAATAATAACAAGGTATCTACCTTCAAAAATTACATTACGGAACAGTTAATGGACAACTTTGCGCCAACAACCACATTTATATTCAGGGACGGAATGATCCCTATTGTAGATGTGGAAACGAATGAAATTGAATATGTCGATTTTCAAGAGGCTCTACAACAAGGTAAACTGCCCGAAGAGCTTTATGACATAACAAGTCAAGGACCTGCAGTCGTGTTTCCAAGCGCAACAATGAGTGAAGTGTACGACGAGCGATATGCTCATCTTTTAGTAGGTGATGGACTGGTTCTTTATGCGGAACGGTTCGTAGCGTATCTCAAAGAGAAGATGTTGACAACAACCTAAAATATACAATTAACAAATACAGCGGTGCGGATGTAACGTCCGCACCGCTGTAAAACCATCAGAGGGTACAAAATGCAAAAGAGAAAAAAGAGAAACTACGTGAACAATCCTGACTTTCTCGAAGCGCTAATCCTGCACAAGAAGAACTGTCAAGATGCGAGAGATGCAAGTAAACAGCTTCCCGTTGTTCCTAATTATCTTGGAGAGTGTATTTACCACATTTCTAATCGACTATCATCAAAGCCTAACTTCTCAGGATATTCCTTCAGAGAGGACATGGTTATGGATGGAATAGAAAACTCGCTGCTGTACATCGAGAATTTCGATGCAGCTAAATCGAGCAATCCGTTTGCATATTTCACTCAGATCATTTGGTTCGCTTTCTTGCGCCGGATTGCAAAAGAGAAGAAGTTCCTCTACACAAAACTCAAGTCCTCACAGGCGCTACTTGCAATGGGCGAAACGCACGTCGGTGGCAGTGAGATAGGATTGAACCTTAGTCTTGATGCAGACTATATCGACACCTTCATTGGCGACTTTGAAGACAAACTTGCAAGAGACAAGGCAAAAGCTAAAAAGCGCGAGGAGTAATGTATGAAGGTAGCGCTACTTAACGATACGCACTTTGGCGTAAGAAACGATTCGAAGATCTTCCTTGATCACCAATCTAAATTCTTCACAGATACGTTTTTCCCAACATTGGCTAAACACGGAGTGGACACGGTCCTACATCTTGGTGACGTGTTTGACCGTAGAAAATATATCAGCTTTGGAACACTGAAGCGTAGCAAAGAATTCTTTTTCGATGTGCTACGCGATCAGAATATTACCATGCACACAATACTCGGTAACCACGATACCACATATACAACAACAAACGATGTGAATTCATCGTCTTTACTGTTAAAAGAGTACAAAAATATTCATGTTTATGAGAAGGATCCTGTCGAACTTCAGTTTGATCAGACGCGGATAATGATGTGTCCGTGGCTCGTAAAGGAAAACTATGCTGATTCGATGAGCACTGTTCAACAATCAACAGCTCACATTTTGATGGGACATTTCGAGCTAAAAGGCTTTGAGATGATGAAGGGGTTTGTCAGTGATCACGGTGACGATCACAAAAAGTTTAGCCACTTTGAATCTGTGTTTTCAGGACATTTTCATCACCCTTCCCAATACGGTAATGTACGTTATCTCGGCGCTCAATACGAAATGAGCTGGTCTGATTACAACTCACAGCGCGGATTCTACTTACTTGATTGTGAAACAAGAGAGTTGACATTTGTTGCTAATCAGTCGACAATACACCACAAGCTAGAGTACGATGATTCGGACTTGACAATTGATGAGATTACATCTCTTGATCTGTCAATGTTAGATGGTTGTTATGTCAAGGTAATGGTAAAGAACCGCACCAATCCTTACTTGTATGATATGTTCATGAACCGTCTCAATGACAGCAATGCTGCAGATGTTAAAGCTGTAGAGGATGTCTTAAATCTTTCTGATGTTGGCGTTGATGTTGTGATGGATGGAGCAAAAGATACCAAAGACGTGATGCACACATACATAGATCTGGTTGACACAAAAATTAACAAAATAAAGATCAAGACCGTGGTCGACGATCTCTATCAGGAGGCTTTGAATCTGTAATGCATATTCACTTTAAGAACATTAGATATAAAAACATCCTTTCTGTCGGAAATCAATTTGTCGAAATTAACTTCACGGACGTGAAGACCACGTTGCTATCAGGCAGTAATGGTGCAGGCAAGTCAACGATGATTGAGGCAATTGTTTTTGTGTTGTATGGTCGTAGTTTCAGAAAAATAAACAAGCCACAGCTTGTCAATTCTGTCAACCAAAAGGACATGCTCGTCGAAGTTGAATTCTCAATAGGGTCGAGTGACTACACAATTCGCAGAGGAATCAAACCAAACATATTTGAGGTCCTCAAGGACGGTGTAATACTCAACAAGGATGCAGCCTCAAAAGACTATCAGGATTATTTGGAACAGTCTATTCTTAAAATGACCTACAAGTCATTTACACAAATTGTAATCTTGGGAAGTGCAACGTACGTCCCGTTCATGGACCTTCCTACAGGCCAACGAAGGGAAATAATCGAAGATCTCCTCGACATTCAAGTGTTCAGTACGATGAACACGTTGCTAAAGGATCGGATATCCTCAAACAAGACGCTTATATCGGACAACAACCATTCTGTTGATTTGCTGAAGATGAAAATCACGTCCGCTAAAGAACACAATGTAGAGATCCGAAAACTCAAACTAACAGAGGTTGATAAACTCAAACTAAGAATATCGGAGCATCTTACTACAGTAGAGCGTGACAAAGTTGAGATAGAAGGATACGAGACGAATATTACAGAACTAGCAACGACGATCCGTGATAAATCCAAGCAGAAGACATCACACGAAAAAGTCAAAGAATTGATTTACGATCTCGACACAAAACAAAAAACGTTTGAAAAAGAGATTGACTTTTACTCTGTACATGACAACTGTCCTACCTGCAAGCAGGGAATTGAACACGAATTCAAACAGGCTGTTGTTGAGGAGAAAACAAGCAGAGGCGTCGAGCTTGGAAATGGCATTGTCCAACTTCAAAACAAAAAAACTGCACTGGAACAACGACTGGAAGAAATATCTGTCGTAGAAGACGACATTCAGAAATTGCACACCAAGGCGAGTGAATGTCGTTTGTCAGTCAAGATGACCATCAATCAACTAAACAACATCAAGGAAGAACTACAATCTGCTGAAAAGGACGTCCGGGAGATCGATCAAAGTAGAATTGTTGAATATGCGGCGAGTTTGACAGACTTAGAAGGCGTTCAGACAGATTTGTACGAACAAAGAGAGACTCTTGGTGTTGTGGCAACAATGTTAAAGGATGGAGGAATCAAGACGAGTATTGTCAGGACCTACATTCCAATAATGAACACGCTAATTAATCAATATCTTTCAGGGTTCGAGTTGTTTGTAGACTTTAATCTTGACGAGAATTTCAACGAAGTGATAAAAAGCAGATTCCGTGATACGTTTTCGTTCGGCTCATTTTCAGAGGGCGAAAAGATGCGAATCAACCTGAGCCTGCTGTTCTCATGGAGAGCGTTATCAAAACTAAGAAACAGTGTCTCGACCAACCTGTTAATTCTGGACGAGATACTCGACAGCGGTAGCGATGCACAAGGAGTAGATTCGCTCCTTGAGATCCTCAAAAAGCTAAATGCAAACGACAACATCTTTGTCATTACCCACCGTGGTGATGCTTTCACTGAGCGATTTGATCGCCACCTCAAGTTCGAGAAGGTGAAGAATTTCACCCAAGTGGCTGAATCAGCAGATGATGACAATTGATGTTTCGTACGTTTTGATGCATAATGAAGAATCCACGCAGATCATATAAGGACAATCAATGAACAACACGATGTACACAAAGATCGAACGTTATGGAAATGATATCCTATGGACAGGATATGACAACGGCAAACGGTTCTACAAGAAGGTCAAGTATCAGCCTACATTCTACGTAGAGGATCGTCAGAATGAGGACCAAAAGCCATCGCACGTGTCGTTAATAGGTGACAGGCCATTGAAGTCGATCCAGTGTGATGACATGAAGCGTGCAACAGAATTTGTGGAGAGGTACAAAGACGTTCAGAACATGGTCATGTGTGGGAATACCAATTACGTCGCGTCTTTCACATATGACATGTATCCTGGTACCATTGATTTTGATCCTTCGCTGATTAACATCTTTACCTTTGACATCGAGGTAGATATCAGCAAGAAGAAGCCTGACATGGAGACTGCAGACAACGAGATTACGTCTGTCGCAATTAAATCGTCTAAATCGTCTAATTACTACATGTTTGGTACAAAAGACTACGATCCAGAAAAGACTATAACAGGAATTGATCCCTCATTGATCAAGTACCACAAGTGTCAATCAGAGTATGACATGCTGAACAGGTTTGTCGATTTGTGGTGTAGTGACTATCCAGATGTTGTCACGGGGTGGAACGTCGAGCTGTTTGACATCACGTATATTGTAAAGAGAATTGAAAACATACTTGGAATGGCTGCTGTCAAACGACTTTCGCCGTGGGGACATGTTCGCGAACGGTCGTTCGAGATGTTCAATAAGATGCAAAAAACATACGTAATTAGCGGTATCAGCATTGTCGATTACATGAATGCATTTAAGAAGTTCGGATACAAGTACGGCACGATGCAGTCATACAAGCTTGATAACGTCGCTACGATTGTACTTGGCACAAAGAAGCTTTCTTATGAGGCGCACGGAAACAAAGTTGATACTCACCGATTCATTTCTGATGGAGCCAAGGACGTAAAAATATCGCGCGACCTTCCCGATGATGTACTGACACATGGAGAAATGTGTGTAAAACGAAGGGACGTTTTGCTGGAAGAAATCCAGCGTAGAGGACTTTCTGTCTAGCTTGTGTCCATTACTATTTCTGTTAAGCATCAGAATTAATGTTTCGTTGTACTATGAATCCTCTTTTTGAAAAATAACCAATCTCGGAGACTCTATGGAAGATATGAAGGACCTAACGGACAAGCAGTTGCTTGAAATGCATCGCAAGTATTCCGACCTTGCCGATCGTGAATATTATCAGCTTGGATTGGATTACAACTTGTATGACACGAGGCTTGTTGAGATGTTTGAAGAGCAAGTAGCTCTTCTTGCACTGTCGTTTACTGTTGCATACAAGAGTGGTGTCAATTTTAACGAGGCGTTTGGAACTGTGGGACTGTGGGATACCACTATATTCAGAGCCCTAATGGATCAAGGACGCGTACCATTCATCAAATCTGCATCAGAGGAAAGTGCAAGGGGCATCGTTGGTGGATATGTAAAGGACCCACAAAAGGGAATGAAAGATTGGGTTGTGTCCTTTGACCTTAACAGCCTTTATCCGCACTTAATGATGCAATACAACATGTCACCAGAAACATATCAACACAACGTAAAAGAGGACGTGTCACAACAGATTGTACTAGACGGCAACTACAAAAACACGACCAAGTATGCAGTAGCAGCAAATGGAGCTTGCTTCTCTAAAGAACGTGAGGGGATCATTCCTCAGATCATTCAAGGATACTACGACGAACGTGCAGAGATCAAAGTAAAGATGCTCATGGCAGAGTCTGAGCTTGAGATAGCAACAACGAAGGATGAAATTGTACGGTTGAAAAAGCTGATAACCCAGCTACACAACAGCCAAATGTCCATCAAGATTCTAATGAACGGACTTTATGGAAGTACAGCCAACGCATTTTTTATCTACTACATTAGTGACATGGCTGAGGGCATTACAACGTCAGGACAGCTTTCCACCAAGTGGGCCGCACAGGCAATTAACATGTACGTAAACAAAGTGCTCAAAACGACAGATGTTGATTATTGTGTGTATTGCGACACAGACAGTGTGTATGTCAATCTTGGTCCACTCGTCGAAAAGGTGTTTGGAACCGTCAATGTTACGCGCGAGCAAGGCGAGTCTTTTATTGACAAAGTGTGCAAAGAAAAGATTGAGCCGTTGCTTGACGATGCGTATGATGATTTAGCTGAAAGAATGGGTGCATATCGTAATGCAATGAAAATGAAACGTGAAAAGATTGCAGACAAGGCCATCTTTGTTGCAAAGAAGCGATACATATTAAATGTTCTTAATAGTGAGGGTGTTCACTATGATGAGCCAAAGGTGTCTGTCACGGGAATTGATGCGGCAAGAAGCTCTACACCAGAAATATGTAGAAAGAAGTTTTTTGAAGCGTTTAAGATCATTGTTACGCAAGGCGAGTCTGAGACACAGGAATTTATAAGAGACTTCAAGGAGGAGTTTTTTGGTTTGTCTGTTCAACACATAGCTAAGGTCTCTGGGACCAACGACGTGGATGGCTATGCTGATCCAAGGACGATATACAAAAAGGCCTGTCCAATTCACATCCGTGGTTGTCTTCTATCAAACAAGTGGACTGTAGACAATGACCTCGTCAATCGTTATCCTCTTATACAGTCAGGAGACAAAATCAAGTTCGTGTACTTGAAGCTGCCGAATCCTCTTCGCGAAAATATAATATCGTTCATTGAGAGTCCTCCTGCTGAAATGGAAATAGACAATTACGTTGACAGAGAGAAGCAGTTCTCAAAAGTGTTCCTAGATCCAATTCAAAACATTCTCGACTCATTGGGGTGGTCTGCCACAAAGGTTGACACGTTGGAAGACTTTTTCGCTTGACGCTGCCTCATATGAAGTGTACGTTATTTGTATAAGTAACATTGAGGAACACGCAATGAGTAAAATTAGCATTGAGATGAACTCTGACCAACTTGAAATTATCAAAAAAGCGATGGAGCATTACATCAACACTGTACAGCTTGAAGGCGACGTAGAAGAAGAAGCGGAAATGATCGTTGGAATGTCAGAAGACATCCTAGACAATCCAGAGACAGACACTACTTACCTTTGGAATTGCTAATATGACTAGAATTAACGTGATTCCTCCATCGAAACTCACAGATCAACATGCAATGGCTGAATATAGGGAATTGCCTATGGTCAACGCATCTCTGAGACGCACATTAGACTCAAAAAGTGGACTAGTCAAAGGACGGATCCCTAAGAATTATACGCTAAATAAGGGACACGTAACCTTTCACTACGACAAGGGCCTGTATCTCTTAAACAGGTACCATAGCCTAATCGCTGAGTTGCGTATGCGTGGTTATAACATGAAACCAGAAGAAAGGGTGATAGATTGGACAGTGTTTCAACGAGCTGAGGGTCTGTGGCAAGATTGGGTCCCCAACAGTGTAGATCTCGCTGTGAATGTAGCAAGAGTCGTCGAGCGAATCCGATCTAAACCTAGTTGGTACAGATATTACGGCACGTCTATAAGCGACAATTTTGTTGACGTCAACTATGGAAATGCCGTACAATAGATTAAGCAAGAGGACTACGGATCGACCCTCTCTAAACACTCCGACCGATAATCAAAGGAGTATTTACAATGGCAATACAAATTAAGGCAACGAAGGTGTTCAAGTACCTTCCGTGTGGCCATGCACAACATTTTGACAAGAATCCTGACGGCACGCCAGGTGATTGTGCAAGCGTTCACGGATACGATCGTGAAGTTGAGTTTACATTTGCAGGAGAGATTGATCCACATGGATGGATTGTTCCGTTTGGTGAACTCGGTCCTGTGAAACACTTCCTCGAATATTACTTCGATCACGTCACAGTACTTCCTGCTGACGATCCGAGACTTGGACAAATCACGTCCGAACTGACAGCGCCTGGTGGCATACTTGGCACGTTGCGTGTATTGCCAAGTGGTGTATCTATGGAAATGAGCTCGCTGTTTATCTGGGAGCACGTCAACCATTACGTGTATAAGGTAACGGACGGACGCTGTTATGTAGAACGTGTACGTGTATATGAGCACAACCGCAACGATGCAATGTGCGAAGTAGATAAACAAACAGCCTTTGCTGATGCAAATAGTAAGATTGATGGCGGTCACGAAACTCTTCCTATCAAATCACGATGGGATTGGGAAGCGCCAATCGATGCGATTGAGCGTCTTGGATCCTGGTCACATCTAACAAAAATCGAGCAAGGAGATCATGAATGCTCTTGTGGCACACCGTAAAGTGAACGACACACAGTTTCAACTGATCAATGAAATTTCAACACTCAAGAAATAAGGACATGTAATGTTTGGAAAAAACGAAATAGTAGGACAAAAATATTTTAAGGACGCAGAAGAAGACAAGTTGTTCGTCACTTCGATGTTCATGACCTTACAAGGGGAAGGGCCATTCCGGGGCGAACCAGCTTTCTTTATTAGATTAGCAAAATGTAATCTGGCTTGTAGTTTTTGTGACACATTCTTTGATGATGGCGATTGGATGACGTTCGACGAGGTCGATGCGAACATCGAAACAGCAATAGACAAATTCTATTCAGACAAGGGGATGAATCGTCCTGATTGGACTTTGCATGATCCGTTGACGGGAATTAAAAAGCAAGTGGTTCTTGTAATGACGGGTGGTGAACCCCTCTTACAGAAGAATATTGGACCGCTGTTGGAACGGATGAATAAGGTATTTAAGAATACTCAAATCGAATCCAATGGGATCGTTCATCAATCGAGTATTCCGAAAACAACGGTTTTGGTTATGAGTCCAAAGTGCATCGAGAAGGGTGGAATGATGGGCAAGTACATCAAACCACACAAAGACAACATGATCGATGCGGATTGTTTGAAGTTCGTGATGGAAGCGGATCCGGACAGCCCATACAGCTCAATTCCAGAGTGGGCACAAGAATGGCACGAAAAGACAAACAAGCCAATCTACATCAGTCCAATGAACGTATACAACGACGAGCCAATAAAGAGTAAGGAGTTGCGGAACAGTGGAGCAAATAGAATTGAGATCGGAGAAAGATCTACAGTCGATGAGGTAATTAGCTTCTGGGAACCTGGATTGTTGGATATGGATGCAAATCAACGTAATCATGAATATGCAGCACAATACTGCATCGAACACGGTTACGTTCTCAATCTTCAGATTCACCTCTATGCCAGTTTAGCGTAACATCAAGGTGGTGAGCCTCTTGTGCCCACACCCAACGTAGCTGCAAGAGTTCACGTGTATCGATTTGAAAACCAAATCGTAACCTAACATACAAACGACAGATCTGATTGAATGAAGCAGATCTGTCGTTCATTCCGCCTACAATAGGAGCACGTAAATGAGCACAGTCGCTAAAATGCATATCAGCTACAATGATATTGATCTCATGTGTAAACACCTCAGGACGCACGTCGAAACACATAGTCCTGACATTATTGTAGGAATTACAAGAGGGGGGCTTCTTCCTGCTCTTTACCTATCACACCATCTTGAGTTGCCGCTCCAAACTATTGTGTGGCAAACACGCGATGTTCAGAAGTGTGAGCACAACTCTGAACTCAAAGAAGGTATAAAATCAGGTAAAAGAGTTGTATTTGTTGACGACATCAATGATACTGGTCATACTTTTAACTCAATAAACAATGTGTATGGCGGCACAGACAACGTCGTATACGCATCACTTGTTACAAAAGTAGATAGCATATTCAACAGTGATGTGACAGCCATGTTGATCCCAGCCGATGCGCCCTGGGTCACATTTCCCTGGGAACAACAATAGAAAGCAACAAGACTTTCCAACAGGTTGCACCGTAAGGTTTTCTGTTGGCCGAGTGTGTCAGTCCTCGCTCCTTTCCACTGACATAAAACACAATCTGAAAGGCACTACAAACATGACGAAAGAAAACAAAACAATCTCCGAGACAATACGTGCGCGGATACAAGACAGTAATAGCCGTTTCTGGGCAAATGACAACATATCGCCATTCATTGAAGAGGGCGAAACGGATATGCTGATCGATGAATTGGCAATTAAGTTTGAAGGTGTACTCGACTCTCTAATTATCGATCGCAATACAGATCCAAACTCAATGGGAACAGCAAAGCGTCTTGCAAAGATGTACATCAACGAAACGATGCGAGGTCGCTACACGCCACCTCCACCTGTAACTTCATTCCCAAACACTGATCCTGATACACGGTATAGCGGAATGATTGTTGTACGTGCAGAGATCCACTCAATGTGTAGTCACCACCACAAGGACGTTCAAGGTGTCGCATATATCGGAGTTTTGCCATCATCAAGTGTGATCGGGCTCTCGAAGTACATTCGAATTGCTCAACATGCAGCACGTCGTGGAACACTCCAAGAGCAGTTGACGATGGACATTGCTAACGAGATCAGCAAGGCGACAGAAACGCGTGATGTTGCTGTCTACATCCAAGCTACACACGGATGTTGTTCCACACGAGGAGTGATGGCAAACAGCTCTTTGACTCAAACAACAGAACTTAGGGGACAATTCTTCAACCAAAGTGTCAAGCAAGAGTTCTTTGACAATGTGAAAATGCAGCAGCAGTTTGCAGGTAATCGCGCATAGTGTCTAAAAGAGGAACACTTACGTCTGTTCTTAATAGAAGCTCTTTTCAGGATCTAATCGATTCGGGAGAGAGCTTCTCTTCCATTGCAAATACGTACGGCGTATCGTCTTCGTCGGTGCAGGAACTTGCAGATCGTTGGGGCGTAGTATTGAGGGAGACGTTCTATGATATTGTCGCGCGTAGGTTCTGTGAGTTTCAGGATGATTATATTAGCGGAAATATCAATTGCAGAGTCATTGCAGACAGGTTAGAGGTTCCAGTAGATTCTGTTCGAAGATTTGTGAGAATTAGCAAGATTGTTGTGATTAAATCAATCCCCTTCGATCCTATCCTATTCGATTCGTGCGAGACAATTGTTGGAATATCAGCAATTACAGGACATGCACCCTCTACTGTAACCAAGTGGGCCAAAAAGTACAAAAAGTTTGACAAGTTTAAGTTCGATGTAGAGAGTGTGAAAACACAGATATTAAAACAATGGCATAGCGGTTCTAATGTCACACAATGTTCAAAAGAAATTGGCTGTAGTGTTCAGACAGCATCAGATATTATTAAACAGTCTGGAGAAGACACAAAAAGAAACACACATGTAGAGATTCATATAGACATACAGAGTGCTGATACTCTACGTAAACTAAGAGAGCAATATACGATACCACAGATTGCGAAAAAATATAAGGTCAAGAATCACATAATCAACACACAAATACACAAACTGGGTGTGTTTACAAAAGGAACACCAAGAGAAAACATTGAAGGTCTTTACGACAAAGTTCTGTTGGAGGAACTTTATAAAACGATGTCACTCGAGCAAATGGGCGAATTTCTAGGATGCAGCCACCCTATTGTAGCAGAGATGCTTGATAGTTTCGACATTCTGAGAAAGGGAATTGGACAGCCTTCATCCTACGAGCACATGGTTGGTAGATGGCTAGCTGATTATTCTCCTATATTCAATGATAGAACATTGTTGAGTGACCGTAAGGAGATTGACATCTTTCTCCCTGATTATAACATAGGGTTTGAAATAAATGGTTGTTATTGGCACTCCGAGAAATTCAAACCTACAAATTATCATTTAGACAAAAAGAAAGATGCTGCACATAATGGTATAAGATTGATCCACCTGTTTGAAGATGATCTAAGAGATGGTCCAGATCTAATCCGACGAAAAATCATGTCTCTTTTGGAGCCATCAGATATATCTATAGGGGCAAGAAAGACAAAAGTAGTATATGATGTTGATTGTAAGGAGTTTCTCGAGCATCATCACATTCAAGGGAATGTCAATCACTCTTTCAACATAGGCCTCGAGCATGAGGGTCTGTTGGTTTCTGTTGCGACATTTAAGCGGTATGGTGACAGTCACGATCTTACAAGATTTGCGTCAAAACTCCCTGTTGTAGGTGGACTGTCAAAAATAATGTCAAAGGTTACCAACGTCTACACGTATGCTGATTTGTTGTGGACTGATTTTGAAAACAACATATATCAAAAGTCGGGGATGAGTCTGACCCATCAGACAAAACCAGATTACACTTACTACTGTAGAGCTACAAAGAGGAGAATCCCTCGGAGGCAAATGACAAGAGCCAAACTCCAAGCAAAGTATCCTGACACTTTTTGTCCCGAATTGACAGAGCACCAGAACGCACTAAATCACGGGTTTTTAAAAGTGTATGATTGTGGAAAGTTGAAGTATACAAAATAATCGAAGGAACGTAATTGTGGAAGAATTTGTTGATCTACAAGTAGATGGTGCGGTAAAGACTGCAGTCTATACAATCGTCAAATGGAGATGGGAATGCAACAGAACAGGTAACAACACGATAAGATTCAAGAACCCTAAGTGGTCAAATGGATATACAGGCACTGTCGTTCCATTCAATTCAAGAGGACACCTCATGCTTAATGACAAATTAATCGAGTCTGTCAAGACACATCGGATGTTCTTTGTTGACAATTCAAACCAACAGATGGCATGGTGTGACACAAAAATCTTAAAAGACCATCTCAAAAGAGGAGGCGATAGGACAATTTATTGCGACGGTCCTCCTACATTCATGAGTACCAGTGTTGACTCCCGTCGCTCTAAATCGTATCATAAGGCGTCAATAAAAGGATAGATCAAATGAAAACTCTGAATGATTATAGCGACGTAGCAAAAAAAGTATGGGCAGCACAATCAGCAGACGAAAAACAACAGATTCTCTTGAAAGCTGTGAAAGAATTCGTCGCTAAAGGCGAGAATAGCCAAAACGTCAAACGCTTTCAGTCGACGATTCGCAAAGCCTCTACGCCCAATGAACTTGACCGAATTGCAGCCCAGCTTGCATTATTTCCAGATAACCGCGTTGTGTAGTTTTCGTTTTCACATAAATAGACGACAATGCTAATCAAGTCAATAACAGGAGAATTGCACATGTCAATCAAACAACTAATCGAAGAATCAATTAAAGCTAAGCTTTCCGAGGACATGCCTGCATCACGCGATGCAGAATATGACAAAGCCAAAAAGCGCGTACAAAAGATGAAAAAAGGCGATCCTGTATCCTTTACAAACACCAAGGGTGTGAAGACAACTGGACGATATAAAGGTCTTGAGAATCGCGGCGGCAGATCTTATGCAAAAGTTGAAGTTGATAACAAAGGAGGAATGACGATGGTTCCTGTTACGCAAATCGACTAATGACGAACCGACGAACAACAATCAAAATGGTGTAGGTTCTGTCCTACATCATTTTCTATATAATGGAGACGTATAATGCTAAATAAAATTACAAACCGTATTTGGGTCAAGTTTCAGCGAGAGGGGATTCACAAATATCCCGCTGCCCTGACTGATCCGGAACTCGCTACAGGTGACGAGTATGATGTCAGCTTTTTGGGTTATCCACATCGTCACATCTTTCACATCAAAGTGGCCATTGACGTCTTTCACGACGACCGTGACATTGAATTTATTCAATTCAAGCGTTGGCTTGAATCGTTGTATGGTGACGGTACCCTGCAGCTAGACTACAAAAGCTGTGAGATGATTTCAGATGATCTTGCAGAGAAGATATCAGCGCGATATCCCGATCGTGGCATTCACATCGAAATATCTGAAGATGGTGAGAACGGCTCCACTTCAATCTACCAATAACCAGAACTAATAAGTGGAGGGCACCAATGCCCTCCACTTCTTTGCATTTATAGTATGGAGAACTACATGACAGACTTTTGTCACATTGCGCCCACCCCCCACCTTGACGACTTTGCTAAAGGAAGAAAGACACATCTTGTGTTGGCACATCTTGTTGAAACAGATCAACGTTATGCACAGTGGTATAGCGACGAAAATTTTGAAAACCCTGATAACATCACAATTCTTGATAACGGCGGGTTTGAGATGTTCAAGCAAGGGTTACCTATGTATCCTTCATCAAAGCTTGTCGAGATGGGCACAACAGTAGGTGCCGATTACATTGTAATGTCTGATTATCCTGCTGAGCCAGGTCAAAAAACAATCGACAAAGCTGTTGAAACTAGCCGAGAAATCAGGGATGGTGGGTTTGGGACATTCTTTGTCCCACAGTCGAATATTGGTGACATCGAAGATCTAATCGATGGTTTTGCATGGGCAGCTGATTCCAAACACGTAGATTACATTGGCGTGTCCATTCTTGCTATACCGAATGCATATGGCGTAGAGCAAGACAACAAACTTCAACGGTTTCTTTCCAGATGGCACTTTCTGAACGCCCTCGTTGATCGTGGGATTGTACAAAAGATCCAGGACAACAACAAGCGTGTTCACATGCTTGGAATGGTCGACGGTCCCAATGAAATATCTCTGGTCAAAGATCACCTTGGGTATATTAACACGTGGGACAGTTCTGCTGCTGTGTGGGCAGGATTGAACAACGTCAGATTCGACAATAGTCCTTCAGGCTTAGTGAACGGCAAGTATGAGCACGAGGTTGATTTTGACATGGTATGTACCGATTCAGCCTTGATCAACCTTGCCAGGACCAATTGTGATTATATCGACAACCTTATTAACATGGAGACTGACCTTGCAAGATGAATTAGACGAACCCCAACATAAAGAAACGACAGACGACCACTACTTGCCTCCAATTAAATACAAGTTTAGTGAGCAAGAAATACTCCGCGACGTAGGAGAGTACATCGGAAGTACTTATTCTCAACACTACGTCGGCAAGGAAGAGATTCAAACAATAGACGTGTGGGAATCACTCGACATTGCCAGTGAAATGTGTCAAGGGACAGCCATCAAATATCTCATGAGACTTGGACGTAAAGAAGGTATCAACCGGAAGGACCTTCTCAAGTCGATGCATTACATCATCCTTCTGACACATTTTACGGACAAGGAGCGTCGGGAAACATGATGAAACACATCGCCAGTGAACAGAGCAACAGTACAGCGACCAACGTCGATAAGGACATGGTAAGCTCCAACGCGATAGATGTACGATTGGACAGAGTATTCGCCATTTCATCTGCGCTTTTTGAGATTGATGACGATAAAAAACAGCACCGCGATCGCACCAATGTCGAGGTTGATGCCGACGGATATTTTAACTTAGACGTTGGTGTTTATGATGTTGTAATGGGTAGCGATGTCTCGGTCGGGGAGAGTGAGGCTGGATGGCTGGTAATTCGCTCCTCGTTTAATCGTAATGGAGTGTTCATCACGTCGGGTGTTTATGATACAGGATACAGTGGGAATGTTGGTGGTGCACTGCATGTTACAACAGGGCCTGTCAGAGTCAAACAAGGCACTCGAATTGCTCAATTTGTGTTGTTTGAAGCAGAAGCATTGAAGACGTATGACGGTGACTATGGACGTGCAACGGACGGTACAACCAAGCAAATGGAACTTAATTTGTATAAAGCGGGAACGTGTAATGAAGGATAAGTTTCTGTTCATAGACTTCTCAATGCTTGGTTACCACCCTGAAAGCTGTATTGTCTTGGACTGCTCTGTTGCTGTAGTCGACACAAAAACAATGGTATCCTCTACTCCGTACACTACAAAATCAGCCTATTCAAAGATAAGACGATTCAAGTTTAGCATTGCTGACCAAAAAGCGCGTGGACGTGTGGCACTGTCAGACGGTGTTGAGTTTTGGACATCTCAGCCCAAAGCGATTATTGAAAGGACGTTGAAGCCACATTCTAAAGATCTTACAGTAGACGAATTTACGAAAGAATTCGTAAATTACCTAGCACCGTACGGTAAAATCGATCTTTGGTGGTCTTGGAACAGCATGGATGATGCAGCAATCTTGTGGCGTCTGTTCTGTGAATCAACGAAAGAAGGTGTGATCCGCGAACACCTTCCTCGTCACAAGTCCCGCGACATGTCAACGTTTATAGATTCGAAGTTTGAGTTCAATCTTCCCAAGCTTGACATGGCGCCAATTAACGATGAAGAATATTGGAAAAGCATTCATGTAAAAGCAGACTCGAGCATCGACGTTATGGCTAATATTCTTCGTATGCAAGCAATTATGCGTGCAGAGCTCGACATGGAAAACGTCGACAGATAACAATCGCCCTTCTACAAAAAATGGAGCGTGACAAATGACAACTACTCGTGAGGAAATGATCAGTAGATTGTGTCTGGAATACAGCCCCAGCTATCGAGGAAAATCAGCGTCTGTCATAGAACGGGACCGCTATTGAAGAGCGGTCCCCCATTGACTTCGACGCCAAGATCTGTTATAATTATAACACTCCAACACATACAAAGGATATACTATGAAGCTATCAAGTGAAACGATGACAGTACTAAAGAATTTTGCAGGAATCAACCAATCCATCCTTCTTAAAGAAGGCAACACACTCAAAACGATCAGTCCGCTAAAAACTATCATGGCAATTGCCACTGTTCCTGACGAGTTTCCACGAACAGCAGGAATATACAACCTTCCACGCTTCTTGTCTGTATGTAGCCTATATTCAGATCCTGATCTTGACTTTGGTAGCAGCTTTATCACAATCGTTGAAGGAAAGAGCAAGGCGAAGTATGTTTATGCTGATCCGTCCATGATAATTTCGCCCCCAGAGAAAGAAATTAAGCTGCCATCTGTTGACGTGTCTGTTTCACTTTCTGCAGATGATCTATCAAAGGTGTTGAAGGCGTCGAGTGTCTTTCAGTTGCCTGAGATTGCGTTTGTGGGCGCTGAGGGCAAGTGTTATCTACAAGCAATTGACAGTGCAAACCCGTCTGCTGACTCGTATGGGTTCGAATTGGGCAATACAGATGATACTTTTTCGCTGATTATTAAAACGGAGAATCTACCTCTTCTCTCAGGCGACTATGAAGTTGAACTGTCCTCAAAAGGGATATCAAAATTCTGTTCATCTAAAGTTACATACTTCATTGCAATCGAATCAAAATCAACATATAAAAAGGGGCAACGACATGACTGACCTACAAAACAGCCTGACACTAAACGATCTTGGAATGGTGGTCAACATCATTGATGCCTGTACAGAGCGTGGCTCGTTCAAAGGAAGTGAGTTAGTTGCAGTGGGAACTGTACGCGAGAGGTTTGTTGTGTTTATAGAGAGCCACTCAGCTGAAGCCACCGAAGTGGATGGCGAAATGGATCACGAAGTGGATGGTGATGGTCTTTAAAGACCATCACCATCCACCCTATTTGATTAACACACACAAAGGTATTATATTATGCTCGATTCAATTGCTGCTGAAATGCTGTGGTGCCAGAAGTACAGACCTCAAAAAGTTTCTGATATCATCCTACCAGAAAAGACAACGAAGTCTTTTCAAAAGTTTGTAGACGATAAAAACATCCCCAACCTACTACTTTCTGGAACGCCTGGAACAGGTAAAACGACTGCTGCAGTCGCAATGCTCAAAGAGCTTAGCTGCGACTACATCATTATCAACGGATCGTTGAATGGTGGCATCGACACTCTCCGCTATGAGATCTCAAATTTTGCGTCCTCTGTATCGTTTGCGGGCGGTCGCAAGTATGTGATAATTGACGAGGCTGATTACCTCACTCCAAACACACAATATGCACTTCGATCGTTCTCTGAAGAGTTTAGCCGCAACTGTGGATTCATTTTCACATGCAACTTTAAAAACCGTATCATTGAGCCTCTTCACTCACGTTTTTCTCTTGTAGAATTTTCCATCGACAAATCTGAGAAGCCTGTAATAGCCGCGCAGTTCTTCAAACGAGTACTTTCGATCCTTAAAGAGGAAGGTGTGGACTTTGACACAAAAGTAGTAGCGAAAGTTGTTGAAAAGCATTTCCCTGATTTCCGTCGGACCCTTAACGAATTGCAAAAATACGCTTCTTCGGGTAGAATTGACGAGGGGATATTTGTTAACTTCAAACAAGAGTCTGTTGACGGATTGTTTGTGTTTTTGAAAGACAAGAACTTCACAGAAATGCGTAAGTGGGTCGCTTCTAATACTGACCAAGATTTCGCGAACATCTTTCGCAAGTTGTTTGATACAGGACTTACTGTTGTTCCCCTTAACTCTATGGCTGACTTTGTTGTTCTTCTTGGAAAATACCAGTTTCAACACACTTCCGTTCCTGATCACGAGTTGAATTTGGTTGCATGTTTGACAGAAATAATGGCATCGTGTGATTTGTGAGCATATTCAAAGCCAAGAAAGTCAAGTGTAAGCTATGTCCAGCGATGGTCAGTGAAAAAGAGAAGTTCAGTCTACATATCAATACGGCGGACGGCGATCATGTACTTGTTGTGTGTTTAGAGTGTGCTGATACGATGCAAAAAATGGTCAGTGGGAAGGATTTATGAGTTTGGTAGAAATTGACGCGTGTGATGTGATAAAGCCATATGAAGGTTGTGCTGAGGAACAAGTCGTTACGAAGACGTTGAAGAAAAGTCCGTTCGAGTTCATGACAGCTGTATCTGAAACCAAAAAAGACATGATTGCACAGGAGCCTGAGGTTGCAAAAGACTATGTAGCGTATATCATCAATCGTGGGTTTGGGTTTTTCCCTGATACGGTCTTGCACGCCAATGAGATGAATATACATTCGTGTATACCAGATACAGCACAGTTCTACTATTACATGGGTTCGCTCAGAAAGCGAAAGAGATTTTCAAAGTGGCACAAACTAGAAAAGAACGATGACATTGTGATGGTTCAAAAGTTGTATGGTGTTCGTCCTGAAATAGCAAAACAATACCTGAAACTACTTACAGAGCAAAATCTCAGCGATCTACGTACATTATCAGAAACAGGAGAGCAGAAGCCCACAAAAAAATAAAAATAAAAATGATAAATAAACATGCGAACATTCACAATGAACTCGTCGTAGATAATAACAAGAAATGAGAGTGAACATAACATGTATCAGAACCTATTTAGAGGACACGGTGTAGAAATCGAGCTAATCACCCCAGACAATTTCCTAAAGATAAAAGAGACACTAACACGAATAGGAATTGCGTCACGGAGAGAACGCATCTTGTACCAGTCCTGTCACATACTACACAAAAAAGACAAAAGTACAGATGCAAGTCGGTACGCTATTATGCATTTCAAAGAGTTGTTTATTCTTGATGGAAAGCATAATACCCTAGACGAAGAAGACATTGCACGTAGAAACACCACAGCCATTCTTCTTGAAGAATGGGGACTGTTAGAAATTGTGTACCCTGATCAATCTGATACGCCCGTGGCGGAGTTAAACAAAATTAAAATCATTGCCTTCAAAGAAAAAAGTAATTGGTCGTTAGAGAGCAAGTACACAGTTGGCACCAAAAGAGGAAGAACATACAATGAGAATATTTCGTGATAAAGAGTCAGCTGTAATCCCCGAATTTGCAACAGAAGGGTCAGCATGTTTTGATCTTCGTGCATGTTTTGATCTGGAAGACAAAGTTACAGCATACAATCCTCACAACAAAACTATGCAACTACCAGTTAGAATTGCAGGTGGCAAACCTTCTATTCAGCTTCACGCATCGTTCAGAACTCTTGTCCCTACAGGTTTGATATTTGATATCCCCAAATATCACGAGATGAAGATCTACATTCGTTCAAGCATGGCTCTAAAATATGGACTGATGCTTGCAAACGGTGTTGGTGTTATCGATTCGGACTACATTGATCCTACATACGTAATGGTCTACAATGCAAGCGATACGCCGATTACAATATATGCAGGCGATAGAATTGCCCAAGCACAGTTGCAGAAGATCGATAGGGATAAGTGCAAACTCACAGAGCGTTTGTCACGTCCGACTCAAAAGACTGACCGCGAAGGCGGTTTGGGTTCGACGGGAGTAGAATAACACCTATCTCAACGCAATCGAAACAAAAGGAGCCTTCTGAAGGCTCCTTTTTTAATTTGCAAACCTGCCTAGGCCAGAACCACTAGAACCACTGCCCATAGCAGTTATCCGTTGGTTGCTATAGTTAGTTGCTCCTCGCACGTTATTGGTCACTGGGGCAATGGTTGGCGCATTTGCAATTACAATCGGTGCAGCGCCAGACGCCTGTATTGCAGCAGTTGATACGTTTGCAATGTTCTTTGAAATCGGAGCATAGTTCTTATCAAAGTTGTTGGCAAGAAACAAGCCCGCAGCAGTGTTTCTAGGAACCACAGCCTCTATGCCGTGAAGCATAGCAGGAGAACCGACACCAAAATCGACAAATCCTCGAGTGCCTGTGCTATATCCTGGCAATAGGGACTTCTGATCTTCTAGCTCCTGTACTATATTTTCTCTGCTTTTGCCTTTCCAGTCACGCATATCGCCACTTGACATGTATGCTCTTTGCTGGGAAATTTGATTGGAGATTGAGTCTCGTTGCGCATTAATAGAATCTGGTTGCATCCACTCGGGCAGATAAGACATGAGAGTATTCTTTATTTCCTCTACTGAAGGAAGGAATGAGAAGAGTTTACCTATCCATTCAAAAATTTCTGTTGCCTTAGACATAATCCAGTCTTGAAGTTTGAATGGTTCTTCACTCGTATCAAATCCAAAGATACCTTTTACAAAATCTATTGCCATATTAATACCAGAAAATGCGCCGTCAATAAGACTTGTAAACAGATCCTTAACAAAATTTATCACACCTTCTACGCCAGAGAATATCGAGCCTATTAATTCTTTATATAGGTCTGTAAAACTAAAACCTTTTAGAACCTCTGATGCACCTTCGAAGCCAAATTTGCCTAATACCCATGCCACAGCATTCTTTATCAAATCTAACGGAACTGTAATTAATGATGTTACAAACCCAGTGATTGCGCCTTGTATACCTCCAAGAATACCACCAGAAGCAAAGCCGTCAAGTGCGCCTTTTATCGTGTCGAATGCTGTTGTGATTATAGCTATAGGAGCAAATAGTTTTCCTGCTACCTTTCCGATGGACCCTATTGCTGATCCTATCAGGCCAAAACTGCCTTTTAGCGCTTTAAATGTAATTGACCATTTGCCCACAAAACTAAAAATGCTGCCCAGTGTTTTACCTATACCTGTAAACATTTTTACAGCGTCGCTTAAATAATTTTTTATTGGCACAAGAACCTTAGCTATACCTGAATTGTCGCCTAATGAAAAAGTGTTCTTTATGAATGACAATGCGCCGTCAAATATCTTTCCAGTGATAGTTGTAATGCTTGTAATTTTACTTGTAAGGTTTGCTTTAAAATCAGAAAAGAATTTTGATATAGAAGCAATTGTAGAATTAAGACCGGGAATTAAGATTCTTATTGCCTTTAATTGTCCTGAGACCAAGCCTAATGCAGTTCCCAGACCTAGTGCCATCGAGCCCGCAAGAATACCTACGCCTTTAAGACTGGATATTGCTGACATGAGCGCAGAGTCGCTTGACATAGAAGAAGTGACAGGTTGTACCACAGGAGGTGCAACCATTTGTGGTACAACATTAGACGTATCTGCCTGTGCAGTCTGCCTGCGTCGCTCTGCCGCCTCTGAATCAACTTTCGTAAGGTCCAACATCTGTTGCAGAATTGCGGTCTGTTCGAACACAGTTTTGTAGATACTCTGCAGTTCAATTTTTACCGATCTGATAGAATTTGTGCCAGTGTTTCGCACCAGCTGACCTTCTACCTTCATATGTTGAATGACATTCTGTAGAGTTGCTTCCGCCATTAGCTTCGATTCCTTTGTTCTTCTCTTTGTTTTTCTATGAAATCAATTAACAATTCAAAATAAATGTCCCTCTCGTACGGTAACATTGCCTCTAATTCTGTAATACTATATTTATGGTGTTGAGCCATGGAAAATATTTTTTGGTAATATATCGACAAACTTGTATGGCTCAACATCAGATAAAAAAAGTTTGGGTTCCTTCCATCACAAATATGTTCGAGTCGCCCTTAGAGTTTTTATATTTTATTTCGTGGCGGACTTTAGGCATTGTATCAAAGAATGTCTTTATTTTTTTGATCGTATCACTGTGCAGACTTTCAACGAATTCGTCAATTTCCTCTTTGGGAAAATCTTTAAAGTTAAAAACTTCATCTTCTGATGCAAGTTTGTCAAGGCAAGAAATCATTAACTGGTAGCTATCTTCCGCAGTTGGCTCTTCTTTCGACATCAGTGTTTCAAAGTCGTCAATGGTTGGATACTTTAGAAACAGTGTATATTGTTCGGAAATCACAATCTTATCCGTATGCTCTTTGTTGTGCTCTACCTTTACTGTTCCTAGGTCAAGTTCAAGTTTAATCTTTTCTTCTGTTGCAGGATCTGTTATCTCAAATTCAACTCTGTTGTCGACTGATTTTGATCTAAGTTGAATAAGCAAATATTCAACGTCAAAAATAGCAAGCTCGGCCACGTCTTTATCAACAATACAGTTAGTCAGAATCTGTTTAATAGACAGTAATATTTGCTCAGTTTCCTTTGACTCTTGAGCAGTCAACAGTATCTTTTCCTCCTTAACGGTAAATGGGCGGAATTTGACCTTCTTGCCTGTTGATGGTAATTCACATTGGTAGACTGGAAGCTCAATTTTAGGTAGTGCCATAATATGTAGTATCCTTTATGTTGTAATTATACTGTTGTAAGTAAATCAACCGATCTCGTGTTGAAGTCTTGTATTGTCTGAGCCAAGTTATTGCCTCTTATTGTAGAGCCTTGTGTCCCAACAAAACTGGACGACACGTCAACATTCGACTCTGTAAACCCAGAATACACCATTCTGTTGTATGTGAAATTTACGGTTATTGTTGCTGCGCCGTCGCCAGCCCAACTTAACTCAAGTGCGCCGACTTGAGTAGGAAACACACCCTCGTAGCGACATTCATAATATTCAAACGGGTTATGCGTGGAATAGTGTCTAATGGTCAATTCAGATGCAGCATATGTATCTTTATATTCAATGAGCTTAGGTGCAAGTCCTGTTACACTGTCTCCTCTGTTCCCATTCACGTTTACAACTGATGCTATCCAACGATGAAAATAAGTCATAACACGCTGATTACTATCAAGCATGAATACCGCATTTAATTGGTCGGGAGACGAGTTCATTGGCATTGATTCGGTAAAACCCAAGCCATTTGGTCTATACGGCATTACCTCTAGGTTGATGCCTGGCATGGATACAGTCTGACAAAAGAAACGAAGGTCATCCGTCGAAATAACTCCAGGGACGATTAGTTCCCCGCGTCTATTCGTTGGTGATATAGCCACCTCAAACAAACTCGTGCGAGCAGGACCGCCGTGACGGTCTATTCTTGCTTTAAACTCTGAGATGTTGAACATCTATATTAACCTTTTATTATTTTTCTAGAATCTGCCCAGACTTTTGTTTTCGATGCGCCGACGAATTGCTCCGAACCGAGAAATAGTGCAATGTCCCACTCTGCAGACTCTACTTCTACGAATCTACTTCTTACGTTACTGCTCAAATATCGTTTGAATGTAGGCTGAAATATCTTAAATTTTTCAGCGCCTTTTAGAACACTGTATGAGAGTTTTAGCTTTGTACTTTGATCATATCTGCTATTACTTGCTATGTCGTACAGCGCGTCCATTAGCTGTGCTCTTAATTTCAGAGGCAGGTAATGCATGTTAAGTCCGTAAAATCCGCCTTCGACTCTATCAACTGGAAAAATAAGCGGAAACGCATCATAGTAAGGAAGTGTTTTCTTATGCTTTGCGTCATACATGAAGAAATACATTTTACCTATAGCAGAACGATTTTTCAATCTTGAAGTATCATCTCTCAGAATTTTTGTTTCTGATACTTTACCCATGGATTTTGCTTTGTCTCTAAACCAAGTACGCGCTGACTCCGACCGAGCAGGCACTTGACCTGACCGAAGTCCTTTTAATAGAATGTCATCGAATAGTGATGCTGCCATTTTTACTTCCCTAGTGGTTTAATTTCATCTTCTGTCATAATATGAAAAGTCCAATTGCGTTCTCTACAATATCTTTCCGCTGCGTTCCATTTTGCTTCATTGACCGCATAAGTTGCAGCTTCGTTTATGTACCGCCGTGATACTCTACCTGTTGCTGTCTTGTTTCTTCCAGAAGGATCTGGCGGTTTAGTCTGGCTCTTAGGTTTTATTTCAATCATTATCATATGGTATTTATCCGCAGATACGCGCTTCTTAATCACGATGTCTGGAAAATATCTACTTGTTTTGCCTTTGACCGGATTCATATATGGTATGGCAATCTCTTCAGATTGCCATTCAACTATATCAGGATGTTCATCACATCTGCGAAATACCTTTAATTCCCACAAAGATCGATAAGTAATCTTTGTTGGATCGCCCTTGTATTTGCCAGGATTTTTCGGGCGAAACCTTCCACTATATGCCAAATTTTTATCTTTCTGTATAAATAGAACTAGTCAATAGTTATTTATAACGATGGGAACAAAATGCCTAACGGTTCAAATTTTAAACCGATAAAAGAAGAATTATTTAGGGCAGCAAAAAACGCACCTAAAAATCTTAACTTTCCGATCGAAGATAATGATTATGGTATTCTACTTATGTTCAGAGAATATCAATATCGGACGTCTTCTGAAAGAGGGTTTTCTCAATTGGTAAGCGCCGGTACAAGATCTACTGATACAATCTTCTTGCCACTACCCGCAAATATATCAGATACATTTAACGTCCGCATTCAGAGATTTGACCAAGGCACCGCTGGAGACGTCGTTTCGAGCCTTCTGTCAGAAATCGATGTGGAAGATCTAGGCCTTGGTAACCTATCGGGCGCAATAGTAAAAGGTGCTCTCAAGAACATTCCCGGCATTCAGGGTAACAATTTGCAGGAAATTGCTGGCAATTTATCTAAGGACATTGCTTTCCTTGCAAGAAAGGGCATTGACGGAGTGTTTTCAAATCAAGGTAGGAATATAGATGCTGGAACCGGGACATTCGTAAACCCAAAAGCTGCGCTGTCATTCGATGGCGTGGAAATGAAAACCCACAGTTTTGATTGGACTCTTGCACCCAAAAGCGCTGAGGAATCTTTTAATTTGCAACAAATATCAGATACAATTAAAAAGAATATGCTGCCTCAATACGTAAATACTTCTGTAGTTCAAAGAGCAATGTTTAAATATCCTGCGATGGTTGATATGTTCTTTGTCGGCATCGACCCAGGACACTATTTCTATTTTAAAACAGCAATGGTTCAAACGTTTTCCTCAAACTTCACACCAAACGGAAATGCTGTGTTGCGTGGTGGAAGACCTGCTGCTGTTCAAATGCAAATGACTGTAATCGAATCAGACATCCACACGGCGGAAGATTACGGTGCAACAAGCACGAATGTAAATTCATCTGGCAACAATCCAACGTTCCCTGGACGAGTAGGATCCACTTAATGTCAAAATACTTTGCAAATTTTCCCCTGATACAATATGACGGTAAAACAATTACAGACATAACAAGGCGCAGCAAAATCATTGATGATTTACTAAAAGATCCCTACATCTTTTTGCCATACACAGTGAGGGAAGGAGAGAAACCAGAAGACATTGCTCAAAATTATTACGGGTCAGTAGATGATACTTGGTTAGTAATGCTTTCGAATGGCATTACAGATCCCTATACAAAATGGGTAATGGACGAAAGAGAATTCAATCAATACTTTGCCAATAAATACGCAGATATATCAAGAACTACTGGTGGCACGTATGATGTTATATCGTGGGCTCAGGACGAAGAAAGAACTGATAATATTGTATACTACTATAAGGATGTAGTAAAATGACAGATGTTGTAAGAATTAGCCCCGAATCGTTTAGAACACTTTTCTTGCGAAAAGAGGATGAAGTTGTTCTTCTGACTGAAGAAGGTAGAAGAATAACCATTCGGCAGATTATACCAGATGAGTGGAAGCCAATCCGGTTGTATGATTTTGAAAGGCAGATGAACGAGAACAAACGCGAGATTATTTTGATTGATAAAGTATATCGCAATCAAATTGTCGAAGAATTTAGAAGGTCTCTTCGTGAATGAGCGATTCGTTTGTCAACCCAACATATTACAATCTTCAAAAAGCTACTATTAGATTTGAATTTGATGATAGTCAACGCGATCTTGACATAACAGCCTTGATCCCTTCGATTAGTTTAAATTCATCTACTAACAGTGAAACTATGCACGGCACAGTCCGTATAATCGATTCTGTTGGATTGCTTGAAGAAACTCCGCTGAGAGGCGAAGAGCAGATTGTTTTTGAACTTGCTGATTCAAAAATCATAAACGAGAATGGTGGTGTTCAAACAGGTGCGGTTGCTGAGCCATTTAGATTTATTGGCTTCATCTATAAGATTGACAATGTAACTGTAAAAGACACAAACGATGGCATCTACTACGACCTACACTTCATCTCGTACCAATCATACAAAGCTGGCACCTATAAAATAACACGCCCGTTTCGCGATGTCCCTATTTCAGAAATGGCAAAAATTGTTTTTGCTGATTACTTTGATAACAGTGCTGATGCATTTTCAAAGTCATTAAACAGAAGATCGTATGACAACAAAGATCTTATCGTCGAAGAAACAAGTGGAAGAACACGTTGTATAATTCCTGCTATGAGAGCAGAAGAAGCAATGGAATTTCTTACCAAGAGAGCCTATTCAGCTGACAACAGCCCCTCGTGCACATATAGATTCTTCGAGTCTTCTCGTGGTTACCATTTTGTTACTGACGAACATCTATTTCGACTTGCGGAAGACATAAAAACGCCTGACTATGATGAAACAAGATTGTTCAATTTTACGTATTATGATGCGATACCAAATACGCTTGACTTTTTTGATGCTCAGCTAAACAACTTAGAGACTATCGAAAATACCCACAGAATAAACAGTCTTGATGATCTTTACAACGGCGCATATAGAAACAAAGTGATTGAATTGGACATTCTCAGAAGACAAACAAATCTTCTAAATGATGACGGCCAGTATAACTATTTCCAAGAGCGTGACAAGTATTTCAATATTGAAAGTTATCAAAAGCTACAAGATAAACACACAAACAAATTTGTAGATGCTTCCCATCGAAGTTTGCAAGCCACTGGCCGCGATGAAGATATTCAGAAGAAATTCATTGTGGTTGTAAATTATGATAAGAATGGCGACGCGTCGAGTGATGCAAATTCTCTAAATTCGGAAAATTACTATGCAGAAATAATTTCAAATAGACAAGCATATGAAAAGCACATTGAAAGTGTTACTGTATCTGCTATAGGGCCTGGTCGACTCGACATTACTGCTGGAGACATTATCGATTTGGACGTCAAGAAGTTTCAACAAGCAGATGGTACAAGCAGAAGTTCTCCAGAAAGAAATAAACACCTAAGTGGCAAGTATATAGTAAGATCGGTAAATCACAGAATGGAACAAGATGAGATGAAAAATTACTATGTCATGGTGAAAAAGGACTGGAGCAGCACTGATTTGAGAATCAGTGCTGGTGGCGCACTTGTAGGTGGATTGTAATGGACACTGGTCTTGGCTTTATTCAACCTCTTTTCTTTATTGGCGTAGTTGAAAACCGAGAAGATCCTCGTGCAGAAGGTAGAGTGCAAGTAAGAGCTTTTGGCGTGCATGGGTCAAACCAAGACGTGCCAACAGAAGACCTTCCTTGGGCAACACTTATTATTGGCAGTCATGATGTAAACTTTACAATACCTCCACTCAATGCTTGGATATTTGGTTTCTTTATAGATGGCAGAGATGCACAGCAGCCAATGGTTCTTGGTTTGATACCTACCCAAGTTACTTCTGTCATTGACCCATCAGCGACGGGCTGGGGAGCAATACCAGTAGAAAATTATGATAGACAAGCACAGGGTTCAAGACCAAGAGATTTAGGCTTATCTCCGATGTCGAAACTTGCGACTGGTGAGTTTTTAAATGAGACATATAACGAGACGCTTGAAACAAACCGTGTTAAGAATGTCCCCATTGGCGGTGGTAAGATTAAAAATCACACCAGCATCGGAAATGGAAATGCTTGGGGAATTGATATTAGCGAGACGGGGCAAGCACCGACAAGCAGAACTGGGACTCCCGGTGCAAATGAAGAATCTGTTTATAATGGATTGCGCCGCAGAGGACTGTCAGATGCTGCCTCGAGAGGTGTCATTGCTAATATGGTTGCTGAAAGTGGATTAGATGCTGGAATAAATGAAATATCGCCTACCGTTGCAGGCAGTAGAGGCGGCCTTGGCTTAATTCAGTGGACAGGGCCGCGCAGAGTAGCATTAGAGACTGCCGCGCGTGCACGTGGTGTCCCTGTTTCGAATGTAGATTTTCAATTAGACTTTTTAGTGGAAGAACTCAACACCACAGAAGCAAGATCAGGAAGATCGCTTGCAGCCGCCAATGATCCAGTACAGGCGGCACGTATTTTCTCTGAGCAAAATCTACGCCCAGGAATTCCCAATATGGGAAAAAGAATAGCAGAAGCACAAAGATTAGCAACAATTAATTTTGGTGACGAAACCAAGTTCGACGTTGCGAGCACAGGTCAAGCAGGGACCAATAATACATATAGCGGATATATGGATAGTTCTTCAACAGAAACAGTCGAGACCACTTCGTGGGAAGAACCAGCATCAGCATACGCAGCACAGTACCCTTATAATAGAGTCATCGAAACTGCATCTGGTCACTCGATCGAGCTTGACGATACTCCAAATGCAGAACGTATTATGATCTGGCACAAAAACGGATCTTATATCCAAATTGCAGCAACGTCTACAACAAACAAAAATACAGGCGACAGCTACGATATCCACGATCGAAACCACCACGTCTATATCAAGGGGAATAACCTTGTAACAATTGACGGTGATTGCCACATGCTTATTAAGGGAAATAAAGTTGAGGAAATTCAAGGTGACTACAAGCAAATAGTTCATGGAAATATAATGATCGGCGGCGCTGGCAAGCTTGAACTGAACGCAGCAGACAGAACCGACATTCGAAGCGCATCGATAGGCATCGAGGCAAATATAGAAAACTTCCAAGTTCGCGCTAAAAAGAATATTATAATGCAATCTGTTGAATCGTTTAATACCAAATCGAAGAATATGCGCCTTGGCGGTGATTGGACAAGTGTCACTGGCGAAAAAGGTGTGTATCTGGAGTCCAATGATAGTTTACACATGAAAGCAAAAGGCAATGTTTTCCTTAACCCTACACAGAATCTATATTTAAATTCTGGGGAAGGGACCATATCCTTGCAAGCAACTGGCAATCTGAGAATAAATTCAGGTGCTGCAATAGTCATGAAGTCAGAAAGCTTTATGAGTATCAAATCTGAAGCTAATATGATGCTCGAATCAAATGCAACTACCAACATCAATTCGAGCGGACTGGTTTCTCTGAAATCTTCTACGCTTTATCTTGATGGTGGTTCTGGATCAATCCATGCGAATGCAGGCTCAGAAGTGCGTGTGACAGGTGCAGGGAACGTGCATATAAGCGGTCCTACTGTTTACATAGACGATATCATAGATTTGGCGGGTGGGAACTCTGACCCTGCTCTTGTAAAGCAACAACTTGATGCGCCAGACTTTAACTACGACCCAACTGCTGCGGGCGAACAGGCTGACACAGCTGAACAGCCAACAGAAGCAACAACAACTGAGCAAGACGGGATTGACATTCCGCCCACAAGATCGGTTATCACGCCAGACCAAACAGGCTTTGCATAAAAGGTAATATATGAACATTAAAGATTGTAGTTACTCAGAAGATTTAGTTAATATGTTGCAGGCAGCATCCGAGGATCTGTTTTCTACTTCAATGGGGATTGAAAATCTCAACGTGTCGCTATTAAATAGCAACACCGACTTGATAAACTCAGAGATAAAAAAGTATCGCAATACAAGAAACTCTCTGGCTATCACATCTAGATTATTTTCTGACGAGTATCCTATACTAGAGAAAAGAATTACTTTAGGTGCTTCAACGGCAACTACTACAAACTCTCAGTTCATCATAAACGATTTGTCATCAGCAGAAGTAAATCAAATAATCGAAATAAATGGAATCGATCCAGTTTTACTGAGTTTGCAAGTAGCATCAAAACCTACTAGATTCATTGATCTTACTGAAAAGTATCTTGAAAGCCTTGGCACAAGAATCGATATAATCAGCCCGTGCTTTGCAGTAAGAAACGTATATGCAGCCATACCTCCAACAAAGGATCCTTTTGGGAACCTATACTCATTTATTGACGAATTTAACAGCTTAGTCAATTCAATTGGCGCGAAGCTTGATGAACTAATAAGCATAACCGACAAACTTTTATCGCTCGTTCAGACTATTCAAGAATTGGTTGCTAACATGGTAGCAGTGACACAGATAACTACTGTGTCACTGGGTAACATCTTTGCTTCTAATTTTGGCATTACAGAGGCACTAGCGTTAATATCTCTAATACGCAACGTTGTTTCATTCATAGATAGCATTAAAGATGCGAACAACGAACTTACCTGCCCAATATCAAAGGTCAGCATAGATTCACTGTTGTCTTATTTGTCGACACTGTCAGTTTTGACAGGCGAGTTAAATTTTAAAATGTACAGTGATTTTGTTGCTGTGACAAGCACAATTGATACTTTGGCAAAAGGTCTTTATGTTGAAGCAGAACAAGTTTCTGTCACAGATCCGGCCAGAACATTAGAGATAAGCAATTTAATCAAGAGTGCATTAAATGGCAACCTTTCATCATCATTTTCTTCCTTGGGCAAAGCATCAAAAGATACGGGACTGTCGCTTGAAGTAGAATCAGACAGATTGAGAGAACTTTCAAGATCATATGCAGCTGTGGGCGTGCTAGATAATCTACACGAACAGCTATCAAACAGCATTGACACTGCAGTATCTCAACTTAAATCTAAGATACACTTCTTCAACTCAAAATCATTGAATAACAGTTTCAATTTCAATATGGGTGCTGTTTATGCAAAGAACGCAGGCTTACTGGCGGACGCCCAAAAAGCGTCAACTGACGACACAACTAATCAGATGAAGGATGTGGTAAAAGGACAAATTGCCATTGCGTCTCAAAAATACAGAGAATCAAAAAAGGAAGAAGTTGATTTTGTCGTTCTTCGCTTTAGCAATCTCAATGCAGAAATTCAAAGGATATATGATGGGACTTCAAAGCCACTAGAAGAGTTGCATAACCAATACAGAGAAGCAGATAGGGTTTTGTCTGCTGCTGGCAATAGAAGAACCTTGAGTACAATGCAGGCAGGAGCAACCAGATTCGATACAAGCGCAAGAGTGTCGGCATTTACTCAGGCAGGATTAATTCCAGCTACTACCGTGTCGTCGGGCAGCATCGTGAATTTGCCACAGGGCACACTACCATACGACGGCTTTGGACCAACGCCAAATACCTCAGAGGGTTACGAGTTTCCATCGTACGAAGAGGCTCTGAAGGGCATGGGCGGTATTACCTACACTCCTGGGCCTTCGTCGAAGATATCAGGCAAAGCGGGGTTTACTCCAATTTCCATCGGAGGCGGAGTAGATACAGAGGCAATGTATAAGCTATACAAACTAGTTCAGCGTTGGGGTTCGCCTTTCAATGTAGTCAGTGCGTTTAGAAATCCTCAAGCAAACGCATCAGCAGGAGGTGCTCGCGGATCTTTGCACCTAGCAGGAAAAGCGTTTGATTGTAATATCAGCGGTCAGGCCAACCAGATAAAATTTATGAACCTTGCATATCAGGTTGGTTTTAGAGGGTTTGGGTCATACAGCACTTTTACTCACATTGATACATCAGATTCAAGGGATTGGGGTTATTTTCAGTATTACCAACTATCAGGTCCATCAGGAGCAAAAGGAGCATAAGATATGACCACATTAAACGATCCACTCAGCCCAATACCTAGAGTTTCGCCACTACGGAAGAAGCGGGTAATATACACAGACTTTCATAAAGATCTGACAATAAATCCACTGTCTTTGGATTTGGCACTAAAAAGCAATGAGGAATCCATCAAAGAATCTCTAAAGAACTTAATTCTAACTGACCGTGGAGAACGATTGTTTCAACCCAATCTCGGCTCTGACGTAAGAGCATCATTATTTGAGAACGCAACGCCCGTTACTCTTAAAATTCTAGAAGAACGTGTAAAAGATGTTATAAATAACTTTGAACCGAGAGTGTCTCTGATTGACGTTGATGTCACTTCTCTTTACGGTGACAACAAAGTAAAAGTAATAATTTATTTTTACGTGAAGAGTAGCGAAGATCCGATATCTGTAACTGTATTTATAGAACGAGTAAGGTAATCAAATGTCATTGAAGACACCCATCACAGAGCTAGACTTCTTTCGAGTTAAAAATCAACTTAAAGAATATCTAAGAGCGGACCCCGCTGACCGCTTCAAAGATTTTGACTTTGAAGGTTCTAACATGTCAGTATTACTTGATGTGTTGGCATACAACACATATCAGAACAACTTTTATACTAATATGGCAATATCTGAGATGTTTCTTGATACTGCACAGATGGAAAATTCAGTTGTATCGCACGCGAAAGAGTTAAACTATCTACCTAGGTCTTCAACATCTGCGGTGTCTTCCGTTAACATCTCAATATCTGACACTAATAGTACTAGCTCAACCATTGTAATACCAGAAAATACTAGGTTTACAACCACTCATGCAGGTGATAGGTATAACTTCTTTACAAACGAGACGTACATCGCCAGAAAAGATACAACAAGTGGCAAGTATGTAGTTGAAGGTGTTGACATCTTCGAGGGAGAAATTGTTGATGAAGCATTCTTTGTTACAGGAACAAGAAACACAATTAGGCTTTTAAATCAAAATATTGACACATCAAGCATCAAGGTATTTGAGTCTTTCGATGAGCCACTCGATAGAATTGAATATGTATACCGAGGGGACATCTTTGGTGTCGCAGCGGATGATCCTGTTTTTTATATTGAGCCAAGCTTCGATAGCACATATGAAATCATATTCGGTAACAACAGATTTGGTAGAACTCCAGCGGCAAACGAGCAGATAAGAGTTATTTACAGGCTCTCAAGCGGTACAGAAGCAAACGGAGCTTGCAGATTTTCTACTGCGTTCAAAAGCAATGTCACGGTTACTACAGTTACGCACGCAGCGGGCGGAGCAGAAAAAGAGACAATTGAAGACACGAAGTTTTTTGCACCCCGGTCAATTCAGATACAGGAAAGAGCAGTAACTGAAAGAGACTACGAAGTATTGCTGAAGCAGAGATTCAATGAAATAAGAGACATTTCTGTTTACGGCGGCGACGAATTGGACCCGCCACGTTATGGCAAAGTTGCTATATCTGTCAATCTTGACGGTGGTCTGTCAGAAGCTGCGGCTAGAAATTATGAAGTGTATCTAAGAGATAAGACACCTGTTGCAATTCAGCCTATATTCTTGCCGCCTGAATTCCTTTATGTCACCCTGAGCATAAATCTATTCTATTCACCTAAGCAGACATCTCAATCAAAGTCTGATTTGGAGCAGGCAGTAAGAGAAGTGTTGACTCAGTACAACATCACATCACTTGAAAAGTTTGGTGCTGTATTTGAAGTATCAAGAGCGTCGACACTAATAGATAATAGCAATGCTTCCATCACAAGTAACACGCTCGATGCACTACCGTATATTCTCTATTCTCCAGAGTTTAAGAAAAGCGACAATCCGAAATTTGATTTTGGCACTTCACTGGCAAGTCAGGGAATATTCTTACAATCTAATAATACTCTAAGTTATAATACGTTTGTTCGTAGTAGTGTTTTTGTGTATGATGGTATTAATGCAATCTTTGAAGATGACGGCTTGGGTATTATTAATATCATCAACGAAGCCCGAAGAAATGAAGGAATCTTCGATATAATAAGACGAAATGTCGGTACTGTTGACTACAAGAACGGTATTGCAAGGCTGTCTGACTTCGTGGTCGATTCATACGCTGGTGCCGGAATAAGGGTATCAGCAAATACACAAGAGAAGAACGTCTCGTCACCTAAAGGAAGAGTGTTGGTGCTCAAGGACGAAGATGTAACAATTAATGTAGTAGAAATCAGATGACAGAAAACCTAAACGATATTCGTCTTTCAGATTACGTATTTGCTGAACCAAAAAAGATATCATACCTCATAGAAAATCAGTTTCCTGCAATCTACAGAGAAGAAGGCAAAGAACTCGTAGAGCTCGTCAAAGGCTATTATGAATTTCTTGAATCGGAAGAAAATCAATCGATATACAATGCTCGAAGAATGTATGAGTATCGCAACATTGATACGACTCTTGAAAGGATGCTTATATACTTCAAGAACAAGTTTCTGAGCGGTTTGTTTTTTGAAGAAGACACAAGATTTATTGTAAAGAACATACTTGATCTATATCGCAGAAAAGGGTCGAAAGAAGGCATAGAGCTGTTCTTCAAGTTGTTTTTTGACGCTGAAGTAGAGATTTATTATCCTTCAGAAGATATGCTGAGGCTGTCATCATCCAAGTGGAAGGTAGGTACGTTTATTCAACTTCATGCAGTTGATAGTATCATTCCGTTTAACGACATTGTCAACAAAAGAATACTTGGAGATAAATCGCAAGCAGAAGCATTTGTCGATAGTGTCTACTTCGTAAATATTCAAAATTCTATTATACCCATCATTTTCTTGAGTGATGTAAGAGGCGAATTTAAAGGGTTTGATGTTATATACAGTGCCGACCCCGATGCAACTTACGGCAGGGTATATGGTTCGCTTAAAACTGTTGATGTGACTAATGCACCTAGAAGCAATAACCAAATTGGCGATATTATAGAAATAGAATCGTCTACTGGTTATGGAGCAAAGGGCAGAGTTACAAAAGTTTCAGACGAACTTACAGGCGAGATTGTATTTGATATTGTATCTGGCGGCTATGGTTATACTACTTCAGATACAGACGTCGAAATTTCCACTCAATCTCTGTTTTTTGCAGATCCAGATCCATTAGCTGCCGCGGTCGATATAAAATTTATTGTAGGCGAAAATGTTCAACAAATTAACAGCTATGGAACAACTGTTACAGCATCGATAATCGGACAAAATAACATTTCAGTGGGACTAAGACTTGACACAACAACATCAGAAGCTATTGCAGACCCGACCACGTATTTCTTAGAAGGCGGTTATGATGTTTCGACTCTAGACAGAATAGACAACATCACGGTAGAACCTGTATTCGTTACAGATACTAACAGTTCTGCAAGTGCTGATATAGGGTCGATAAGTGATACCGAAACCATTACTGTTATTGTGGACACAATTGAAAATTATTTAGACGTTCCAATAAATTCGTCAAATTATTCGCAGATACCACCCGCACTGCTTGAAATGAGTGGAACTAGAGTAAATTCCATAGTCCCTAAGTTGAGCACACGTTTAAATGTAGCTTTCGTACCAGAGACGTTTACGATAGGTGTTCTCGCTGCTTTGGCAAATATTAATCCAGGGACAGAATATTTCAGCGATACCTTCGTTGTTGCTAGAGAGAATATCATACGCAGATTTAATCTGCGTGATCAAATTATACGGACACTTCCTGTTGCTGGTGTTGTTATTTTTGAAGACGACACTCTCGTACAATCAAAAGTAATACAAAGTTTTGATGGCATAAACACAACAGTTGAAGTAAAAGGCAGAGTAGTAAAAGTTGAGGGAAATAATATATACGTTACTCAGCTTACCTTTGAATCGTTTGTACAAACACAACCACTATTTAAAGAAAACGGTTCAATACCAATATCTATTAGCACAATATCAAGAGACCTCGATTCACAACCAATGGGTCTCAATGCAAAAATAAACGGGATTGTTGAAACAGTTACTGGCAAAATAGAAAAATTAGATATAATTGATAGTGGCTTTGCTTATCGAGACGATGCCACTGTTCGGTTGTATAACATTACAAAAAGAGACAGAGAAAATGTAATACCAATTCGACCAAAACCAGCTTCTCAAGGTGGAACGTTTGCAGTAGAACTTTTAAAATGTGCGGTAGATAGCAATCTTAAATCTGTGGAACTTGATCTATTTCTAAGAACAATATATTATGATGGCTTTGCATACGGGGACATTGACGAGAATGAACATTTTGGTTCACTAGACGTTCTTCAATTTGAAAAGATTGCAGATGGCACTGCAAGTGAAGGTATCGTTGACAGATGGAAGAATATAATTGTGCCTCAGCTAGTCAAAGAGACTTGGTATCAGGAAAATACTGACTTGTTCATTTTGCTTGATTCTAGTCCCGATGCTGAGGGAATTGCTTCGGCAAGAAGCCAAGGTTTAACCGAAGGTCGTTGGGTAAGCTTCTTTTCACATCTTAACAGCAACAAGGTCATACAAGATAGTTTCTACTATCAGGACTATTCATACGAAATAAATACTGATGTATCGACCAACGTATATCAAGAAGAATACAAAGAATTAATGCATCCTGCAGGACTTAAACTATTCACTAAATTTGGAAAAACAGACATAATCGAAATAAATATAACATTACCAGCACCTAGAATTACTGACATTGGCCTAGATGTTGCTGCTGATTACATAGAAGATGACGCAGTCGTGCTTGCCGAAACCGGCTTTCAATACCTAATTACATAACTCATCGAGGTTTAAACAGTGACAACTAAATTTGATAAATTTGACTATGATATGGTCGAGAACTATTATTTGAAAAATCTGATTGCCAACGACTTCTGGTTATTCGGTTCGAGTTCGGTCGATACTGTTAAGCCGAACTCATTCAACACTTTGTCTACTGCCAGAGACTTCTTAGGTAAAACTATCTTTGGTACAAAGATCGGACCTAAAGACATTTCGTTTATGCTACCTGTTATTGTATGGAGGCAAGGTACCACATATGCCCCGTTTGATGATATGGCAATACTAACCGAAAAAACTTTTTATGTTGTGGTAGAGCCTGACATTGAAGGAGGCAACTACAATCTGTTTAAGTGCATATCAAACGCAAGAAGTACTCCTTCTCTCAATAAACCAGAATTTACAAGCAGCATTGAGGATGGCATATACGAACTACCTGATGGCTATATCTGGAAGTATATGTCGTCAACACCTTATAACACACATAGAAGATTTGCTGCCAGAACATTTATGCCAGTAGTAAGAAATGCTGAAGTAGAAAATGTTGCTAATGATGGAATCTATTCAATACTCGTTGAAAATCAGGATCTAAATAGAAATTACGAATTGATAGCTGGAGTCGTAGAAAGTTTTGATGTTGTTACTTCAAAAATATTCTTAAATGCGACAGTAAAACTTGATTCGTCAGACAACACAAATAGCAATTCTTTTTCTACCATCCAATCATTTGACTTTGCGACACCCAACTTCTATGTTGGCAGAACGCTGTATGTCCGAAAAAATGAATCTTCGCCTATTCTTGAAACGTCTTCTTTCAGAATAGTAGAGTCTGGGCTACAAAATTCAAAGCCATTTTTAATAGTAGAAGCAAATTCTTTCATAGAGTCGGGAGACACAGTTCAAATAGCTCCTACAATAATAATTACCGGCGATGGTGAAGATGCTACTGCGATGCCTGTGTTTGTAGAACAAAGAATTGTATCAGTCAGAATTCTTAATTATGGCACTGGCTATACAAGGGCAACGGCTGTAGTTGTTGATGCAGCTCAAGGCTTCAACGCAGGAGAGGGAGCTGTAAGGGCAATACTAAGACCTATTATTTCACCTGACGGTGGTCATGGCACAAATATATTAAGAGAATTAAAATGTCGGCACATAGGAATTGCAAAAACTATATCCGAATTGAATGGCTCAAGTATACCTGGGTTCGGTACTTATAGTAAAATAGGCTTGGTAAAAAAGCCACGATTTTCGACAACCTTTGAAGATGATATAGATGCTGTGACGTTTGACAATCGTGTAAAAATAGTTACAGCATCTGGATCTGTAGGCATAGATGTTGGTTCTACTGTAACACAAGAACCGGTTCAAGGCATCGTGCATCAAGTGATTGCAGCAGAAAATACAATATATCTTTCGGACTACAAAGGCCCTTATTCTGAAAGTTTTGTGGATTCACTTCCACTAACAATCAACTCTACAAGTTTTGGTATAAATACTATTGAATATTCACCGTATGTTGGTGATAGCGGAGATGTTTTATTTATTGCGGATTCGACACCAATTGATAGAACAGAAGACAAAGCTGAGCAAATACGTTTAATCATAGACTTCTAAGGATAAAAGCACACCATGAGTATCAAAACAGATCTGAATATTGCACCGTACTTTGACGACTATGATATTGCCAACAAATATTATAGAGTGCTTTTTAAGCCTGGCTTTGCGGTTCAAGCGAGAGAATTGACTCAGCTACAAACAACGCTTCAAAACCAAATTGAACAGTTTGGGGAGAATATCTATAAAGAAGGTTCAATCATTAAGGGCTGCACATTCACAGAGATTCGCAACCTTCAATATGCAAAAGTTGTAGATAGTATTCTACTTGCTGGTGGTGGAGGAAGAGCAAGACCAGAAGATTTTATCGAGCGTACTGTAGTTCAGATTGACGGCACGGTTGATGAATATTACTTCGAGATAGAAGACAGTTCGGGTCTCAAGTCTCTTATTATTCAAGGAACAAGTGGTTTTCAAAGTAGAGCACCAGACCTTAACACGTTCTTCATGGTATATCTAAACACCGTTGAAGTAGAAGGCATTGAAAAGAAAGTGTATGAACCTAACGATTCACTTTCAGTAAGAGAATACATCCTTAGAACACAAGTTGTCGAGGGCGTATCGAGCGAAACAACTATAGACAACGGCATTGTAGCAAGCACTTCAGTTGCAGGTTTCTCTAGCCCAATCGGAAAGTCGTTCGGTCTTAACTCATCCGAAGGTATTGTGTTCCAGCGTGGGCACTTCCTATTCGTTGATGATCAAACAGTCATTGTTAGTAAATATTTGTCTGAAGTTGATGAAGAAGACCCCTTTGCAATTCAGCCTAATAACACATCGGTGGGTTACGCAGTTGATGAGTCAATCGTTAACTCCCAACAGGACACTTCACTGCTTGATAACGCAAACGGCTCAGCGAACGAGAACGCCCCCGGTGCGGACAGATTGCTACTCGTCCCAAGATTGATTGCACTGAATACAGTAGCAGCAGAAGCTGATGCTGAGTTTTTCATTCTTCGTAGATATGAAAATGGATACGCAGTCGAAACAAGAAACGTCTCTGAATTTAATTCGATTGCTAAAGAGCTTGCACGTAGAACGTACGAAACAAACGGTGACTTTACGAAGAACAAATTTCAATTTGAAATTGTAAAGAACGATGCAACAGACACATTCTTTGTTGAAATGGGCGAAGGAATCGCATATTCAAAAGGATATCGCATTGCAAACGATTCAAAAAGAATATTCGAAGTTCCAAATGCAAATACTGTAACATTCGACATTAACAGCCAACCAGTAAACTTCAATTACGGCGGCTTCTGTAAAGTCATAGCAGCAACTGGTAGTGTCACGATAGGCACCATGGCCAACGTTTCACTTTTGAACTCGTCACTTGTTGCAATTGGTTCCGCTATTGTTAAAAACTACACGAGAGACAGGGTATATCTATATGCCATTCGTATGAACACAGGTCAAGCATTTGAAAATGTTGGCTACGTGAAAGAAGGTTCTACTAATGGGCAAATTCAGATAACGCCAAAAATCATCAATTCGTCCGAATCAAAACTAATCTTTGATGCAAACAAATCTTTTGTAAAATCACTTTCAGACATGTCGTTCAGCATTAGAAAAAGTAAAGTTGCACCTTCTTCGGCTGGTACCATAACAGTAGAACCAGCGGTCGATGAAGTGTTTGATGCGGAAACACTAAGAGATGTTCTTGTAATACAAAGTAACAATAATACTGCTTCGACAATTACAAATACTGCCATTGTAGGATCCAACCTTGTTATTACAACATCTGCAGGCACGCAAAACGTAACAGTTTATTATAACGCAAAACTTACAAGTGCTGAACAAAGAGTGAAACAACTACTTGATGTGTATGTAAAAACCACATACAAAACAGATGCAGACATATCAAAATATACGTTAGGTCTCCCTGATGTAGCTGAGATTATTAGCATAGTAGACTCTTCGAATAAAGATTTTACTAGTAGCTTCCGCTTAGTAAAAAACCAAAAAGACAATTTCTATGACCACTCATACATCGAAAAGATACCTGGCCGCACTTTACCTGCTAACAACGCAGCGTTGACTATAAAAGTAAGAACATTCAAAGTAGATGTAAGCTCTGATATTAACTTCTTTACAGTAGATAGCTATGTTAACATTGACCAAGAATACGTCTCGTATTTCGAGACAGAAAACGGAGACGTTTTTGATTTAAAATCGTCAATAGACTTTAGACCTTATAGACTAGCGACTGCTAGTTATTCCGCAACTGTTGGGGGTGCTACTACGCTAGCACCAGGTGTCTCTCTACCAACAAGCGCAACACAGTTATTTGATATAGACATAAATCACGTGGTTCCTGCATTTAATACTAGCGCTTCTGTTGACATTGAATACTACGGAAGCAGAGTAGATTATATTGTGGGCAACTCTTATGGTCGCTTCAAATATATTGTTGGCGACGTTACTGGCAATTCCGCCAACGCAATTGACAAGAGCGAAAATTCTATTATTGCTGAAATAACAGTTCCTGGATATCCTTTGCTGTCCTCTGAACTTGCTGCAAGATTGGGTCGCAGAAACGAGACGTTGCAGCTCACGAGAAAAACTACAAAAACATACACTATGCAAGACATTGATAAAATTTCTTCGCAACTTGATCAAATCACATACTACACGCAGCTTACTGCGCTAGAAAATGCAACACGTGATTTGCTAATTCAAGATGAAAACGGCTTGAACAGATTTAAAAATGGAATCGTAGTGGATCCGTTTAACGACCTGTCAATTGCTGACGTCAGCGATCCCACATTCAACTCTTCTGTTGACTTTACTGAAAATGCTCTATACCCAAGCTTTAGACAATTCCCTTTGAACTTGAAGGTGAAAGGATTTACTGATACCCAATCGTTTGATGTAGACAACAAAACTGCTACGCTAAGTTCAAACCAGTATGTTCGGTTTTTGAGACAGCAGTATGCAACAAATGTTAGAACCTGTACAAGCAATTTCTATAGCTACAAAGGCACTGGTTACCTTACCCCAGAATACGATGTTGCGTATGACACTGTAACGACTCCAAAGACATACGCAATCGATCTTGTGTCGCCATTTGCTGAATTTGCTGAGGCAATAAGCGAATTCGTGCCTCTCACGTCCTCGAAAAAGAAAAAGATCAAATCGACGAACAAGGTGTCTGAAACTGGAAATGCTGCGGCAGGTAGGCAGATTACAACTACTACAACCGACACATTCAAAAACATATTTAAAGAATTAAATGTTGCTAGTGGACCTGCACAAGAGGAATTTGTAGGCGACTTTGTTACCAATTTCCAATACAAGCCTTACATCAAATCGATTGAGCTTTCTGTCGAAATGTATGGTCTAAGACCGAACACGCAACACTTCTTCTTCTTTGACGAAAAAATTGTAGATGACTTCATTGCGCCTGGAACGCTACGCAGTGATATCTCTGGAGCAACTTCAGGTGATAGAGTCCGTAGAGCAGGAAAATTTGGAACCTCCGTTACAACAAACAGTAACGGAGAATTGTTTGCTATATTTAAAATCCCAGGCAATACGTTTATCATTGGCGAAAGAGAATTAGTAATTGCAGACGTCGGCACATTCGAAGATATAGAAAGCGCTGCTGCATCAGCAGGAAGACTGAAATTCAACGCATATAACTTCAGCATTGAAAAAACTGGGCTAACGATGTCTACAAGAAAACCAGAGTTTGACATTAAGAGCACGCGCTCTGTCACGACCACAAACTCGGTTACTATAAGAAACATACCGCCAGTTCCACCGGTAATACAAAGAAGCGAAAGAGATGACCGCGACCCACCAAGAGATCCTCTCGCACAGACCTTCTTTGTTAAAGATACCATGACACAAGGGGCGGATTGCCTATACCTAGGAAGACTCGATCTTTACTTTAGCAGAAAAAGTGCCACTAATGGCATTACTGTGATGATAAGAGAAGTAGAAAACGGATATCCTAGCTTTGAAATACTTCCTTTTTCAAAGATACACCTAAGAGCATCCCAAGTGAACATATCCAATGACGCATCAGTCGTAACTTCTATAATCTTCGAGGCTCCTGTAAGACTAGACACCGAAAAAGAATACGCAATAGTTGTAATGCCAGACGCAGCAGACCCAGACTACCTAATCTTTACACAGAAAGTAGGAGGCACTGACCTCTTAACAGGAACTGCTGTAAATTCGGATTGGGGTGACGGTGTTCTGTTTACGTCGACAAACAACCGCTCATGGAACTCGTATCAGGATGAGGATATCAGGTTTGATCTTTATCGCTACAACTTCAATGTTGACCAGGGTACTGTCGAATTAGAAACTGATAACGCAGAATTCTTCTCCATTCAAAATACTGTAGGTGGATTTGCTAACAACGAACTTGCATACGTGTTCACTGCTGCGGCAGGTACCACATATCAGTTAGTTCTCAACGTAACAACAAATGTAGTTACAGGTTCTGCTCTAAATAATTACAGCGCAGGCGATTATGTGTATGTTGAACACACTTCAGGAGAAAAAGATCTTCTGCGGGTCGTATCTGTCACAAATTCTACCCAAATTATTGTAGACAAGCTTCCAAAGTTTGCAGGTACCATAAATTCAAGACCAGTAGTTGCAGGAAAAATCAATTATTTTAATACCAGAAAGCCAGACTTCTTAGTTCTTGAAGATTCGTCTGCAAGAGACACAAGAATATTTGCATCTGCTGGGATTATATACGGCATTGATAGCGGAGCAACTGCTTCAATTGTTTCAGTTGATAACATTGAATTGAGCTACATACAGGCTATGGTCAATAGAATAACTGACACAAATACGAATGTTAGAACTGCAGTGAAGGCGATAGACCCTGCTGCGCCTGGAAATGCTGCTTATACAAGTGAGTTCAGCTTTGCAGACAAAAAAGCATTCAACGAAAAGGGTTGTGTTGTTTATAGTAAATCAAATGATATCACAAACGACAAGAACTTGCGTGTAGTTCTCACACTTGAGAAAGATTCCATTGCAACAACCACCCCGCTTGTTGACATTGAAACTGCCAAGATATTTGCATATGTCTATAATATAACAGACACTGTCGAAACTACTTCTAAGTACATATCCAAAAGAGTGGAATTACAAGAAGGATTTGATGCAGAAGACTTTAGATTGTATCTCACAGGATACAGACCGATAGGTTCTGACATTAAGGTTTACCTGAAAGTAAAGAATGGCGATGACCCTGTTTCGTTGCGTAACAACGAATGGTTCGAATTGGACAAAATTGAAGGTTCTACACTATTCTCTAGCACATCAAACGTGAATGATTATAAGGAATTTGTATTTGAAATACCAGAAACAGAAAAACTCGCTGGCATTACAACATATACAAATTCCACTGGCACATACTATTCGTTTAGATCGTTCTCGATTCGGATTGATTTACTTTCGGACGATGTTGCTCGAGTGCCAAAGGTACTAGATTATAGAGGGATTTCCTTCCAATGATAAGAGATAATTTTTCAAAAGCAATCGTCGAAACAAATCTACAAGAATTAAAAAAGTACCAGGCAGAAAGAAATCGGGCAAAGGAACTAACAGATCTGAGACTAGAAGTGAAGTCTTTGACAGAGTGTATAAATAGATTGAGCGAAACTGTTATAAGACTAGAGAATAGGTAATTAAATGTCAACTGTAGACCCAATCGTAATATCAGACACCTTTCAGGTTTGGTTAAACCGAACCAATGAGGTTATTAGCGTAATAAATGATAGTGCTCTTGTTGTAACAGCAGGAACCCCAGTTCCAAGAATAGGCAATGTTGCAATTGATGGAGAATTTTCCGCAGGTGCTTTTGTTGCAGATTTTTCTACAATATCAGACGTTGCATTAAGTTCGATAACTCGTGAAACTGACGCAGAACTTTCCATTGATGTAAACTCGCCTCTTAGAATTAACGGACCAGGATCCCAAGAAAACCTTTTAGACGTGATTGCAAGTTCTGGCTTTCGACCTATAATAAGACTTACAAACGGTGCAGTCACTACGTGGAACGTAGCTCTTGAAACAGCTAACGCTTCGACACCATTTGTAATAAGAACTGGAGTTGGAGTAGACCCCCAGCTAAGATTAGATCAGAATGGAACTCTTACTGTAGCAAAGCTCCAAGGCGACGGGTCTCTCATAACCAACATTGATCCCAATGCTATTGGCACAGGAACATTCGACGTGGCAAGAATACCCGATCTTGATGCGGACAAGATCACTGCCGGAGCTTTGCCCGTGGTGCGTGGCGGGACAGGACTTGCAACTCTTCAAGCAAACAAGCTACTAGTAGGAAATGGTACTGGGAATGTTGCAATAAGTGGAGTGACTTGGATTGGTGCAACTGCAAGAGTAGGAATCAACAACTCAAATCCAACTCAAGCATTGACAGTCAATGGCAGTATTTTGGCTTCTGGTGACGTGACTGCGTTCTCTGATATTCGCCTAAAGAGTAACGTCGTAACAATAGATTCAGCGTTAGAAAAAGTCTTAAAGCTAAGAGGAGTCTATTTTACAAAAGATGACAAGAACGGCATGGGTGTCATTGCACAAGAAGTTGAAAAAGTAATACCTGAAGTTGTTGTTGACAATGGAGACTATAAATCTGTAGCATACGGAAATATTGTAGGCCTCTTGATAGAAGCGATCAAAGAGTTAAAGCAAGAAATAGAAGTTTTTAAAAATGGTAATTAAATCGGCTGGAGCTCTGGGTTTAAGCGCGGACGTAGTAGCAGAGTTTGGCGGAACTGCACCTCATGATGTAAGTGAATACTATCGCAGCGGTGTCCGTGTTCCTAGTGGCACAGAAAATATTAATATACCAACATCTGGCAGAATTCTTTTCTCTAATTTTTATGGTTCAGTAAACGAATCGTTTAGTGTTGTGACTTCGGCAGGTTCAATCCCAGAAGGTTCCACTGCAACTTTCCAAGTCAGAACTACCGCTATAGTAGACGGCACCAAATTGTATTGGTCAACATCTGGTTCTGCAACAGCAGCAGATTTTACTGATTCTGCTCTAACGGGTTCTATTACTATTGTTAACAACGCTGCACAATTTACAAGGACACTTAAAAAGGATCTGTTAACAGAGGGCACTCAGTCATTTAATATTCAACTAAGAACTGGCTCGGTATCTGGTACTATAGTATCAACATCATCTACTGTTGTGATACTTGATGAATCTATCACACCTCCTGTTGCACCCAGCATCACATTTTCTAGAAGCCCTGCCACTATATATTCAGGTGACAGTGCTACTCTATCGTGGAGTGTTACAGGTGCGACCAAAGTTGAATTAGTAGGAATTGGGACCGTATCTTCAACTGGCACGAGATCTGTATCTCCAACATATTCAGGAAGTGGTGCTACATCAACCACTAATTACCAATTGCTTGCAACAAATACTACTGTTACCGCCACATATGCAGGCAACGTAACTCAATCAGTTAGTAGATCAGCAAATGTATTTATTGCAGTACGACCAGCACTGCCTACTTTTTATACTGTAACCTATAAAATTATAGGAGGCGGTGGTGGTGGAGGTGCTGGCAGAGAAGATGACGGTGGCGCTGGCGCTGGCATATATCCTGCTCCTGGCGGAAGTTCTACCTTTGCGATTAACAACACAGTAAAGAAAACTGCCGCGGGAGGAACAGCTGGTCGATCATTTGCGAATAGCTATAATGATCTTACCCAAATGGATGGAAAATCTGGTTGGTTTCCAAACACGGGCGGTAGACGCGGTGGCTTAAAACAAAGGGGCAGTTCACCTGGAGCTGGCGCTTGGGGATCTGGGGGCGGCGGTGGTGGTGGTGACAGCCCTAGTACTTTTGATTCCAGTGGCAATGGAGGACGTGGCGGCGAGGCAGGTAAAATCGTGTCGGGCACGATTAATGTCAACATAGGCGACACAATAAAAATTAAACTGGGCGCTGGTGGACAAGGTCACGACTTTAGATATTCGGGTGCGCCTGCAAGGCAGGGCTACGCGGAAATATCGTTTAATGGCAACTCTTATACTTTCTCAAAAAATGCTACTCTTACAGTTCCACTTAACGGAAGTGGAACAAAGACACAGTTGTCACCAACTGCACCTGTCGATCCTACATTCCCTTAAATCTCTAAGAATTCCACTACAACGGACCTACACACACTCTATCATATTATAGGGGATAAATCCATTATACCACTCACTTTGAAGCATGTCAACACATTTCTGTCAACTCAAACGTATAAATAGAATCAAATGACACCGCATGGATAAGGCAGACTAGGTCAACACATTTCTGTCAACTCAAAAAGTATAAATAGAATCAAATAACACCACATGGAAAAGGCAGACTATGTCAAAAATCTCTGAGTTATTACCAAAGGCCGGTATTCAAACAAAAACCAACGATTTGTTTGTTACAGTTGATGTAGAAGCTGGTGATCTTGGTACTAAGAACATTACACGAAAAGAACTTGTAAACGCTATACAGCAAGAAGATTTTTCTGATATTAATATTACAGGCGGTGACATATCTAATGTTACCATAAGAAACTCGTCATTCGATGTTATTGATATTTTAAACCCGACATTTTCAAATCTTCCTGTCCTAACCGATACTGTTGCTGAAGATGATCATTTCCTGCTAAAAGACCAGTCAGCCGATACCATTGTATCTTTTTCTTGGGCTGACTTGACAGCTAGCATTGCTGACGAATTCAAGAAAACTACAAAAGTGTACATTTCAGCTGATGGATATTCCGCAACTTCCGCCAACGGAAGTTACATGAAGCCCTACAACACACTTGAAGATGGCTTTGCTGCAGCACAGCGTAGCTTGACTCCTGTAGCAATATCTGTACTTCCAGGTAGTTACTACACAAAAGGCAATTTGGCGTTACCAGACGACTGCTCTGTCGTCTCCACAAACGGCCAGTACGCAACAAATATCATTATGCAAGAAGGTTATGAAGTAAACAATGTCTTCCTAGTTGGATCTGGATGCTATGTGCAAGGGTTTGCATTTATAGGCCAGCAAGTTGACAGTTTTGATAACCCTACTAAGGGATTTGCAGTAGCATATAGACCTGGTGCTCTTATTCTTCGATCTCCTTATATAAGAGATAGTAGTCAAATTTCAAACTATAGACGCAAAACAATTGCTGCCCCTTTAAATCCAACAAACAGTCTAGGCGGAATTAGTGATCTTGGCGGTACTGACCATCCTAACTCATTGGTCGGCCGTGGCGGCGGCATGCTTCTTGCAGACAGATCAGTATTAAATCAAAATTCAATATTCCCATACATGCTTGCTTTTGGTGCTACTCCTCGCTCGCCAAACGGGCTAGGATATGTTGCTAAGAATGGCGCTGGTATTAACGGAATTGGTTCTATCACAATATTCCAGAGATGTGCATTCTTCGCACTCAATGGCGGCCAGGTTACATTAAACAACTCAGGCACTCAATTCGGCGACATATCAATGCGCTCGAAAGGTTCGACGTTTGTAGTAGATCCTTTCGAGGTGTCAGACACAGACCTTATGGTCGTAGGCGAACAGGCCGCTGCTGACATAACGGCAATTAAAGACGACATCACTGATTATGTATGGGACGCGCTTGTTTCTGATCTAGGCTACCAAGGTTATGATTCAACTAAGTGCAAAAGAGACATTGGTTATATACTAGATGGTGTGGGAAGAGATATTACTCTTGATACGAACTATTGGTCAATAGTAAATGGTATATCATACAGAAGAGCAATGTCCGCCCTTGTAATTACTGATCAGTTAGAGGAAACTGTTGGTGGAATTGTATATGCTAGGAATGCAGTTGCTGCACTTCTAACTGATGCTCCAAGCATAACAAGATCAAACGCTTCTTTTGATGAAACGCTTGACATATTAGTAAACGGAAGTGCAAATGCAAATGTCCTCACTTTCGCAGATTCTGGTGTGCCAAATCAAGTAAGTGCAAGAACTCAATTGCTAGCAAACAGATCTCTGATTATAGATAGCGTAATAAGTTGGATTGGTACGAATCATCCTTCTATATCGTATAACACAGCCACGTGTGTTAGAGATACTGGGTACATCATTGATGCGCTTTCACACGATTTAAACTACGGTGGCAACCTTGCTTCTATAGTCAATGCACAAGCTTATTTTCTTGGATCTTCGAGTCAATTGCCCGCTGATCAGAGAGCATCCACTGCCGCAGCTATCGAATACCTAGGCAGCCAATGTGCACTTGCGGTTGTTGGCACATTACCTACTCAGGTAATATCAGGCAATGTTGCATCGGACGTAGAAGCTCTGCTATGTGCACGGCTAACAGGTATTATATCAACTGTAATTAAACAAAATACTCTTGGCGCACTTGCACTTGGATTTGAACCAGATTTCGATTGGGTTGCATCCAACTTCATCGAAAGTAAAGAACTGATCGAGGCTGACGCAGAGAAAATTAAAATTGACACAGCAGTTTATATCAATCTTGAATATAACTTCATTGATGAAATCTTTACTAGAAGGGATACCGGGAATCTTATAACTTCTCTTGTGTATGACTTCCAATCTGGCAATCAATCACCAATTCGAAACTATGCAGCTGGATTTTTCGATTATAAGGGAGATCATGTTTTCAGAGTATTCAACCCAGTAACAGATGGCTTGACATATATTAAAAGTCTTTTCAGCATTGCTTCTCTTGACGAAAGTGTTCTTCTGCCTAATGTAAATGATGCATATATTGTTGCAGTGACAGTTAATAATTACTATGAAGGAAATATATATTACTGGAGCGGTTCTGCATGGATAAATGACGGTCCGAACAACACATCAGTCTTAGATTCGTTTGTATTTGCATATGGAAAAATAGAAGAATATATAGTAAATAACGTGACATTGACAACGCCAGAACTCGTTATGCTGGACGAGTTGTTTATATTACTTAAAACAACACTATTGAAACCTAAAAAATTACAATTCGGAAGTCTAATTGAATCTATTGGTCATCAGTTCAACCTTGCTGGCGCTGGTGTTAACACGAACGCTCTTCCGTTGAACTTCAGAAGAGTGGGAACTCCGCTTGCAGCAAGCGGTTCTGTTCTCCAAGAAGATCTTGGTAGAGTCCGTTGGTCAGGTGCTGACGAACTTAATAACCAGTATTTTGCGAGAGGTTTGAAAATTAACGGAAGAACCGGGCGACTTGAAGGTCGCCCCTTCACATCATCAGTAAGAAGATTGGCTAGAAGAGCCGCTAACAGTAGGACAACACTATGACAACACAGCTAATTATCACAAGTCAAGCTCCAGACGCGAAACCCGTTGCTTTTAGTACAACACTTACTACAGACTGGGTTTCAATTATTGAAGTTCCTTCATACGAAGTTCCGCAACAGTCATTCGGTGGCGGAGTTGATATTGTTCCTGGCGTCGGGGAAATTATCAGCCCTCTTCTTATTTCTAACTTTTCAGCAGCAACCGCAACAGTGAGTATTCGCATCTACAGAGAAAATCAAGAAGACTTGGGCAACAATACAGGGACATATTTCTTTGTTATGAAGGATGTGCCGATTCCAGTAAATGACATGATACCAATTCCACTGAACGGTCAGTTCATCTTTAGGGGAGATACGTTGGATGTTCTTGCATCTGTCAATGGTGCAATCGACATAACAATTTCATATACCGTAGGACAAGCGGAGCAAGATGATGTCGTTTAAAACAACACGAGGTAGAACGCAGCTTCTGTCACACGGGTTGCCTCAACCAACACCGATCGGTCTGGACCCGGCCGTATACCGTGGAGCAATGGTTTATGGCGATGATGATGTAATTTACGCATCGGATGGATATATTTGGCTGCCTGTTAGTTCTGGTTTCACAGGTTCCCGCGGCTTCACAGGTTCGTTTGGTTTTACAGGTTCTCGTGGTTTCACAGGTTCTCGCGGCGAAAGAGGAGAGGGCTTTACGTTCGAAGACGCAGTACCCACTGCCAATGACCTTCCTACTGTAGGCAACGAGACAAACACAGCATACTTTGTAGAAGATGAAGCAATTCTTTACGTGTGGAACGGATCTGAATTCAACGTGATAGGACCTATCTTGGGCCCAACCGGTTTTACAGGTTCTATTGGCTATACGGGCTCGTTTGGATACACAGGTTCACAAGGTTTCTCAGGCTCAACAGGATTTGATGGATCTCGGGGCTTTTCAGGATCTCGTGGTTTTACAGGATCTCGTGGTTTTACAGGATCTCGTGGTTTCACTGGTTCGTTTGGCTTTACTGGCTCTCAAGGCTTTACAGGATCTGTTGGATCTTTCGGTGCTATTGGTTTTACAGGATCTCGTGGATATGATGGCTCCCGTGGCTTCACAGGCTCACAGGGATTTGCAGGATCTTTTGGCTTTACAGGATCTGCTGGACTGAATGCTACTCTTAATTGGGCAAGAAAGACATCAAACTACACAGCGATCAACCAAGATGGTATTATTGCAGATACTAGCGGCGGCACATTTACGATATTTTTTCCTCTCAACCCAGAAGAAGGCAGTGTCATAACGATTGCAGACGGAAGTAGTTTTCAGACTTTCAACTTAATTGTAGATGGCAATGGCAACACAATTGAAGGTTCTGCTCAAGACCTTGTTATTGATCTTCCTAATGTCCGTGTAGATTTTGCATGGGACGGATCTACTTGGCAGCTTTATGCCAACGTCGGAAACCAGGGCCCTGTTGGATTTACAGGCTCTGCTGGCACAGGATATGATGGATCTAGGGGCAACATCGGCTTTACTGGTTCACAAGGTGTTCCAGGCGCAGCTGATGCAATTGGTTATACAGGATCGAAAGGCGATGTAGGTTTTACAGGTTCCCGTGGTATTCCAGGCGCAGCTGACGCAGTTGGTTATACAGGTTCGCAAGGTGTCCCTGGGGCAGCAGAAGCAATCGGATACACTGGCTCTCAAGGAGAGCAAGGTTCTTTCGGCACAATTGGTTATACAGGATCTGGGGGCGATCTTGGGTATACAGGCTCGCAAGGTATTCCGGGCGCAGCTGACGCAATTGGTTATACAGGTTCAAAAGGCGATATAGGTTTTACAGGTTCCCGTGGTGCACAAGGAATAGAAGGAGCTGTAGCTGATACAGGCTTTACAGGTTCTCGTGGGTTTTCCGGATCTCAGGGACCTGCAGGTGAGGCAAGTACTGTTGCAGGCTTCACAGGTTCTCGTGGATTTTCAGGTTCTCAAGGCTCAAGCGGTAATACAGGCTCTACAGGCTTTGCAGGTTCACAGGGGTCCATCGGCTTTACAGGCTCGCAAGGTGTAAATACAGTACCAAGTGCAGGCACAGATAAAACGACATCATATACCTTAGCGATTGCAGACAAAGGCGAATACGTTTCGATAGGAACTGGTGGAAGTATTACAATTCCAAATAGCGTGTTTTCGCCTGGCGATGTAATTACCATCTATAACGATACTACAGGAAATGCAACAATTACATGCTCTGTTGCTACTGCATATATATCCGGTGTAAATACCAACGTGTCTTCTGTTACCTTAGCTACAAGAGGAATATGTACTGTGTTGTTTGTTGATACTAATAAGTGTGTTGTGGGTGGGGCTATATTCTAATGTCAATAGGCAATTTACACATGGTATTGGCAAATTTCTTGGCGTCGGTAAGGTTTAATTTATTAAGCTCTACCGCATTGGTTTCTGAAGGCAATGGATTTACAATAACACTTGATGCCGAGGGCATAGTTCTTGCAAATGGCACTACAGTAAATTACACCATCGATGGTATTAATAGCAATGATATTACTTCGTCATTGTCTGGTCAGTTTTCTTTGACAAACAATTCTGCTCAATTGTCCACAACGACAACTCAAAATGATGATACTCTTATTTTTGTCCTAGGAGATTCTGGTTTAGGATCCAAAACTGTCAAAAGATATTCAACAGATAGAAAACTTTCTTCCCCTGTATTACAAGAAACATACAACGAGGTAGAATCAAGTTCTAACTTAGGCATGTTTTTTAAGCCTGATGGTAGTAAAATGTGGCTACAAGATGCGACGAACGATCAGTTTAGAGAGTATTCATTGACTGCAGCCCCTAGCGTAGATCAGTGGAATCTCAGCACAATAAATCCTACCGCAGTCACAGGAAGTTATGGGAGTACCGGCGGCAACCATCAAGGGATGTGGATAGATGAAACAGGAACAATACTATTCCAAGTAGATCGCGATATTCAGACCATATTGCAAGATGATATTCCAGCATGGAGTCCACTTTTTCCAGACGCACCTGCAAGAACTCTCGATATTTCTGCTGCTACTTCTCTTCCATCAGGGATTGCCGTAAGCCGTGATGGTACAAGGGCATTCGTCTCGAGTCTATCACCTACTGTAGTGTTGGAGTACAGCGGAGTCGCAAACCAATGCAACAACTGGACTCTCTCACATACACTTACTGTAGGATTTAGTGTGTCTGATGTGTTTGTGGACCCACTATTAGGCACAAAAATGTATTTGTCTGATGACTCTGGTAAAGTACACGTATATAAATTGCTTACACCGTGGGATTTGAGCACTTCCGAATTTTTGGCGACCTGGGATCTTACTGCTACATTTAGCGGTATATACGCAGTTTATGTTGTAGAACCTGATGCTGAAATTTTCAGAATAACACTGGCCGCGACCGACAGTGCCGGAAACCAAACAAGATCAGTTTCACATGAGGTAACAATAGAAAATAAAGCACTGCCAGAAGAGGTGTATTATGGTCAATTGAGTTCTTCGCAAACCGAGTCGCTATATGAGTTTGTTGTGCCTTTGGGAATATCAGAGTTGTCTGCTGTTGCTATAGGCGGCGGTGGTAGTGGTGCCAGTGGCGTAAATAAAGGAACTTCAACAAATGCTACGTCCGGTGGTGGTGGTGGCGGTGGCGGTGCACTCGCATATGGAACATTCAGTGTCACTCCTGGCGAGATTCTTTACATTACTGTAGGTTCTGGTGGCGCCAATCGAACTGGTTCAGGTGCTGGCATAGGCAAAGGTAATCATGGTAATGACGGACTGTCTACTTATATAAGACGAGATAGTTTTTCTGGCACGTCGTTATTGGGTGCAGGTGGCGGTGAAGGCGGTGGCGTATACGGTACAATTGGTCCTGACGGTTCTGGTAGTATTTTGTCTAGTGGTACTGGAAGACTTGGCGGTGGCAACGGTGGCAACGGTGGACAGCACTCCACCCAGGAACTGGGCGGAAGTCCCAGCGGTGGTGGAGGCGCTGCCGGTTATTCTGGTGACGGCGGCGCGGGTGCAGGATATGCACCTGGCCCAACAGTCGCGGCTGCTGGAACTGGCGGCGGCGGTGCTGGAGGAAACAGAGCCGGTAGCGTATCCGATGGAGGTCGGGTTGGAATTATAGCAGAAGGTACATCTGGTGCGGTCAGTGGCAGTGGGGCTATAAGGAATGGCTCAGTTGGTCCGATATTTGCAGGCGGTGGCGGGCAAGGCGGCAGTGGATGGAACAGTAACATCGTACCATCTACTACATTGGGTGGCACAGGCTACGGCGGCAGCTCCGGCGCAGTTCGCATAATCTGGGGGAATATAAATAACACTAGAGAGTATCCATCAACAAATACCGGAAATTTCCTAGTATAACAAGGTAAAGTAAATGACAGTTTTAAGTAGTTTTATAAGTGGTTCATATAAGGGGTTTGACGGTTCTCGGGGCTTTACGGGAAGTCAAGGCGCTGGCTTCGTAGGTTCACAAGGTGTTCCCGGCGAAGCTGCTTCTATAGGTTATACGGGTTCTCAAGGCTATACAGGTTCTCAAGGTTATACTGGCTCTCAAGGCGAAACTGGATTTGTTGGCTCTCAAGGTATTACAGGATTTGATGGATCCCAAGGATATACGGGTTCTCAGGGTATTGTTGGTTTTACTGGTTCGTTTGGCTTTACTGGCTCTCAAGGAGATTTGGGTTATGCAGGCTCGCGAGGTTATTCCGGAAGTAAAGGGTTTACTGGTTCGACTGGACAGGGCGGCTTCGTCGGCTATACTGGCTCTCAAGGTTATACTGGCTCTCAAGGAGATGTAGGGTATACTGGTTCTTTTGGGTATACTGGCTCGCAGGGTGTACAAGGTGAATTGGGTTACACGGGTTCACAGGGCCTTGTTGGTTTTACTGGCTCGTTTGGTTTTACAGGCAGTCGAGGCACAACTGGCTTTGACGGGTCTAAAGGTGATATGGGGTATTCTGGTTCGCAAGGTGTTGCGGGCGAAGCGGCTGATACTGGGTTTACTGGTTCACAAGGAGATGTAGGTTTTACTGGTTCCTTGGGTTACTCCGGTTCCCAAGGTGAAACTGGGTTTGCTGGATCTTTTGGCTTCACAGGTTCACAAGGTTTTACAGGATCAGCTGGAATAGAAGGCAGAAGAGAATATACAGTAACTAATAATGGTTCTTCGAATTATATCATTGACGGTGCATCTCAGCCGACCTTGAATCTCATTCGTGGGTTTACGTATGCTTTCAACGTCGCAGCTCCGGGACATCCGTTTTACATTAAGACAGCACAAGTAACCGGTACTGGCAGTCAATATAATGACGGTGTTACTAATAATGGCGCTGAAAATGGGATAGTGATCGTTAGATTGCCATACAATGCCCCAAGTACTCTATATTACCAGTGTTCTATACACGCAAGTATGGCAGGGGTTATTAATGTAAGTGATGTCGGCCCACAAGGCTTTGCCGGATCAAAAGGAGAAGATGGCTTTAGTGGTTCTAGTGGATATTCTGGTTCAAATGGCTTCACAGGTTCGCAGGGAAATGTTGGATTTACTGGAAGTGCTGGCGCTGGAGCAGATCTTGTAATAACTGATGATGTTGCAACTGACAACACGAGATACATTACGTTTGTAAACAATACTTCTGGTGCCACGGATGATCTGTTTGTTTCATCTACAAAATTATTCTACAACCCTTCGACTGGAACACTAAACGCTACTGAATTCAATTCACTCTCTGATATTACACTTAAAGATAACCCAAATAAAATCTACAATTCAAATGCAATACTTAATAGCATTGAAACAATATCATTCGATTGGAAAGAAACTGGTGTTAGAAGCTACGGTGTAATTGCTCAGCAACTTGAGCAAATACTGCCTGAATTGGTGACAAATACATCCGGTAAGAAGTATGTGAATTACATTCCTTTAATTGCCATCTTAATTGACGGCTTTAAAACACTGTCAGATCGCGTAGAGAATATAGAAACCACGAAGTATAAATAGAACCAAATAGCCGAGTATCCATAAGGGGAAGCGAAGATGGCAATCAAAATACAAGGCACCACGATCATAAACGATCAGACTGCATACATAGATTTAGCAGGAACCACTGCAATTAAGGTTCCGGTAGGTGCTGATCTTGAAAGACCTGCGGGTGTCACTGGACAGATACGATACAACAGCACCGCGGCTGCATTTGAAGGATTTGGTGGGGCTGGCTGGGGATCAATTGGCGGATCGGCCAACCCAACATTAGAAGCAATTGCATCTGGTACACTGCCAAATGGAGTGCCTGTAGTTATTAACGCAGATGGTACTGTGAGTGCGGTTGGTCTTAGTTCTTCTGAAGCTGTCGTGTTCGAGAGTGCAGGTACCAGCTGGATCTCGGACACCTTTGACAGTTTCAACAATAAGGTTGTCGTTGCTTATTATGACTCATACAACTCCGGCTTCGGCACTGCTGTCGTAGGAACTGTCAGTGGGACTTCAATCAGCTTCGGCACTCCTGTCGTGTTCGCGAGTGTACCTACCAACTACATCTTATCCACTTTTGACAGTTTCAACAATAAGGTTGTCATTGCTTATACAGACGTGGGCAACTCTCGATTCGGCACTGCTGTCGTAGGAACTGTCAGTGGGACTTCAATCAGCTTCGGCACTACTGTCGTGTTCGAGAGTGCAACTACCAGCCACATCTCGGCCACCTTTGACAGTTTCAACAATAAGGTTGTCATTGCTTATAGAGACGAAGGCAACAACTCTCGATTCGGCACTGCTGTCGTAGGAACTGTCAATGGGACTTCAATCAGCTTCGGCACTGCTGTCGTGTTCGAGAGTGCAAGTACCTACTTTATCTCAGCCACCTTTGACAGTAACTCAAACAAGGTTGTCATTGCTTATAGAGACGACGGCAACTCTGGCTTCGGCACTGCTGTCGTAGGAACTGTCAGTGGGACTTCAATCAGCTTCGGCACTACTGTCGTGTTCGAGAGTGCAACTGCCAACTACATCTCGGCCACTTTTGACAGCAACTCAAACAAGGTCGTCATTGCTTATTCAGACAACGGCAATTCTTACTTCGGCACTGCCATTGTAGGAACTGTCAGTGGGACTTCAATCAGCTTCGGCACTCCTGTCGTGTTCGCGAGTGCAGGTACCGACCGGATCTCAGCCACTTTTGACAGTTTCAACAACAAAGTCGTCATTGCTTATAGAGACGTGGGCAATTCCAGCTTCGGCACTGCCGTTGTAGGGACTGTCAGTGGGACTTCAATCAGCTTCGGCACTCCTGTCGTGTTTGAAAGTGCAACTACCTACTTTATCTCAGCCACCTTTGACAGTAACTCAAACAAGGTTGTCATTGCTTATAGAGACGACGGCAACTCCGGCTTCGGCACTGCTATTTCAATTGATAGTCTAAGCGCTGCAGGAACAAATCTGACCACTGAGAACTATATTGGCTTTTCTGCTGGAGCCTACGCTGATGCTACCACAGCTACTGTGCAGCTTATCGGTGCGATCAACGGTGTTCAATTAGGCTTGACAGCCGGACAGCAATACTTCGTGACCGGTAATGGCACCTTAGCTGAAACTCCGAGCAACCCTGAAGTCTATGCGGGTGTTGCTGTATCCTCTACAAAACTCATAGTGAAAAGATAAACCAAATAAAAACACTTACTAAAGATAATTTATCCCTCTACCTTTTGAAGACACTAAGACACTAAGACACTACTAATTGAAAGTGACAAAATCACTGACAGTGATGCTATTTTAAGTGTACTTTGCTCACACAATTAAATGTCTATCCTTTATAAATACAAGTAACACTGAAGTACGAAAATACAATACATATAATGATTATAGTGAAAATTACAAATAATAGCCGAGTATCCACAAGGGGAAGCGAAGATGGCAATCAAAATACAAGGCACCACGATCATAAACGATCAGACTGCATACATAGATTTAGCAGGAACCACTGCAATTAAGGTTCCAGTAGGTACTGATCTTGAAAGACCTGTGGGCGTCATTGGACAACTAAGATACAACAGCACAGCCGCTACATTTGAAGGATTTGGTGGGGTTGAGTGGGGATCAATTGGCGGATCGACCGGTCCGACATTGCAAGCAATCGCCTCTGGTACACTGCCAAATGGCGTGCCTGTAGTTATTAACGCAGATGGTACTGTGAGTGCGGTTGGTCTTAGTTCTTCTGAAGCTGTCGTGTTCAATAGTGCAACTACCGACTGGATGTCAGCCACTTTTGACAGTTTCAACAATAAGGTTGTCGTTGCTTATACAGACTACGGCAACTCCGGCTTCGGCACTGCCGTTGTAGGTACTGTCAGCGGAACCTCAATCAGCTTCGGCACTCCTGTCGTGTTCGAGAGTGCAAGTGCCACCTATACCGCGGCCACCTTTGACAGCAACTCAAACAAGGTCGTCATTGCTTATAGAGACAACGGCAACTCTCAATTCGGCACTGCCGTTGTAGGAACTGTCAGTGGGACTTCAATCAGCTTCGGCACTCATGTCGTGTTCGAGAGTGCAAATGCTACCAACATCTCAGCCACCTTTGACAGTTCCAACAATAAGGTTGTCATTGCTTATTCAGACGCCGGCAACTCCAGCTTCGGCACTGCCAGAGTAGGTACTGTCAGTGGAACTTCAATTAGCTTCGGCACTCCTGTCGTGTTTGAAAGTGCAAATACCGCCCTTATCTCAGCCACTTTTGACAGCAACTCAAACAAAGTCGTCATTGCTTATAGAGACAGCGGCAACTCTGGCTTCGGCACTGCTGTAGTAGGTACTGTCAGTGGAACCTCAATCAGCTTTGGCACTGCTGTCGTGTTCAATAGTGCATACACATACCATATCTCAGCCACTTTTGACAGTTTCAACAACAAGGTCGTCATTGCCTATAGAGGCAGCTCCAGCTTCGGCACTGCCAGAGTAGGTACTGTCAGTGGAACTTCAATTAGCTTTGGTACTACTGTCGTGTTTGCAAGTGCCGATACCACCAACATCACAATCACTTTTGACAGTTTCAACAACAAGGTCGTCATTGCCTATAGAGACGAAGCCAACTCTGGCTTCGGCACTGCCGTTGTAGGGACTGTCAGTGGGACTTCAATCAGCTTTGGCACTCCTGTCGTGTTTGAAAGTGCAAGTACCTTCACCCCCTTGGCAACTTTTGACAGCAACTCAAACAAAGTTGCCATTGCTTACAGAGACTTCGGCAACTCTAACTTCGGTACTGCTATTTCAATTGATAGCCTAGACGCTGTAGGAACAAATCTGACCACTGAGAACTACATTGGCTTTTCTGCTGGAGCCTACGCTGATGCTGCCACAGCTACTGTGCAAATTGGCGGTTCGGTAAATGAGTCACAGTCAGGCTTGGTAACGGCGCAGCAATACTTCGTGACCGGTACCGGCGCCTTAGCTCAAACTCCAGGCAACCCAAATGTCTATGCAGGGGTTGCTGTAGCCACCACTAAAATCATTATAAAAGGATAAACACAAATGAAAACGCTCACCAAAGACAACCTGTCCCTCTACCTATTTGAAGATGACAAACCACTGCTGATCGAAGCTGACAAAATTACTGTTGGTGATCCTGCCGAGTTTATCATCGGTGACTGCCGCAGTGAGGACACAGTCTTACATGAAGGTGTCACTGGCCCGGAAGATTGGACAGGTGGCAAGTACTTTTATGACGGCACAGACTTTACGCTGAATCCCAACTGGACTGATCCAGACACAGTAAATTATCTTTTGTAATCTTGCCACTGAAGTAGGTTTTACACATTACTGCAAACCTATTTAATAAACAGTATTGTATTTGCCACAACACAAATGTTGTTTTTAAATTCTGTGCACGAGAATGGCGTAGCATCAGAAAGCACGACATTCAATAAATCATGTATCTTTAATATGTGAACAGGCAATACAAGAAGTTTCATGGATGTTGCACTTCTGCAAAACTTAACATTATTACTTTTCCTGAATATCTATATAAACATACGTACGTGCTGGATAACAGATATGCTATTTGTTATAAATAGGATTAACAACAAGAGTAGAAGGTTTCCACAATGACAACAAGAGCAAATCTCTATGTAGATCAGGGAATTGATTTTCTACTTCGTCTTCAGATTACACTAGATGAAAACACCACAGAAGGTTTAGCTTTCTACTCTAGTGCAAGAAAAGTTTATTCATCTGCTAAGTTGTTTGATGCCTCAGTTACAATACAAGAAAATGGCGGTGGTGAAACAGTAGATTTAGACATTTTCATTGGAGCTGAAAAGACCGCCGATCTAGAACCTGGTAAATACCAGTACGATGTAATTTATACCAATCAAAATGGAAATGTGAAAAAGTTACTGGAAGGCACTGTCCACATAATCCCAACTATCACAAGACCGGAGTAGGAAATTGAGCGATTTAATCGTGATACCTAGCACCACCGTAGGTCCTAGAATAGCAGTAAATACTGTAGGAAATAGAGGGTACACAGGTTCACAGGGCACCAGCGGCTTTGACGGATCTAAAGGCAACAGTGGCTTTTCTGGTAGTAGAGGTTTTACTGGATCTCAAGGTGTAGCGGGCGCATATGCTGCTGTTGGCTATACAGGCTCAAAAGGCGAGATAGGCTTCACAGGTTCTCTCGGCTTTACTGGATCACTTGGCTTTGCAGGATCCCAAGGCGAACTGGGTTACACTGGTTCGTTAGGCTTTTCTGGGTCCCAAGGCATTCAAGGTGTAGCAGGAGAGGCCGCCTCTGTTGGCTTTACAGGCTCAAAAGGCGAGACTGGCTTCACAGGTCCTCTCGGCTTCACAGGTTCGAAAGGCGATATAGGTTCTCGGGGATACGCGGGTTCGCAGGGCAGTATAGGTTTCGCAGGATCACAGGGCAGTATAGGTTTCGCAGGATCACAGGGCTTGATAGGCTTTTCTGGGTCGCGCGGCCAACTAGGGTTTACTGGGTCGATTGGTTACACTGGGTCGCTAGGATTTACTGGTAGCCAAGGTACAACTGGTTTTGATGGGTCCAAAGGCGATTTGGGTTATGCTGGTTCCCAAGGGGCAGGATTTACTGGTAGCCAAGGTACAACTGGTTTTGATGGATCCAAAGGCGATTTGGGTTATGTCGGTTCGATTGGTTACACTGGGTCGCAAGGATTTACTGGTAGCCAAGGTACAACTGGTTTTGATGGATCCAAAGGCGATTTGGGTTATGTCGGTTCGATTGGTTATGTCGGTAGCCAAGGTACAACTGGTTTTGATGGATCCAAAGGTGATTTGGGTTATGCTGGTTCAATTGGTTATGTCGGAAGTCAAGGTACAACTGGTTATTCTGGATCCAAAGGCGATGTAGGATACACTGGATCTTTTGGATTTACTGGCAGTAAAGGTGTTTTGGGTTATTCTGGATCGCAAGGTGACGTAGGATATGCTGGGTCCAAAGGCGATTTGGGTTATGCTGGTTCAATTGGTTACACCGGGTCACTAGGATTTACTGGTTTTGTTGGATCCAAAGGTGACCTAGGCTATGCAGGTTCAATTGGTTACACTGGCAGTCGAGGTGATACTGGCTTTGTTGGTTCCAAGGGAGACTTTGGTTTTACTGGAAGTCAAGGCACAGCTGGGTTTACTGGATCCAAAGGTGACGTAGGATTTACCGGATCCAAAGGTGACACTGGCTATGTCGGCTCACAAGGGGCAGGATTTACCGGATCCAAAGGTGACTTAGGATTTACCGGAAGTCAAGGTCCTGCTGCAGAAGGTTCAAGTATTACTATAACCAACGAAACTACTGATGCAACCAGATTTTTAGGTTTCGTTGGATCTAGTAGCGGAGTTGCGCAGGTAGTATACGTTGCTTCAGATAAATTGTATTTTAATCCTTCAACTGGCACATTAAATGCTACTGAATTTAACTCTCTATCTGATGCAAATTATAAAGAGAATTTCAATTCTGATATAGACAGTCTTGGTATTATTAATCAAATTGGCACATACTCCTTTAATTGGAAAGACAACAAGAAGAAAAGCTACGGTGTTATTGCACAAGAACTAGAGCAGATTGTGCCAGATTTAGTAACAACAAACGAAAATGGTGTCAAGTCGGTCTCTTACATACCTCTGATTGCAATATTGGTTGACGCGGTAAGGAAATTGAGCAAGGATAAATAAACCAATACCTTAAATTCTACATGATGGATATAAAATGAAAATAGCACTTATTGACAAGATCGGCTTATGTTATGATGGCACTACACTATCAAAACAAGGTCTTGGGGGCTCAGAGTCCGCTGTAACACTGATTTCAAAAGAACTAGCAGAACTAGGGTTTCACGTCACGGTTTTTAACAACTGTGATGACTCTTCCCGTTCTCAAGCTGGTACGTATGATAACGTTCGATACATCGACAACAAAGATGCAAAGTCGCACAATGAAACCTACGATTCGGTCATAGTTTCGAGAACTGTCGAGCCATTTGTAAATAACGACTACCCATTCATACATACTGCTAACAAGAGGTTACTCTGGCTTCATGATACCTTTATAGAAGGCGATCAGCTGGTAGAAGACCTTGTAATTTCTGGTAAAATTGACCACATATTTACTCTTTCTGATTGGCACACCTCGTATATTCTTACTTGCGCACACGGTAAAAAGAGAAATTATGAAGTTCTCAAGAAGTCAATCTTTCAAACTCGCAACGGCGCTGTCTGTCACATTCCTGAAGTTGACATATCAAAAAAAGACAAGAACCATTTTGTTTACAATGCATCTGCAACTAAGGGAATGTTGCCTCTAGTACAACATATTTGGCCAGAGATTAAGAAACATATCCCAGAAGCAAGGTTGACCATTATCGGTGGGTATTACCGTTTCAGAGAAGGTGCCGAGCCTGATGCTCAGGAAAATACAGTTTCTGAACTAACAAACAGTCAAGATCTAAAAGATTTAGGTGTCACATTTACTGGGGTAATCCCTCAGCACGAAATTGCAGGAATACTTGCAAACGCATATATGATGCTGTACCCAGGTGCTTTCCCAGAAACATTCGGCATATCGTCGCTTGAATCTCTACTGTATAGAACTCCTATCGTAACAACACGATTTGGCGCACTTGAAGAAACAGCAATTGATCTTGCGTGCTATCAAATTGATTATGCAATTGAGCCTAACAATCTTTTTCCTCACATCAACAAAGAAGAACAGGTTAAAAAGTTTCTTGCTACATTCTTTAATGCCTATAATAACCCATATGCTCATCAACAGAAGCAAAATTACTGCGATGTCATCAAGGATGTTTACGGATGGGATACAGTTGCTCTTCAATGGAAGCAATTCTTATATAAGATCAATGACGAGTTTCTCTCCGTTGAAGACTATCAAAATGTCACTCGCATCAACGACAAGGTTTCTCGCGTGTTCGGAAGAACTAGCGAAATGCCAGTCAGAAAAGAGTATAGATCGTTCAACAACCAGAAAAGAATTTCAGTAATATCTCCGTTTTGGAACGCTGAAAAGTACATTCAGAAGAATATTCTTTCAATTGCCCAGCAGGATTATGACAACTATACACACATTTTAATTGACGATTGCTCGGACGACAACTCGTTCGAAATAGCACAACAGACAATCAACTCTCTTTCACACAATCTAAAATCAAAATTTCAGTTGATTAGAAATGAAGAAAATGAAGGTGCCATCGCAAATCAGATCAAAGCGGTGAGTGGTTGCAAACCAGACGACATTGTGATGTTGTTAGACGGTGACGATTGGCTTATAAATAACAATACAATCTTCCATTACTACAACGACCTTTATGGTCAGGGCTATGAATTTACTTACGGGTCAATGTGGTCCGTTGCAGATAACATACCTCTGATAGCTCAAGATTATCCCATTGAAGTAAAGAAAACGAGATCTTATAGAGATCATCACTTCAACTGGAAAATTCCGTATACGCATCTCAGGACATGCTTGGGAGAATATTTTCCCACTCTTGATGTCGAAAAATTCAAAGTGAATGGAGAGTGGATGAAATCAGGGCACGACAACCCTCTTTTCTATGAACTGATAGAAAGAATAGAACCAGAAAAGATCTATTGTAATAAGGAAATAGTCTGCAATTATAACGATGCAAACCCACTCAATGATTATAAGGTAAGTGGAGACGAGCAGAATAAAAATGCCAATCTTTCATACGAAAAAGATAAAAAGGATGCAACAGTGAAAACAATACTATTAGCAATACCAACTAATAGATACATAGAGCCTGAAACTATGAAGTCAATATATAATATGACCGTCCCAGAAGGATACAAAGTAGACTTTCAGTATGCTTATGGATATCAAATCGACCAGATTCGAAATTTAATTGCTGAATGGACAAAGAGATATGATTATCTCTTTTCGGTAGACAGTGATATAGTACTACCTGAAGATGCACTCGTAAGAATGTTGTCTGCTGATGTGGATGTAATCTCTGGATTGTACATACAACGAATCACAAATACCCATACAGTTGAATTGTATATGGACACGCCGTCTGGCGGTATGACTAACATTCCTTACGAGATGCTCAAAGACAGAGGTGTTGTTGAAATTGCTGGATGTGGTTTCGGTGCATGTCTAGTAAAAGCAAATGTAATACGCACAATGGAATACCCACATTTTTATTACACGTCAGCTCTTGAACATATCAACACCGTTTCTGAGGACGTTTACTTTTGCAAAAAAGCAAGAGACCTAGGATTTAAGATTTGGGCAGACACTTCGATTAAGTGCGAACACATAGGAAATCACACCTTCAAATTGAATGAGCAAATTGCTGTGGTCGAAAAGACAGAGCAGCCAGTCGAGTCACAAACAGTTGAAAAAGAAAATACAGTATCCGTAACACATAATGATACAAGGGTTTTTAGATAATGACACACGTATACGATAGATCCTACGCAACGAGAGAATTTCAAGAGCACGGCGAGACTTGGATCCAAGAAAGATTTAAAAATCAGTTTAAAACCATTTTTGACGTTGGTTCAAATATCGGCGAGTGGACTAACATGACAAGACAATATCAAGCGGACGCTGATATTCATATGTTCGAGGTAATACCAGATACATACCGAAGAATGCTTTCCAACATTGAACTCGACGACAAGATGATCCCAAACAGTTTCGGTTTGTCTGATTCCGCTGGCTCAATCCCCATGAGATATAAAGCTTCTTATGACGCACTCAGCACTTCAATTCTTGACTTGCAACTTGATGATAGCGAGATCAGAACAGGCCTCACAATGACAGGCGATCAGTATGTTGAAAGTAGACAAATTCAGCAAATTGATTATCTAAAAATTGACACTGAAGGTGCTGAAGGTAAAGTGTTTAAAGGGTTTGAAAATACACTCAAAGAAGGAAAAGTAAAAGTAATACAGTTTGAATATAGTTTTATATGTGTGTTGACTAAATGGATGTTGATTGATAGTTATAAGTTCCTACAACCACTTGGTTTTACATTAGGAAAGCTGAAACCAGACAACGTTGAGTTCCACGAGTATAGTCTGACCGACGAAGATTTTATTGGTCCAGATTACATCGCAGTTCACGATTCAGTAAAGGCTAACTTCGGGTTATGAACTTTCCAGGCAATTGCTATCTTAACCACACTGAAAGGAAGATGTGGTTAGATATACCTAAGAATGCATCCAAAAGCGTTTCGCACGATCTAATGAGAATGGGTTGGAAAAATGGCAATTATATAAGAGATTCAATATACGATTATGAAGCAATAATTGTTGTTCGAGATGTGGTGGAAAGGTGGAAAGGTTCTACTATTGAAGTCTGCTACCACCATTTGCAATATAACAACTTTAAATTTGACAATTTTGCTGCTTGGTTTGAAAGGAAAAATTGGAAGAACTTCAAATCAATAGGCGACCTTCATCACCAGCCACTTTCATATTTCTGTAGAGACCTTACCAACCCAACATACATTGCGATGGATAAAAACTTCAAACTCAATATATCTAAAGCATTGGGCATCAATGACGTGAAAAAATACAACTCTACAATAGAAAATGAACATAAGCTCAAAGTCGAGCCTTATGTTAATGAGTTGCTTTCAGATCCCGCTTTTATTGAAGTGTTACTTGAATACTATAAGGAAGATCAAGTGCTGTTTCTAGATGCTTCAGCGACATAACACCTTTTGTATAAATACAATAAAAAGGGGTGTGGACAATGGCTCAGCCAAGCAACAGAGAAGAATTTAAAGAATATTTGCTTCGCAAAATCGGTGCTCCTGTTATTCAGGTGAACGTCTCTGATGAGCAGGTCGACGATCGTGTTGATGAAGCAATTAGTTTTTTTAGAGATTACCACTACGACGGCTCGCAACTTATATATCTCAAGCATGCAATGACACAAGAAGACATTGATAATGGTTATATCTCTGTATCTCCTAGACTACTTGGGGTTACAAGAATCTTTAATCTGTCAAGTTCAATATCTACTGGGGCTGGCATGTTTAATGTGTCGTATCAGTTCGTGTTGAATAATTTGTCGGACGTCACAGGATATAACTTGACAAATTACGTCATGTCAATGCAACATTTAGAGTTTATTCAGGAAATGCTCGTAGGCACGCCTCTAATCAGATATAACAGACACGTAGATAAACTTTTTATTGATATTGATGCTAAGAAATTTTACCCTGGAATGGTTATTATCATGGAAGCATATGACATTATAGATGATACGCTATATTCGGACTTCTGGAGAGACAGATGGTTACAGAATTATGCAACCACTCTTGTAAAAGAACAGTGGGGCTTTAACCTTACAAAATTTGAAAATATGCAACTTGTCGGCGGTGTGACATTCAACGGAGCACAAATCCTAAGTGATGCACGTGAAGAGAGACTTCGCCTTGAAGAACAAGCAATTAATACACTGCAACCACTTGTGTTCAACTTCATCGGATGACCCTCATCCGCCCCCCTACTCTTTATTCTATAGAGGATAAATCCATTATACCACACATAGAAAACATGTCAACAAAAAAGTGCACAAGATATGGCGACTAATGTATTTTTTCGGAACTATGACAACTTCAATGAGCAAAGTCTCATCGATGATCTAGTCATCGAATCCATCCAGATTCACGGACTGGATATGGTGTATATTGCCAGGTCTCTTCAAGCTGTAGATCAGATTTTAAACGAAGATGACTTGTCGATCTTCACAGCTGCATATTCTGCTGAAATGTATGTTAAATCTGTAGATGGCTTCCAAGGCGAAGGCGACTTCCTAAGTAAATTTGGTTTGCAGATACGAGATCAGGCAACATTTACAATTGCCCGTAGAACTTTTGAGCGATATATTACAAGATCAAATCCTCTCATTGAGAGGCCTAAAGAAGGCGATCTTATATATTTGCCACTTAATAGCAAGTTCTTTGAAATTGCATTTGTTGAACACGAATCGGTGTTCTACCAGACTGGCGCATTACAAGTTTTTGATATGAAATGTGAGCTGTTTGAATTTTCTGGAGAGCGGTTTGAAACCGGCTCGCCTTCTATTGACGGTTTCTTTGATAGCATTAGAACAGATACTATCACTACACTTACTGGCCTCAATGACAGTGACCCAATTGCAAAGAATATCTTCTTCGAAGAAGAAGCAGATGATATTATAGACTTCTCGGAAATAGATCCGTTCAGCGAAGTGATTCGTAGACCAGCAAACAACAATGCAGTTACCGCAGATTCTACCAGTTTAACAGCGGACTCTGCCAGTTTAACAGCAGATATAAATTAAGAGGATATCATGACTAAACAAACAATAAATCTAGGAGCTGTTGCCAACGATGGCTCTGGTGATACTCTAAGAAATGCATTCGGAAAAATAAATCAAAACTTTACCGAAACATATGGAGGCCTCGTTACTGCTGTTAGCCAACTAGATAACGACACGGGATATCTGACATCAAACGCAGACCACATTATATTGACTGGAAGATATGGCTTGGGGACCACTACATCCTTTTCCAATGTAGTGGATGTTTCTCTTGGTGATGCAATCGGCACTGGCATCACCATCAAGCGAAACTCTGCCACCGGCGCTATTTACAATTCAGAATTAGAAGCTGGTTATGATCAGGTGGTTAGAAATAGCCCACTGGGCACCGAGTGGAACGCAGATGGCTATGACAACTTGGACACTGTTAAAAATAGATACTATACCGATTTTACAGAAGCGTTAAAGCACGCTGTTGATGCTAATGTTCTTAAAGCCGACCTGGTAATGCACGACACGATAAATGATAAGTATTATAAAGTAAAATTTACGCAGTGGGCAGTTGAAGTCGGCACATTTGGTTACAATAGAGCAGAAATTTTAGTTAATGCTTCAATAGGTGTAACCTTCCCGGACGGGACATACCAACCTACTGCATGGACAGGAGCATTTGGAAATTATAATACATCTTACATAGGTCAATATAGCGGACACGAGTTAAATGCAGAAGAAGGTGGTAATATCATTTATTTCTACAACACGCATGTTATACTTACAGACAACACAGAAAACGATTGCCCAGTAGGAACATTCTACACGTTGGTTGTAGGAGATGTAGCCCCTTCATCGCTCAGATTGAAACAATATAGTAATTCAAGTACAGTTCTAACTTTAGAAACACAAATCGTTCCAGTCACAGATGAATATGGCAACGTTGATTACCCGTTAGACTCACAGTCGATTGCTTTTCTGATTAAGACTGACGAAAACACGTGGACACTGTCTCCTTCAGGCATCCAGTCAACGTTAAACGGGTCTGTATATTCGACAAGTAATGATTTGATGGTTGATGGTTCAAAAGGAAAAATAGTTGCAAGTGTTGACACTGCAATTGATTGGACCGTAGACGTCGCTGATGCTGTTTGGAAATTTGGAGTTGATGGCAATTTGACGTTCCCCGACACTTCAATACAATCGGGCGCTTCTATCAGCGTAACTGATTTAAAGACTCTGGTTGCAGATAGTGCTGATTTTGTAGACTTTCAGGCAAGAATAGCAAGTCTTTAATAAGATATAGGATAATAACATGTCAATTGTAAATCACTTCTATAACGGTTCTACTCGCCGTTACATTGCATTATTTGGATCTCTTTTTAATAAAATCTCTGTTACAAGAGATAATAATGGCAATGAAGAAGAGCAATTTATGGTAGTACCTATTGCCTATGGCCCGTTCCAGAAATTTCTTGCTAGAGTAACACAAGATCCAGGACTGAATCGACCACAAGCAATATCACTTCCTCGCATGGCGTTTGAAATTAATTCCATGTCTTTTGATGGTCAGCGTAAAACCAATTCGTTGAATAAACTGAGATCAACTTCAACCGACACTACGTTCATGTATTCTCCTGCTCCGTACAATTTAGAATTTACTCTTTACATTATGACCAAGCACGCAGAGGATGGCACAAAAATCTTGGAACAATTGCTTCCGTTCTTCAAGCCAGAATACACGTTTAGCGCAAGAATTATTGACGATCTCCCAGCAATTGATATTCCTTTGATATTAAATTCTGTTTCCCTAGAAGACCTATATGAAGCAGACTTCGAAACGAGACGTTCGCTCATGTGGACACTTTCATTTACAATGAAGGGTTGGTTTTTTGGTCCGGAGAGATCTCGTGGTGTTGTAAAATTTGTCGATGTTAGAACACACAACGACGTAACACCAGAAGTTGCAACTTCTGGTCAGGTAACAGTCCAACCAGGACTGACAGTTGCAGGCGCACCTACTACCGACATCAACGAAACAATTGCATACGATGAAATAAATATCGATGACGACTGGGGTGTGGTGCCATTGGTGAAGGACTATGAAGATGAATGAGAACCCAATAGATGCTGCACTTGGACTAAGGCCAATGGGTGATGCTCTAGCTGACGAGCGCTCCGCACCTACTGACGACTCAGACGTACTGCCTATATTGATTGATGACACCTCCAACATAGTGGTTCCTGTCAATGTAGAAGCGGACGAGACATATAGAGACATCGAACAGGCAAGATCAAACATCAAAAATATTATAGAGAAGGGCGACGAATCTCTTAAAGAAATGATTGAGCTTGCTAAGCAATCAGAGTCTCCAAGAGCGTTTGAAGTTGCATCCGGCCTGATGAAAACGCTTCTTGATGCAAACAAAGACTTTGTAGATATGTCTATGAAGAAAAAGTATCAAAGAGAAGAACTAACTGGATCTAAAGAACAAGCTCAGACGAATGTTACAAATAACAATTTGATAATATCTACTGCTGACCTGTTGAGGATGATGAAAGGTGAAACCTAATGAAATGCTGTAACTCAGAACATATTATAAGATCGCTGCAGGCATTATAATGACAGAAGGTTATCTTGGAAACCAACACCTCAAGAAGTCTGGTACCGCAATTGAATGGACGCCGGAATTACTACAAGAGTACATGAAATGTGCCAACGATCCGGTATATTTTGCCAAGACATATATAAAAATTGTGCACGTAGACAAAGGGCTTATACCGTTTGAAATGTACGGTTACCAAGAGGAAATTGTCCGTAAAATTACAGATAATAGAAGAGTTGCGGTGTTGACAGCAAGGCAAAGTGGCAAAACCACAACTGCCGCAGCCGTGATTCTACACTATATTCTATTTAACGAATATAAGACAGCAGCAATCCTTGCAAATAAAGGTGACTCTGCAAGAGAAGTTCTCAATAGAATTCAGCTTGCGTACGAGGCGCTCCCTAGGTGGCTACAGCAAGGCGTAGAGGAGTGGAACAAAGGCTCTATAGAATTAGAAAACGGTTGTAAGATATATGCAGGCACTACGTCATCAAGTGCAATTCGAGGCAAGTCAATCTCGTTTCTGTATCTCGACGAGGTCGCGTTTATCGAAGGGTACGATGAATTCTTCGCCTCTGTTTATCCTACAATTTCGTCCGGCGAGACAACAAAATTATTAATGACTTCAACTCCAAATGGCATTAACCACTATTGGAAAACCTGTAAAGGTGCAGAGGAAGGCACCAACGGATATGAGTTTGTACGTGTTATGTGGAATGATGTCCCAGGCAGAGGTGAAGCTTGGAAACAGGAAACTCTCGAAGCTCTTGATCACGACCAAGACAAGTTTGCGCAAGAATATTGCTGCGTGAAGGGCAACACTCAAATCACCATAAGAGACAAAGAAACAGGCGAGATAAAAACGATCTTCATAGAAGAACTTTATGAAAATTTGCACTTGTGAATTCCTTGATTTATAAATAAAATAGGATGGAGATGAGAAAACACACGTGTACAAATCGCGGCGAACGACTCCAGAAGAAAGAATAAAGGAGATTTAACGAGAAGTCCGCTTCTCGTTCTGTGGCGCGCTGAAACATGTGATGTGGTGCCGGCTGCTATAAGAACAACACCATAGAGAAAAGGCATTCCCACAAAGGACCTACCATGACGAAAAAGAACAACACCCAGTATGAAATACTAACGGACAGTGGATGGGCGGATTTTCACGGTGTGTATAAAAAAACCACTACCGGTATAGTAACCATTGTAGATGAAATCGGCAATCTATTAGAATGTACGCTGGATCATAAAATAGAGACTGAAGCAGGGTTTATACAAGCGCAGAATTTATATATAGGATCGAGATTGAAAACGAAGAGCGGCTATTCGAGAGTAGCAACTCTTTCTATAGATAAGAATGAAACTGCGGATGTATACGACGCGCTTGAAGTGAGCAACGGCCACAAATATTATACTAATAATATGGTATCTCATAACTGCGAATTCCTTGGCAGCTCTGGTACTTTGATCGCAGGACAGAAACTCAAAGAAATGGCACATTCAAAACCAGTGACTCAAAGTGAGGGCCTGCTTCAGTATGACCCTGTTGTTACTGGTCATACATATGCAATGGTAGTTGATGTTTCTCGTGGCAAAGGTTTGGATTATTCTGCTTTCTCTGTTCTGGACATAACTCAAATGCCGTACAAGCAAGTGTGTACATTTAGAGATAATTTTACTGGCCCTGTTGATTATGCCGCTACTATATTTAGAGTTGCGACGCTTTATAATGAAGCACATGTTATGGTCGAGGTCAATGACATAGGTGGTCAGGTATCAGACATTCTTTTCCTTGACTATGGATATGAAAATCTTGTCATGACAGAAAATGGAGGCCGGTCGGGAAAAAGAGTCTCTGGCGGTTTTGGTAAGAATGTAGATCGAGGTATCAGAACAACAAAATCAGTAAAATCTATCGGCTGTTCAATTCTAAAAATGTTAATCGAGCAGAACCAATTGCTCGTTCCAGATTTCAACACCATTCAAGAGCTTTCCAAATTCTCTAAGAAGGGTCTATCATATGAGGCAGAATCTGGCTCACACGATGATCTTGTTATGACCCTGGTTCTGTTTTCGTGGTTAACTGATCAAGGTTACTTCAAAGACCTGACTGACATCAACACAATGATGAAATTGCGTGAAAAGAGCGAAGAACAAATAGAGGAAGAATTACTCCCTTTCGGCTTTGTAAGTATAGGTGACGAGCTAGAAGAAGATGATATGCCTGTACGGTACAACAGCTGGCTCTAGATTGTGTGAGAACTCAATTATAATAAATAGGATTAAAGTGAAACTAGTTCAATAAAGCTATTATGTCAAAGGAGAACAAAACAAATGGTTTTTTCTGTAAGTCCATCAGTAACGGTAAGAGAAGTTGATCTTACTACCACAATTCCCGCAATCACCACGCTACCAGCTGCAATCGCAGGTGTGTTCCGCTGGGGTCCTGTAAACGAAAGAGTTCTAATCTCTTCAGAAATAGAACTTGCTAATGTTTTCGGCCAACCTACAGATCACAATGCGGAAACATTCTTTACCGCTGCTGATTACCTCTCGTATTCAAATGCTCTATACGTGACCCGTGTAGTAGATGATACTGCTAGTACAGCAACTGTTTCAAATATAGCAGACGATGTTGTTTTTAAGGCGAAATACCCAGGTACCATCGCAAACGGCATTGAAATTTCATATATCACCACATCCGAAATTGGTGAAAGTGGCTTCGCAGAAGATGTGTTTAGCATTGCAACTACATATGACATCACATTCAGAGAGCAAACATTAGATATAACAACAGACCAAGCTCTTGTTGATATTAATGTAAAGATAGGCGATGTTCTACGCATTGACACGTCAAGTGGTTACCAGGACATGGAAATCCTTGCTCTTGAAACTCTTAGCACCACACCGACTTCTGGTTCTGAATTTGAATATGTGCACTCGTTCATCTTTAGAGAGCGATTCACAATGGTGAACATTCCTACTGATGTTACGCGCCGTTGGGCGTATGCCGACGCGTTCGGTGAAGCTCCAGAAGCTAGTAAGATGCACATCATTGTAACTGACAGAACAGGCTTGGTATCAGGCACTGCTGGTCAAATACTTGAAAAGTTTGAAAACCTAGCAATTAAATCTGGTACTAAAACAACTGACGGCACGAACATCTTTTATAGATCGTACATCGAAGAAAGATCTGCATACATTGAAGCAGGCGAAGATAATATTGGTGACGTTACTACTGGTGTTGTTACCGCGCAGCGTGAATATCTGACCTTTGCACTTGGTGTCGACAGTCTATCAGAAAGCCTAGTATCGCTTGGTACAATTGCTTTCGGTTATGACCTATACAGAGAAGCAAATGACATTGATATTTCCTTTCTTCTCCAAGGCAAAGCAGTAAGTGGTTCTAACCTTGCAAACTACATCGTTTCAAATGTTGCTGAATATCGTAAAGATTGCATTGCATTTATATCGCCAGAAATTACTGATGTTGTTGGTGTTGCTTCCGAACAGGACAAAATGAACAATGTTATAGGCTTTAGAACGTCCATGCAGAATTCGTCATATTGGTTTATGGACAGTGGTTATAAGTACCGTTATGATAAGTACAATGACCAGTATCGCTGGACTCCACTAAACGGTGATATGGCAGGCCTTTGTGCTCGTGTCGAATCGTGGGAATCACCAGCTGGTTACCGTAAGGGACGGGTACGCAATGTTATCAAGCTTGCATTCAATCCAACTAAAGCACAGCGTGATCAACTTTACGGCCGTGATGTTAACCCAGTGATTGCACAATCAGGTCAGGGGACAATTCTATTCGGCGACAAGACAGGTCTAGGCACCGCAACTGGAAGTGCATTCACGCGGATTAACGTACGTCGTCTATTCATTACAGTAGAAAAGGCAATTGCAACAATTTCTGCACAATTCCTTTTCGAGTTCAATGATGAGTTCACACAGAACCAATTCCGCCAGATTGTGGATCCGTTCCTCCGTGATATTCAAGGCCGTCGCGGCATTATCGACTATCGTGTTGTTTCTGATGCTACGGTAAACACGGCTGACGTTATTGATGCCAATAAATTCCGCTCGAATATCTTTATCAAACCTGCAAGATCAATCAACTTCATCGAACTGACATTTGTTGCAACTAGAACTGGTGTCGAATTTGACGAAATTGTCGGTCAACAGTTCTGATATAAATAGATATAACAAGGAGAACAATTAACATGTCATTCTCAGTCAATGAATTTAAATCGCAGTTAGTGGGGGGTGGAGCACGTCCCACCCTCTTCCAAGTACAAATTGCAAATCCAGTCTTGGGCGTAGCAGATTTTAAAGTGCCATTCATGGCTAAAACTGCTGCTATTCCTTCATCTAACCTTGGGTCCTACACAGTTCCATACTTTGGTCGCCAGATTAAATATGCAGGTGATAGAACCTTCGAAGATTGGACAGTAACAATCATCAACGACGAAGACTTTGCAGTGCGCAATGCACTGGAAGCTTGGTCAAACGCAATCAACAGTCATGTGGCAAATTCAAGAGCATTGCCACAGGATTATAAATCAGATGCTATTATTACACAGTACGGCAAAGATGGTGCTACACTGCGTATATATAACTTCCAAGGGATCTACCCCGTCGCAGTTAGCGACATTGCACTGTCCTGGGAAACAACTGACACTATTGAAGAGTTTACCACTACGTTCCAATATGACCTGTGGACTGTCGTTGGCGGAACTACTGGAAACCCTGTAACCTAATAAGGGACTTTATACTATGGCAAAATTATTTGGCTTTGAAATTAAGCGCAATAATAAAGACGAATACCAGCCGTCATCGTTTGCAGCTCCGCAAAACGATGACGGCGCGGTTAACGTAGAAGCAACTGCTACCGGCGGGTCGTATGGATATTTCCTTGACATTGAAGGAACAGCCAAAAACGAATCGGAACTTGTGACTAGGTATAGATCCATGGCATTACAGCCTGAAGTTCAACAAGCCGTAGACGAGGTTGTAAACGAATCAATCTCTGTTTCGGCAAATCAAAAAGTAGTTACAATTGTACTAGATGGTGTTGAACTGCCTGATAAGGTAAAGAGCGCAATTTTAGAAGAGTTTGAAAATGTTCTTCACCTACTCGACTTTTCGAACCAAGGTTACGACATTTTTCAAAGATTTTTTGTGGATGGTAGAATTAATTATCATATTATAATTGATGAGAGCAATCTCAGAAAGGGAATTCAGGAGCTTAGATATCTCGATCCTCGTAAAGTACGACTAATTCGTGAAAACGATTCCAGTACAGCAGATAGACAGACCGGTCTCCCACTGAAAAGAATTAAGTCAGAATATTTTATGTATTCAGATGGCGGCTTTGGCGTTTCGTCCTCGGGCGGTTCTGCAAGCAGTCAAGTGACAAACGGATATAAAATTGCAAAAGACTCAATTGCACGTGTTACATCAGGTCTGATGAATGAAAATCAGTCACTTGTTTTATCACACCTACACCGTGCAATTAAGCCACTCAATCAGCTAAGAGTACTAGAAGATGCTACTGTAATCTACACGTTGACTCGCGCACCAGAGCGTAGAATATTCTACGTCGATGTGGGCAACTTGCCAAAAGCAAAGGCAGAGCAATACCTAGCTGATATGATGGCAAGACACAAGAATAAACTTCAGTACAATTCAAGTACTGGCGAAATGAGCGACAGTCGTAAGTTTATGACTATGACAGAAGACTTTTGGTTTCCAAGAAGAGAAGGAAATCGTAGCACTGAAGTAGACTCGCTTCCTGGTGGTGCGTCACTCGGCGATAACGACAACTTAGCATACTTTCAGAAAAAACTCTACAAATCGCTTGGTGTTCCTGTATCCAGATTGGAATCTGAAAATAGTTATTCGTTTGGTCGAGTGTCGGAAATGACACGCGACGAAATGCGCTTCGGAAAGTTCGTTCGACGTCTTCGTACCCGCTTCTCCATCTTATTCGATATTATACTTGAAAAACAGCTCATATTGAAAGGTGTATTAACGCCCGACGAATGGAAGGACATTAAAGACGAAGTTCGTTACGACTTCATGAAAGATAGCTACTTTGAAGAGCTCAAGGAGATGGAGATTCTAAAAGAAAAGATCGGTACGATAAGAGAAATGGAAGAGCAAGTTGGCAAGTACTTCTCTCGTCAATGGGTTCAGAAAAATGTTCTATTCATGTCAGAAACCGAAACGATGGAGATGCAAGCTCAAATTGCTGCTGAGCGCGCAGCAGGTCTCTATCGCGATCCTGATGATATGGACGATCGTGGTAGCGACGATGAAGTGGATAATGATGAAGTGGACGATGAAGTGGATGATGATGCAGACTCCGAAACGGACGACAGTGATGGAGAACAAGATACTCCTCCATCAGAAGAATCGCTTCAGATAAATAATAAAAACACATTTCAACATTATAAAGAAAAGCGGAGAAAAGCACGGTGAAATCGTTCAAGAAACTTATCGCAGAAGTGGCCCAACCAACATCAGTAGACGAAATTGATTTCAAGGCCAAGCACACATTCAACATCTTAGATCATCCCGAGTCTGAAGAGAGTCAACACTCTTCAGTAATGAAAAAGGCTAAGCGTCTCGCTGATTATGCGGCAGGGCAAGACAAGGCTGTATATGAAAAGCTGGACAAGGTCGATCAAGATGCGCTCAAAAAAGACTTTGATAATCGCAAGGACAAAGATATTGACAATGACGGTGACGTAGATAGCTCTGATGATTATTTGCACAACCGTCGGAAGGCAATCTCCAAGGCAATCTCCAAGGCAATGAAAGAAGCACTCGATGCCGTCGGAAAAGAAGATGATGACATTGACAATGACGGTGATGTGGACAGCTCCGATGATTATTTGAAAAATCGTAGAAAAGTTGTCACGCGTGCAGTGAACAAACAAAAAACAGACAGACACGAAGATGTCTCTGAAGGGACCAACGAAGCGTTTAAAACAGGCAATGTGCAGCTTGGCGACGGATCTTCTGTAACGCTTAAAGAACCTGAGACCAAGATGCTCAACCAGATGTTCGACGAGTTGAGTTCATCAAACAAGAAATCAATGATGAAGACAGCAATGAAAGACAAAAGAGGATTCCGAGACATTTTGAAGTTTGCAAAAGAGGTCTTAGAATCATGATTGTAAAACCTCTGGCGATTGAAATGTCCGTCACGACTGCGGACACTGTTTATAATGGGCGATTGATTCGCATATATGCAAACTCTGTGTCAGTCATAACTATTGCAGACGCTAACAGCGATGTGGCTTCTTTTACTGCACCGGCAGGTTCTGTGACTTTCGTTGAAAAGATACCAGAAAACACAATATCCGGTTCTACTAGTATCTTGTGCACTCCCGTTTCGTACAAATCGTAAAATTGATAAATAGAAGAAACAAAAGCAAACTGGAGCAACCGACATGGCATTACTGATGACAGAGGTATTCAACGAAGACATTGCTGTTCTTGTTGAGGCTAATGAGAGTGGCAACAAGTCACATTACATCGAAGGCATCTTCATGCAAGGTGACATTAAGAATAGAAACGGCCGCATGTATCCATCTAATATTCTTGAAAAAGAAATGAACCGCTACAATGAGCAATTTGTTAAAACTAAGCGTGCATTAGGCGAGCTTGGCCATCCAGACGGACCTCAGATCAACGGTGACCGTGCATCACATCTTATCATAGAAATGGGTCGTGATGGTTCCAACTTTATTGGAAAAGCAAAAATTCTTGGCACACCAATGGGCAATATTGTAAAGACGTTCATCGATGAAGGTGTGAAGATTGGCGTATCGACGCGTGGCCTAGGTTCTGTAAAGCAATCGAAAGAAGGAATCATGGAAGTTCAAGGCGATTTCCATTTAGCAACTGTTGACATTGTGACAGATCCCAGCGGGCCCAACTGCTTTGTAAAGGGAATTATGGAGAACACTCAGTACTTTTTTGACATGGCGACGTCTACATGGAACCAAGGAGCTTTTGACGAGCCAATTGTTGAAGAAGCTGTGGTTCAGTCTATTGATGCGCTGCTATTTAATCAAGCAATGGACCGCCTTCAAATGCTCGAAGACGCAATAATGACAATCAAAGAATCGTTTAACAAGCCCTCTAAAAAAATTGACGAGCATAAAGCTTTGAAGATGTTTGAAAGCTACATGTCCACACTAAGAAAGTAACAGTTGGGAATTTTGTTTTAAATAGAAATTCTCATCTTGATAAATAACCTTGAGAAATAAAATATTATAAATAATCGTGATCTATAAACAAAAAGGAAAAATCTACTATGGCAAATAACCTAGAAGAAAAAGTAATGTCTGCCGACGGAGTATCTTCGGTTGAAGCTCCTGTCAATGCGGCTGGTGGCAAAGCTAAGCGCAGTTCAGCAGATGTAATGCAACAAGTAGACCCAGATGCGGAAACAGTTACCGATGGTGTAACAAAAAAGACAAACAAGCCTCTTGTTGCTGTCGAAGCAATGAAATCTGAGATGGATGACATGGATGACGGGGATGACATGGATGACGAGGACGACACGGATGAAGCCATGCACAGCAAGACGATGAAGTCTGAAAAGATGAAAGCGGGCATGGGCGAGTCTTTTGACCTTTCTGACCTGTTCGAAGGTCTTGACCTTTCTGAAGATTTTAAAGGTAAAGCAACGCTTGTGTTCGAAGCTGCTGTTCACGAAGCTGCAACAGCAAAGTCTGCCAGCGTTGTTGAGGCTGTTGAGGCTGATCTTAAAGAGCAGTTTGACGCCGCACTGTCCGAATCACTAGACGACATTGTTGAAAATCTTGACGGTTATCTTGATTATGTTGTTAAAGAGTGGATGGAAGAAAACACTGTTGCTGTTGAATCAGGCATCAAAGTAGAGATGGCTGAATCGCTGATGATCGGTCTCAAAGAGCTGTTTTACGATCACAATGTAGAGATCGATGAAGAAACAATCGACATTGTTGCAGGTCTTGAAGAAGAGCTTTCCACGATGAAAGCAACAGCAAGCCGTGCAATCAACGATCGTCTTGACCTCGAAGAAGAGATCAAAACACTTCGTGGAGCACAGATTTTTGAAACAATGGTCGAAGGACTGTCTGTAGCACAAGTAGAGCGCCTTCGCGTACTTTCTGAAAAACTTGACAATTCAGATCACGTAGCTTATACAGAAAACCTGAAAACTCTCAAAGAATCTTTCTTTAAAGTAAAGAAAGATACTGTAATCAGCGAAAGCCTCGATGAAGAAAACAGTGCACCGACTCTTGAAGAATCAGCACCAAAGAAGATTTCGCAGTATGATTCGATCAATGCCTACGCATCAGCCATGAAAAACTTTAAATAATAAATAAAGCTATAATACGAATAACAACTCAATAAGGAGACTAAGAGATGAGTCAACATAATCTTCTAACAGAAAAGTGGGCACCGATTCTGGACCACGATCAGTTCGAATCAATCAAAGACAAGTACCGTCGTGGCGTGACTGCAACAATTCTTGAGAACACTGAGAAGGCACTTGCAGAAGATCGTACGGGCGTTACAATGACTTCATTGCTCAATGAATCGCCAGCCAACGATGCTGGGACTGGTGGCTTCTCTGCCGGAGCAGCTGCTGCAGGTCCAGTCGCTGGTTATGACCCAGTACTTATCAGCCTGGTTCGTCGTGCAATGCCAAATTTGATTGCATACGACATTTGTGGCGTACAGCCAATGACAGGTCCAACTGGCCTGATCTTTGCAATGCGCTCCAAGTATGCATCACAAGCAGGCGACGAAGCATTCTACAACGAAGCCAACACCGCCTTTGGTGGTACTGGTACAGCCAACACAGCAGGCCTTCCAGGTAACGCAGACTTCGGTACGGGCATGAACACAGCAGCTGCAGAAGCACTTGGTGCTGCAGGTGGTGCAACACCCTTCGCAGAAATGGCTTTCTCAATTGAAAAAGTTGCTGTTGAAGCAAAAACACGCGCACTGAAAGCGGAATACACCACTGAACTTGCACAGGATCTTCGTGCTGTTCACGGTCTTGACGCAGAAACAGAACTCGCAAACATTCTTTCGAGCGAGATTCTTGTTGAAATCAACCGTGAAGTTGTACGTACAATCTTTACTAACGCAGTCGTCGGAGCTCAAAGAACAGCAACGCCAGGTGTGTTCGACCTTGATGTCGATGCAAACGGTCGCTGGTCTGTTGAGAAGTTCAAGGGTCTGATGTTCCAAATCGAGACGGAAGCAAACGCAATTGCAAAAGCTACTCGTCGCGGCAAAGGCAATCTGGTAATTTGTTCTTCTGATGTTGCTTCCGCACTTCAGATGGCAGGCGTACTTGATTATACACCAGCACTTAACAGCAACAACCTACAAGTTGATGACACAGGCAATACTTTCGCAGGTGTTCTTAATGGTCGTTACCGCGTATACATCGATCCATATGCAGGCAACAACTACCTTGTAGTCGGCTACAAAGGCTCCTCTTCATTTGATGCGGGAATCTTCTACTGCCCATATGTTCCGCTTCAGATGGTGCGTGCAATCGGTGAGAATAGCTTCCAACCAAAAATCGGCTTCAAGACACGCTACGGCATGGTCGCGAATCCTTTTGCAGAAGGTAGCGCTCAAGGACTTGGTCGTCTGCAGTCTGCAACGAACGAGTACTACCGCAAAGTGGTTGTTAACAACCTGTTCTAATAAACACCAAAAGAATCTGGAACAAACCAGATCAATTAAGGCGGGCTTCGGTCCGCCTTTTTTATTGTTGGCTCCACTCATAAACATTGTGACCGCAATCGAAATATAAACGATATCCGTTGTTAATCATGTTTTCTCTTTCTGTCAGGCTGTCACTATAGACATCTAGTAGTTTGTGGAGTTTGTGTTTTTGAAAGTTGATTCTATTGTAAGTTTTATTGCCATCTGTCCAGGAATATCCTGGCTTGGTAATGTGAGAAAATTTAAAGCCAAGTTTTGGATATGCGTGTCCCTCTCCATATTGCCTATCAGCATAAGTCATAATGCTGATAGGCGACTGCTCTCTAATGAAGTGTTGAAATACTTTAGATGCTCCTCCTACAATAACCGTATTGTGAGCAGAACACAACCTTATTAACTCCCACTCGTGCATCTTAGAATACCGTGATTTACTAAACGTCATTACCAATACCAACACATCATTGTGATATAGACCATACTTCTTGTTTGCGTTTGCTGTGCCATTGATGTGGTTTCTGTTAATAAATTCGTTGGATGTAGACGGATCTACAGACCTGACCGTACATTGTCTTGCATGTATTCGTGTCTGAGACATGCCGAGTCTATTCAACAGCATAGACTTTACAACATCTGGCTTCGTGAACCACTTTTCGTCAGATATGTGTATGAGCCGAATCCCGTTACTCAAACACTCCTCCGTCTTGGTTAAGTGCTTGGCCGAATTGGTGAAATCTGTGCTACTATGCCAATATAGCCCATTAACTTCAATTGCGAGGTGTTTTTCAGGGACATAGATGTCGATCTCTCTGTTGCCTGTGAGAATGTTACGAGTGGACGTTGTTGTTCGTGCACCACTGTCAAGTATGAATTGGTTTATACTACGTTCAACCGCACTCGTGTTTGCATATGGTGTTATTTCTATCCCATGTTTTCTCAAGTGGAAAAGAACAGTGCTGTAATGCACGTTTAGAGTGTTTGAAATTTCAACGGAGGTTTGTTTAGCGTATTGTTCTTCAAGCCACAGCTTATCTGCGAGCCTGTCTACAGCCTCGGGATTGGTACGTTCCAATTTAGATTTGCTCAACAGTTTTTTGACGTCGGGTCTTTGACTATTAAATTCGTATCCGTACTTTACTTTGTTGGTGTGTGCCATCTTCTTCACACGTGCAGTTTGATCTACAACACTTACGCGTTGCTTCATTGCTTTTGTGTCTGAAAAGTAGCACCCTTTACAACAATAATCTCTTTGGGAAGGAGGGTATATTCTCATGTGTGTGTTACCACATACAACGCATATCAACATACGATCGATTCCTGTCAGGCCATGTGCAACTCTCTGTGAGAGTTTGGTATCCTCAGGCATGAAGCTTGTCGACTCTACAAAACGTGCGTGTAGATCAGAATCAATATTTTGTAGGACCTTGTCCTTGTGTTGTTTAGCGTTCCCTATCAACTTGACAATTTTTGTTGCAAGTGCGACCAGCTCGTTATTTGTACACATTTTTATCCTCGACTGATCTTGTGTTATTTTTGTACTTCTTGCACTATATGCCCATTGACTATAAGGTCAACACACGCTGAGAAAGGACATACAAGCATTCCTTTCTCAGCGTGCATGTATTGTGTGGTTACATTCCCAACGCTTCTTTGTACATTTCAAGTACGGCCTCTTCTTCTTGAACGTCACCGTTACTACGCTTACGGAGTGCGATGATTTTCCGTAGAACTTTGGTGTCATACCCACGCCCTTTAGCTTCGGCCATCACCTCTTTCTGAGCATCGCCAACGTCCGTCTTCTCAATCTGAAGACGCTCATATCGCTCAATGAATGAGCGGAGTTCGTCCGCTGTCACGCTATATGTTGTGTCGTTTGCTGTGTCTGTTGTTACGTCGTTCATAATATATTGCCTTTCAAGCAGTTTCATTGTTATTTGTGTAGATTGTAGTGTTTTAGAATGTCAGAGGCGGCTGTGTGTAGGCTTTTGTCTTCGATAAAAACGTATCCACATGTGTAGAGTGGGATGTGGTGGACTGCATATCCATCGAGTATTGGATAGGTAGGATCGTGAACAACACCTGCAACGTGTCCGTAACCATAGAGCAGTTCGATTGAATCCTCAATGCTACTCATCGTCTGTCCTTCTAACACGAGGACAGTACCAAATCCCTGAGCCGTTTCGTTCTGCCATTTTTCAAAAGCGTCACTTAGTGGTTGAGAGTTTGTGTTTGTCTCTATTGCTTTGTTGCAAGCCTTTACAAACGCATTAGATGCGTGGGACGCTTGGGCCATTGCCTTGCCTGAATTCATCGAGTCGAGATCTGTTCTCATTATGATGTAGAGTACAGGGACAGTCATTGTGTTGGTTTGTCCTTTGTTGTCAACATGCGTACAAGATCCCCAACAACTGCAATTGTGAGCGTAGTGGATATTACTCCTGCAATCAACAGGTGACCCATCATAAACATGTGATAACCTGCAATTCCAACAAACACTTGACCTAACAGCACATTTCCTGGTAGTATTTTAGCTTTCCCTTCTGCCTTTCTATGAGAAATTCCCAACATTACAGAACTTGCAAGTACGAGAACGATAACGTGTATGCTAAGCAGTCCAAACAGTAGATAAGTACCACCTACAAAACCGTGTGTAGAAAGATAGAGACCTGCTGCGTATAACGCAGCAACAAATACATGTGCGATTGGTGTTCTCCTTTTATTGCAATGTAGGATGTGCGGACATGTTCAGAAACAGATCTGCAGCAAGGTCCGCATGTCCTGCCTTAATTAGATCGACTACTGTCACATAATGTTCGCGATGTGGACACGGAACAACAACATATTCAACATTGTTTTTCATGTGTTTAAGATAATTCCGAACGTACTTCTTAGCATCATCTTTGCTTCTGAATCCATATGCTTTTGTGGCAAGCGTCGCGTCGCTGTAACTGAAAATTGCAATGCCTGCATGATTACCAAGAAAGATTCCTAGGTTCTGTTCTACGATGATTGTTAGTTTATTTTTCATAGTTTTCCTTCAAATACAATGGTAACAATCGTGTGCAGAAGGCTGAAAAGGCGGTTACGTATACTCACCAATTCATAGGATCAACGTAGAGAGATTTCAGTTAAAGGTCAACAGAGTTGCGAACGACAACAAATTTTGGCAACCAGTCTCTCGCCTTCTCGATGAACACCAAAGAATCAGAATCGTCCACGGACATGACAATTACAATGTTCTTCGGCACGACGTTGGTCCGCTCATAAACCATGTATGCATAGCAACTCGCTTGCATAAAGTAACCGTGAATTTCTTCGTGCTTCTTAACTCTTCTGCTTGTTTTGAAGTCTACAATTGCCCACTCATTGTCCCACTTCGCAAGACAATCAACTCTACCTGCTACACGAAACTTGTCTGAATAAAGGGGAATCTCTAAGCCGCCAACTGTTGTAATGTGTTTGTCTAAGTGGGGCTTCATATCAAGAAAGTTTGCAATGTTCACAGGCATGTGACCTTTTTTGTATAGCGGATCGTTTTTTAGATACTGCTCACATATCTCGTGTACAGCAGTCCCTCTACGATTAGCTTGTGCCAACACTTTATCAGCCTCAACGTCACCGACTCGATCTCTCCACCTCTGAATAAATGACTTATCTGTGCCGTGTCCTATAACTGTAGTGACAGACGGATACACGTCGCCGTTAGGTGTGGTGTAGAAGCGCCCCTTCTCGGTCAATTCAGCACTTAGTTCAGGAAGATCAAAATTAGTTTCATGATTAAACACGAGTTAGTCCTTTATCTCACGTATTGCAATTTTATCAAATTTTGGCCTGAAGTCTGGTAGCTCCATTTTAGAGACGTCTTTTCGTTCCCTTACATACGACAGGGAGATGTGTGGTCGGTATCTTGGATACTTATCTTCTAGTCCAAGTCTTTCGAAATGTTCACGGATGTCTTTTAGTCCGCCTGAATACGAAAGAATGAGCACAGGTATATCTTTGTTGTCGCCAAACATGTCAAAGCCTGTAACAAATACTTCTGTCTCACTCTCGCTCATTTCTTGGTTTCTAAGATAAACGTCGTTCGTGGAATAGAATATTGTTGTGTGAAAGTTAAAGTCTGTTGGATCTTGGTCTGCACCGTTGAAACCTATGCTTAGGTCAAACCCATTGTTTTGAGCCCATTCCCGGAGTCGGTTCTGCGATTCCTTTGTGTAATTGACACAAACGTATTTACGCGTTGTCATGTATTCTTTTAACGATTTCATTGTTATCCTCCAGCAGAGCAGGTAGGTGACCCTGTTGCGACGGCACCTGCATCAGCTGAATCGTTCACTCTTGCGATTGCGATCCCTTGACAGAAAACCTTTGACGATCCTTGATTTATGACAGCGCTGTGTGGCACACAGCTTCCACCTGATAGTATTGTGTGAGAAGCAATTGCGTCGCCCATAACAGCGGCAGGAGAACCGTTTATAAAAACCTTGGTTTGTAGTTGACCTTCTATCCCCGCGATACTATCACATCCGTGTCCTGTGTTCACATTATCCACACTGACTCTTGCTACTGCTGACATTATGATGTTCCACTCTTATAGTCTACACAACTATTTATACCCAATTGAAGTAGATGCGAGACAAGGGGCATGTCAATCAGAGAAAAACATGCCCCTTGGTTGCTTAGGCTGCTTCTTTAGCTATCAAGTACTCCTTGACGAGTCCTGATCTAACCACATCGTTTATGGTGAATTCAATGGTTTGAACAGAGGACATGTTGTTGAGAACCTTCACAAAGTCTTTCAGACCTGATACGTCATTTCGTCCTCTACCACCTGTTTTCAGGTCGTCTTGCTTCACATCACCGCAGAAAATGATGCGAGATCCTTCGCCCACACGCGTTATGATACTATCGAGCTCGTGGTACGTGCATGACTGACATTCGTCGACAATAATCAGCGCATCGTCAAACGTAAGTCCGCGAATAAACGACGTGCTCATAAACCTAATAGTGTTCTTTTGTTTCATAATTTCATAAGCGTCACCACGTCCAAACAACTCATTAACAATGTCAGCGTATGGTGACTCGAAATATGCCATCTTTTCCTTTGCGTCGCCTGGCAGGTGACCCTGCTCCCGCGATTGGACCGATGATCTGACGATGATAATCTCTTTGTAGTCATTGTTTGCCATAACGTCTTTAAGTGCCAAATAGAGAGCTGTGAACGTTTTTCCTGTTCCTGCTGAGCCAATTGCAAGGATGTTTTTTCCTTCTTCGTACGCTTCAAACAACAAGTCTTGGTTGTCTGTGATAGGTGCAATTTGCTTCATGCCAAATTTCACATTCAGTATTTGGTTAGCTTCTCTAGTGTGTTGCTTTTTTCTTGTTTTGGTCATACGTCTAATGGACATGTGAACTCCTATTTTTGTTAAAGAAACGGAAGGACGTGGTTAGAATGTGTTGATTGAATCCTTTTTATGGTGATGTTGGACAGTTCTCAATACATCGCGAAAGCCATCGTCAGGCTTTCTAAGGCCCAAACGTACAGGATCGCCGAAGCTTGGGAATTTTGTGAATACTTGTTTGTATGTGGGATTGTCGGACAAATATTTGTCCAGTTCTGCAAACTTGATGTTTACTTCAAAAACATCGTCAGTTTCTTTGTTCATGATACTATATATTGGCATTTGCCCTCCAAAAAAGCGAAAAGCGGTTCTGTAAAAGAACCGCTCAATTGTGTCTCATTACAACAGATCTTTACAAATCTATTTATGTGTAGATACAATAAGTTCGTAAAGATTGGCCCAGTTTTTTACACGAACAACACCTTTTTCTTCTTCAGCTTGGCGGTTGTACCAATGATCCATTATATAAGGTGTGAGACCAACTTTCTGGCCTGTGAGGACATTAGAGTACAAATCTTCGACCCATGGAGCGCCCGATCCTGCATACTGTGCAAGTATCGCCTCCTTGTTAGTACTCTTTGTGACACAGTCAATTTTCTTGATTGCATTCGAACCGAATATTCCATCAATGTTTTGATGTCGCATTTTTTTAATGTGATCTGAATCAGGAATAGCAGTTACACAGTGAAAGACGTATCCATGCTCCACGTGAAGTTTTCTTACGTATTTTCTTGCATCTCTGAAAGAAGGGAGCAATCCAATATATTTACTGTTGTGGAAACTGACAATCTCTTTGTGTGCGTCGGAGGACGTAATACCATACACATCTTCGATCCTATACATTGATCGGTTTTTCTTTTTGTAGTTTCTAGATCGCATCCATCGTTCGAAAGACACGATCCAGTTCAAGAGAACACCGTCAACATCCACAAGGATGGTTCGTTCACTGTTCATCTGTGTCGTTTACTGACTGCTGTTCGCTCAGCTTCTTCCGTCGTTGATCACGTCTCGATTCCATTTTTTTGTGCTTTTCGCGGATGTCGTTGTCTTGATCGTCCCAATCGCCGTACGAATCTTCACGGAATTTGCGGAATGATTTTGCCATCTTATAGATCCTCTTTAACTTCAGATTTCAAGTTTAATTCAGGGAACGCTTCAGCTACAACAGTACGTGACATACCCTTTAGTGACTTCTGTGCAATCATTTGACACAGAAGGTCTGCGTCATTGTCATCCACATCTTCAAGTAGGGAAATGAACAATTGTTCCCTCTTCGTCTGTTGAAGGTTGTCGTATCCGCCACCTTCAATGAAGATTTTAAGGCGGCGTGTCTCTTTGTATAGCATCCCTTCTACACCAATATAACCATTCTTCTTCCACGGTGGGGCAGAATCAGGAATCAACATCCGTACGTCTTTATTATACATGATGTTGAGCACAGTCAACAGTGGAACGCTTTTATTTGATTGAAGCCAGTCAATTTTTTCCTGTTTGGTAGGGAGTTTAATTGTTTTGTTTACAATTTCTGATAGTGATAGTAGCATGTTAATAGTCCTGTATATCTGTCATGAGGTGTTTGAGTTGCTTCTGAATGAAGTAGTTGAAGAGTTTAGAGCGTCCAATGTTTTTTTCTTTGTTATACGCGGTAATGATCTCTTGACGAAAATTCTCAGGCGTTTCGCCAAGATCGATCAACTGCTTGTTCCGATCAAAGCGTCCTCGTGTCTCCTCGTCCATGTTGTCACGCGATTTTGAAAACAGACTAAGCTTTATAGCAGTCATTGATTTTTGACGTTGGCCAATTGCCAGACAATTGTCTGGAGACAATGCATTTGGAACGCCATCGCCTCTGTCACCCTTGAGAATGTGCTCGACGAGGTATTGATCAGGATTGTCGTGACGAATGAATTTTTTTCGTGTAGGGTCGTACTGATCGATGTTGGCATATTTTTGCAACTGAATATAGTCTTTGTCTCCTGAAAGGATCAGATACTTTTCACTGCCGTTGTTTAACTGTGTGCCGTTTTCGTGACAGACAACGCCGATGATGTCGTCTGCTTCGCATTGATCGACGTTAATGACCTTGTATGGGAAGTGGTCAGACAATTCTTCTCTGATGTTGTTTATGATTCCAAACAGTTCACTCCAGTTTAGTTCAGATTTCTCGCGATCAGATCTACGCGACGCCTTGTAGTATGGAAACAACTCGCGACGCCATGAATTCTTGCCATCGCAACAGATTACCAACTCGCCATATGTTTGAGCAAACTTCATTCTGTTGTGGCGTAGCGACACAAGGAACATGTGTCGAATCAGATCTTCAGATATCTCTACGTTCGTGTGATTGCCGATGCTGGCAAATAGCGACGCGATTATGACCTGGCTGTAGTCCATTAGTATTGGCACTTATTCATCTCCGTTATCATTTTTATAGAATGATTGAGCATCTGCTGTAATCAGATGGAGGTCAACGTCAGAACCGCGGTAAATTTTATCAGCATAGTCTTGATGTGAATGGTGAATGTTCATTAATTTCAGTTGGAAAGACTGCAACGCCCCCATTACAAGAGTCAATGATGGATACACATCGTCAATATCAATATCTGCACCTGTCCGCTGCATTTCACCAAAGATGTAATTCAAGAGTGTGTCTGAAATCTCCTTAGCCAAAGGAGATTCTAATTCGAAGATCTGATCTACTATATTATCTTCAGTTTGAAGTGTGGACGGTTTTACAGTTTTGCCATTAGGAAATTTTACGATGTTACTGTATTGATCGAGCATTGTAGTATCTTTCAGATGTGAAAGAATGAGTAAAGGTCAATGCTCTACTCATTCTAGGTTAATATTTTCTTACTTTGCCACAAACGTTTTACTTGCGCGATCTTTCGATGTGCCGCGATTCAAGTTGTTGGTCCGGACAATAATGAACAGACGACTTGAATCTGTTTTGTGATGGTCAACCACGCGTTTTCACTGTTAAGCTACGTTTGTCGACGAGTAGAGGTCGATGTACAGTTGCGCTGACCTTTTGAGGTGTAGTTCTTCCCATGATGTATTCCTTTATTCGACAGGTTCGAGTTTCAACAGTGACAAGTCGTGCATTATACGGTAGTTTAGATTAATCAAATCGGCCTCAGGATCGAGTCTTAACATTCCTACCAATCTGTCCATGTATACTAATTCTCGATTATGTTCTGTAGCAATCTTAATGCATTCTAGGAGCGTCTCCACATCATACGGATTTTCTAGAAACAGCATCTTTTTTGTTGACATTCATTTCCTCTTTTCATAAAGATTTCATTTGCTGATATTTATAGGTAAGAGCATTCTCACACAAACTCAGCAAACGCCTCCTGCCATTCTGTGGTTGTAATTCCTGACAGGATAAAGTCTCGGTCGTTGTCGGACAGGTATGGCATCAACTCTTCAATGCTGCCCAACCCAAGGTCCCACAAGACCACGTCATTGGGATCAACAGGAATGTCCTGTTGACGTTCGACTCCTGTAATGACGCTCACACGTTTGATTAGCATATTGTAGCCCTCCATAATATAAAATTTAGATCACGTGTTCAGATGGCCTACATGGTCGTCGATGAGGCTGTTAATTTTGGACAATTGATTTCCTTGTACATTAAAGGTAGTACATCTGTCAAAGAATGTCAATCATATTAACCGATTGTACGTCGTTAAGATTTTTCAGGCGATTCAGTACATTATCGAGCATCAGCACAACGTGTATCCTATTTGATCTACTCTTGAAACATCCCCTACAAAGGGGACGCTGTCAACCACAAATAAGAATGTGACTGTACGCTTTTTGCAGTTGACTTAATTTGCATTTAGACGATAATAGAGTTACGCTCTAAGATAAAGGGTAGAGGGTGCTGTTCGTTGAAGCAGTGTTTTGCCAAATAGTACGCGTCGACCATGTCTGATACGGGATTCCAATTCTTTTTTTCTTCTTGGCCGAGAATATTGAACAGATTGAGGGAGGTCTCCTCGATGAAAGAATCCCACATTTTTTCTTTGTTGGAATTTCCTTTAGATGTGGCTAATTTTTTAATTACAGTGGGCGGTGTGACTGCAAATGGAATATTACTTTTCCATATTGCTTGCTTTAGTGTTCCACCGTTCTCCGCGATTTGGAATAGTCTACTTGAGCTACTTCCATAGCTATAACCTTCTATCATCACGGAAGAAACTTGGTGTTCAAGGAGAACACCAAGTGACCATTTTGCTAAGTTGTCAAATCTTTGCTCAAGCAAAGACCATTCAGGATATAGACTTCCGCGCAGCTGTTTTGTAACCACGAGGTGTTTGTCTCTTTGAACGATGTAATGGAAGGTGCAATTGTCAATCGACCACTCTGCACCATCGTGAACACATATCGATGGTGATGTCATACTGTAATCAATGCCTGCAAGAATCATAAACGTCCCCTTTTAGGCTTATTTATTAACCTAATCAGCCTTCGATCGATCGATCGCGCTCAATTGCTTTTGTGGGATCAGCACCTCTCCAATCAGGCCATGTTCGTTGCTCATTCCTGGATTGTTTTTCTTGAATGAGCAACGTAATAATTTCAGGGATGTTGTCCCAATTGTTCTCCAATGCCTTTTTGCCTCCGCTTGTATACATTCCAATGTATGGGTCTTGACCGTCATAAGCTAGGCTTCTCCACAAACCATCAAGGGAAAGAAGTACAAGATCCACCCATTCACGCGGATCACCTGCCTCTTTAACTTCGACTAGTTCTTTGGTAATATGGTCTGTTACTCCGCCTAGGCGATCGCCTGGTCCATATGTAGCCCTACTGAAGGCCATCTGTCGTCTTAAATGGTCGTGTAGATTCATTATTTAAATTCCTCTCAATTTTTCGTTTTTAGCGCGCGTTTTTAACACGAGATCGCTCTCTTCTCCTGTCCAGATTTTCATGAAGTGTGACACTGTGTCTAGATCAGGAAGACCACATTCAAGAAATTCTACAACATCATACACATCATCACCATTAACACAATAATAATCGAACACAATCTCGAGAGCTGCAACCAAGGAACACTTTTCACGGCCCATGACCATTACAAGCATTTTCTCAAGATTCTGCGGTGCCACACTCAGACCTCTTACAGCCTTCCATCGCCAAAACCACCTATCGTTTCCCCTACAGCTGTGGCAAACTCATTGTAACCACCAACATACTTGTCATACCACCAAATTTGAGGAATTGTTTTGAAACCAGGACGTAGCCTTCTCAGCTCATCGAGATTCTCGTCAATGTCTGTGTCTACCCACTCGTACCTCAGATTGTAGGAATGTGCAAGACGTTTAGCACGTAGACAAAACGCACAAGTTTGGTTACCGTAAATTTTTATCAATTTTCTTCAATCCTTCTAGCATGTCATTACGAGTTCTTTGAACTTCGGACGTCACCTCATAAGAGCTTGTTCTCACATACCAATAAACCCACGACTGAAGGCAATGGTCATCGTCTTTAAACAACACGCGAAAAAGTAAGTCTATTGTCCAGACAAGATTTAACTTTTGTTCTCTCTTCCACCCGTAATTCCTTGCACTAAATGTCTGGTTGGAATCTCCGCCAAAAATTACATTGAGTAGAATAGAGATAGCTATGCCGAGTCTTTTAATGTATGAATATACCACGTTTAACAATCCTTCTTTCGATACTATTTATGGTTTTCAAGTGGAATTGTAACAATGTTCATAGTATAATTATCCTCCAAAATGTGATTGTCTCAGTCTCTTTTAAAACTTTAGACAGAGATCCCAATCGTGCGAATGGGCCCACCCTCTTTGTTGTCATCAAACACGCCGACAGTCAATCTTCCCGTGCGAAAAGATCCTGCATCTAAATTGGTACGGTTTACAAGAAACTTTGTACCAATTGTGTGTCCATGAACTACGTGTTTATCGTGGTAGCCAATATCTTCATTCTTTCCGTAACGATGCCACTGTGTTGTTTGGTCAGGCTGATTATCAAGTGAATGTGATTCAGACACTCCTGCATGGACGTATACTCGATGTGTATCCCACAGCAAACGAGGCATCTCATCAAACCATTGAAGATGTTTGGCAGGAATATTGCTGCCGTACGATTTGATTGTTGTGTCACCGCCGTGTTGAATCCACCATTCGATGTCTGTTCCGTCTATACAGTGGAGAATCATGTCTTCGTGGTTGCCCTTGATGAATGACCAGGTACAATCATTATCTTGAGGGCCTGCAATCAATAGCTCAACAACTTCACGGCTTTGAGGACCACGGTCAATGTAATCGCCTGTAAAGATTATATTCTTCCCACCCTGTAAGTCGATCTCTTTTAGTGCCAATTCCAGAAGATCAAAGCGTCCGTGAATGTCTGCAACTACAAATGTCAGGTGTTCCATCTTAACATCCGTCTTCGAAGCGAGGACGATGCTCCTCCAAGTCTGTATGCGATTCAATTTCTCTCATAACACTTGGAAGTTTCAGCTCTGTGTGGAAGAAGTCATCACAAGCACTGCCGTTTCCAATACATCCAGCCAACCACATGGCGGCATGCTGGTGAATCAGTCGATACGCCTCTTGGGAGGTCTTTGGTGTTGTAATGTAGTCCATTGTGTTTCCTTCATCTGTTTTTATTGGCTGTCTTTTACGTGTTCCACATAATCTTCTATGCTCATTCCACGAAGATAGTTGGAGTAGATGCTGCCTACATTATCTTCAACCCCAGCTGGTGCATTTTCCGTTGCTGCGAACCAGAAGTATCCATCACCCTTTACAATCTCTAAAGGGAGATTTGCGTCGTTCAAAGCTTTGTTGATGTTCTTAATTGTAACTGCAGGCATGATTGACTCCTTTGTGTTCCTATGTTTAGGTTATAGGAACACAGCCTTGCAGTCAACAACGATTCAACACAATACAGTTCTAGCGGGCAGTCTCAACTTTCCGCCTGTCTCACTTTCAAATTTAGCGAATTGATCCTTTCGCAATCGAACAGAAGCAGATACTTGACATCTTGGAAACTTCGCATCGAATGGATACAGATCTCCAATTTCCACATTGTTTCCAAGACAGAACATCACAAAACGTGTCATGCTTGCCTTGGAGAAGTTCAGTCCTTCTTCGCAATGCATCCATACACGCCCATACACGTCACCCTTATTTTCTTGTGCAACATGGCAAGCACATGCCCCATCAGGCCATTTGCACGAATCAACCGTTATGTTTTTAATCTTAGGAACAGTGCCTACAGCCACATTAATCACCTTTTTTGTCCTCTTTTCCTTTTACATGTCCCCAAACCTCATGGAAGCCTTGAGGCGGGTTGTAGATTTTTTCAAACCTCTTTATTGTACCTTCGACGTTTCTTCCGTCATTCCGATGAACAACGTTGGCTCTACATTTGTCTGGCGCATTCTCAAAATAATGTTTTTTGACACGAGAATGGGGATATTTGTCCTTGAAAAACGCAACAGCATTGCTGAGAATCTTATCATCACAGAAATTAACATCACATATACCAAGTATGGAGTCAACCTCGATTTGTTGTGGCAACAAATCGAGGTCAATGATATCATCAAAGATTTCAGAACACATCCTACCAGACACGTGTGTTTTTCCAGAGCCAGGAAGACCAATGAACAAGATAATCTCAGACATGTTTTTGTGCAACAAGAAAGTCCCAGATGTCATCAATTGTAATCGTCTTTGTCGCGTAGTATGTACAGTTACCGTAATACTCGTTCTCTATATATGTACCGTACTTCACTAATTTCATGAGAGTTTTGTATTCAAGAAATGTGACGTTGCTTGCAACTTTAGAAAGTATCTCATCCAAGTGGTGAAAATCAGGTTCAAGTTCAGAGGTTGAATACTCAACAGGATCGGAATCGTCCCAACAGCTACCCCCACTCACTCCGCCAGTTTCCCATGTAGCAGTTATCTTTGAGCAATGACTGAAATAGGGGTCTTTGCCTTTAATTCTAGCTTTGGAATTTGCTCTAACACCAGGAACGTATTCTGTCTTGCCCATAATAGAGTCCACTACGTCCTGAAATTCATATCTATTCATTATTCAATCCTAAACTGTTCTGATGATCGCATTTGCCGTCCTTTGAATTTTACTCCATCGATCCTTCATATTGTTTCTCTGAATCTTTGAATTCGATCATTGGGCAGATTTTATTCTTGAAGGAATAATATTTCATGGCGATCATGGATTTTGGTTCGTCGTTGGGCATAGCAGTTGGCCGAGTCTGGACATAATCTACCAATACAGCGATGCTCAGTACAGCTCCGAAGATCCCGATGAAAACTATTACGCCTTTCAGGACAGTCAATGGATCGGTCCAGATTGCAAAGGCGATCAAAAATAACAATATAGTTGTCATAGCCGCCATGATAGCCGCACCGACGATTCTGAACATAGTAGCAGACCAGTATTTACAGAAGCTGGCGTGTTTGGGTTCCCACTGTCTCTCCATCAAAGTGTCTTGAAAGAAGTTTTTGTTTAGCTTGTAGTGCCAAGAGTCTCGGTTGATTTGGAAAGTTTTCATGTTTAATCCTAATAATTTACAATGGAGTCAGTTTGATCCTATTAAATTGTCCAATTAATAGTTCAAGATGCCATGTGGCCATGATGAGTCCAGCGCACCCCTTTCGTCATAAAAGTGTTCGCCGGATGTTGTATGCACCTTTACTTGCTTGCTACAATGTTTGGTGTGGTTTTCTGTAACAATCACTTGACGTACAGTTCTCGTAGCACGATTCTCTGCCGCAAGGACAGCCTCTGTCATAGCTCATTCAGGCACCCCATATTTGTCGATTAGTTTCTTCAAGTCGTCTCTTTCAGTTTTCTCGATTGCTTTCAGCTTCTCAAGTGTCAAGCGATTGTTTTCAGTTTCTCTGGCTATCTGTGTTTCCTTTTTGATCCTATCGACCGAATCAAGATCCAAAAGATCTGTGTACGAAACCCATGCTTCATCTTCTCTGTCTGTGTTGTGGTCCCAGTAATTATGCACACGAAATGGATTCAGAATCCATTCGGAAAGAGATTAATCGAGTGCCACGTTTGTGATCAAATCTAGCATCTGTCAAAGCTTGAATCTTATCCTCAAACCCATCCATCAGTTCTCTGATCATCTGTTTGAATACTACTCACGTCTTCTCGAAGTCTTTCAATTGCGCCATGGCGCAATTGATATCTCCGCCTGTAGTGGGCAGCAGATCATCTTGCCATTTTTCCCACTCGTCGTGGTTACTAGCCAATGTAAACAGGCACCAATGTGTGTATCCTGCTTCGAGTGCGTTTTCACCTCGGGCATAATGGGGATTGCTAATTGTGTAAAGCACACCGCAATCGCTTTTACAAGGGAAAATAATCACCGCATATTCGTTGCCAGCGGGTGGATCTGATTTTAAATCGCGCCAAATGTTCACCACGTCATTGACTCCTGCATTTTCCGGTAAGCTTCTATCTTCCCTTCGTAAAAATTATTCATGGTAAGATTCATCGACCCTTCTTTTTCTCGGTTGTGTTTGTTCCCTTATCTAACCGCACAACCTTGTCTGCATAGAAAGTCTCAAAGTCGCGAGCTTTCAACGACTTCGCACGTTCTTTTGTTAATTCGAGCACTTTGTCCATGTGCGACACATCGTTAGTCTTGATGTATTGATCAAGTGCAATCTTTATTTCTTGGTTCAATCTTCCAACATCATTTACCATCAATATTTACTCCGTTTTCGATTAATTTAATCACTCGCTTGATACTTTCTCGTGTCATGTCACACTCTTGTTTGTAATTATTGATTGTCTATGGAGTGTGCCTAAAGTCTACTTCCAATAAAGGGTTCTCTAAACAGTCACTCTGGAATTGAAGATTGCTCAACAAGTGTTCTTTATTCGTGCTTGGGTTTCCACAGTTTAGCATACTTCAATACGTTGGGCAAGTTTTCATTTGGCATGGGACAAACTACGGCACAGGCCTTTCTGCCTTCCAGTGTGGTGTTCTCGTGTCCCAAATGAACATTTGGCAATGCAGCAATCTTGTCAAACTCTTTTTGGTTCACTCGTAATGTGACTTTCTTGAATGAATTCTCAAACCAGTCTATGTATTCAGGATAATAATATCCAGAGTGACCGTTAATCATAAGCCTCTCTGAGAATTTATCATGTGCAGACAACACCGAATGAGCCACAAGAGTGGGTGTCATATGATCAGGAAATTCATCCAATAAGGCAATATACATTTTCATCATTTGTGTTGCCAGTACTTTAAAAAGTTGTTCATATAACAACGGATGTTTTCTGCGCCGACGGGATTCATGGAATGTACAAAAAAACCAAAATCTTCGGGCATTTGAAGATTGTTGTCCATGACATAGTCACATAGCCACTTGGCAAATGTAAACCCTGTTTTTTCTCCATCGCCCTGTTCATAATGAACGTCTGCCAAATCATGGTCAAAGCTGATGAATTGAGGGAGACCATATTGTTCAACACACCACACTGCATCGTCCATACTACGACAGATTACAATATCTCGGTAGGGACCATAATCATATCTGACATCAGCAGGGAACCTGATATCATCAAGGAACAATTTCCAAGTCATTTTACGTCACATTCATCTTTCCACGCAAAGTCACCAGTCGATGGACAATACAGTGCATAACCACGTTCGATGGCATTTGACTGCCACTCTGAAGTCGGGGTAGTGAAGACGACAATAATAACCATACACACTACAACAGCACCTACTATTCCAGCGACGAATCCTAGATCAAAACTTCTATTGTACATTAGTACATCTCCTATTTCATGAGTGTTAAAATTTTAGTGATTGGTTGGGACTGGAAGGGACTTATGCTGCGATGCGCCACAAGAGCAGTCATGATCTCTAGACTTGATTTCTTGTATTTTGCACGCTATGCTTGGCTCTTTGCTGTCTTGAGGTCCTGTACGTTGCCCACTTTGGGACAGTATCACAAGGGACTGTACAGTTGACTAATTCCACGTCGCCCCATGTGTGTTTCCTCTATAATATAAAAATATAACAGAATGACTTCGGTGTCAACTGTCTATCAAATTTAGAATCCCTGATCATTCAGCCAGTTTTTCAATTGGGTTGCTTCATCTGATGTTAGACACACCACTACGGGATTTTGCAGTTTCTTGTCATGAATCACCACATCAAGAATCGTTTTTCCTCCGTCAAATTTCAGAAATTCTATTGATCGATCTTTAGTGGTAATTTCCAAACCATCCTGATCTTCATAAACTCTACTGTTCATGTCATTGTTACTCCAGTTTCATTCTTCTGGGATCAGTTCGGGATTATAATGCCGAGCGCCTTTAATTAATCCTCTCAGTCTAGTCATCCCCAGAAAGTGTGTCTTTTCGCGGATGCTGCGATTGCTCATCCACCTACCGGTATACTCTGACTTTCTCAATTCAGAGACGTGCATCTTTTTTACATGAAGGCCTGTGCAAATTGTGATCACATGCTCGCTGTCCAATATTCGCCAGATTCTAGCAGGCCAGAAACCAGATGTACTATTAACATCTTCAACTACGTGATTTCGTTTTAGTCCATTTGTTGTTTTGATCATGTCACTGCACATCTTTTCTAATTCGTTCAGCTTCAGCACTGCCTGTCATCAAACACACTGAAAAGTAGAGCAGGGCGAATGCTATAATTACCAGAGGAAGAAACACGACACCTCTGGCAATTTCGTGCCATGCTTTCAGATTGTATGTGCCATAATTTATTGGCCAATTGCACCAGATTTTTTTGATGATTCTTACTCACCAATTGCTTCGTAAAATACATCAGCAGCATCAATACATATTTGAGCAGCCTCTTGAAGCATTTGTATTCTTACCTCCTGGGTAAGATCGGCCAAGCCCGCCGCGTTACTAAGAGCCTGTAGATAAATATCTCTGGCCAGCTGTTTTGCATCCTTGTTCATGTTTATATTCCTTTTTGGTTATCCAACATAGTCAACTTCTTCTGCCATCTGAGCAACCCGAACCATGTTTGCCGCCCAGCAGCCAGTTACTGTAACATAGTGCCGTTCGTCAGCTTGATCAAGAACTTTTTCATATTCAAACGAAAAATCAATTTCGTCTTTGATTAGAAGTTTGATGAATGATCTCGCTTGCTGTTTATCTAGGAAATAAAATTCTATTTCCCATGTGCAGATGCTGGCTCGTCCACCCACTACTGGTTTGAACTCTTTTTTCATCTTGACGTCTCCTGTTTGACAATTTCAGATTGCTTCTAAACGCCTTCCATCTTCCATCCTGAGTGGATCGACATTTGCCTCTGGCAGTTAGATTTATACGGGCCGTTTTGACATCGACCTCTTGGAATTGATTTCGAATGAATTCTTCCGCTGCTGTCTTTGATGGAAGACATGCAATACGTCTTCCATCAAAGACCACATGCCCATCAATTGGTTGAGCCACTACAGGGTTTTGGAAGAGTGATTTGATCCAGTTGAAAATGTTCACGGCTGTCTCCTGACACTGTGTCGTTATTTGTCAAACTGTATTTTTAGATTTGAACCATTTCGCAGTACGTTTATTGATTTCCTTTGCAACCATCTTCCATTCTACACCAAGTTCAGCAAATTCGTTTCTGCTTTCTTTCAGAATATCAGCGTTGATTGTTTTAAGAAATGTCCCCATTCCTCTCATAGTATAGGAGCCTTCAAGGTGTTCTTGAACCATCTGTTCACATCGGTTGTCCGTGACGAATTGATCACAGAATTCTCTGACAGAACCAGGAATTTCAATGTAGATTGAAGAGTTGATTCCTTTAGTTTTCTGTACAAGGTGAGCATCAGATTTGACCTTGAATGTATATGTGTTGTAAAGCCAAAGTGGGACCGAACCAGTTTCTGAACATGGCGAGACGACAAGACCTTCACCAACACCTGAGATACCAAAACGCTCTTTGATGAATGGGTCTTCTGATCCAATCTGTTCCACGTCTACGTTGAGACGTTCTGAAAGTGCTTTTGCACTGCTGACGTCGTTGATGTCTAGTGTTGTTGGTTCGTCGAACCATGGTAGAATCACAATCTGTGGGTGGTATGGTACATACTCACGAATTGCGGCTGGTTCAGTGATCATGTATTCATCTTTTTTCACTGCGAAAACAAACAACATCTTTGTAGGAATCGAAGAAACAGCATCAGATTTTTGAACGCCTTTTCCGGCCCACTCGCCGTAGATGATAATATCTTCGTCAATCTTCCAGTCTACAGTACATGCGAACGATGCGAACCCTGCATTGTCTGCAAGTGGTGTAACGTCTGTAGTACGCTTTTGATAAAAAGGCTGACCACCTTCAATGCGAACTCCGGCGTTTGTACCGTGCAGCTTTATTTTGGAGCGGTATTGGATCTGGCCAATTTCTTGTCGTTGCATCATTTTCCACGCATCAGCGAACTTGTCAATAGATGTAAATTTAACGAAAGTCATGTTTTAGTCCTTTTGTAATCAGCATGCGTAATTGCACGTTGTCCTCTTCCTTTAACAAGTCAGTACAACCTACTACATTTGTAGCCATTTGAGAAGAGCGTCGTAGCGTGTAGTATTACCTACGCTTTTGCGAACGTACTCGATGATATGTGGGCGCAATTCTTTACCATCAAGTACACGAAATATGAAACTTGAATCTTCTTTGTGTAGGAGATTTGGCACAAATTTTATGGCAACTTCCTTCTTGTCGCCACTGTGGAGGGCACGCGCAAGCAACACTAGCCCTTCAATTCGACTCACAACTGCGTCGAACCCCACGTTAAAACGCTGTTGGTATTCTTCAACGGTTACTCGATCTGTTGCGTCTAGGATAGGGAGAACATCGTCGAGTTTTCCATTAATGATGATCTCAAGAATGTGACGTTCGGTTCGAATCTGGTCCTTCACCCTATGAAGCGTGACATACTGATCAGCCTTGACCTTCACCTTGTGGCCGTCAAAGTCAACGACAAACCCCTCGATGCCCTCAAGAGGACGAGTAAATTCGAGCAATGCTTCTGCAGAAGTATACCTACCATGTGACACTACAACAGGAATGTCGTACGTTTTGATTTTTTCTATGATGTCCATGAGTCCCTCTTAAATGTATAATTCTATTAACTTACATCAGATATCAGTTGAGTTGAGTTGACGACTGATATCTGATGTTGAACGTTGAGTAGGATTTGTCTATAAACCTATTGTCCGATGGGTAACGATAACTGATTGTGGACGTGTTGTCCACAGTTGCGAGACCAAAGAACACGCTCTTTTACGATTGTTGGCAATTTGTTCAAAATAAGTCTTCACACGATTTTCTTTAACGACTCGTCGCACTGTATATCAACTTCTATGGTTTATGTGCGAATTGGTAGGTGCTGGTACACACTCTCGGGAAGTTGTGCAAGGAATGTTTGAGACGAATATATCCATAGAGTGTAATCCCCGCAGTTCACCTTGTGCTCCAACATTCACCATTTAGCATTCTCCTTGTTTATGTTGACAAATTCGCCTGTAATGGTATTTCGTACAGCAAGCAACACCATATTCTCTTCTTTGTGCTCAATTACCACTTTGTTAAATGGTCCCACATACTCAAAAAGTGGCGTGTAGCCATCTGCAATGCAATCACGTGCAAACTGATTGTATTTGGGGTTCTTCGCGCAGAACGTGTCCATATAAGCAGACACGTCTGTCAGTCCCATCTTGGTGCACCACCGTACAGTGCCGTTGAACATGATGGGATGTGCCATGCTACCGTCTTCCTTTGTATAGACAGTGTGGTCAACGGAAAAGTCCAGCACGTTAGGATGTGTCTCCTCTCTTTCGCCGACGTTGAAAAACTTATGGAAGGGTCTTGCTATGATGTTTCCATCCAAGTCAAATTTGATGCCACGACATTCACGACGAATCGCACCACCCACATCATCAGGACCACTCATATCGAACGTGTCTTTCTTTGCAACCATATAATTGACTACAGTGCCAAACACACGTTCAGCCACAACAAACTCTGACCTCCCCTCAACGTGAGGGAGAACATCAGATAGCGTTTTAATTTCAGGAAATTTGTAGTTCATTTTGCACCTCTATTGTGTGGTCTTTTTTGTTCGAAAAGCAGTCTGTCCAACAGAATCAAATACAACGACATCGTCGATGCCAGTCTGGAAGATTTCACAAGATGTTTCAGTTGTGAAATCTTCCAGATAAGAGAACGTGCCGATCAGATTGCATCGTAATATTCTTTGTGTTGTTTGTACAGCACAAATTAGCATCTCCGTCAGGAATAATATGTCGAGGTGATCACCTCAACACGAGGTTGTCGTCGAATCTTTTTCAAATCTTTTTTCTGCCTAACAGCCTCGTGTATCATCCAATAGAAGAGTGGAATATACGCGACAATCATTGCAATGCCAAGGTTCAAGATCAGTTACTCATGTTCATGAATGGTACTGTAATATCGGGCAACATTGTCGTTGGTAGCTTGCCGTCCCAGCGCTCTGCTTGAACAAGACTGACAAGATTTGGGTTATCGCGAAGTGCGTTGCCCCTTGCTTTGATCGCCTCTGCCTCAGCATTGCCAAGAAGAGTGATTGCCTGTGCTTCTGCGGTCGCTTGTGCCACACGGGATGCTGCATCTGCCTCTGCTTGAATCACTTTAATTTGCGCCTGCACCTTTTCGCGCTCTGCATTCTGGCCAATCCTTTGAACTTCTACCTCTGCTTCCATCCGTGCAGCAATCGCTCTTTCATAGCTATCATCAAAATCAATGTTTTCGACTTGTACGCTCTCAATTGTGATTGGGCCATCGACACTTTCTTGAATTGCCTGTTGAATCTCCACTACAAGTCTGCTCCGCTCTTGAATAGCAGTCACTGCATTAAACCGACCAAAAACATTCTTAGTTTCGTCCATGACTTGACGATCGAGTAGTCTATCAGCAAGACGTTCCACACTTCCATAATCTTGATAGACGCTAACGACCTCGCCAGGTGGCACTCGAAAGTTTACGCTAACAGTAAGACTTGCTGTCTGCTGATCGCGGCTATACGTCAAAACATTTTCGTAGATTTTGACTTGGCTGCGAAGGTCAATGTCAACAACTTTGTCGATCACGGGCACTTTGAAACCAAGCCCTGGCTCAGCCACACCAACCAAAGCACCGTTGCGGAGCTGGACACCTAGTTCACCTTGATCGACCGTGTACCAACTTCCACCTACGACTGTAAGAGCTAGAATCCCTGCAAACACTGCACTGACAATTTTAATTATCATCGTTTTTTGTTCCTTTTCCATTTTTGTTCTTTAGCATGAGATTGTAGGAAAGAGTCATTACTCCATATCCAACAATACAACCAACCATAATAGCGCCAAGTAAGGCAAGTATCACCATTTTCTTTTGTTCTTTCTAATTAGCGCTCTTCGTTTGGGTAAGTGCTATTTGGTTTGAAAACGTACTGGGGGGAGTCAGGTCTCGACCACGGAAATGCAACGTCCACACTACTCTCCGAATTTGTAAAATACGATTTGTAGGGCTCACCACCTTCATAAGAAAACCATTCCCAGAACACTTTACCTTCAGTCCAATATGCAACACCGTCAATGTTTTTGAACACTGACGAATCGCGAATATTTTGGCTGATACTTTCATTGTCGAAATGTTGCCACTCTTCATCATTGCCTGTAAGCGGTGTAAGCGGTTTCCATGATGCAAGCTGCTCAAAAATTCTAATTGCAAACGGTGCTGAAGAGCCACTGTGTCCCTGTTCCGAAAATACTTGGAGCAGTTGAATTACATTCTCGGCGATCCACTTGTCTGGACCGTCTTCAGGATCGTCTGTGCTATATCCCGCACGTCGCAATTCATCACGTGCCCATGTCAATTTGTTCATTTTATTCGTCCTTTATGTTGTTAATAATTGCACACTTGTAGTGTAATATCTGTGGCATGTTTCAGGAAAAACACAGTGACATGTTGGTCCGTGCCAGGAATATGCCACACGAAATGATGTGTGTTCCACCACAAACATTTGGATATTCCTGGCCGTCTTTTTCAGGGTTGTTGTATAGAACGCCATAATATCCAGCAACATATGGTTTATTTGCAGGATAGGATAATTTACTCATTTTTCAATCCTTCACGCTCACTGATATTGAAAAAATTGTTTGCTGGACGAATCATAACATCATCAACTTTTCAACTCGTTTAACATATAGTGTCAAGTCATTTGCTGTACAATTTTACGAAGCGCGGTATCAATGTGATCGTCATCAAGATACTGGTAAACTTTGTCGAACCAAGTTTGCCGCTTTTCACGGCCTACACTCCAAACCATATCCCACCGCATACGTTTATCAGACCAGCCATTAATTTTAGCTTGTTCAACCCAATCTGATGTTTTTAGACCGTGGATATTATCATTTTCAATAATAATCTCTTTGAGTTGGTTGAAATCGTTTTCAGCCATTTTCATAGTTTTTCCTAAACCTGTTTCACAAAGAAGTTTTTCACCACTCGACTGTATAACCCATACTCTTCAAGTAAAACACTTCATCTATCATACTGTTTCCACTGAACCGCTCATAATGCCTACCTTCTACAAAGAAATCGTTTCTGTAGAAGGTTTACATAGTGATTCCCCTTCCTTATACATTAAACGTAGCATATCTGTCAAGGAGTGTCAATCAGTATTTTTTGTTCTCCTACCATGTCAAAGGTCAATTTGGCTCAATTGTTGCAATGTCGAAGGTGTATTGGTGTGGTGAACAAACACTCCTCCGCCATCAATCCACTTCTGGCTGTGCTTCAAGAAATCATCGACGAGGACGTCTCCTGGCTGACAGTAATCTACCTTATCCCTAGACAAGCACGTGACCATTGGAACGCCCTTGAAGTGTTTGTCACGCCAGATCAGCTTCTGCTGAACAGACCAGGTCCCGCGTGGACATCCTGTGAGTATGATAGGGCGATGATGTTTTACAGCAGCATACAGCTCAAGAGCGTCGGACATAAGAGGCATGTCCTCAAAGAACTTTTTGGAATTTTGTATCAGATTCCAAAAAGTTCCAGAACCGTGTTCGTCTTCGTATGTTTGACCTGTTGTCCCTGCAAGCAATACAAACTGCTTGTCAAAATCAGCAAGAACGCCATCGCAGTCTAAAAATAGTTGTCTCATAATTTACCTCATTGTTAAAAATTGTGGACGTGTTTGTAGTTTCTTGACCGCGTTCCAGCTGTGATTCTTTCATGCTCTCAACGCACAATGAAGGTTCGATCGTCCAAGTCAACAGTTGACTTTCACAGTACGAAGATCTCTTTCTTCGCGTACAGATCAGAACTTTCGACGCTGCCGTGTAGAATATAGCCTTTAAATGCCAGACAATCACGATAATCGTTTATCACTCGACCCAAAGCCTTTATTCCCTCAAGATATGCTTCTGGTGGCGTATTTTGCACGTCGTTGTTGGATCTTGAATTCTCATGAAAATGCCCACATCGTGGTAGTGTTGGTAGATCTTTTGTCATTGTTCACAATCTCCTACTTTAATGGGTACGCCACACACTCAAAAACGATTTTGGTGGCCACTTGTACATTTTTTGTACAAGTGGTCTGCTGTGGCCTGTTCTCGGATAGGTCCGCCACACGATCAATTTTTCTCGTCACGCTCCATCCATGACTCTGCATATTTGTCGTACCAACGTTGCAGACCAGTGCCAAATGCATACGCTGATCCAAACAAAACCACGTTTCCGACAATGTAATATACTAAATCGTTCATTTTATTCGTCCTTTATGTTGTTACTATGTTGGATCTTGAGTTCTCATGAAAATGCCCACATACACGATCCAAACAAAAAGTAATGGGGGGAGCACGAAGAGCAACATTGTTGCCATCAAGAAGTTTTGACTGAACACGATAAATGTCCCCCTGACGAAGATCACGATTAAAACAGCAAGGGATAACAGCAAGAAGTATTGTTCCATGCTTACATCTTACGCCAGTTAAAGATGTAAATCAACGACATTTTCAAGACAGATCCATTGCCATTCTCTTGGTCTCGAGAGCACGTTGGAGCGTGTCTGTATCTGTTCTATCATCACGAACCTCAATAAACCGTGGGTGGGAGAGAGCGTAAAAATCGTTGTCTCGTCCCTTTGTAATATCATTGCATTGGACTGTAATAATCTTGCCGATCATTTCTGCACGACGGGAATTGAAATCTTTCAATAGTGCATCTGTGAACCCTGATGTTCGACCTTTAATCTTGCCATCGTCAGACTCAAACACAATTGCACCGAATGTTTTTTCGCGTGACGTTCCAACAGTGCCTTCTTGGAATCCTACAATCCTCAAATCAAGATCAATGACCAGCTTCAACTTCAATTGTTGTGGGTTGGTGCCGTCACGGAACACAGAGTTCGAGTCCTTTAGAATTGCACCCTCAAGTCCATCGTTCATCCATTTCATACAGTGTCCAAGAGCTTCGCTCATGGTGTTTACAACATGCGTTTCGATCAGTCTGATTTGTGGAGATGTATTGTCAATAAGAATTTTGCGCAACTCTGCCAATCGTGTGGCGTATGGTGTCTTGCACTTCTCTTTCTTCGTAGCTGTCGCATACTCTTCGGGAGTGACGTAATCCCAAACGTCGAACACGATTTGACTATGAGGAGGTGCACTGCTGTTGATAAGACCATTGCCCTCAGCGCGATTCATCACAGTGCCGTCTTCGTTGATCACTGTCAATTCTCCAAAATAGTGTCCGTTTGGATAATCCTTCATTAGATCAAAGTGCACAGGATATTCATATTCTTCACCCGATCGCGAGCTTGATGACGTGCCACTTGCATCACACACGAACTCGCGATACGTGCCGTCCGCTTTGAGCTGAACAATGGCCCCTACAACATTAATCTTCTTTGCAGTGTCTTTGTTGTAGATTCCGCAGCGCATGTAAACGGGCCTATTAATCAGGCTCGGAAACACCTTATTAATCTGTGTTCGTCCACAATTAATCCGAAGATCGCGGTTCAACACCTTCGTCATTACACTGCGATCTTCATCAGAGAGAGACCTAAAAACCACATCCATCTGTTCAATCGCAGCGTTGCCTGTAACCTCTCTTGTGGACAGCTTAGTCTCCAGAAAGTCGAGAGCATCGTCTAAAGACAATGTTGGGATTGAGTTGGAAACAAACGGAGATGTCTCAGGTTTGTTCCAATGGTTCATCGTAATGTAGTAACGATATGCAACCTTGTCGTATGTCATCATCAAAACACGCTTGAGCTGTTCGTTGCTCTTATGTTCCTTCAGAACGCCGAGCTTGTAGTTTGCACTGTTGTTTTCACACAGAGCATTGATAATATCGTGCATATGCCTTGTTCCTTAACTAATAATTATATTCTCTGACTTTACTTCAGATCTGTGCGATCTGCAACAGGAAGTCCTTGCTCCTTGTAGTCAAACTTGGGCTCTTCGTCCGTATACATAACCAACAGTAATGTGGAGTGCTTTTTATGACACTCCACATTTTAACTTAGCTGTCATCATCATCATCATCGGCATCGGCATCGACGATAGTCCATTCTTGATCATCGTCCATAAAACCATCATCGTACATTGCTGAATATATATCATCAACAATGTGATCGTCTCCTCGAATTAGTCCCATGCACCAGTTTGCGTATTGTTCTGCTGTAGCCATTGTTATTCTCCCTTTGAAAATTGAATTGGTCCGTTTTTTAATGTCTCAAGTGATTCGTCCACCCATTCCTTGCTTTCAGACGAAATGGCCCAACACAACGAGACTCCTATTGATATTACAACCAGCCCTCTAAGAATGCCCCAATGGAACAGCGCTCCTGCAGGCACGGTCCATGTCAAGAACATTGTGATCCCCAACAACACAGAGATAGTCAAACCGCACAATGCTAGACTAATCAAGACCATTGTGAGAAAACTAACAACATGGAGGACTATTTCTACGAGTTTCAACATTTGACCACCTCTTGAAATGTGGAACGCTTGACGTGAAAATCTCTCGACGTTGCACTGGTTATGTCTGATGCAACGAATGAAAACATGCACAGTGAAGTTTGTGCTGAACTTGGCGGCTGAAGTGCCATTTCAGGAGTGTTGTATAGTCCTGTGATCTCACCGGTTTCTTCTTTCATTGTGTATTGAACCCTTTTGAAGTTGAAGAGTCCTTCATACGTGTTGCCATCTACATGTGTCATCCACTTGTATCCGTTAAACATCGTGTTAGGGTCAATTTCCTCCATATTGACGCCGAGCAACGTCAAAGCAGTCTTTTCAGCAGCGTCCATAGGAACAGCAGCGCCATTAACTATTTTATATGTTTTGGAGCTTGAATTCATGCTGTTGTTACTGTATGGAATTGTTAGAATTGGAACAGTCGAGCCAGTGACGCTCACCTCAAGGTGTTCGGCCTTAATCTTGTCGTACGATTCAGTCACTACATCGATATCAAGAACAAGATCGCCCAGAATTTCCAATGCAGCTTCGTATGAGAATTCTTTATCCGTAACCATAATTTTGATCTGTCTGCCGTAAGATCCGCCAATGGCTGCTTCAAGTTCTTCCCACGATGTTGGCATCCCTGAGTTGATCACAGCAAGAGACATTTTGATCGACTGTGTCTTAGGTAAGTGGTATCCTTTGGACGTGTACTTACTGACGCGTGTCAGACTATTTAATGGGTATTTTGTCTTAGGATTGAAGTACAGTGTTCTGCTTGCCACAGAAGGCCAGAAGTCTTTGTGAAAATGGTATTCAAGCGTATCTGTGTCAAATGCGCCCATACAAACAGAGAAATCGAAAAAGTCAAAAATCTTTTCGGGATTTTCAAATGTGTCAAACGTCATCACCTGAATGATGCCGCGCTCGCCATTGTCTTTTACAACGTCATTGCACTTCCATGTCACCGCTCGGTCCGAATAATTGACCACAAAGCAGTTCGATTCTTGCAAAATGTAGAACAGCGTGATCATCGCCTCTTTAGACTTTGGGTAAAGATCATAATCTGATATTTCTGTTTTGGTTACTGTGGAAAGAATCGCCCCACCCGCAAGGTAGCAACCAGGAACCGAAAACGGAAGCGGATTCTTAGGTAATTTGCTCATTGTATGCCTCCTCTAAATTTTGAATCATTATATGTGCTTGTTGTGCAATGTCGTCGATGTGTATTGGCTTGTATCCTGTCCTCTCAACACAGACGTTTATGTATTGGTCAGGTGGAGGATCGTTACTGTGAATGTGTCCGACCAGATTAATCAACGGGCACATCTTTCTATGGTTCCACAGATTGTGAGGGTGCAATGGTCTATGACTGGCAATGAACATATGATCATCAAACCTTCGACTCTCTAAAATCTTTTGAATTTTAGGCAACGATGACATCAACTTAATATCATCATGGTTGCCGACTACCAATCGAATCCTTCCCTGTAACTGATTCAATATTGAATCAGTGAACTTTTGCTTGTCAAATGCAATGTCTCCAAGATGATATACAATATCGCCTGGTTTGATCGATGCGTTCCACATTTCAATCATGTAGTTGTCCATCTCAGCGACATCAGCAAAGCCAGGACGAACAAGATTTCCGTCCTTGTCGGTAAACTTCAAAATACTCGATTGTCCAAAATGGTGGTCGCTGAAGAACCAAATGTCCCTGCTCATAATCTCTCCTTGTCTGTGTTCAAAACATTTTACATTATTGTCTTTCACACCACAAGAGTTAATTTTTCTTGTGCACGTGTAATCCCTGTGTAAAGCCATCTGTATTGATCGTCACGAAACACGTACGATTCAGACCCATACACAAGGACGTTGCCCCATTGGCTACCTTGAGCTCTGTGTGTCGTAATGCAGTATGCGTAGTCCATACTTTGCGATCCTTTGAGTAGTTTCCAGTTTGGTACAGGGACGTCTGATACGAAGAAACTGTTGTGGACTTTGATAGTGAATGGCTGACGATCCTCATCGTCCTCTGAATTCACCATATAGGAGCTGAATTGGGTCTTGTATTTGTTCTGAATTGGCTCGAGCACTGTAAACATTCCACCGTTGAAAATGGCAAGATCGCGATCATTTTTTAGGCAGATCAGTTTTTCTTTAGCAGAAGGCATGTCAGACGTAAACTTCAACATTTTTCTCATCTTGCGATTCAAATCTTCTCGTGTAACATTTCGCCCAACAAGGATCTGATCAGCATCAAGTGCATCAGAGGACGAGATCTTTGAGACGACTCTGCAATCGCCATATGTTCCGATGTCAGGCATCTGCCCTGACCTTGCAATTGTAGCAAGATGAATAATAGGACTGTCCTTAGCCTGCCTGTGGATCTCTGTCAACATAACATCAGGTTTACGTGATGTGAAGAAGCCTGCTCCATCGACAGGAGGCAACTGCTCTGGATCGCCGAGAACAAGAATCGGAACTCCAAAAGACAGCAGATCCTTGCCAATCTCCTCGTTGACCATCGAACATTCGTCAATGATTAACAGGTCCGCATCAGCCAACGCACTCTGCTTGTTTAGCCTGAACGTGAGTGCACCTGTCGTCTTATGCTGTTCTGCAATGTAGATCAGACTGTGTATTGTCCTCGCACCTTCACACCCTGCTTTACGCATGACAAGAGCTGCTTTCCCTGTAAAGGCTGCGAAAACAGGCGTATCAATCCCTTCAGCAAAGTGCCTTGCCAGTGTCGTTTTTCCCGTTCCCGCAAAACCTTGCAGAGAAAACCAAGGTTTTACTGATCTTTTATTTGGGGCCGATTTGTATTCCATGAACCACCTATTTACATCAACGAGCGCTGCTTTTTGTTGATCATTCCACATAATACTCTTTCACATTTTTTCAGTTTGAACACACCTCTACTTATAAGTAGAGGTGTGTTGTGTTACACACATAATTACTTTATCAATTGTGATTATACCACATCAAATCAGAAATCTTTCGGCTCTTTTTCGTAGGCGATGTCACTTAGTTCCTTGGCAGCCATTTTTGCATCTGTCTGCATGCTGTCTGTCGAATATCCTAAGATCTCCGCACACACCACACGTGCGTATGTCTCAGACAAAAATGTAGCATGATCTAAGGATCCGCTGTCAATCCGCGCGAGGATATCCATCACCATCTGAGTGACAAACGTCTCAGGCTTCTGCAATTCTTTGGTCATGTTTTCATTCCTCCCCATCAACAGGTTCGCTATTTACATCAATCATAAATTCTGATGTTTCCATAGCAGATTCTGCCAATTCAAGAGTAGAAAACCCAATCATTTCAAGAGCAGCCATTCTCCCATAGGTGTCAGCCAAAAGTGTATCTTCGTCCAATGTGCCGTTTTCGAGCAAGTTCATAATCTCCTCGAGGACAGTTCCTGCGTTGGTATTGATCAGATCAGCGCGCGCATCCTCTTCAGTGGCGTACTCGCTCTGTCCCGAGCAATCTTCGACGTTTTGTGTTTGATCTTCCATTACTTTTCTCCGATTTGTTTTTTGTGTGGAAAGCGTGTCAGTAGATGGAGTGGTGATAGTGTTTGCCATCACCACTCTTTTTCTTATGCCAGAGCTTCGATTTCCCGTTGAATTTCTTCGATGGTTTTGCTTTCAAGAGCATCGTCGTTTTTCTTAGCCAACAACGCAAGTAACTTCTCTTTGCGCATTGCATTGGTCTTTTTCTCGAGGCTTGCTGAATTCTCTGCCTGCTTTACGGAGATGATGTACTTAACCAGTTCGAGCTTGAACTCGTTTTGTGTCTTTTTCACATTGATAGACATGGACACAAAGTCATCTTCGTCTTGCGATTTCAAAACACGATTGATTTCTTTCGCTACGTCGTTCAGGTTTGCACCACGCTGTGAGGTCAGTGGCAGGTCCCAAAGATCTGTTACACCGATGAGGCCAACACTTGTCGCAAAAGTATATTTACTACGTGTTGCACGTTCAAACATATTCATATTTTTTATCCTTAAAAGTTGATTTCATATAGTTGGTTAAGTGTACTACCTTTAGCGTGAACGACAACAGCATCTTTCTTTGTAGACGAGAATCCCACTCCGCTCATCTGATCCGTCGTGTGCTCACATTTTAATTTGTCTGCAAGGATCTCGAATACCTTTCGGTGCTTTGTAAGATCGCCACGGAGCTGCTCGTTGTAGAATCCGCGTGTTGCGTCAGGGTTTACACACTGATCAAGTACAAAGAACCAATGCTTGTTCCCTACACCATCGTCTTCCATGTAGTTTGGACTTGTAACGATGGTGTTGACTTTGACGAACGCTTCTGTTTTGAGGTTCCAGATGTCCTTGGCCGAAGAGTTTTCTACTACACCAGCGAGCTTTTCGATTTTCATCACTTTGCCGTCTCGAACATCAATTTCGATAGTTTGCACCATCCCATGGACAGGTTTAGCATAAGAGAATTCATACAGTATCCCATCCGACTCTACTTCAAGATTGAAGCCAACATCTACACGTTCGCGAACTGTGTAATTCTTCACCGAAACAGTATATGTCCCGTCTGCAGGCTTTGACAGCCAGCGAACATTTTCTACAGCATCACGAACAGGCTGGCTAACATTCATGTCTACATCAAGTTTGCCAGACTTGTTACTAAAGTTGATGGTGTTACCATCAGGCTCTCTTACATGAATGTCCAAGTCGTCCGTATTGAACCAATTGAGACTTACACGTAGTTGGGCATCAACATTGCCACCTGCACGCTTTACCTTTTCTTTCATGGAGTCGGCCACATTGCCGTTATAGGACCATGAAAAACCGTTGTTCCATTTAAACAGTTTGGGGGCATCTTCGTTAATTGGAGCAGTCAGACTCATCAAATTGCCTGACATTGTGTTTTTCATCTGAAGTTCTACAGATTCTGTACGGGGGAGAACAGTCTCAAGGAAGTCTTCAATGGTGATCTTGGTTGCACGGTCTGTCGACACCTGCTTTGGTTTTACCTCCTCCATAAGCAATTGAGTGAGACCACTGTCTTTCATCAGACTTCGCGATTGATTATCGACAAAAAGCACATCATTCACACTTACATCAGCAAGGATTGCGAAGCGGCGCTGTAGACTGTCTGCAATTCCCAAATCATCAACCGTCTTCATTGCATCTTTAATCATGTTAGGTGTAATGAGTGATGTCGTCCGTTTGTAATTGTCCGGCGCGACTTTGGATTCGAACATCCGGACTGCCGACTCCAGTTCGACATCGTTGGATAGGTCTTGAACCAAAGTTCCAATAGCAGTGTTGCGAAAACGCGATGCAAAGCTGGACAAGTTTTCCCAGATGAACGTTGCTCTTGCATTGTCAGAGTTCAATTTGCTGTATGCAGCTTTCAGTTTTTTGAACTCAGACACGATTGATGTGAATTCTTCACCACGATAAATGCTGTTGGAATTGATCAGATCCAAAACCGATTCGACTGCCGACAGTCTTAGCTCGTCAAGACCACGACGGAACACCTGAGCGTTCGAATTTGCTTCAGAGATCAAGGTGGGACCATCATCAGACACAAATCTTGGCTTCAACTTAGCTTCGAAGTGATGCCACTCGATCACCTGTTTGTCTTCAAGCTGTTGAAAATTTGTTTCTTGACCATAATGCGATTCAGACTTGTGGAAAATCGTATGGACATTACTTGCCTGTACCATCTCAAACATTGCTTGTGCAACTTTGTTGTATGGATATGGAGCGTCACGCACCGCAACGTCCCAAACAGTTGTGACTGCTAGATCTTTAATAGAAACCACGTTTGCGATGTTACGAATAAATTGCTTGCAGCAATTACAATCGTGTTCGGTCCGTTCTTTGTACATCGGATCCGTTCCTTCTGGGAACGACGACATGTACGTGTCCCACAGAACGTCTGTGGAGATGTCTGTGACGTGTAGTTCACCCTCCGACATTTTATCGAATTGGTCACGTACAAGCCTCGAAAAGATTAAAAAGTTTGTCATTAAGTTCCTCATTGTTTTCATAATTAAAACGCAGGTTGCTGCTCATACAACATAGCTGACTAGACGTGTAATGTGAACTACAATCCCTCAAAAATGTCGAAAAGTGTGAGGATACATGCAAAAATAAAACCAATTGATAGGACGAGTCGCAGCAACAACCAGGTGAACGGATTTGCTATAGGAAAGCTCCACACTACTATTGAAATGAAGATAAGGAGCACCAGGATTATGGCAGTTATGACAGCAACAGATGACATCCACAGTTTTAGAAACTCCAATACTTTATTCATCCTCATCACCCCATTGATCAAAATAATCAAGAGGCGTGGTTCCAGAAACGTGTGCACCTAGTACAGTAAACATCTCAGTAATTGTATTTTCGCTTAGCTTTACTTCCGTTACGGTTGGTTTGCTGTCCATGTGATTCATCTTTCTTCGAGGTCTGGGTTAAACAACCCAATATTGGCAACGATATAATCAAGTACTGCATCTTCTGGTGCAGCATAATCAAAATTGTCGTCACAATCAGACAGCTCCTGTGCAATATCTTCAAACTCCGAATTTGACAACGCTTCAAGAATGTTCATTGCATTGTCTGTCACTATATTTTGATTGTAATACGCATCTACAGCTATCGCATTGCCGTCCAATTTGTGTCCATTCACAGTGTTCTCCATCATTTCGTGTAAGTGGTTTTAGTAAACAGAGAGCCGATCACAAATGCAGCCAACCAAGTCTCTAATGTAAACGGGATGGCAGCAATCGGAAATAGAATGTTCACTGCCCAGATCAGTACAAACGGCACGAACGTAACCATAAGAACAAACAGTAGTCCTAAAAGTAGTTTCATATTATTCTCCATTAAAGTTTTGACACAACCCAAGCTGATGTCACATATTTGTTAAGGTGAGGGAATTTGTCAATTGCAACAGGCTTCATTGTATGATTGTCAGCGGCATATCCATAATGACTTGCAATCATATGGCAGAAATCTTTGGAATCCTCAACTTGAATCATGAGAGGCATGCCCTTCTCCCATGATGTACGACCTTCGAGAAATTTCTTGAGCCTGGGGGCATCATTGTATCGGCTGCTGAGATCGACCCTCTCGCCTTTATATCCCTGTTCTCTGAGCATCAACAGCGCCTCTGCAGCGTACACGCCCTTAACCTCTTTCAAGGCCTTGTCTTGAATAAACGCGGCACGAGAGTGAGAATGGATCAGAGGAATCCCAGAAAGAAAACTGATCGCGGTTGGGACACACCAAGATGTGAGTGTGTCCCAACCTGTCGAATCAATCGTATGTAGCATGTCAATTTCTCCACCGCTTCTACACTACAAGCTATACATCACCTACCGTTTGGTGTCAACCTTATGCAAGAGACTTTGTTGTCCCTTGACCAATTGCACGGCCCAGATTGACCCTATCACCTGCTGTTCGACCTGCACCATGTGCAGTGCCGTTTGATGAGCGGGAGTGCGTATACACAGAACGGACTCGGGGATGTGCTTTAGCGAATTCAGACGAAACTTCTTTTGCTTTTTGTTCCGCAATCTCTGAGACTACAAGTGCTGTAGATGTTGCTGTTGCCTCGTTCTCGATCATCTGCTGTTTTGCTTTTACTTTATTTGATTCGCGAGTCGCAGTGCGCTCTGCTACCATTTCTTTAAGTCGACAATTGACACGGTATGACATGGCGTTGGTAAACGATGTTTTTGCTCCATATCCTACTGCAGGTGTATTCCGCCGATATGAATCGTACTCGCGGTCAAGGGCCTCTTTAATCACCGCAACAAGAAAATCTGCAAGCGCAACATCTGGACGGTGACCTGTGAACGTCGCTGTTCCTGCCCATTTAGAATATACCGCTTGCGTCTCAGTGAAGGCTGCAATTCCAGTTAGACAGTTGAGGACTTTGTGAAGCTGTTTCTTGCCTTTGCGAATGGAAGTGTCAACTTCTTTTGTGATCACATCTAGCTTGATTTCGCCTGAGGCCTCTGCAATCGCGAGCTCTGCTTCCTCGATGTTGTACGAATCCATTAGCTTCTCACACATAACAAATGCTGTGTTCATTTCTGCTTCGGACGAACCAGAATCTTCTGCTCTTGCTCGCAGATTCAGAACACGTTGAAGCATCTTGGTACGAGCATCTGTTTTTTGAATTTCAATCACATCTGTCATTTTGCATATCCTATGCTTTGTTGATAACACCTTTTTATGTTATTCGCATCTACATGTCAAGTGTTATTTGCACATCTAAGAGCATTTTGTTGATGGATCATGGCAAATGTAGCCCTTAAAATAGTGTGCCTGAATTTAGCCTGGTGGTGTGGCGTCTCGATGTTGAAGTTGATGGTACGTGATAGGACAAGGGTATCAAGGACCTTCTGAGGGTCCAGCTTGGTGTCTAGCCACTTGTTTAAGAGGGGAAGACCATACGAAATGAAGTTATGACCAACCATCTTATCTAGTGATAGATGCCACTGTGTAGCTGCCTTACGGGCAACCAAGTCAGTGTGGATATTATCGAACTTGAATGCCTCACCAGTACACGCCATCTTGCCACCAACGAGCCAAATACTATCTGGGTTATCAATAGCATTAGTTTCGACGTCACAAAATGCAAGTCTCACACTTGCTCCTTGTATTAGACTGTGGTAATACCCGGCACGAAGAGGTGTCTGTTCACGTCGTCAACTTCTGGTACACACGGGCAGAATAGTCATTACCGGCGTCAACAATCGCGTTTTCAACTGTGGCCACTGTCGCATCGGGGTTTTCGGCAATCCACTCCTCGATGAGATCGTTAATCTCGTGGTTAAGGTCAGTCTGTAGTGTGTGCTGCATTCTGTCATACTCCATTATTAAATTAATCGCCCCAGCGGCAAGTCATTGGCTGCGCTTGCTCCTATTAAGTAAGGTCAGCGCGAATAAAACGCCCGTCCAAGAAGTCACGTGCCACGCGCACCCAAATAGGTGCGTCCTTGCGATCCTCACGGTAAATAACAACAGGTTCATGCCCGCCCTCAGACAGAGCAACTTGCATCGCGATGTAGACACCGCCGCTTTTGCTGTGCCGCCATCGCGAACCTGTCGGAACGGCCTCAGTCGCTGGGCGCACCATTTCGGAAAGTTGTTCGTCGGTTAAATATTTGGCCATGTCTTTTTTCCCTTATGAATTGTTCGATTTTGCCTTCGGTCGCCCCAGTGGCGTATGCCTCGACCTTTGCAGCGTACACCACTGGCATCCACCCCGCAGGTAGCGCTTTAAACCCTGCGGCGCTTGCGGCGGTTGCGCTCTGCTGCGGTCATGGCTTGGCGTCCGTGTCGCAGTAGGCTTTTAGCTTTTCAAGTACAAAGGTCATGTCACATGCGCTTTCGAAGTATGTTTCGCACGAATCCGCCATTGCATCCGCCGCCTGCACTCGCTTGCGCAGTGCGGCAACCTCAGCCTTTGCCTCGCGTTCCCGCTTATTGACTCGCATGTTGGTGGTAAGCATATGATCAGCAAATGCCTTCACTCGTTCTAGCTTTCGCTTCCATCGACCCGCGTTGTTGTATGCGACACTCTCGGCTTGTTGCGTTCTGCGGTTAAGTGAGCGGTTAGTTTCCCGCAGCCTAGCAATCTCGGCCTGCGCGGCGGTGGCTTCGCGTTCAAACGATAGCGCCAATTCAGCCGCCGCGTGTCGCGCATCGCGGTGGCCATTCTTGTATGCCAACTCGCACTGTCCGTAAAACGGGCCGTTGATCTCTTTAATCGGGATGTTAATTATGTCCGCATGCAGCCCAATGCGGTTCGTCGGCGCGTCCGGCATGTCCCGTTCGTGCTCCATCGGACTGCGGCGGCTGTTTGGGATGTCACTCATTTTCTGTCTCCTGTGGTAGTGGGTTCCATTCGCGCTTTTCGCTTTTCAATACATCGGATGGCCGCAAACGCTCGTTCCGTGCCTGCGTACATTTCCGAGATACGATGCAACCTTTCCATTCGGTTTTGGGCATCGTTGATGTAGTCCTGTGCGGCGCTCATTTGCGCACCGGCTTTCCTGCTTTTTTCATCAAGCGCAAGAATGTTTTTTCACAATCGGCTGCTGCTGCGATCTGCTCTTTTGTGTGTGCTGGGTTTGTCATTGTCATTCTCCGGTGTGTGCTTCTTTGCTATGCATTACTTATAGCGTGACGCGACACAGACCACAAGCATAATCGGCATGCGAAACGAATTAATTTGTGCCCTCTACGTCAAATGCGCCTGTTTCATGGTATCAATTATAACTTCCAATGGCACCGCTGCCACTAACTTCAACTGTATACTCAATCATCTTACTTCTCCTTTAGGGTGTAAGTAATACCATCAATTACTACTTCTTTACCACTACAACTAGGCTTCTTCTTGGGTGAAGTAGCAGCTTTATGTTCTGCCTCCGTTAGTAGCTTACCGTTAAGATACCAATACTTATCGCCATTGCTATGCTCAATAGCTGGTCCCCCTTCTCGGTGTAGCTTACCGTTGAGATACCAAGACTTATAACCATTGATGTACTCAACAGCAGGTCCATCTTCTCGGTGTTGCTCATCGTTAAGGTACCACCACTTAGAACCATTGGCCCACTCAATAGCAGGGCCATCTTCTCGGTGTAGCTTACCGTTAAGGTAACACTGCTTAGTGCCATTGTCATAAACTTTAACTGTATGTTCAATCATCTTATTTACTCTCCTTTAATACATAAGTAATACCATCAATTACTACTTCTTTACCATTACAAGTATCCTTAGGTGAAGTAGCAGCTTTATGTTCTGCCTCCGTTAGGCCCCTACCGTTAAGGTACCAAGACTTATTACCATTGCTATACTGAATAGCAGGACCATCTTCTCGGTGTCGCCTACCGTTAAGGTACCAAGACTTATAACCATTGATGTACTCAACAGCAGGTCCATCTTCTCGGTGTTGCTCATCGTTAAGGTACCACCACTTATCACCATTGCCATACTCAATAGCAGGACCATCTTCTCGGTGTTGCTTATCGTTAAGGTACCAGAACTTATTACCGTTGACCAACTCAACAGCAGGACCGTCTTCTCGGTGTAGCTTACCGTTGAGATACCAAGACTTAGTTCCGGTGTCATTAACTTTAACTGTATACTCAATCATCTTATTTCTCCTTTAGTACATAAGTTATAGGACAGTTGTAATATGGGGCCCAAGGTCCGAATCGAACAGACATCTCCGAGGCTTCAACTCGGCGCTAAGACCACATCAGCTACTTGAGTACTTGGGCAATGCTTAGAAGATGTACTGAGTCAGTCCTTTAGCGTCACTAAGCGCTTAGTGTGGACATAACGAGTTATCACAGTACATCATCAAAGCAATTACTTAAAAGATATAGTATAGCTTTTTACACGAACGAACCAGGGATGCATGTTGTCTCGTGAGCCAGCTTTGATTTTGGATTTGGTCTTCCATTTCATTCTTTATCTTCTCCTTGTTATTTCGGTCATTCTGTTTGAATACTTCAGCCTGCCACTTGACATATTCTAGTTCCGAGTGTGGGTGCAGTTTTTTCGTCATGTCAGTCACCTTTATCTATTATCAGTTTCCAAATTGGTTATACTGTTTGCGCGCTTTATTAGCATATATGCCAATCGAATGTCAAACGAATCCTGACCATAGTTGTGTGAAATTTTACAAGCATCACACGTGCCATATCCTGAAGTGTTCAATGGGTGAAGCTGTCGCCCACAACAATCACACTGGGTAATTACGCATGTCCGTAAAGTTCGTGAGGGCTTGAACTTTGTCAGCAGTTCCAGAAGAACGTCTTTTCGACCTTGATCATATTCATTCATTTCATTATCAACGAAAATAATAGATCGTGGTGTAATTTCCTTTGGTGCCACATGAAAACTGTTATGCGACGCTGTCCATATATTTGATTGCGGCTTTTTCACTCTTGTAGGTTTTCCAGCAATCTCCGTTGTTGTCTATAACGAAATATGTTGAGGACTGGTTAAACTCAACTCTGAAATCTTTGTTTGTTGCTAAGATCTTCATGTTACACATTCCTTTGTTGCTGTTAATATAATTTTACAGTCTACAAAGCATGATGTCAACTGTTATTGTCACGAAAATAGTCCAAGTAGACACCCACTTGGACTATTAGGTTTTGTTTAGAATCGTTCAATTGGTTGTGGATTGTATTCTGATTCTTTCAGACCTGCCCGTGTTCGAACAGTTTCAAAATCATCGTCAATTAATTGCACGCCATTCCGGTACACTGTACGCAGGATATTGCCTTTTTCATCTGCAAATTCCTTGGGCAGTGTCCGGTAACCACATGAACCAACTCCACATTCGTAGATCAGTCCCAGCCGACCTTTCTTGGAAGTCTTGCCAGGATCTGCAATAGGATCTTTGAACACATCATGCCATACTCCATCTGAATCGCATCTGGCAGAAGCCTTCATGGCATATTTCAGAGTGTCACGGTCTACTTTTTGCAAGAGTCCGCCGCCCATGCCCAGCGCAATGTTTTCCACACTGTATCCAGCCTCAATCACATTGTCCAGTAATTGTTTCATGGTGACCACATCAAGACCATCACCTTGGATGACTTTCACAATGGCGGACCCATCTTCACGCTGCGCAAGAACCTTGAATCCCTTGCTGTTTACAGTGTATCCAAACTGCTCTGCCAGAATGTCAAGGATTTCGATTGGCACAGTAACGGGATCACCTGAGTCTGGACGTACAACCAGAGTGCCTCCCGATTCAATTACTTGAACCTTGAGTTCATATCCCCAAATGTTTTTGGTTGCATTGTAGATGTCGTATGAATCGCTGACACAGGCGTAAATTTTACCAGGCGCAGAGAACTGGTCAATCATATTGGCATATGCTTTACCTTCGTTTTCCTTGCCCCAGCTGGTAATACTACTATGCTCACTTGCCGCGATTGACCCTGCAACAACAGGTGTAGACACGTCTGTAATATCAGCAGAATAGTAAACATGTGTGCCAATCATGCCCTCAATTGTGTCACTGCCCCAGAAATTTACAAGGTGACTCATCCCACCAAGAACGGCAGTCTCTGTGGATGACGCACCACGAGCACCAAAGTCATTGAGAGTGAAATTCAACACAGGCCCCATTAGAATATCAAGTGGGATGTCACTGGTTTTGAACAGTGCCTGTGCAATCATCACCTTCATCTCGCGAGATTTGGTTGCCACTGTTGAAGGATACCATACCCCACGTAGCAGAGCAGTTTCAACGTATGATGTCAACCATCCCATTCTGGGATCAGTGTTTACAACTTGAACTTGGATGTTTCTGGTTGTCATAACAGTACCTTCTGGAACCGCTTCAATCTCCAGTGGCAGATACCCATCAAACTCGTTGACGATGATCTCCCAACCTTCTCGGTTGAAGGGAGTACCGTACTTTGTAAAAACTGCTTCTGCAAAGTTGATATCGGATTGAGTAATGGGGGTTTGCATATAGTCTTTGATGAATGCTTGTAGACCAAAGAATACACTGGTGTCAGCGCCGCCGCGCGATTCAATATATGAGCTGATGTATTGCGTGTCAGCTGGGTATTGTAAGAATTGTGAAGTCTTGTATCCATCGGTACGCATGATGGAAGTAAGCAGGCTTAGAATATTTTTCATTATAGAACTCCTCTAGTTAATGATATTGTTATTTATATTATAGTGTGTTGGTTGTCAACTGTATTCTTTTGTTACATCTTCATAAAGTACATCTTCTGGAAATATAGAACAGTAATGTCTTGGCAATATCGAGTATATTGTTCCCCACCGGCCAGTCCCGCGTCACATGCCCATTCCATGTAATAGTTAACCAATAATTCTCAATGCAATTCTAACTGTTCGTTTCATTTTATCCCTCATATAATTCAATATACACACCACGGTATCTTCCATGGCCAGAATAAAGATTGTCGTCAATTGATTTCATTTCTGCTGAGCTGTCATTTATTGTTTCCTTTTGTTTTCTCGCTCAATATGCCTCGATCAGATTTTCCATAATTTTTCTCCGTTGTGTGACTTGTTTAAATTTTTACAAAGTGTGAAATAACAGAGTAGTGGTCAAACGCCATGATGTCACTTGACACTTGACTGAGAGGAACCCATTCTGCGTGGACTGCATCATCCGCACCTTTTACTCGGGGCAGTTTCTCATCTGGAAATCCAAGATCAATATAAAAGGCGTGTGTAACGGTACGACCTCTGGGATCACGGTCAGGGTGATCAAACACTTGAGTTGACTTGATGGAACCTTTAAGAACCTTAGCAGGAAGTTTGATGCACGTTTCTTCTCTGAGCTCTTTGATCACGTTTTCCTCAATTGTCTTGTCTTTTTCGAGGTACCCACCTGGCAATGCCCAACAATCTTTGAACGGGAAGTTGCCACGTTTGATTAGCAACACATGAGCAGATTGCACAATCACTGCATCCGTTGTCACAAAGGTTGGTGCATATGGTGCTGATTCCCATTTCTCGTGGTATGCTTTAATCTGCGTATGTTCTTCTTTGAGATCAGGCCACCACGTTCCTTCCAACAATGCCATCGACATGGAGGCCAGCGCCGATCGCGGCATCAAAACACCACTCGTAAAATATACTCCATTGGAGAATAAATCCGATCGGATATCAGTTGCGTTAATGCCCTGATAATTCTCAACTTCCACATGTTTCCGCCAATTCGGAAAGATTTTCAAGTAGTATGAACTTGAATCTTTGGAGTGCCCAATCAACCCTGTTCGAGTACCAGTCTTAACCGAATCCACTACATGTTGAACAGCAGACACCCAAGCATTGTCGTCATAAGGATAGTCCCGAACCCCAACCACTCGGACTGGTAGATCAGGATAACATGCAAGCACCATGGCTTTGCGTTCTTCAAATGTAAATGGGTTTTTTGTGGTTCGTGGTTGGAAGCTAGATCCAATTACCACTATTACTTCGTGTGCATTTTTCAATGCGGCGCCGATCACTGCTTGGTGACCAAGGTGGAATGGTTGCATCCTCATTACCGTTACAAGTGTATCAAATTCTTTAGTCATTACCAAAACTCCTTTGGTTAATTAAGTTGTAAGTTCTTTCCTTGGTGTTCGCCACCGATAATATGACGATGTCTCCATTTCTTCCAAGTTCTTTGTTGCCAATAGATCTAGACGCTGGAACTCTTTGAGTCGACCATCATGTAATTCATCGAGAAATAGTGATGTGCCTCTATTATCAATTTTAACTTCAACCAATGTCAACTGTCTTTTTGTTTTGAGTTTGACCCACTCAAAACCCCAGGAGTTCTAAAGTAAAGTTTTGCCCTGTTGATGTCCAACGAGAAATTAAACTTGTCAAATTTCTCGTTGACAAAGTATTCTTTTGTTTCTGCATCCATGAATGCAAGTTTAGACATTGGGTTGTCTTCTATTTATCAGATCCAATTTAGTGACATTTTTCCGTCATGTTCCTTGGACCATTGTTTGGTCCCATCTTCCCAAAACTCCACTTGGTCATGCATTAATTTCAGATCTGGAATATGGTGGATGTAGTTGATCTGACACCCAGACGATATCAGTCCCAAACGTCTCCTAATCAATGTGCCAGTTATTTAAGTAAATGTAAACTTTCATGTCATAACACCTTTCATCGTTCCGCCTGACCTGCACCAATCGTTAAATGCGACTACGCTTCCCGAACAATCTGCTGGAGCATCATTGTGGAAGAACCTAATCCAGTCTTCAATTACACTGCGATTGTGGTGGTCTGCTTTACCGTATGCACCCGCTCAAGTCGTTGCAAATTACTGCTGACAGGAATCCTCCTGGTGGGATACCATTCTCGATGTAACGCCTGTTCCGTCTTGCATGTGAAAGGGAAGTTTGCTGTAATCAATGTTCATTAGATTATCCTTTTGAGTTGTATGGACATGCATAATTATTACGATCCTCTACTGTCTTTGACTGATAGAGTCACAATGTAATAGCAGAACACATCACGCTCGGCACTCGGTCATGACAACACTATACCAAACGGCAACAGACATGCAGCGCAATAGTGGTTGTTGGCTGCGGCTTTGGCTTCGTCTGATGTTGGGTGCTCGGATATTAGTTGATTGTCCATGAGTCCGAATGTCCATGTCCCTTTGCCTTTTTCGTCGTGTTCATGCTGTACAACCATATCACCTGAAACGAAGGCTTTATAACATTCGGATTTCTCCCATGCCAGTGGCTTAATCACACTTGACAAAGCCGCGATGATAGCATCTGCTGCATAAAAGTCTTGTGCGTCAGGCCATTCAGAGCGGCGCTCGTGTGCGTGAATCAATGCAATCTTATCACGTGTTGTGTCATTACTCATGTGGACGGTGCCTTTCGTGCAGAGGGAGTGAATTACATATAGGAAGACTATAGTGAAGTCGTTAGGCCGTGTCAGCAGTCTTGTTCTGACAGGTAATCGTGTTCTGTGTAGCCTTCTCGGTCGATCCCATTTCCACAGCCAACATCAGTTCCATTTTCATCGAAACATGAATAACCATAGCTATCATATCCATCTTCATCATAATTGCCAAACATTGTCTTGGAGTCATAGGTTTGGTCTGGGTCCTTAATCATTTCAGCGGTCCAAGGAGCACATTCTTGTCCGTAACGATTGTAACTGAACTCGTAACCTTCTGGCCATTTTTTGTAACCTGAAACACTATATTTTCCACGACCCATGTCATTGTCCTTTTTGACTTGCTCTATACATCAGTTATAGCAGATGGATGGTCAGGTGTCAACGTGCCCTTTTCGACAATTTCAATTGGAACATCTTTCCAGATAATCATCTCATTTCTCCTTGATCTGTCAGCACATTAACTTGGACACTTCAGTGTCAGCCATCATTCCGAAAAAGTATGCGTGATTAGTGAGTCGTTCTTCTCGCAGATCACAACTGTGACGTCGTATGATTTGACTTTCTTGCGCCCAGCCATTTTCTGGAATTGAACCACTGCCTGGGTTTGTGCAGCATATGAAGTGTCTGCATAAACTTCACATTCTTTGTCTTTCCAGAAAGCTTTGTAACCGTTCATCTCATTGTCCTCTTGTTTGCCTATGCCTTAGTTGTACCGTTTGCAAAGGGCGAAGTCAACCACCAATTTAGCAGAGCATCAAACAAATCCACACTTCATCAAGATGCTCAATCATTTCTTGTGCAGCGGTTTTGGCTGTTCAATCGACCCAATTGTGTTCCGGACAACCAATTCGATGTTGAAAGCCTAAGCACGTGCATTTGTGCCATTTTCTAGGCTCTTCTGTTTCTTGCTGTATCAAGTGGATAGCAATCTCTTGAGCTTCTTGGAAGCTGTCAGCTTCTACAAAATTTCCAGAATTAAAGCGGTAGAACATTTTTCAAATTCCTTTTAAACAAGACAGTGACAGACATTTTTATTTTTTCTTTCGCTTTGCACGTAGTTGATTGCGTTTTTTCTTTGATGGGTTCGATACAGGTCTCACAAAAGGATCTGGATCTGGGACAACTGACTCCCAGCCCTTGGTGTTTACATTATCGTAAAAGGGTCTGACATGTTCTACATTTTCAGACAAAATAAAGTTGATGTATTGAGCTAGTTGCTCTGATTTTCCACCTTGTCTGACCATTTTGACAAGCTGTTCAGAAGCCATGATATCTTCATAAGCTATATCTAAGGAATGCTTTAGATGTTTATTAGACGGCATTGTAATTCTCCTGTTTGTGTCATTCACAATACATGGCTACTTAGCTTAATGTCAATTCGATCAAATTTACAAAACACATAAATAGTATAAAAGTATCTTAATAAGATGCATAGAGGATAACCAAGATGACCACAACATCAAAGATTTTTACTGATAATATGGGTGGCACTGATGCTGCAAGTTATATTGGTGTGAAGGGTGAAATGTTCTTCGATTTAGACGTAGGGCTGTTAAGGCTTTCCGATGGTGAAACAGTTGGTGGCATACCACAGACCATAGCAGCAGCAACAGCAGCAACGCTTGGTTCTGTCCAGCCAGGCCCTGAATTCAACATGGACGGCAGCATCATGAATTTGCTTCCTGGAACAGAGAATAGAATTGGCGGGATCAAAGTAGGCCCAGGTGTCAACATTAGTTCAGATGGTACCATAACTGCATCAGGGACACTAGCTGTCGATGCGACAGCTACACCAACTGCTAACAAAATTGTTGCACGTGACGCAAATGCAATGATTGCAGCAACAACGTATAAAGGCGGGACGCGCAACGCAGGTTCGTTTGGTGCTGATTCAACACTTACAATTGACTTCGCTACTGACAATTACGTATTGGCCACAATAACAGGAGAAACTGTTACCGTGGCATATACAAACATTGTTCTTGGTAAGAAGGTAGTGGTGATGTTTAAAAATGCTAGTGGTACTGATCTAGACGTAGACAGTGGTGTGAGCGACATTAATTCGACAGGTGGATTTGGGACTGGTAGCATAAAAAACAATGCAACAGGCCAATTGATCGTTACTAGTTTTGGCACAACAACTGCGGATTTGTACACAGATTTTAGAATCTAACATTCAGTTTATATAACGTATCATCAATATATTAGAATTAAACAAAGAGAGATAGAATGATAATGATTCATCATTATAAAAAATCTATCAATATTACATGATAAGGAATAGTGATGAAAAGATTTTTCGTATGGCTACAAAAAAATGAAGGTTGGAAACCTCTTCTTGCTCTCATATATGCATTAATATGTGTATTTGATTTTGTAATTATTCCTACTTGGATTGTAGCAACCAGAGATCAATTAGATACATCTGTATTTGGACAATCAGAAGTAGATCATGACATCCAAATGCAATTAATAGAATTAGTGTGGGCGCCTTATGAACCACTTACACTTAAAGGCGCTGGTATGTTTCATCTGGCGTTTGGTGCGTTGTTAACAGGCAGTGCTTTGGCAAAAAGAAAAGAAGAGGACAATTACAATGAATAAAGAAGTAGAAGCAGGTACAAGCGCAGAAACAAATGTAGGCGGTGTTAACTTAGAAGCACATGCCGGCACAGAAGCACATGCTGGAACTAGCACTGAAGTAACTGACACTACAGCATCCGCGACAGCAGGAGCTGGAGTCAGTGTAGAGGCGGGTGCTAGTACATCATATGGGGACACAACAGTAGAAGCAGGTGCTAGTGCAGAGGCCCATGCTGAGGCTGGTGCAAGTGCAGGCGTGAGTGGTGGTAATGCTTATGCAGAAGTTGGTGCAGAAGTTGGTGCAAGTGCAGAAGCAACTGCTGGTGTAAGCCAACAAGTTGGGGGTGTTCAAGTTAAGAATGAAACCTCAGTACATGCAGAAGCAGGAGCAAGTGCCGGTGCATCTGCACAAATCGGCAAAGACGGTGCAGAAGGCCATGCAGGTGCAACTGCTGGAGCAAGTGTAGGTGTTGACAATACTTCTAGTGCTTATGACAGCTCTGGCAATGGTGGTGCTGCAACTGGTGGTACAAGTATCGGTGTTCAAGCAGGTGCTGAAGTTGGCGGCGGAGCAACTATGGACGACGGTGTTGCTACTATAGGAGTAAGTGGCGAAGTTGCTGTGCTAGCAGGTGTTGATGTTGACCTAAGTGTCAGCGTAGATACAAAGCCAGCAGTGGCGGCAGCCTCGCGGGCTGCTGAAGCCTCGCGGGCTGCTAAAGCCGCGGCAGACGCAGAACACGCAGCCGCTGAAGAAGCACAGCGACGAGCAGATGCAGCCGCTAAAGCTGCCGCAGGTGCAAAACGTGCAGCTGATAAAGCAGCGGCAGAGGCAGGTAGAGCAGCAGAAGATGCAGCCAAAGCCACGGCAAATGCAGCTAAAAAAGCAGCCAAGAAACTAAAGTTTTGGTAAAGCAAACTCATAGAAGAAATAGTATAAAAGTATCTTAAAAATACATAGAGGACAACCAAAACGAAAACGCCATTGCTATCGGCCACAGTGCTGGTCAAGTACAACAACTGGTGAGTTCAGTGGCGATTGGTAATTATGCAGCAACACAATCCCAAGGCACGTTAGCAATAGCAATAGGCATCGAAGCGGGCAGAAACAATCAAGGCACGGCTGCAATAGCAATTGGTGCTAGAGCTGGGTTGGCCAGTCAAGCAGCGAATAGTATTGTTATTAATGCAACCAACATCCAATTGGACAACGTAGTAGCAAATACACTAATTGTCAAACCAGTTAGAGAAAACACCACAGGTACAGCACCAACTAGCACATTGCCTACAGGTTTCTTCTACACTGTTTACAATCCGACAACTGGAGAAATGGGATACTGGAACCCATAATAATACTACGCTTTGATCAGCCAATCCATGTTCAGCCAATCTGTATCTTCGTCCATTAGTTCGACTTTATCGCCGTAGATTTCTTCCAACTCGTTCCAAACATGTGCGTTGTTCATTTTGAGACCGTAAGATTCTTTGTTGCATGTGTAACAAGATCCGCTCGCACCATAGAATTCATACAAAAGGAATTCTTTCCTTTTGCCTTGACTCACGTAATGGTCAATTCTACTTTCAACACTTGTGACGCCGCTGTTCATGCGCCAACTGCTACCATCAAGGTAGCTGCCTGATCTTCCGCCAAGAACTCTGTAGTGTGGGTCCGCACTATTAAATTTTATAATGACCCAATTCTCAAATCTGTAACTGCTCATACCTGCTCCTTAATTCTAAAACGATCTGATCGTTTTTTGCCACACAATTTCGAGAGTGTCGTCGTCCACATCACAATAACTGAGTTCGCCAAGACAAATGAATCTTGTCCCATTTACAACTTCATCAACATCCGTGTGCCAATGACCAAAAATGTGCAAATCAGGCTGGTGATGTTTGAACATGGTTTGTAGTGCAGATGCGGTCCTAGTTTTGAATTGGATTCCGCCGCCTATACTGTTTCCCGTTTTGATAAACAGTTCGAGAGAGATCTCTTCAGGACAATCGTGTGTAACCATTACTCTTGGCCGTGCAAATTTAAACGTGTCGATAGCAATGTCTAGATCAGTATAAGAGAGCTCTTCATCCTCCCAAATATTAATCCCCATAGTCCTCCAATGGTGGTCAATTGACCACGCGCCTCCCACATACATTACATCATTAATAACTGTTGAATCAGGAATCCACGATTCCATCTTCTTGCATTCATCGGGCGAGTCGTGATTTCCTCGAATGAATTTTGCATTGTTGTGGACCATCATTTCATCAAGAGACGTGTGCCAATATTCGCCTTTGCCAAACCCCACGCCCATGTCACCAACTTGAACAACAGACGTGACGTCCTCAGGAAGATTGTTTAGGACCAGTTGTAGTTCATGAACGTGGCCGTGCACATCGCCTATATATCTTGTTTTACTCATTTTGCTCCAATCCTTACACTGGCGTCATGCCAAAATAAAAACATTTTTTGTTTCTTGGATTTTCAAATGGCAACAACATCACACTGTTGCCATTTGGCTTTGTATTATGCTAGTGCTTCAATTTCTGCCTGAATTTCTTCAGTAGTTTTATTTTCAAGAGCATCGTCATTTTTCCAATCGAAATCTGGTTCGATATTATTGCAGCCATACAAATAACCTACCGCAAGTGCGATAATAGGTGCGGCAAGTACAATTAGAAAGTGTATCAAGGTGCGTTCCTTTGTTTTACATCAAAATTCTTTTGTGTGCGTATTAATCGCCCACATCTACCATAATTACCAACAGAGGCATAATTACCGAGCCCTTCATTAACATGTGGGGCAATACATGCTTGTTAATGGGATATTTTTCATGCAACAGGCATGCCGACCATCACGGTACGAATTCGATCATGTTCTTCGATAGTTTTGATTGTGGATCTCTCTCAGGGCAGAAACGAGATTTTTTGTTTCTTGTAGACTCAGCATTACTGTATGGTTACCGTCCACGGTGTTGACGATGTTATTTTTGATGTCAACAGAGCAAATCGAATTTAAATTGATTATTGTGTGCTCAGTAAAAAAAAGTCTCATCTGATTATTTTCCTTGTTGTATTCTCTTGGTCTTGAGTAATTCAGATGCGCGGTAAAATCCGTTACGCATCAACACGTCTCCATCATCGTCCATTGTTATCAGTATTTCCTGCGCTTCCAGAGTAGAAATTCCTGTTATCTCAGAAATTTCATCAACTGTTATTGCCGAACTAACCTGCATGAGAGTAGCAATGCGACTGCGATTATTTGTCATCTTTTATCCTCCTAATGGCACAGATCTTGATACAGTGTTGTTGTTGCAGGTCAGTGAGCGCTGGGATAGCATCCAAATTAAATCCAAAATCGTTATCTTTTCTTTCTGCGCAGTGGGTTACGCTATTTCTTAGTAGCTTTTCGGTTGCATAAAAACACTCTCAAGATAAACACCCACTCCGGAATTTATAAATTCTGACGTGTCGTGGATTCGACCGTTAGAACCTTCTACAACAACCACGTATTTGGCTGGAAAGAATTTCGAAGGAGGTACAATTTTATAATCAACTACAAGACCTTCTTCTGTTGGGTAGTATGCACCCCAGTTCATAACAACTCTGGTTCCGATTGCGATAGAAGTGATATTTTCAGCAGTGATACGCATTGACATCCCCTTTTCTTTATCTATTTTATATGATAATTCGTGGGGCTTGTCAACAGGCATGTGCATATTTTAGTTTGTTCTTATGATTTTTTCTTGGACTTGGACTTAGGTTTATCTTTCTTGTTTTTTGCTTCCAATCGCTTAACAACTTCGTCGCCATCCATCCACAAATCACTACCATCTAAAAGTTTTTGGATTTCTTCTTTCGACAGAAAGTCTTCATACACACCGTTCATCAGTTTGATAGACCACATTCTTTCGAATTCTATCTGCGAATGCATATCACTGCCCTTTCCGATAGTACCACCTGAATAGTTGTGGAACATAATTTGCGAATGTGGTGAAACTTCAACACTGTCCGCTACCATCAACACCATAGTAGCTGCCGACATACACGCACCTTCGATAGATACAATTACGGTCGCTTCTGTATCGTTAAGAATTCTCAACATTTGAATTGCAGTATTTATATCTCCACCATACGAATTTATGTATATTTTTATTGCGTCGTTGGACCCAGCATGGCGAATTGTGTCAAACCACTGGATATAAGCATCAGCGGATTCTATCACACCGCTCAGATAAAATTCGTGTATGTGCACAATAGGCTTACAGAAACTTTTGTCGTCTTGTTTTGTCTGCTTGCCAAAAATATCAGCCAAGTCGAAATTTGATGCTTTTTTACTCATTGTTTTTCCTTCAATTGTACGCGGACACACAGTCCACTGATTATTAATAGCCAACGTTATATACTGCATCGAAATTGAAGGTGGTTCGATGCAGTATATAACATATTTAGCGCACCATTTCCATCTATTTTAACCACCCTATACGTTTTTGATTTTTTACTCTTTTTTGGTGTTCGTCGTCCGAACTTGGGTATCTCCAACCCCAAATCCCAACCAACAACATAAACCCACCAGACCACATCACTGCAAGTATGTTACCTGTAGTGAACCACAGAGATATTAGTGAAGTTGACATTGTTGCTACCATAAAAAACTTGAATCTTAGTGGAAATATTCTTTTTTCTTGCCAACCAACCAAGAAAGGACCAAACAATTTGTGACTGTATATCCATTTGTGCATCCTTGTGCTGGATTTTGCAAAACAATAAGCAGCACCCACAGCAGGTGTGCTCCATGGGATTCCTGGTAGGACTACGCCAAGATATGCAACACCGAGAAGCAGAATCCCCAACACAAACCAAATCACTTTAACCATTTCCATCTACCCTTTTACAGTACACACATTCACGAGAGGTAGTCGTGGTTTTCATACTAAAACTCCACCGTGTATGCTTTGCCTCTTCTGCACATATTTAGTCCTTTAAGGAGCTCTTTGAAACTGTATAACTACGTGATGCAACTTGAAGACACACATTTAACAGTCAGCTTTCCAGAAGATGAACAGCCTTTGCTTTTAATTAGGATGGGAAATTTTCTTTTCATGACCAAAGATTCGAATAATACTTGCCAAAAAGTCTGAATCCGTTTTGAATCCGTTGTTGGTATTGGTCCCGGGACTCTTGATCTATCACTTCTGTATGATCAGGTCCGTATACAAGCTCTAGTGTACCTTCTTCATCAATCTTTTCGAATCTCGCGTCGTTGTGCCCAGTGACAAAACCTTCTTCCCAGTTTTGTGTGGACCCTGCCTCTGTTTCAAAAGCAAAAATCATTTCAGATATTACATGGGTCCAACGGTCGTGAAACAGTGGGTCTAGATCTGTGTCTCCTGTTTCCATGTGCCCATCATATTGTTCCTTTGTTGGTCTCATTTCCAAAGGGACGTCTTCATGATCTACAAACGGTGAACCATGTTTCTGGTCCAAAATCTGTTTCAACATAGGCAAGATGATTAGAGCAAGTGTATTGTCCATTGACCACGTATCATAAGGCTCAAGCTTCACAATCACCTTGCGTTTCTTTTTTGATTGGATCCAATCGAGAAATCTATACAGCCACGTTTTACGACGTTTATCCTCCCAGACAAGATCATCTGATTCAGGCGCAGCGCTTCCATAAGCGAGCATTTCACCAAACTTATGAACCCAATCAGGTTCGCCCATCATGTCATGTTCATCTTTGACAGGTTTGGCCCAAAAACAAAGTGCACTTGCAAGTTGATATGGACCGAACCAAGATGTATATTTTCCTATTTTCACTTTCACTTGTTTGTCTCCGTTTGGATTTCTTAATAGTGCCTATATGTAGCTCAAGCACCTTGGTGCTTGAAAGCTCGCCTAACTGTGTCAGACTACGATACTCGTCGTACGTAGGACTTTTCGTTTTACTTGGTAGCTTTGCGAACCTGTTCAAAAACAAACACTTACGCCGCGCCCCTCGCCTCAAATTCTAGAAGTTTCATTGCTTCCGTCGCGTCTGATTTGCGATGGAAATATCCATGTTCCGGTTCATCATCTGTTATAAAATAGGACGAGGTTTCACCACGACTTTCGGTTTTAACATGATGTTTCGCGAGTAGATCCCACGCACCGCCTTCGATCCACACACCCTGCAGCGTGGATCTCACAATTCCAAGTACCTCGTGCGTGGCGATTGAATATGTTCTTATATGGATATCATATCTCCACCAATCTTGGCCATCAATCACTTTGTGGATTTTTTTACGACGTATGATATTGTTATCTTCGTCTATGGAAAAGAAGACATCACCAACTTTGAGTTTTTCTATATCGAACATTATTTTAACGCCTTTGTATTATCAAACCTGGGTTTACGGTCCTGTATTCTATTAGTTTAATTGTACATCAACACTTATACATAATACAAGCGAGGACGATTTGGTTAAAGATCCAAATCGTCCGTGTCGACATCTAACAAGCCTGCTTTACCTGTACCACGAACTTTATCAAGGTTTTCCATCACACATTTGTCACAAATAGCAACATCAAGTGTTTCTCGTGTGCCCATTGGATCGAATATTCCTGATCCGTAATGTCCACTTGTCGAGAAGTGCAATCCAGACATAGGATGCACTTCAATCGGTATTCCATCTCTAGTATTGCGGTTCAAATTGTGAAGCTCTTTTGAGCACACAATGCATGCTATCTTAGTATAAGTATCTATCATGTGTATATCCTTGTAGGAACATTAGCTTTTTCGGCAAGACCGATCATCATTTTTGTGCCAATTCCGCCAGGGAATGCTATCACCAATTTAGGTCTACCTTGTTTGAGCATCAACGTGTTTCGTACAAATCCTGCAGATTTTTTGTATTTGGCCCAATCAGCAGGGTAGGCCTCGGCCTCAAAACCACGATCTTTGGCCCATTCTGCTGCAAGTGTGTCTGCTCCTGTCGCAGCGCCGTGTATAATAATTACGTCACCAACAGCTTTTGTTGCACTGTCCAACACACTACAAACCTTATATCTGTCACCATAGTATCTACCACCACAGACAAGAATTCTAAATTCAATCATGGCACCACGACTACAAACAAGTCTTTTACATCTTGCTTTAATCTCATTGCACGCGGTGTCAAAGCATCATCATCTTCCAAAGCATATTCCCTTATGAGAAATTCAGAATATACGTGGAGTTCTTTCAAGGGTTCGTCCACACCAAACACCAACACTGTCTCATTAAACCCTGACGGATATCTGATCCCATAAACAGAGAAATCGTCATTCTTTTCTAGGCGGTAATATGGATAGTATACAGATTCGTATGTGATGTCGTCTATCGTTATTCTCATGGTGTCATAGAGCTCCAGTATATCACATTATGTAGTGAGTGGTCAATCAACGGTCGGAACTATAAAAAATGTGTGCGTCGATCTGGGCTACACGATCGTAGCTGCTTGTCCAAAAGGGCGTCACGTAGTCAGCGTGGAACATTGTTGCACTTTCGACAGGACCCTCTTCGTCTTGGAGCCAACGAATCAGTGCCTTGTTGGCAACTGTTTTTGCCTTTTCCCATGCGCGCTGTTCAACTACACCCGTTGATGGCCGATCTGGTTTGCCGTCATGTGTCCAGCTGAACTGTTTTGTTTGCCACACAACATCACAAATGGTATCAGGATATCTTGTGTGTTTGACACGGTTCAGAGTAACCCATGCAACAGCACGTTGCCCGAGACTACTCTGGTTGCGCGCTTCAAAATACACATTCTGTTGAAGACACAATGCTTGTTCATCAGATATTTGTCTCAGTAAATTGGAGATTTTGACGTCGTTGTAAGAGTGAACACCGATCCCAACCATGCTTGCAACAACAAGCACATTGACAATCTTGGCGGCAGTTGTAACAAGTCCAATAAGCATATTACATTCTTCCTTTGTTGATATTTATTATTGTACAGAACAGACAATCTCGTGTCAACAAAAAACGGGCTGTGAAGCCCGTTTTTAATTTTTATTCGCCGTCGCTTTAGGCTTCGCAAGCAGCACAGTCCATCGATTGTACACGCTTACGTGTCAACGCTTGTGCAGCAGACATTGAGAAGCTGTAATACAGACTCTTTACACCCATCTCGTGTGCATACAGATACAGTGCGTTGATTTCCTTTACAGACATGTCAGGATCTAGCATAAGATTCAAGCTCTGTCCTTGGTCGATGTATTGTTGTCTGATTGCAGCGTGATCAATTACTGCATATGCATTTATCTCCGAGAACGTCTTGAACACTTCCTTCTCTTCATCAGTCAAAAACGTAAGGTGTTGTACTGATCCGTCGTTTGTCTTAATCGACTCCCACACATCATACGTATTTTTGTCTTTTTCACTAAGTAGTTTGTCAAGGTAGGGGTTTTTGATTGTTACTTTAATCTTAGCAAGATCTTTGACGTAACAGTTGGAGAATTCAGGTTCAATGGACTGGCTGACTTGTCCTAAAATAAACGAACTAGACCGCGTCGGCGCAATTGCCATGGTAGTTGCGTTACGCATTCCATAGCCTTCAAGCAGTGGAGGCTCGCCCAGCGACACAGCGAGCTCGCGTGAGGCTGCATGCGATCTTTCCTGAAGCGTCTTAGCAATCTCAAGATTCTTTTTGGAGGCTGCCTTCGATTCAAAAGGAATCATGTTTGATTGAAGATACGAGTGCCAACCAAGAATGCCTACGCCCAATGCACGGTGATTAATTGCAAAGTTTCGTGCACGTTTGAGATACTCTTGGCCCTCTGTCTTGATGATAAATTCTTCGCATACCGTATCAAGAAATTTAGTCATCACTTCAATTGCATCTGTTTGAGCGAGTTCGTCCCAAAAGAGTACGTTAATTGAGGAAAGCACACACGTAAACGTCTCATCGACAGAAGATGGTAGGGAAATTTCTGCACAGTTGTGTACTAATACATCATTAGCAAAAAATGATTGCGTTTCTGGCACTGTGATGTCGTACACAGGGATTTCTTCTTCGTACGTAATTCTTTCTGTTTTGATTGTTTTGCTCGACGAACCATCAATCAGCAATTGATCTTCTTCTGTAAGATCTTGAGCCTCGACCCAACCTCTATTTTGAGTGAATAGCTTGTGGTTGGGCGTACACTCAACAACTTTTCCTGTAACATCGTCTGTGATTCGAATCATATCTTTAGTGGACCCTGTTTGAGCAGCAGCAGTCACCACTTGAAAACCATGTTCTGTTTTAACCTTTGTATCAGATGGGATACCGCCAATAGCCCACAACTTACAGAATGTTTCAATTTCAACGACTTCAGGAAGCGTGTTGGAAGGAAGTTGTATTGTAATAACACTGTCCCCACGAAGGCACATGTTACTAGCATGAACACGCATATCCTTGTCTTTATAAACCTGTGGCTTGTTATTGTTTACATTATCGCCAAATAGGATGTATGGATATCCCATCTCTGATCTACGTTGAAGAACCTTAGCCCAAAGACGACGCTTCTCTGCATCACCTGCCTTGACCTGACGAATAAAATCGTCCGATACAACAATTCCTGTTGTCAGACCTTGAATCGGATTGCCTTCTGAACCGATATCAAGGAACTCGTCCGCATCTTTGTGATCGATGTCTTGATATGCTGTGAAGAACCCTCTGCGAACAGACCCTTGCGATATTACAGACGACAGTGTATCATATAGCTGCATAAAGTGAACAGATCCTGAGGACTCGCCTGAATCCTTAATATGGGAACCACGTGGACGTACTGCACCGAAGTAACCAGAGCACCCGCCACCGTTTTTCATTAGCATGCCGTTTTCAGCAACACCGTACATAATCGATTCCATGTGATCGTCAATGTATGATCCAAAGCACGAAACAGGTAAACCACGCGCTTTGCCGTAGTTAGCCCACACAGGCGAAGCCAATGAATAATATCCACGACTCATATATTCGTAGAATTTATCTGCAAATCCTGGTTCGTTAAGGTATTTTTCTGCAGTGTTTGCAATGTCGCGAATGCGACTTTCAGGTGTTTCCGATTCGCTCAAATATCCTCGTGACAAGAATTTGCGCGAGTCTTCGTTTAGCCAATAAAATGGTTCTCGTCTATCCATAGGATCCTCTTTGGTTTAAATGTTGGGGTGTGTGTTGATGATGGGTGTAGAAAGATGTTGGCGAGATCTGAATTTCGCCAACATCTTTTGGGATCTAGAACAGGTCATCTTCTGAAAAAGATTTAGATTTTTTGTTATAACTAGTGGATTTTTTAACAAAAAAGTCGGAATTTTTTGTGCTAAGAATTTCTTCTACGAACCAGTCTGTTGTTCGTACCTTCTCTTCGTCTACATCATACAATGGCTTCATGTCAATTGCAACCAAAGACTGGTTGAACCTGTACTTGAGAAACTCTTTTACAGTGTCTTTTGGCATGAAATCAAGATCTACGTCGCCGTATATCCAATCAACAATTGCAGATTCTGCCTTGAATGCGTCACGTGCAAGTCGGTTAATTTCTGTCGTCGTGTCCTTGGTCCACCATTCTGGGTTTTCGGCCTTGATGATGTTTACAATTTCAAACCCAAATCGTGCGTGGACATCTTCTTCTTTCGACGTTGCTTCTACGGCGTTGGAAATACCCTTCAAGATGTTCTTGTGTTTGTTGAAAGCCATGATAATTAGGAACTGGGAAAACAAAGATACGTTTTCCACAAACATTGAAAATAGAATTATTTTATAAAAATAATCTTTATCGTCTATTGGCGCTTGTATTGATTGTTCAAGATATGCAATGCGTTTTCTGATGGCAGGAACTTCAACAATTTTTTCAAATTCTTCGTTCAGCCCCATTATTTCAATTAAATTCGAATACGCATCTGCATGTCGAACTTCTGATTCGCCAAAAGTTATGCCAACAGCTTGAACTTCCGGCTTTGGCATCTTGTCACCAATCTTAGCCCAAAAAGTTTTCACCTGTACCTCAATCTGCGAAATAGCAAGCATAGATCTTTTCACAATTTCTACCTCAGATGGTGTCATCTTAACTTTCATGTCTTGGATATCAGACGTGAAATTAAATTCTGTGTGGGTCCAATAGCTGTGGCGAATTGCATCAACATATTCTATAAGTTGTGGATATTCGTAAGGTTTTAGATTTGTACGCTTCCGAAAGATGTCAGGCATATTTTTGTGACGATAAAGAATATATTCACGTGCAAGGTCATGCAGCCCCATATCCATCAACACATTTTCAACAGCAAGGTGAACAACATCAACCTCGACACTCAATCCATCATACTCTTTCATTATTTTATCTGTGACGTCTGTTGCGACTTCCACAGGAATAGACTTACTCTTTATCCCAATAGATTTCATCGCTTTTGACACAGCGTTCTCTATTTTAACGGAACCGAATTCTTCTAGCGTTCCGTTTCTTTTTCTTACCTGCATCTTGTCTTTCCTTGTTGTTGTTGATGTAACTGAACGCTAGGTGTCCACTGTCACAAATGATATGATGTCCGTTGTGTCACAAATGTTTTTGCGACACAGTGCGGTATTTATAATTGAACGTGTTTAAACTAGCTTGTGTTTAAACAAAAAAATAAATATATTTACGTTGCCATCGGTGCTTTTATAGTTGGGTGGTATTGGTATCCATCCAAAGTAAACAGGTCAACGTCGTTCAACCGGAAGCCGTTCTTGAGCCTATCCATCAGATCAAAGGATTCGTCAATCATTAGCGTAGGCAGCGGATATTCTTTTCTACTCAGTTGCTCGCTAACTTGATCGAAGTGGTCATTATATACGTGTGCATCGCCAATAGAATGTATAAAATCTCCAACTTCCAAGCTACATTCACGAGCAATAATATGAGTCAGTAGAGAATACGATGCGATGTTGAAAGGAACTCCCAAGAAGAAATCCCCAGATCTTTGTGTCATCATGCAGCTTAGCTTGTCACCATACACGCGAAATTGGACTGCGAAGTGACATGGTGGTAAAGCCATCTCAGATAGCAATGTTGGATTCCATGCAGACAGTAAGATTCTTCTAGAGTTAGGTGCCGTTTTGATTTGTTCGATGATATATTCTATCTGATCGGTCCCAGGCTCCAAATCGAAGAAGCCACCAAAGTCTCTCCAGCTAGATCCATAAATTGGTCCCAGTTCTTTTGTGGTGTCATTGTTAGTGTATGCTAGTTGAACACCTTGGTTATCTGCATTTGATGTCCATATTGTAGTTTTTCCAATAAGATCTGTTCTTGGTTTCCCATAGGTCAGCTCTGCAAGTCTCCTTTCATCAGTACTACCTTCAAGCATCCAAAGTAGCTCACCTACTACAGATCGCCACGCAAGCCTTTTTGTAGTAATAGCAGGAAACCCTTCAGAAAGGTTAAATCTCATTTGACAGCCAAACAATGACCGTGTATCTATTCCTGTACGGTTTTTTACATCTTCCCCACGCTCTAAAATGTCTTCCAACAAGTCATGATATTGCCTCATACAGCACTTTTCCTTTTCCATTTGGTGATGATTCCGAAAGACCTGATATCTGTGGTTGAAGCTTCAAACCCTGCTGTTATTGCTTTCTTTGGAAGAAAGACGTCACACTTGTAATCTCCTCCAACGTTATTTAGCCACAGCTCGTCCACAATGTCGATGCAACTTGTGAGAAGACTCGCACCTCCGATGATCCACACGTTTTGATCTTCGATCGATTTCAGCTTTCCTACAAGGTTCTCTGATGTGATGACTTCAACGTCGCGTGAGGCCTTCATTGTGTTAGATATAACGATGTTGTGGCGTTTACGGAGGGGCTTGAAAGGAAGACTATCCCATGTTTTCCTACCCATTACAACCGTACCGTTGACAGTACATTGCTTGAACCACTCTAAATCTTCGCTGTTTTTTGGCCAAGGCAAGGTGTTGTTCTTACCAATGCCCCAATGTGCATCACATGCTAATATTGCCTTTATGCTCATAATGTCCCTCTACAATTGGTTAAAGGGGCCCACGAAGGCCCCATTCTTCATACAAGCTGTTTGATTAAACTAGTTTTGCACGTGTCAGCACTGTTTGCTTCGCACCGTTGTATACTTTATGTTCTTTGATTGAGGCGTCAAGTTTGACCACCGATCCCCCATCCGCTTCCATTTTGTTCCCCGTAACCCATGTGAATACATTGCCTTGAATGTCCTTCATTGTGTGAAGATAAGTTGGACCATAGGCTCCTGAACCGAGAAAGATGATTTTTTCCAAAACCAATTCCATCCCTCTGATTCGCTCTTTAACAACGCCCACAAAGTCGCTTGTCACATCATGTGTCTTGTCTTTTGGTGCTAGGCGCCTTTGAGCAGCCAGAACGCCACTTGAAACCAGCGCTACGTGACCGCGCTTTATAAAATCTTGCTTAAACAACACGCGAAGATTGTCCATATAATCATTGCCAAATGAGTCTGTTGACCGAAAAAGCTCAATGGCTTTGTTGGTCCATGTTGTATCCTCGTTAGTGGTCTCTACATCGAATCCTGGTACACCATCCATCACAAACAACACACTTTCACCTGTAGCCACATCACCCGTCTCGGCCTGCTTGGCATTTGAAACATATCCTACAGTGCGGATCAATCCTGCTGCGATCACCAGGACGCTACGAAGATCGACATAGCCAAAACTACCAAACAAATTAGAGAAATCTTCGTCTCTGATGTTTTGGATTTCCTCAAAGAACTGAGCACGTTCAACGATCGACTTAGGATCATCAATTCCGAGAAAGTCACGCAGACATGTCCGACCAACAGCAATCTGCTGTGTCCCGTCTGTAAGAACATATACATCGTTACGACGACGATCTGTGTTGCAGTGGTCACAGTGACCGTTATGTGTGCGAAAGGACGTATCTAAGGAAACATCAACGCCTGGAACACAATGGACGAGATTCTCACCACCTTCAAGCAGCTCAATCCGTGCAAGAAGATTATAGCCGCCTATTTGTGGGGCCTCACCTGAAACAGTAATCTCAACATATTCACATTCGCGCGGCCCGTTTTCTGTGTTAACGGTTTCTGTTGTCACGCTGCCGAACGAATATACAATATCCTCGTTCCCGTACTTCAAAGCTTTTTTAACCAGCTTCTGAAGACGCTTTTCAATTTGTACTTTGGAGAAAAGTGGAATCGTAAAAGTTGCAAGTTTCATCGGATCTACCTTTGTGTACGTCTCTAAAGAAAGCATGCGCCCTTTTCATCAGGATGTCAACACTTCTTCCACGTGCGAAATCTCAACTGTCCCTCAAGACCGCTGTACGTGTTTGATTTGATCACACCTTCAATGTCCTGCATACCATTTAGATGCATATCGTTAATGTCTTTAGCGGGAACAGAAGATGGCCATATACAGACCTTGTGACCCATCGTCAAAAGCTTTTCCATTCTGTTACAAATTTGAAGGTTCCTTGGCTCAGCATCGTGGACAAAAGTTGCATTCTCTATTTGTTCCAGCCCATACACGTTTGTATCTGCACCTACCATAGCAAGAGCGTTTGTCAGAAACATGGAGTCAAGAGCTCCTTCAGTTATGAAGTAATTCTTGTTGAAGTTCACCTTATCAAGACCGAATATCTTTGGCACTTCTTCAAACATGATGGTAATGTATCTTAAATTGCTTTTTGGATCAAAACTACGTGCAGAGACGCCAAACACCTTTCCTTCCTTGCTAAACAAAGGCATGACCAATCTCGGCTCGTCTTTGTCAACGTGTTCAAATTTGTTTGGAAGAATTGTGTTGATCCACGTTTTAAACTTGGGAGCGTAATACAGCCTGTGATGTTGATGTGATGGTATCTGTCTCTTTTGAATGTATAGTTTGACAGGATGATCAGACTTCAGTTGGCTGACTTTTTTGATAGAGGACAAGGGGTTTCTATTGAACTTGGGTTTAGGTGTTTTTGCACACTCGTCGATCGAGTGTGTAGAAGGCTTGTCCTTACTTTTGCTGATGTATTTTTCTGCAATGTAGTTTGCATACATTGGAAGGAAGTTCGCTTTGAGAAAACTTCCGAATCCTTGACTTGCACCACAATTGAAACAGTGATATTGAAATGCGCCTGTCTTGGGACTCTCGATGATCCATGCACGTGCTTTTGTTTGAGATTTTTGCGAGTCTCCACATATCACACATCTGAAATTTGCCTTGAATGGGTTCCGATGTTTTACCACATATTTTTGCAACTGTCCTGCCAGAAGGCTGACATATTGCACGTCGACAAAATCTGCCATAGCGTGTCACTTTCATTGTAAATATTGCCCACCATAACACGGACAACGCTTGACGTCAACCGACAAACAAGCTCCAGACCTGCGTCGATAACGTGATTAGAACAGCACCGGCTCCCATCACCCACCACTTCCACTGCTCTAACTTAGACACCCTGCTTTCAAGAGTTCGAATCTCATCGTCTAATTCGTCTCTGTTTTTTGCTATTGCTGTGTATACCTTTTCAAAAGATATTGCTGTAGCATTTTTGAGAATCTTGACTTCATCGAGAACAGAATTAATATTGTCTGTGAATGCTTTTTCGTTGGATGAGGACATAGAAGTCATCTGTTGCTTTATCTCGCGAACAGAATTCTCAGACTCACGTCTTCTCAAGTCCGCATCAACTCTTACAGATTTCAGGTCTTCTTGAATTTTATCGAGACGCGATGTGGCCAATAGAATTTGATCAGACACGCGTTCAACCTTTAACACGTTCTTTTCTATGGAACTGAAATAACGCTCAATGTTTTGTAGATTTACACGCAAAACAGCAATATCTGTTTTCAAATCGCCTACTTCTTCTTTGTTGTCCATTGGAATTGGCCCTCTATTGGTATGTTATACACGCCAAATCAGCAACTGCACAGTCTATTTATATCTTTTCATTTGTAGCTTGATTTATACACGATTATTATTTCTTTTTGTTGTCTTATTAGGGTTTGAAGGTCTGACAGATTCAGCGCAAGTGCCTCATATCCCTCTGACGTCAATGCAAACAGTACCAACTCACCTGATAGTATTTCAGCAAACTTGGCGTCGACGTTTTCAGGTGTTATGACGACCCACGTAACTGGTTTGAGTCTAAGCTGATCGACGAGAGGGACGATCGGTGCAGGCTTGGATATCTGCACCGTTCTAACTTCAATCGGCCTGGCTTGTTCAACGTGTTCAGGAACACTGCACGCACCCACTAGAAACATCACAATTACAAGCAAAAAGTTTCTCATTGGACCAGTTCCTCCCACATCCACGGACACTCTGAGTTGAACTGACCCTCAGTTTGAGCATCGCGCTCTTTTTTGTTAATGGGTGCACCTGACATCAGTTCGAAACACCTCTGTACATTTGCCGATGCGTTGTTAATAGTCCGCTCAACAAGAACAGGTTTGGCTGCAGCCAAAGTACCTAATTCGTGTCTGCCAAGACGCTGCTTCAGTTCATTGTTTTGCAACCTTGCGATTTGAAATTGCGATTGCAATTCTGAAAAGTTGTCCTGAACAGTGTTGTATGAGTTTTGCAGCTCATCAACCACCTTTACGTTTTGGATGTTTGCATCTGTGATTGTCTGAATGTTAGTTTTTAACGTGGCATTGTTAGTAGTCAGGTCTGCAATACGAGTTTGAGTGGTGCTGTAGTAAAAATATACAGCACCACTCATCAAAGCGACTAGCAGTCCTATGAAGACCCACAATTTCATTTACTTTATTCTTTCTTTAGTTACCATTAGCAGCAAACAGCGTTTAGGACTTCTGAATCGCCCATCTCAAATTCATCAAGACTAATGGACTATTTCATTAGCTGACTATGTATCATTTCCACTTGCTTCGGCTCGAGAATTACCATGTCCTTTCCGGACGAGTCTTTGCTGACAAGAGTCATGCTGCCATCAGTGTCAAAAACGGCCTTGGTGTTTCCGCCCAGATCCTTTATTACCTTCTTGGATTTGTCTTTTTTCATTAGCTGACTATGTACCATTTCCACTTGCTTCGGCTCGAGAATTACCATGTCCTTTCCGGACGAATCTTTACTGAAAAGAGTCATGCTGCCATCGGTGTCAAAAACAGCTTTGGTATTTCCGCCCAGATCCTTCATTACCTTAACAGCTTCGTCCATACTGTCATCGTCGTCATCATCGTCATCATCATCATCGTCATCATCATCGTCGTCATCATCATCATCATCATCATCATCGTCATCATCGTCATCATGATCGTCTTCCATTTTCTGCATTTTTGCTTCAATGACGACAGCGACACGTGCGTTCAGTTCTGCTTCCAGTGCTTCTTTAAGAGCAAGGGGATTTCTATCCATCGCTTCTTTGATTATCTGTTTGATTGACATTATTATGTTCTCCCTAATATTTGATTGATTTGTTTTTGGTTCAAAATACCATTTGATGTGTATCTATTTATACGTTGCCAGGACTCAACAGCACGTACTGTCTGTGGTCCGAAATCCCCATCAGCACCAATTTTCAAGGCTGCCTGAATACTCCTTACAAGATCTCCCTTTGATCCTTTGGAAATCGTTGTGGAATCACTTGTCGTTGTAGACGGTTGTGAATTGGATTCCATGGTCAATTTAGCACGTGCATAACGCTTACGACGATCATCAATACCTATCGATCCGCCATTAATCGCTTTGCTCATTCCATCAATATCATCTCTATCAGCAAACCGTGCAATGTTGTTTTTCTTCCAGAACCAACACGCCGATTCAAGAGCGCCTTGTTTTGTTCTAACGTAATCAGCAGCCTCTTCAGGAGACATTCCTACATCTTTAGCAAAAACAGAATAGTTACTTCTGCCTGTCAGTTGTTTGATCCCACCACCACGAAATCTCCATCCATCGCCTGGCCGTGTGTTTCCAAGAGCTCCTCTTGTAGTTCTAAATTCGTCCATGTAAACATAGTTTGCAATTTTTTCAGGGTTGCGTGCATATTCAGAAGCATTCCGCTTGCCCGCCCCAAAGTATCTACCAAACACACGGTTGAGAGCACCTGTTGAATAATTAAGATTTTCTTCAAGTGCTGTAAAATCACATGATTCGTGACCACATTGTGCCATGAATCCGGCAATCCTGTTAGGAGTGTTAATATCGTACCTATTAAAAAAATCAACCACTATAGGGAACCACAACTCTGGTTCTTTGTTGGTTGGAATGGTTTTTTTGAATTGTTGCAATGTTATCATGTGATACCTATAATGTCTCTAAGATTTTTCTTTTTTTTGTTTCCGCTCTTGTAGTGTGTTTGTTGTGCCTTTGTTAATCCTGGTTCCCCTTGAGCACCCACACCTATTCCTGCGATCGCACCTGATCCTGCAGTCATTCCCTCTTCTTTGAATCTTTGCTCAAAAAAAGTGTTCAGATCCTCATTTATGCTGTTGTCATCGTTGTCGAGCATGTGGATAATAGAGTTATGCTCTAGAATGAAGAAGTCTAAGGACTTTAGCAGTTGTGCGTCTGATACAGATTCGTTTAGGAGCGAATTTTTTGTGAAGTGGTTCCATTCGCGAAGTAGAAACAAAGCTGCAGCGTAAGATGCAAGACGTGTCTTACCTCCTGGAACCTTTTCCAGGAGCTTTTTCAAGTTTAAAACCATAAGATCAAACACGCCAAAAGCGTTGCGCTCTTCTTGTCGCCTGAGATCTTTTCGTTTGATTAATACTTTGCCATCAGCGTCTATTATGCCAAGGTCATATGCTGTCCACTCATCAAAAGGTGTGGACAGTCTACGAATAAATGAATATACAAGGAAAAGATCAACCATCAGATATTACAATCTAGGACGAATTTTGAACGACCAAATCTTGTGATCTGTTTTTGAAATTGAAAGATTTGGTCGTTCAGTTTTTTGTCAAGGGCGTTTTCTATCTGTCTCTTAATGTCCATTTTTATATTCTCCGCAACGTGTTTTCAATTAGAAGATTGTTTTCAATCTTCTCTATGTCTATTACTTTGCCGTTGTATACTACTTGATGTGTGGTGTAGTTCAAGTAATCAACAAAAGGGTTTAAATGTTCATGATATCCTTCGAGTTTCATGAACAACATATCCGTAGTCTTTGGACCAAACACGTTATACAAAACGATCAAGTGGTTTAGGATAAGCCTTTCACGCAACTCGCCAAATTGTTTGTAGCGATTAAATAACTTGCGAAGGTACTGAAAGCGTTTCAGGTCTTCTTCAAACTCAGCTATGTCATGACACGAAGGATTGTCATAACAGTTCATTGCGTATATTAGAAAGGTTCCATCATTTAAGATCATGTTGTATTACGTGGTCGACTTCATCGCAACTAGAGTTTCAACGCGTTTGCGTCCGTCTCCATATTCCTCATACAACGTCCAACCAGGTGTCTTAATGCCATCGGCACGCGTGAGAGCACTAATCTCATCCACTTCAACGTACAGTACATTGTCAATCTGTGTCACTGGCAAGTACTTTGGTGCCTGTGAAAGCAGTACAGCTTGTGCCGCAAGGCCGACTTCAGCAATAGGAAGAACTTCTATTTCAACGTCGCTGTTGATTGCTTTAACCATGAAAACGCTTGTGTCAAGTGTAATAAGGCTATTCAGCTCAACTTCTGTTAAGAATGCTGTGCCTGTACCCGTTACGATGTTTGTGTCTACTGTTATGGAACCTGTACCTGTAAGTGCAAGACCGTCAACTCTACTCCAACTAGCCATATTATTCTACTCCCTTTGTTTTTTTATTTTTTTTGGCTTCAATAATAGGCTCAACCGCTTCAATAATAGGCTCAACCGCTTCAATAACAGAACTCTTTTTCCGCTCCTGCCTAATCTTAAAATTCTTGTAGGACATGTGTAACCTTCTCTGTTATTGTGTATGCGTTACCACTATTTATCACAAATATTAGTTCGCATTTCGAGGATTGTTATACTACGTTTCGTCTCGCTACTTGTAGTTTGGCCATAACATCTCTTACTTTGTATGTTTTTGCGAGGCCGTACAACAAGGAAATTACGAACAGTGCAGCTTGTGGACCAGGCCACGGAAAACTAAACAACGTACCTGTTACGAATAGCGAAATCAGCTTAACACCTTCAGGACCTGCAAAAATAGAACTTAACGTAAACTTGCCTAACAATGCATCTAGCAATGCTGACTGATCGAAGTCATAATCAAAGTCGCCTGTGAAACTCATATTCAGCCAGATGTATAGTAGAATTGCGCCAACTGCGATGCCTGCCATTCTTTTCGTTTTAGGATGCTTAGACAGAAATGTGTCAAGATCTTTGAGTTTTTCTTCGGTCCACTTTACTACCTTCGTTGATGCGAGATAATCTGCGATTGCTTTTTTAAGATCCTGAAAGTGTTTGAATCCTGATTGAACCCTCTTGAATATATTGCCCACAGAGAATTTAATCTTGCTGAAAAAATCAAACACCTTCTTGTTTTTTAATAGTTCAGCAACGTCCTTGATGCTCACCTTTGCGTATTGGGCAAAGTCTTTGATAAAATTGTAGTACCTTTTTAGTCTCCCTACAATTTCAAACTCGTCCAGTGTACCTTTTTCGTGTAGAAATATGGCCTCTAAATAGAGGCCATATTTACATTCTTTTTGAAATTCGCTGAACTTCTTCATTTGTTGCACATCAGTCCTTGATGCGCGTCGTTTTTGCAGCCTTGTGCCATTTCAAGGAATTTGCTTTGCTGCTATTTCTATGAACAGCGTCGCTAACAATATCCCCCATTGCTGTGTCAAGATTCCTTAGGAATTCAGAAGAAGATTTGTGATCGGCAGGATCTACACTACGCAGAAGCTTATGATGCATCATAAGATCCTCACGGTCTCTACCTTTAAAAGGTTGTGCTGCATTCCACAAAGCAGTGGCAGCTTTTCTGTATGGGCTATTTGCCTCGTTTGTAGATTCTTTGATCGGCTTGTTCTTAAAGGAATTCCAATCTGACAGGTCTGTTGATACAATGTTATGTAGGGGCACTGTATCTTTTGTTGACGTGTGAACCACGCCACGACCTTTCCTCGTCGCCTTTGCAAGGTTGTACATTCCGTTTTGCTTGTATATTATAGTTCCACCGAGCGCAATGTCATCTTCCTCGTACCCTTCGCCATACATGGTGGAGTACTCATATTCCATCTCGTCAGAGTCGTCACCCATGTCATAATCACCCATGTCAGCACTCATTGATGTGTAAACAGATGCGAGTTCGTCTGATGCCTTTACAATTGCGCTGATCTGCCACCGCATGATTGTGGCACCGTTGTCGATCATTTCAAGTATGTTGCTTGCAGAGTTAATAGCAATCCGAAGTTCTTTTTGCGTCATGTCATCGCCAGGGTAACGATCGTGACCCTCTGTAACGTTGAATTCCTTGAAACTTTTCATTGTAGTCCTCTTTTTAAATGTTGTTTGTGGTTATTTATAATATGGGTTATCAGGATCAGTGTCGCCTGATTTATCGGGCCACCAATCAAGTTCGAACTTTACACCATCCACGAACATTTTACTCATAGACTTAATTCTTTTTTCATACTCTGCTTTGGATGGAACGACTCTTTTTTCGACGACATCCATTACGTATTGTATTGTTGTTGCATTTGCGCTCAGACTTGAACACCGTGCACCAAGCTCACTCTTGAGATTGTCGATAAGAATGCTTTCACTGCTCATTGCTAGGTCATCAGCCATTTCGTGTGGAATTTTTAAATTGACATAGCAATACACATAATCGTGGTGTGGGGTTGGTGAGGCGTGTAGAACAAACTCGTCCAACACTTCTATTCTTATGAAACCGTCTTTGTTGTACCACACAGCTCTTTTTTCGGTCAATTCTTCAGGTTGTCCAAAAAACATACTGAGATGTCTGGCATATTTCACAGGAGCTGTATTTTTCCACTGGGACGTTGGATCTGTAACTGTTCTTTGTGTGTATGCCTTATATCTAATCATCAGGATTGTCCTTTTTATGTATTTCTAAAATTCTTTAATCATTTTTTCTTCAGATGGGCCTTTCATTGCTGATCCATCAGCCATCTTCACGTCTCGGAAACGTGTTGGATATTGAAAAAAGAGCTTTCCGTTTGTACTCCGCTTGAACAACACACTGCTCGTAATGACAAAACTGCTGCCGTCATTAAATTCAAACACCATAGTATTTTCTACCATGCCGTTGTTTATATTTGTCTTTATAATTTTGTGTGTCTTTGGCGTGTCTTTTTTCTGAAGTATGAGCGCAAGCTTCGAAGAGTTTTTAGCAACGAATCTATCAACGACCATTGCAACACTATCATCAATTAATTTTGTTACTCTTGCCTTGTGCCCGTCTATTAGCTCTAGTGTAGCATCTCTACGAGTACCTCTTACAATAAAGATTGTATTAGCAACTTGTTGAGTGTTAGGATCTTTTGGCAAGTTTTTTGGATCGGTAATGGTAAGAATTTTTTCATACGCGCCCATCATTTGATTAGTGACACTTACTTTCAACTCTTTTGAAAACGAGCCTGAGGCTTCTCTCATAAACTTCAACGCTAATTTTGTTGCGTCTACAGAAGCTATAGGCTTGTAGAACTGTCCTGGTTTCGGCTGAGCAGGTGGCTTCCCCGATTTGACGTAGCCCTTTAAGATCTTGAAACCATCGTGTATTCCTGAAACAGCATCTGTGAACGCAACTGCTGTAGAAATCTTTGGGGACATGCTATTAAATATCTTCGTTATTCTCTTGATGTCGCCTGCAGATGTCATGCTCCAAAGGTCATGTGTTTCTTGGCCTGATCTGATTACATCAGCCTTTATTTCGTCGAACAACGTCCTGTACGCATATTCTATTCCACGTGTTATGGCCGATTTGTGATCAGAGAACCTTGCGTTGTATATCTCTTTTTGCTCTGCTGCCATTTCAAGAGCTGCCAGAGCGTCAATATAATTTTGTTTGGTCCTTTCGCTCTTGATATAAGATACAATACTTCGCGCATCTTTAAATGTAGAAGCTGCTTGAGCGCTCTCAGAAAGATATTGTTTGAAACGTATCACACTTTGACCTCAGGATTTGGTGTACGGAAGTTCTTTTTGCGCATGATTGTTTTTGAAACTACACGCAATTCATCTCTCGACCTATCATATTCAATTGCTATTGGCATATTAAGATCCGTCTGCATGTCTTTAATTACCACTTCAGTATTCACATGTTTAGACAACAGGTCAACCCCTGCAACCTTCTTTTTGTAAATTTTGTTAATCATCAGTGCGAGCTCTTTGACGTTGATACAGGGGTTGTTTCTTATATCAGACATCCGGTCGCGGAAGTGTCGTGTAAAGTCAAAGTTTATCCCAAATTTTGCAAAAAGTTTGTCGACAACCTTTTCGAAAGAGGCCATCTGGCTCTGAGTAAATACACCACATACTTCATCGTCTTCCATTAGGGTGTATTCTACCACATTCTCATTAAAACGCGATTCAAAAATGGAATTCAAATCCTCAATTAATTGTGCGTCGCGGTGACGCACAAGGTATAGAAATCCTTCCGAATCGCGTACGCGTAGGTGTTCTACAGTACTTCCAACAACTGTTCCCTGTTTTTCACCATCTGTCACTACGTCCATTGTATGTTGTGTAAACCTTACACGATCGCCTCTTGTAAGGTTTGTGAAATCTGAGCCGAGATCTGTTTGGTAATAGTTTTCGTTTTGACCTGGTGTATCGCCCTTATATATTCTGACAAGGCTATCAGTTCCTTGTTCGCGGTCATATGGATCAGTAGATTCGGTCGGGACGCAGTTGGGGACCTCCTTGCCGTTTTTCATTTTAGTGCCAAGCTGAACATGGCCATCCCAGCAAGGATCGTCTTTGTCTTTTTGCAACTTGCTCTCTGTGATGTTCATCAGATCTGCAGCATCTTCAATAAAATTTTGAGCAAACAGTTCGTCCAATTTATCTTCTTTGCTACGGTACATTTTAAATCTTCTGTCAAATTTGACCCGACCCTCTTTAGTGAATGCACGGTGATGTACCTTTGGGGGACACTCACGCATTTCGTTTATGAAATTGTCAAACTGCGTATCAATGCTCTCTTTTGTGGTTGGCGATGCGTCGGTACTGCGGACCCTTGCCAGTCTCTCCATTTCCGCTTTTCGAACGGTTGGCAACTGCCTTGTGGCAATCCGATTAATTGCTGTGGGTGATATTCTAAGAAGTCTCTTATCGAGTTGTATTTTTTCGGACGAGGACATCTCTGAGTATTTCTTTCCCGCTGCAAGTCTATTCTTAATAATCTCTCTTGCTTTTTTACGTGCACGTGTCTTTAACTTTTCAGGTGAAGCCTTACGCTTTGCAGCGCGTTTACGTGCCATTGCAATGCGCCCTTTATACCGTCTCATCGTCCTTCCACGTGCACGTCGCTGTTGGATAGACAGTGGGGCTCTCTCGTCAAGAATTGACACTTCTGTAATAGGATCGCCGCCATCAGCTGTGGTTGGGTCCAATTCTACAAATTTTGAATTGTCTGTTTTTCTCTTCTTTACGGCCTTGTCGACGTCGTCGATCTTCTCTACAGCCTTGTTAATAACATCGACAGGTTCTTTTGTCACAGCAAATCCTCGAGTAAATAATGGGTTCTGAAGGTATTTATATAAAATTAGACTCGTGTGTAATAGATTGTTAGTATAAATAAGTTATGGATGATCTTTTGTTATGGCAATTTTAATAGGAAGTATTAACATGTCGAAGCGCACAGGTACAAACTCTGAACACGATGCAAACGGTGATGGAAACATTGATAGCGAAGAAATAAAAAACATGGAAAAGCTCACATCAATCGAAAATGCAGACAAAAAGGAGGATGCTCAGCGGAAGATGGCGTGGGTTGCTATTGGCGGGATGGTTACCTATCCGCTGCTTGTGATAGGTTTGACTGTGACGAGTTTCGACGCTTCTATTTTAGCATCGATGGCCGACTTGTATTTTATATCTGTGGCAGGTATTGTGGCTGCGTTCTATGGCAAAGAAGCATATATGAGCATACGAAAAGGCTCCAATAACAACGATAGCTTCTAAGAGCGGCCGAGTGTGCACCTATGCCAAAGTTCGTCCATCGCCTGAACCAAATGGTCTATTTGGCCAATGCTGTGAACAGGAGAAGGCGTGAACCGAAGTCTCTCAGTTCCACGTGGGACCGTAGGAAAGTTGATAGGCTGCACATAAATTCCATGTTGTTCTAGTAACATGTCAGACAATGCCTTACAGTGGATGGGGTTGCCTACATGTACAGGAACAATGTGACTGCCGTTATCAATCAAAGGTAGTCCAATCCTTTTAAAGTGTCCTTTCAACATGTTGACACGAAGTAGGTGCGTGTCGCGCATATGTTGCGCGGTTTTCAAATAACGTACTGATGCTGCTGCCCCAGCAGCAACGGCAGGAGGCATAGAGGACGTAAATATAAATCCTGGCGCATAAGATCGTATTGCGTCGCACATCTTGGCTGATCCAGCGATGTAGCCACCTGCCACGCCGTAGGCTTTGGCCAATGTACCGTTGATAATATCAATTCTACCCATCAGACCGTCACGCTCACATACGCCTGCTCCACGTGGCCCGTACATGCCGACAGCATGTACCTCGTCAATGTACGTAAGAGCGTTAAATTCATCCGCAAGATCACATATTCTTTCTATCGGTGCAAAATCACCATCCATCGAGTATATAGATTCGAATGCAATTAACTTTGGAGCAGATGGATCGTCAGCAGCAAGTAGATCACGTAGATGGTCAACATCGTTGTGCCTAAAGATACGCTTTGCGCCACCATTACGTCTCATGCCCTCAATCATCGAAGCGTGATTCAGCGCATCGGAATATATGATGAGGCCTGGAAAGAGCTTGGGCAACGTTGACAATGTAGCATCGTTGGCATTGTATGCTGAGGTGAATACAAGAGCAGCCTCTGTCTGATGCAAATCAGACAGTTCCGCTTCAAGTCTGCCGTGGTATACTGTGGTTCCTGATATGTTTCTCGTGCCGCCTGAACCCGCTCCTGTTGCCTCAAGTGCAACAGCCATTGCCTCTAAAACTACAGGATGTTGACCCATGCCGAGATAATCGTTGCCACACCACACAACAATGTCTCGACGTTCTCCATCTATATCGTACCACGTAGCGGTAGGATATGCACCCCTTTTGCGCTCAATATCAACAAACGTCCTGTAACGTCCCTCTGAACGTAGAAGGTTCAAGGCAACATCAAGTCCCGATTCGTAGTTCATGTTCACTCTCCAAGAATACAGTGGCCATTCGGACGCGACTATTTATCCCTAAGCTGTTCTTGAATGTTTCTTCTGACTTCATCATCCAGAAGGTGGTTATAATGTGTTAACAGCTGACGCGCAACACTCCGTTCTCTTGCTTTAACGTATGATACAAAGAAGTTTTTTATGTACTTCATCGCGATTCTTGACCAGATAAAGGCGGACACGACATTGCTACATTTCTTATATCGCCTCGTGTGATTCCTATGTCCTTCAACTGGTTGTCTGTCATTTGTGACAGATCTTGAACCACTCGTAAGTATGTAAAGTAATCGCGTATCGTTTTGAACATCGTCGTTTCCCTTTTGCACGTGTATGGCGATATTTATTCCAGAGAAACGGAAAAAGCCTAGGCTTTATAGGAACATCAGCCATACCCTACAGGGGTGACTCTTTCCTATTTGCCTAAGCGTCTTTTAAATATTCTGTGTGCTTGTTTAATAGAAACGTCTTCTGAACTCTGCACACCTTGCCAAACAGAGTCAGGATTTGTGTCGCTGTCTAATGCCCTGCTCGAGGTGTCGTATCTCTCCATCAGATGTATAATAATAATAAGCTGGAGTCGGTTTAAGATCAGATGGATTTTTCTGATCGTTTTGTTGAACATGATACTTCACCCACTTTTGCATGTGAAGGAGCCATTACAGCTCCCTTGTTTTTAGCGTATGAAATTGATCAGTTGTTTCTGACCGTTGTTGTATAGTAAACAACAAGTCTGGGTCCATGAAGACGGACCTCTGTTGTATCTCATGTTAAGATCAGAAAGGGTTCCGACTCTAAAGATTGATCTTTGTATTGCTGCAGAGTGTGTATGTCCCGTGACACTATCACCGTAAATCTTCTCCAACGAGTTCAGAGAACACTTGGCTCCGTTCATGCCAAGATCACCGTGCGCGGCGCATTCGACACCGCCAATCCTCAGAGAATCTTCACGTGAAAGAAATCTCCAGTTGTTAGGAACAGTCTCAACGAGATTCATAGCAGCCTTTAGCACATCTTCACCCTCGTCAAAAAGCGTCGGTGCTATTCTCAAGCTGAATAGATGGTTCTTAGGATCCTCAACATACGTGCCTGCTGCAAGATAACGATCGAGAAACTCATCGTGGTTTGATTTGACGATGTTCACGGTCGTTGGATTTAATTTGTCCGCAACGTACTTGACTGTGTCAAATGTCAAAAGCACCTCTTCTTCTAGTGAATCTGCCCCTTTATTTGATCTAGCAGCCTTCTCGGCAATGTCTTTAACGTGATGATTTATTGAATATGCGTCAAAGACATCATGGAGAAAAATGCAATCAACCTTCAGGCTCTTGAATTTTTCTATGAAATAATCAAGAGCCTCCTTATCAATAAACGTCGAGTGTAGATCGCCAAGAATGACGTTGACAGGAACTTGCAACATAGTACCATCAGAGTTGTATTGTGTCCCCACATCAATAAAGGATCCGTCTGATGCAGCTTGAATCTGTCTAAAATCAAACTTGGTTTCGTTTTCAATATCAACAATGATTGCACCGATTGTGTGGTCTGATTCTGCAATATATGAAAGACGCTTTGATACAAACGTGTCTGTATAGTATGATGATTTTGTACACGCACCGGGCGTCATGATAGCATAGTTCTTACCACGGTTGTTACCTGATGGAACATACTCAAGGAACTGTTTTGGGCTTGCGAACACATACGAACCTTCACGATTTCCAAGACGTGAAAGGCCTGTGATTGATTTGATCTGTTTTGCAGATACCTGAATGCTACACAAAGAAAAATTGCTGTTGAGCTGAACATCGCTATTGACAACTCTAAAGTGTGCTTCGTTGAAGATTGGATCAAATGTTGCAGTCTTTTTCTCGAAACTGTTGGTAACACTTTCGCAAGGCATGATTACGAGCTGTGCACTGTTCGTATCGCAATATAGCTTTAAAGCAGCAAGGAAATTTTTATCGGCAGGTGAGTCAGCAACTGCTGTCGTAATCACAAACTTGGTGGTTGATACGTCAATTGATCGATTAGGATCAAAAATGCTTTCCACTGTAGAGAAGTGCACCTTGAGCTCCTCTTCGTGTGTTTCTCTCATCTGTGCGTGTAGATTTTCGATGCCACCAAAGTGGTGTCTGATAGTACTTCTCGAAACATCAAGTGCAAGAAAATCGTTGTAGACAGGGAGATCTTTCTTTGTCTCAACAATTTTCAAATATAACCCAACAAGGTTCTCATCTGTATCCATTACGCTGTGTACTCCTCACTCTTGATTTTAATAGAAAGGATAGACTCGAGAGCAAATGTTCTCAGTATAACCTTGTCGTCAATTCCACCCTGAGATTCCACTTGTGTTTCGGTCTTCTCTTTCGGATCGTCCAAACCTTCAACGTCTTTCCTGTCAATAGGCTCATCGTCAAGGAAGTATGAAGATGTCCCTGCATTAATGAAAAAACACTCGAGGTAATACTTACCGTTGTGTTCAATGAACGGGCTATTGTCAATACGCTTGCCCCATGGCCTTGGCTTGAGTACAAATGTCTCTGGATCTTTGCCTTCTGCAACCATACGACGCTTGACCATGCCTTCATATCCATTAACAGACGAGTTGGAAAACAACATGATGTTTGCCTTCTCTGTAGTTTTGGTAACACGACCTTGCTGCAGGTTCTTCTTGCCACCCTTGAGCTTGACAGAGGTCTTTGTAGTCAGACCAGCAAACGTGGTTCCTTTGATCGCGTCAATCTGCTTCTTCAGTACATCATAGTCAATCATCTTCATTTCCTTTCGGCTGTGTTTGTATTTATAACTCAACGCGTTGAGCTGTTACCTAATCATAGCGCGCCTCTACACAAAAGGCAACTATCTTATCATATGAATCCGTCTGCCTTAGTTTTCTTCCAAGAAGGTTTCATTCTAAATGATTCCTCTTGTCCGAAGTTAGAGGTATCGAACGTAGGCTTATCCTCATCCTCTCGTGGTTGTTGTTTTTTCCTTGTCTCGTTTTGAACATCGCTCTGCGCACCTTCTTCCAAGTCATACAGCTTCATTTTTGATCTGTCTATTCCAACAACAAACCGTCTATAGAATCCAAGATCGCCCCATCTGTTTTTTAACTGCTTGATCATGATTTGGCCCATCGCCTCCAATTCTTCTGAAGAGATCAAGCCGAGGATACAATCTGCAGTGTGAGCAATCCCCATGCTGTTTTTTGTCAAGATGTTGTTGCAGTAGAACAATTGACTACCTGTTACAGATATATCTACCGTTTCCACCATGCCGACATTCTCAATTTCTACAATGGTATCATTATAATCAATTTTACTGTCTTCAACCTGTTGCTTCTCCTCCTTCTCCATCTCCATGCTTATCAGCAGATCTGTCAGGTCAAACAAGTCCATCTCTTTGGTCATGTTATTGGCGATCATATGATGAGCTTTAACAAAACAATCGTTCTGCATCTTTTCCATTTGGCTGTCATTCATATGTTAATCCTCTACCACATTAAGACTGTAACCTACATTTAGTCCCTGACTGACAGATAGTCGCGACACAACACCGTCGTTTGACATAGATGGAAATACGTGATCCTTACTGACAGTGATTGACTTGCCGCTGTTCATTTTAATCTTGACACAATCCTTCATCTTAGGATGGTGGACCATCGTGACTAGCTTTGTACTGTCTTCGCTTTTAATTTTGTCGCCTGGTTTCAGGTCAGATATGCATCTCGACGTTCCGTCACTCATGGTAACTGTTTCTTTAACGTAGATACATTCAGACGTGTTTGTGAGGTCAACGTCGCTCGAATCGTATGCTCCGCGGTTGTACTGACTTGACGATACAATAGGACAATCAAACTCCATTGCTAAACCACGTATTTCCTCAGCGATTGACTTGACCAGTGTGTATGAGTTTGCGGCTGCTGCACCCTTCACACGAGAAGATGCACAGATGTTGAGATAATCAATGAAGATAATATCAGGAACAAACCCCTTCTTTAGTTTCAGCTCATTGAGAAGATGTCTAAAGTGTCCTGCGTGAGCAGACCCTGTAGGGTATTCTTTGACTACAAGTTTTCCGGGCGTTCTGCTTTTAACCTTGGCAATTCTTGTATTGAACATTTCTCTGGGCATTTCTCGTAGCTGATCAATTGTGACGTCTAATAGATTAGCATCAATGCGTTCTGCAATTCTCTCCTCAGCCATCTCAGCTGTTATGTAGAGGACGTTCTTGGCATGCATAAGAGAAGCTGCAGCCATGTGACATTTCATCAAACTTTTGCCACCACCTGTGGTCGCTAAAATCAACGTCAAGGATTTGCGGGGCAGTCCACCCTTAGTGATTTGGTTCAACAGATCAATGTCAAAAGGAATTCGCTCTTCTGTGCGATGATAGAAATCATAACGACTGTCTGCATCTTCAATATAATCATGCCCAATGTGACTATCAAAGTTGATTCCAAGCGAATCAGACAACAGCTTAGGAATAGCACCCTTGTCAAACTCTTTGTCTTGCCCATCAAGAATCAAAATTGCTTTTCTAATTGAATTGAACAGATCCTTGTCTTGGCAGAACTTCTCTGTCTCGCCTAAAAGCCAATCTTGATTAGTTGCTGCATCAATCTTCAACTCGTCGACGGCTGTATTAACAGCTTTAAACAAATCCTCGTTGAGATCTTTACGCGCCTCCAGCGTAATCTTGAGAGCCTCAATTGAAGGTGGTTCTTTGTATGTACTGACATATTCAGAGAAAGATGCAAATATCTTTTTGGTAGCAACATCATCAAAATACTCTTCTTTGATGTATGGGATGACTTTGCGACAAAACTCCCCATTGTAAAGTAGATTAGCAAGAATAGTTTGCTCTATCATCAGGACCTCTTGTTATAATGGAAATGGGATGGGCAGAGTATCACTCTGCCCATCATTCAATTGTACACTGTTTATTCGTATGTGTCCATGTCCATTTCCACATCTGCATCATCTTCTCCGTGGCTGTCGTCCGACTTCTTTTGAGTTGCAGACAGTTTGAACTTGCGCTCTACAAACTCTTTGAAATCCACGTTTTTAACAAGTTTTTCAAAAAAAGCATTGTTAGTAACCACATCTGCCTGACGATAGTTCTTCTCGTCTACTTCGCCTGTCTCAGGATCAACAAGATTGTACCAACCAACCTTCGGTTTCGTGATGAAGCCAGATTCCATCGCAATGTCGAAGATTGCAGTCCACTTTTGTATACCATCCTCATACATTACAGTGAATGGTAGTTTAGATTTCTCTTTGACGTACCGTGACTTCTCGATGTTGATTGTGAACTTCCATCCTGCAAGCTCAGTTCCGTCTTTCTCTTGTGACTTGCTGATGATGAACACAGTATTTGCTGAATACATGATTCCCGTATTGTGAGTAACTACACCATTTTCCAGCACATATTGCTGCTCATCATAATTGTCACTGTTTACTGATAGATCATATACAGGTAACTTACCTACTGATCTAATAGAGCGTATTTTCATATTGTTTCCTTTTGTGTGTTGGATTGGTCAATTATAATAAACTATCATCTGGATGTAAACTCTTACTTTTGCATTTTTCACCATGCCATCTGTTCATATTTCCTTTTGTGAACAGACGACCACAATATTTACAAGGCTTTTTAACTTTTGTATTAACCTTTTGTGGGTTAAGCCACGTAGTATTATCTAGTAATAGAGCATCATCTATTGATATTCTAATTGTTTGTAAAGTATTGATATTTTTAAGCATAATCAAACCAGGGCGTCCAATCTTTGCTCGATGTTCAGGAGATTTTGGTACACCCTTACAACGGTCCGAAACAGCTTGCTTAAACTCTTCAGTACGTACCTTTCCGGTATTAGCAGCAGATATTTTAGCTTTGGTTTCATCAGTGTGGGTTTTTCCGTAAAACTTGTTTTCTTTGCCTGATCTGCCACGACTATTACGTTGTTCTTCAGTAAACTTTACACCTTTAGATACACCCACATAAGTTCCGTCAAGAACCTTTTCGTGAGTCCTTTCTAATCTAACCATTTTGCCAGTCGTTGCATGCTTATATGAAGCATATAGAGGGTTATTGAAATTGCTGACTGATGCTAATGATCTATTAAAATATTCTGGTGATACTACTACCTCTAACTCTTCCTGTACAGCACATTCAGCCGTTAACAATTCTTTGTGGTCCGTGAATCCTTCTTGTAATATTTCTACTGTGCAAGTGTCAGATTCTACTATATCATAATAGTTTTTCCATGTTGAACTGCCGTAATATGGTTTACCTTTAGAGTTTAATATAACACCTTCGACTACAGTACAATTAGTTTTTGATCCTATGTAATAATAAGGCTGAATGTTCTGAGCCAGACGGTGTTGAAATGTGATCTTGTAAATGATGTTCATAAGAGAGTCCTTTGATTGTTGTCATCATCATTTATAATAACTAAGGACTCTCTTACTCTGCTCATAACATTATTTTAAACGACTTGACATTCGGCACCAAGTTTAAGGTCTTTAGCTGCGACCCATTCTCCATCAACAATGAACCTATGTTCATCAGAACACGTGACAATGTAACCATCCTCAAATTCAATTTCAAAACATTCAGGGTTGCCATCATCAAGTGTATCAGGATTCCAGACATGCGATACTTCCATGTCTCCGTACTGCGTAATGACTCTTTCTCCAACATTGAAATCCTCGATTGACTTGAGACCAGTTGGGGTCTGAATATTAGTACCTGCAGTTACACACCCACCACTAACAATAGCCTTCGGATATAGGCCGATTTCTGAATATACGTGATTCACTGCAAGGCACGGAATTCCTTTAGTTGTCAGGTATGGCGTGATGATACGAAACAACGACTTCAAGCTCTTGGCACGTGACATGTCCGCGACAGACTTTTCGTTTTGTGCATCTTCTAGCTCTTTCTTAGATGCAAGGTTGCCGACCGAGTCAATCATGATAAACACTTTGTCTTTTTTGCCAATCGCATCTAACTTTTGAACCATATCGAACTTGAGCTCCTCCACATCCTTAACGGGAATGTGAACAACGCGATCGATGTCGATGTCGATGCTCTCAATGTACTCTGGTGTAATACCAAACTCAGAATCATATAGTAGCGCAATGCCCTCAGGGTACTTGTCCAAATATGCCTTCATGCAGTAGAGGCTCAGTAGAGTTTTGAAGCTCTTTGATACACCTGCAACAACAGTCAATCCTGGTAGAAGCCCACCATCAATAGATCCACTAAATGCAATGTTGAGAATTGGGAGGTCGGTAGGAATTGCTTCCTTTGCATTGAAAAAGGGCGATGAGGATAGAACAGCAGAAGATTTGGTACTCCCCGTGCTTAGCATCTTTTCAAGTAGTGTACTCATTTTTTATGTTTCCCTTCTGTGATCATTTTCAAACGTGTCTTAAATTCAGTAATCTTTTCCACTCTATCAGGCCAAAGAATAGTAGACCTGCTTGGGTTTCTGCATAAGTTGTCAAGAAACGGAGTGATGGTATCATATAGAAGATCTACACGTGATTGCAATTCTTCCATCTCTTCTTTGTGTGATGAATGTTCTTTGAGTTTGGCTTCAACATTCTCGTCAACGAACGAAAATCCGAAGTCAAACTCAACATCTGAGTCTGTCTTTTTTGTCATAATGTGATTTTTCTAAATGATAATAGGCGAGGCTGCTGTTTCGAAACAGCAGCCTCGCCTCTACATCTTAATTGTCGGCGAGATTGCGGAAGAATGCCAAATCGTCGTCGTCTGTATCAGCGGACGGGGACGTGTCAGAAGTAGAGCTCTTCTTTTCAGGTTCTTCTGAAACGTTGCTGAGTTTACTCATGTCGAGGTCCTCGTCAACCATATTCTCTGCAGTTGTATTGCTACTTTCACCGAGGTTGCCTGAAACGCCAAGCACTTTGTGGAGACGTGCCTGCAGATCATCGTATGTTTTGAACTGTGAAGGTGCAATCAATTCTGCAAGAGAATTCAGCTGCTTGTACGTCTCTTCAAGCTTGACTTCGTCACCATCGTACAGTTGAGACGCTTCTTCCCACTCTGAACGATCATAGTTTGGATAGCCTTCATATTGACGAATCTTCAGTTTGAAGTTAGCACCTTCCCAGAAGTCGAATGGGTTGATTGGCGTTTCGTCTTCGAACTGTGGCTTCATCATGTCGTTCAGCTTGTCAAAGATCTTTTTACCGTACGCGTAAAGAAAGACCTTGCCTTCGTTTTCAGGTTCAGCTGAATCTTTGACGACGAGAATGTTTGAATGGTACTTCAGACGACGCTTCTGCTTGCGAGCTTGCTCTTTGTCAGCTTCGTTCCCTGTATTCCACAGCTTTGCGTTGAATTTGCCCAACGGATCATCTTGTCCAATAGTGGACAAAGACTTCTCGATGTACCATCCACCTGTACTCTTAAATGCGTGATCCCACACACGAACGAAAGGAACGTCATCACCCTCTGCAGCAGGCAGAAAGCGAATGATTGCGAATCCATTACCTGCAGTGTCGCGAGTAGGGGTCCAGTATTTTTCTTTGAGGGGATCTGCGAAGCCTTTTGAGGCCATCTTGTCAAGCTGTGACGAAAGTTTGTCCAGTGAGCTTGAACGGTTCTTCTTTAAATTTGCAAAAGACATTAATATCTCCTTGTTTTGCGATGTATGAATTTGATATGACAGTTTTGCGTAACCTTCTGCAGCTACGAATGTATTTATGTGGTTTTTGGAGAGTTTAGTTAGAAGAATCGATCTTTTATCACTTTTGTTACTTTTTCTTTTGAGTATACAAGAAATGGGTGATACTTGTCGATCTTCAGTGTTATATCAGGAAACAGAACTTTGTCCGTTACTGTCTTGTTCCAATATGTTTGGCTGTTAGTCATCTTTGTAATTATCGTAAGTAGTTCAAGTGTGATCCGCTTTTGAAGATAAAGATTGACTATGTGTGGATATTGTCCGTTGTCCACTTTGAAGTTTGATTGCAGATCGTCGTCCAGATCGCTCAATCCTTCTTTTACGTGGTGAGTGATTGCGCTTTGTTTTTTGGCCCAATCTGTATGAACCGCACGTGCTGATTCGTCTAACAATTGACCTGCCCAGATCTTGGGATTGAGTATGACATTTGATAAGATCAAACCTTCGTAATCTTTTTGTTTGCCCATCCGTTGAAATGTAAAGGCGTCTTTTCTGTGGACAAAACTTTCAAAAGATGCATTGACTTTTCCGTTGTACTTGTGATAGTCGTAAGATGGAGTAGTAAAGTGTCGCTTCAGAGCAAGATAAGTTGTGTATGCTTTGAAGCCTGTTTCATTCAAAGAAGTGTGTTGAAGTAGTATCATTGTTCTTTAGTAGTCTCCTATTCTTTGCCTCAACCCTGATCTTTTCCTTGATGGTAGGTGACTTCTTGATGATATCAGCCACAGCTTCTATTTCGAGGTTGTGCTCCTCAGCATATTCCACCAAAGCGTCTATGTAGGACGCTCCAATCGCCAATCGCTTTTCAATCGCGAGGTGAATGCGTTCGGGTGTTTGAGTATCTAAGGTTGTCATGTCCATAATAAATTTTGCAACTTTCTGCACGTATGTTCCTGTGCGCCTGTAAAACCAATTTGAAATGCCCTGCATGCACGGCTCGCATCTTGTCTTGAAGAATACATGTCTGCAAATATGACATATTCATAATGACCTTCACTCAACTTTAGACGGACAAACAATTCTGTAAAATCTACTTCATAGTTGCCATATTTTTCAACCATTCAACACGTTAATCGCTGCTAACCAACTCGCTGCTGCGCTTTCCACAAATTTCGCAGTCTTATCAGGGTAATCTTCGCTGTTGACTTGATTGCCGTTGACAAAGTATTTTATAGAAAACATTGTGTCGGTATGGTGTATCTGTGCCTCGAAGGACACATTATCTGCTTCTTTCATGTGCGTCTTTACAATTGCCATAAAAAGTTTTTCCTTCCTGTCGCTCAGCTTATACTGAACTGTGTTACGTGAAACTAGATCAAGGACATCTTACACCGAGATGGTCGATGTTCAGGATACGACTGTACATCTTCATTTAACGAAGAATCCAATCCTTGGTTTCAACAAGAAACCATCTGCATCGTCGGGGGCATTGATATAAGTATACCCGTTTTTCTGTAGTATATCAACAACTTCTTCGTTCTTTTCCCACAGAGGGATTAAAAAATTATATTGAGGATCAGGACTGTCACGAAGGTGAACTTCAATTATTTTGTCGCCTATAAACTCCACATTGAACGAAGGAACCTTTACCAAGTCGTTATACAGAAACGACGGTATCTCAAAATTGTCACGTTCGATCTTTTTCCAGGACGTGAACGTGGACAGATCTGTCGGGCTATTGAACCCTTGATAGCACGATGTCTGAACTACAACACCACCATTCACAGCATATGAAACAGAACAATGTGGTCCTTCAAACCATTCGCACCAGAAGTGACCTGGTGGCACTTTGCACAACTCGTCCTTGTCCATCCAGATTTTCTCTGCACCTATCCCCATTCCACGCAAGTTCATGATGGGCCTCGAAACAAACCATCCTGGCGTTTCAGGTCCTACACCACCAGGTCCGCAATGGTAATTGAGATTCTCTGCAAGCCACAGCTTATTGAATAAGTGTACGAGGTTGGGATGTTCACGATATGCTTTACTGTCGTCGTCGTTCATATTATACTCCCTAGAACATGGCCGTTTTTATGGTTTGGTCTGTTCTATCTTTTTAAAGGGCTGCTCCGTGTCGCCTTATAACAGCGGCTCTGGTCGCGCCATGACGACGCAGGTCTCGCCGATATTCGCGAGGTTGCACTGTGCCTTGTCGTAGGTCACAGCCACGCCGACCGTGAAGAAGTACCAGAACAGGCCGCACAGGAGCACGATGGTGGCGTATCCGATCGCGCTGTCATACGGGTGGTTGTGCTGTCTCGTGGTGCTCTCCCCGCTTCTGTAATCTGCCACACCTCGACGTCGGGCGGGCCGCTCACAACAGCACCGTGGCGGCTATGGCAAGCGCAAACACAACGATGCAGCCCATGATGCACAGCGCGCCATCTATGACAGCGGTGTAAACTTCGGCGTTGTATTCCTTGGGGGTCATCATGGCTTCACCTCGCGGCAGGCAAGCATCGCGTCGGCAACGGCGAAAGACTTTCGCGCGAACATCTGGGCGGCGGTTTCTCCCGGCTCGCGCGTGTCGGCCTTGCAGGCATCAATGACGCCAACCAGCACCTTACCAGCAAACCAGTCGCGCAGCGTCATGCCGTGCTCTGCACAAGGGGCGTGCGGCTCGTTAGAGTGAGGGATCGGGAACGCGGCCCCACCGCTGTCATGCCAGTTCATGCTGCCACCCCACGACTGGTGCGTCGGCAATAAGTTGCAACAGGGT